>Ga0209398_1000821_pt1 | contig 17796 bp, 14 predicted proteins | sample AshMeaBigSpring_FD_184125 | JGI IMG/M metagenome (GOLD analysis project Ga0209398, IMG submission 184125) | Groundwater microbial communities from Big Spring, Nevada to study Microbial Dark Matter (Phase II) - Ash Meadows Big Spring (SPAdes)... | ecosystem: Environmental > Aquatic > Deep... | reverse complement strand
CAGCCCTCAGAGAATGGGCCTACGCGCGTGCATACCAGAGCTCAGATCAACGAAAACAGCACCTGCCAGACTGGACCCATATGTACAATTGGCATCGGCCGCACGGCAGCTTAAACTCAAAGCCACCCATCAGCCGCCTCAATCTAAAAGAGGACAACCTGTTGAGGCTCCACATCTAGAGCGGCAGCAGAAGGTCTGATTTCACCTCCTCCATCACCGCATAGGAGCGCGATTCCTTCACCCCCGGCAGCGCGAGGATGGTTTGGGTGAGGAGGATGCGATAGGCCTCCATGTCGCGCACGCGGGTTTTGATGAGATAATCGAACCCGCCCGCGACAAGGTGGCATTCGAGGATTTCCGGGCTCCCGCGCACCGCGAGCGCGAAACGGGCGAAAATATCGGGTGTGGTTTTATCCAGCGTCACCTCGATGAAAACGAGCAAAGCCCGCCCCAGCAGCACGGGGTCGAGCATGGCATGATAGCCCTTGATATAGCCCTCGCGCGTCAGGCGCTTCACCCTTTCCGTGGTGGCGGTGGGCGAAAGCCCAACCACTTCGGCCAGCGCGACGGTGGAAAGCCGCCCGTCCTTCTGCAAGGCCCGCAGGATTTTGATATCGGCCCGATCCAGCATCTCTGACATCATGCGATTTCCTCGCGCTTATGATGAACTCGCCTTGAAAAGAGAGATCAAAACGGTGATTTTCACTACTAAACTCGCGTTATATTCACTGGAAAAACGCCTAAATCAAGGGTATATTGGAGGAATAAACATAAATTATCTAATTTTTCCGTTGATCCAGCAGGAGTGACCCGTGACAGCATCCGCCCCCCTTGCTCCGTTCCGCGCGCCGTTTGCCCCGGCTGATGAAGCCATCGCCGCAAGCCTTCTGGCGGAAGCGCCGCTCACACCGGAAGCCGAACGCGCGATTGATGCGCTGGGCACGCGGTTGATCGGGGCAATCCGCCATGGCGGTGGCGGCATTGGCGGGGTCGAGCAGATTTTGCAGGAATACGCGCTTTCCACCAAGGAGGGGCTTGCGCTGATGGTGCTGGCGGAGGCGCTTCTGCGCGTGCCGGATGCGATCACCGCCGATAAATTGATTGAGGACAAGCTCGGACAGGGCGATTTTCTCAACCACGCGCCGAAATCGGATGCGCTTCTCATCAATGCCTCGGCCTGGGCTTTGGGGCTTGGCGCGCGCATCATCCAGCCCGGCGAAACGCCGGACGGCATTTTGGCGCGCCTTGCGAAGCGCATCGGCCTTCCCACCGTTCGCACGGCGGCGCGGCAGGCGATGAAGGTGATGGGCAACCATTTCGTGCTCGGCCAGACGATCGATGAAGCGCTTTCACGCTCCAGCTCAGGGGCGAGCCGGTCTTACCGCTATTCCTTCGACATGCTGGGCGAGGGCGCGCGCACGCGGGATGATGCGCAGCGCTATTTCGAGAGCTACGCGGACGCCATCCAGCATATCGGCGCCAAGGCGGGCAACGCGCCTTTGCCCAACCGCCCCGGCATTTCGGTGAAGCTTTCGGCCTTGCACCCGCGTTATGAAGCGACGAACCGCGCGGCGGTTTTGCGCGAGCTTGTGCCGATGGTGGCGGCGCTGGCGCGCGCGGCCAAGAGCTTTGATCTCAATTTCACCATCGATGCCGAAGAGGCGGATCGGTTGGAGCTTTCGCTCGATATCCTCGCCGCCCTCGCGGAAGATGACAGCCTTTCAGGCTGGAGCGGGCTTGGCCTTGCGGTGCAGGCCTACCAGAAGCGCGCCCGCGCCGTGATCAGCTGGCTCGATGCCCTCACCAAACGCACCGGCCGCACTTTGATGGTGCGCCTCGTGAAAGGCGCCTATTGGGACAGCGAGGTGAAGCGCACGCAGGAGCGCGGGCTTGACGATTTTCCGGTTTTCACCCGTAAAGCCATGACGGACCTCAATTATATCGCCTGCGCCAAGGACATGCTGGCCGCGCGCCCACGGCTTTATCCGCAATTTGCCACGCATAACGCGCTCACTGTTGCGGCGATCCGCGCCATGGCGGGCGATGGCGAGGGTTATGAATTCCAGCGCCTGCACGGCATGGGCGATGCGCTTTACACAGCCCTTCTGGCGGATCAGCCGGAAACCGCCTGCCGCGTTTATGCCCCCGTTGGCGGGCACCGCGATCTTCTCGCCTATCTCGTGCGGCGGCTTCTGGAAAATGGCGCGAATTCCTCCTTCGTGCATGAGGCGGCGGATGCATCCGTGCCGGTTGCGAAACTTCTCACCCGCCCTGCGGCTGAAATCGGCACGCCGGAGCGCGCGCGCCACAAGCACCTTGCCATGCCACGCGCGCTCTTCGGCCAGCGCATCAACAGCAAGGGCTATGAGCTTGGCCATGCTGAAACGCTTGAAAACCTACTGAAGGCGCGGGATTTTTCGCCTCTCGATGCGAAAAGCCGCATTGCAGGCCTTGATGAGGCCGGAAGCAAGCAGCCGGTTCTCTCGCCCATCGATGGTGTGATGATCGGCACAGCGAGCATCGCCAGCGCCGCGATGGCACAAAAGGCGGTGGATGCCGCGAAAAAGGGCTTCACCCTCTGGGCGAAAACTGCTGCTTCCACCCGCGCCACGCTCCTTGAAAAAGCGGCTGAACGTTTTGAGGCTGAAACGCCCCGCATGCTCGGCCTTTTGCAGCAGGAAGCGGGCAAAACGCTCGATGACGCGATTGCCGAATTGCGTGAGGCGGTGGATTTTCTCCGGTTTTACGCCGCCGAAGCGCGCCGACTTTTCACCAGCCCCATCGCGCTACCCGGCCCGACGGGGGAGGAGAACAGCCTGATCTATCGCCCGCGCGGGGTTTTCATCGCGATTGCGCCATGGAACTTCCCTTTGGCGATTTTCATCGGCCAGATCGCGGCAGCGCTCGCGGCGGGCAACAGCGTTGTTGCCAAACCCGCCGAACAGACGCCGCTGATCGGCGATTTTGCGACAAAGCTTCTCCATGAGGCCGGAATCCCGAAAGAGGCGCTGCATTGCGTTCTGGGTGATGGCGTCGTGGGGGCGGCGCTTGTCAACCACCCTGCCATTGCGGGTGTGGTCTTTACCGGCTCGACCGATACCGCGCGCCGCATCAACCGTGCGCTCGCGGCAAAGGACGCGGGAATCGTGCCGCTGATCGCCGAAACCGGCGGCATCAACGCCATAGTGGTGGATGCGACGGCTTTGCCGGAACAGGTGGCGGATGACGTGGTGCTCTCGGCTTTCCGCTCGGCAGGGCAGCGCTGCTCGGCTTTGCGCCTTCTGATCGTACAGGAAGATGTCGCCGATAAAATGATCGCGATGATCGTCGGCGCGGCAAAGGAGCTTCATATCGGCGATCCGCGCGAGGCCTCCACCCATATCGGCCCGGTGATCGATGCTGAAGCGAAAGCGCGGCTTGATGCGCATATCGCAACGATGAAAAAGACGGCGAAAACGCATTATGCGGGCGTGGCCCCGGCGGGGCTTTATGTCGCGCCGCATGTGTTTGAACTCAAAGCCATCGAGGATTTGCAGGAAGAGGTGTTCGGCCCCATCCTGCATGTGGTGCGCTTCAAGGCTGGCACGTTGGACGCGGTGCTGGAAGCGATCGAGGCTTCGGGCTATGGCCTCACCTTCGGCATGCATTCACGCATCGACAGCGAAATCGCCCGCGCCACGGCACGGCTCGCCACCGGCAATCTTTATATCAACCGCAACATGATCGGTGCGGTTGTGGGGGTGCAGCCCTTTGGCGGGCATGGGCTTTCCGGCACCGGGCCGAAGGCGGGCGGGCCGAATTACCTTTTCCGCTTTGCCACCGAGCAGGTGGTTTCGGTCAATGTCGCGGCTGCGGGCGGCAATGCCACGCTCATGGCGCTCGCGGAGGAGTGAGGTTAGGGCAGAAAACCTTTGTCATGCCCGGACGTGATCCGGGCATCCATGCGTGCTTTGCTGGCTTGTAAAAGGGCTGGATTGCCGTTCGATGCTGCGCATCGCCGGGAATGACAGTCGAGGCCGTGCAAAAGTGCCTTGCCTCAACGCATCCGGGGGATTGCCTCTCCCCCCACGGGGGAGAGGTGGTTGAGGAGCCTTGGCTCCGAAACCGGTGAGGGGCCCCTCACCCGGCGCTCCGCTGCGCATCAAAATACTGCGCTCGCGCCACCCTCTCCCCGCAAGCGGGGAGAGGCAAAACCCTATCGCCCGAATTTGCGATACCTGAGAGAACGAAGCATCCTGATGAGAAACAGGGCGCGGGAATTCATAAAAAAGACAAGAAAAGTCTGGATTGCCGCGTCGCCTCTGCGAGGCTCCTCGCAATGACGCCTTGCCTCAACGCATCCGGGTAATTGCCTCTCCCCCCACGGGGGAGAGGTGGCTGAGGAGCCTTAGAGTATGTTGCGCAAAAGTGGACACCGGTTTTGCGTAACAACATGCGAAAAAACAAGAAGCTAGAGCGTTTCCACTGAAGATTGAGTCATCTGAAACGCTCTAGCTTCTTGTTTTATCGCATTTTCTTCACGCGAACCGGTATCCACTTCGCTTGAAAATGCTCTAGCTCCGAAACCGGTGAGGGGCCCCCTCACCCGGCGCTCCGCTGCGCATCAAGATGCTGCGCTCGCGCCACCCTCTCCCCGCAAGCGGGAAGAGGCAAAACCCTATCGCCCGAATTTGCGATACCCGAGAGAACGAAGCATCCTGATGAGAAACAGGGCGCGGGAATTCATAAAAAAGACAAGAAAAGTCTGGATTGCCGCGTCGCCTCTGCGAGGCTCCTCGCAATGACGCGAGGAAGCAATCTTCAGGCTTAGAAAATCCTCAATTGCGGATCGCCGCCATCATCGCCTTGAGGTTCTCAAGCGCTTCGGCAGCCTTGGCGCGGGCGTCATCGGTTTTCGCGTCGCGCAGATCCTCTTCGGCGTTCTTGATATCGCCCGCGAGCTTTTCCGCGTTGATCTCTTCAACCGCAATCGCCTGCTCGGCGAGAAGCGTGAGGCCCCTGGCCGAAACATCGCAAAACCCGCCGCGCACATAAAGCCGCTTCGTGCCATCCACCGTCACGATGCCCGCGCGCATGGCGGACATGAAGGGCGCATGGTTCGCGAGAACCGTGAGGTCACCCTCTGATGCCGGAACGACCACGGATTCCGCCTCGCCCGAATAGAGCACCTTTTCCGGCGAGACGAGTTCAAACGCGAAGCTTGCCATGATCACGCCGCCTCGGCTGCGAGTTTCTGCGCCTTTTCAATCGCTTCCTCGATGGTGCCGACCATATAGAAGGCGGCCTCGGGGAGGTGGTCGTATTTCCCGGCGCAAAGATCACGGAAGCCCGCGATGGTGTCCTTCAGCGAGACGAGCTTGCCGGGCGAGCCGGTGAAGACTTCCGCGACGTGGAAGGGCTGAGAAAGGAAGCGCTCGATCTTGCGGGCGCGCGCCACGGTGAGTTTATCCTCTTCGGATAATTCATCCATGCCGAGAATGGCGATGATGTCCTGCAGCGACTTATAACGCTGGAGCGTCTGCTGCACCTGGCGGGCCACGGCGTAATGCTCCTCACCTACGATCATGGGGGAGAGCATGCGCGAGGTGGAATCGAGCGGGTCAACCGCCGGGTAGATGCCCTTTTCCGCGATCGACCGCGAGAGAACGGTGGTCGCATCGAGATGCGCGAAGGAGGTCGCGGGCGCCGGGTCCGTCAGGTCATCCGCCGGCACATAGATCGCCTGCACCGAGGTGATCGAACCCTTGGTGGTGGTGGTGATGCGCTCCTGCATCGCGCCCATATCGGTCGCGAGTGTCGGCTGATAGCCCACCGCCGAGGGAATACGGCCCAGAAGCGCCGAAACCTCGGAACCGGCCTGCGTGAAGCGGAAAATGTTATCCACGAAGAAGAGCACATCCTGCCCCTTGTCGCGGAAATCTTCTGCAACCGTGAGGCCCGCGAGCGCAACGCGCATGCGTGCGCCCGGCGGCTCGTTCATCTGGCCGTAAACAAGGGCGCATTTCGAGCCCTTGGTCGAGCCGCCATTCTTCTTCGGATCGACATTGACGTTGGATTCGATCATCTCGTGATAAAGGTCATTGCCCTCGCGCGTGCGCTCGCCCACGCCCGCGAACACGGAATAGCCGCCATGGGCCTTCGCCACATTGTTGATCAGTTCCATGATCAGCACGGTTTTACCCACGCCCGCACCGCCGAAAAGGCCGATCTTGCCGCCCTTGGCGTAAGGCGCGAGGAGATCCACCACCTTGATGCCGGTTTCCAGCACCTGCGCTTCGGTGGATTGTTCGGAATAGGAGGGCGCTTCCTGATGGATGGCGCGTTTCGCGTTGGTGAGAACGGGGCCCGCTTCATCCACCGGCTCGCCGATGACATTGATGATGCGGCCAAGGGTTTCATCCCCCACCGGCACCGAGATCGGCGCACCGGTATCGGCAACCGGCTGGCCGCGCACGAGGCCTTCGGTGGAATCCATGGCGATGCAGCGCACGGAATTTTCACCCAGATGCTGCGCCACCTCAAGAACAAGGCGGTTGCCGAGATTCTCGGTTTCGAGCGCGTTCAAGATCTCGGGAAGATGCCCGTCAAAATGCACGTCGACGACGGCACCGATAACCTGCGCGATACGACCCTGCGGCTTAGCCATGGCTTTGTCCCTTTTCATTCAAGTTCATTGCATCCAAACATAGAGCATATTGTGCAAAAGCGGACACCGGTTTTGCATAACAACATGCGAAAAAAACAAGAGGATAGAGCATGGTTGGTTTCGATTCCATCAAAACCAAACGTGCTCTAGAGCGGCCGACCTGATTGAATCAGGTCGGCCGCTCTATTTTCTTGTTTTTATTGCATTTTCTTCGATCAACCGGCAACCACTTGATCGGAAAATGCTCTAGAAAATACTGCCCACAACCAGAAGAACTACCTATCCTTACGTCGGTCATCCCTTGATTTCCGTCTATCTTCACCTATCCAAGGCTCATTACCCGTCGTCTTCCGCCGGTCTTCTCCCGCATGGCGCCTGTCGCGGGCCATATGCTGACGAATAAGCGCACTTATCTCATTTGCCTGCCGCAGACTGAAGCACTTGATGTGGACATCACGCCCGTTGATGTAACATACACGAACAAACAGCCTCGATTTATACCCTAACCATAAGCTCGAAAGACACAACCCATATAAAACGGAAGATATCATGTATAAAGATACGCTCGACAGACCAAGTTGCTTTCTTCCAAACACAATTACCGTGCCCCACACAAAAGAAACCCCGGAAAGAACAGCGTAGATTTTAAGGTTAGATCGATATATTTCGGTATATTTTACGTTTGACGTTTCAACAACGATTTTGCCAAACGTAAGACTTGCCATGTCAGCCTCACAAAGCCTCGGCACCCGATATGATTTCAATGAGTTCCTTCGTGATCATCGCCTGACGGGAGCGATTGTATTTTTGCGTCTGCTTCTTGATCATTTCACCGGCATTGCGCGTTGCGTTATCCATGGCGCTCATGCGCGCGCCCTGCTCGGAGGCGGCATTTTCGAGCAAGGCGCGAAACACCTGCACCGACACATTGCGCGGGAGAAGGGCTGCGAGAATATCCCCCTCGCTCGGCTCATATTCGTAGGAAACCGCAGCGCCACCCGCCGGAATTTCGGCCGGGATCAATTTCTGCGCCGTCGGGATCTGCGCGATGACGGATTTGAAGCGTGAATAGAACAAGGTCGCGACATCGAACTCGCCCGCCTCGAACATGGCGATCACGCGCTTTCCGATGCCATCCGCGTTGTCATAGCCGACCTGCTTGAAGCCGCGCAGATCAACCACGTCGATGATATGCTTTTCGTATTGGCGCTTGAGCTGCTCATAACCCTTCTTGCCGACGCAGAGGATTTTCACGCTCTTGCCATCAGCCAACAAACTGTTGATCCGCTCGCGGGCAAGCCTGACGATGGAGGCGTTGAACGCGCCGCACAACCCACGCTCCGCCGTGCAGACAATGAGAAGCTGCACCTGATCCCTGCCATTGCCCGCGAGCAGTTTCGGCGCATCCGCACCCGAAACCCCGCCCGCGAGATTGGCGAGCACGGCTTCCATTTTCTCGGCATAGGGCCGCGCTGCTTCCGCTGCCACCTGCGCGCGCCGCAATTTCGCCGCCGCCACCATCTGCATGGCCTTGGTGATCTTCTGCGTTGCCTTGACGGAGGCGATGCGGTTGCGAAGGTCTTTCAACGAGGGCATTGTTTTATTTCCCTGCTGTCACGGCGTGAGGCGCAATGACGTGATCAAGCGAATTTACTGGTGAAATCGACCACCAGATCTTTCAATTTGGCGGCATTGGCATCCGAAAGGTCTTTGGTTTTCGCGATCTCGCCCAGCATCTCGGCATGGGTGCCGCGCAGCAGCGAGAGCAACCCATCCTCGTAAGCGCGCACACGGTTGACCGGAATACCGTCGAGATAGCCGTTCACCCCGGCATAGATCACGCAGACCTGCTCTTCCATTTTCAGCGGCGAGAATTGCGGCTGTTTCAGAAGCTCGGTGAGGCGCGCGCCACGATTGAGCAAACGCTGCGTCACGGCATCCAAATCCGAACCGAACTGCGCGAAGGCCGCCATTTCGCGGTATTGCGCCAATTCGCCCTTGATCTTGCCCGCGACCTTCTTCGTCGCTTTCGTCTGCGCGGCAGAACCGACGCGCGAGACCGAAAGCCCCACATTCACCGCCGGGCGGATGCCCTGGAAGAAGAGGTCGGTTTCAAGGAAGATCTGCCCATCCGTGATCGAGATCACGTTGGTGGGGATATAGGCGGAGACGTCATTCGCCTGCGTTTCGATCACCGGCAGGGCGGTGAGCGAACCCGAGCCATTGGCGTCGTTGAGCTTCGCCGCGCGCTCAAGAAGGCGGGAATGGAGATAAAACACGTCGCCGGGGTAAGCTTCGCGGCCCGGCGGGCGGCGCAGCAGCAAGGACATCTGGCGATAGGCGACGGCCTGCTTGGAGAGGTCGTCATAGATGATAACCGCATGCATGCCGTTATCGCGGAAATATTCGCCCATGGCGCAGCCGGAGAAGGGCGCGAGGAACTGCATCGGCGCGGCATCAGACGCGGTTGCGGCAACGACGATGGAATAGTCGAGCGCGCCACGCTCTTCGAGAACCTTCACGAATTGCGCGACGGTGGAGCGCTTCTGGCCGATGGCGACATAGACACAATAGAGCTTCTGGCTCTCATCCGTCCCCTGATTCAGCGCCTTCTGGTTGAGGATGGTATCGAGCGCGATGGCGGTTTTACCCGTCTGGCGGTCGCCGATGATCAATTCGCGCTGGCCACGGCCCACGGGGATGAGCGCATCGATTGCCTTGAGGCCCGTTGCCATTGGCTCATGCACGGATTTGCGCGGAATGATGCCCGGCGCCTTCACATCCACACGGGCGCGCTTTTCGGCCTTGATCGGGCCCTTGCCGTCAATCGGGTTGCCGAGCGCGTCAACCACGCGGCCCAGAAGCCCCTTGCCGACCGGCACATCGACGATGGCGCCGGTGCGCTTCACGGTCTGGCCTTCCTTGATCTCACGGTCGGAACCGAAAATCACGACGCCGACATTATCCGCTTCAAGGTTGAGCGCCATGCCGCGCACGCCGCTCTCGAATTCGACCATTTCACCGGCCTGCACCTTGTCCAACCCATAAACGCGGGCGATACCATCGCCGACGGAAAGAACCTGCCCAACCTCCGTGACCGCAGCGGCGGAACCGAAACTCTTGATCTGCTCCTTGAGGATCGCGGAAATCTCAGCGGCGCGGATATCCATGGGTGAACCTTTCGTTATCTGGCGGGGGAAGGGCGTTTTGGCGCTTCCGACAGGGTCAAGAGGGGCAGGCTGGCATGCCAGCCCGGATTGAAATCAGGCGTGTTTCATCACAAATTTCATGGCATTGAGCTTGGTTCTGAGCGAGGCATCGATCATGCGCGAGCCCATTTTCACCACGAGCCCGCCAATGATCGCAGGGTCAACCCGCTCGGAGAGGGCAACCGATTTTTTCGATTGCGCCTCAAGCGCGGCCAGAAGAACGGCGCGGTTTTTCCCGGAAAGCGGGGCAGCAACCGTCACTTCCGCGCTGATAATGCCTTTCGCCTCGGCAAGCAGCGCCTGATAGCCCGCAATCATGCCGGAGAGCGCGAAAAGACGGCGCTTTTCCGCCACGAGCAGAATGAAATTCGCGGCAAGCCCGGAAATCCCGGTTTTGGCGAGAACGGCCTTGAGTGCGCCAACCTGCTCTTCAGCCGAAAAAACCGGGTTTTTGATCAGAAGCGCAAGGTCGGCACTCTCGCTGATCAAACCGGCGAAACGCTGCAAATCCGCGCCAACGGCATCCATCGTGCCAGCCTCACGCGCCAGCTCGAACACAGCATGGGCATAACGCCCTGCCAATCCTGAAACAATCGGGCTGGTCTCGGCCACGGATCCTGTCTTTCTTTCATGCCGCAAGCGGTGATTCCACGGAAAAACCCGATGGCAAGGCTTTAAAAAACCTTACCATGCATGGAGCGGTCGCTAACAAATCTTGTGCCGCCACGCAACCCCTTATCGCATGAGCGAAAAGGCGAAGGCGGGGGCAGGCCGCGAATCCCGCCCTCTGTTGCTGCGCTGCACAAGGCCTTTTCAGTAAAAACTCATCGGGTCGATATCGACATCGAGCCTCGCGCCGCCTTTGGGCGCACCGGTTTTCTCGCGCAAGGCCCGGATAAACGCATGCATCGGGGCGTTTCGCGGCGCTTTCACGATGAGGCGGAAGCGGAATTTGCCACGCAGATAGGCGAGCGGCGCTTCCGCCGGGCCAAGCAGGGTGATGGATGAAAAATCCGGTGCGCTGAAATGAGGCACGCCGTCATCGCGAGGAGCGTCAGCGACGCGGCGATCCAGACTTTTTTTCTGGATTGCTTCCCCGGCCTTATGGCCTCCTCGCAAGGGCAGCCCGGAAGGCGTGACCTTCGCGCTCAAAAGCTCGTGCCCAACCCTTGCCAGCAAACGGGCATAGCCCTCGCTTGCCTCCTTCTGGCGGGCGGAGACGAGAAGGCTTGCGAGCCTGCCGAAAGGCGGCATCATCGCCGCTTCGCGCGCCGCGATCTCGGCCGCGTAAAAGCGTTTCTCATCCCCCGAGAGCAAGGCCGCGATCACCGGGTGTTTCGGTTGAAAGGTTTGCAGCAACCCGCGCCCCGGCGTCTCGCCGCGCCCGGCGCGCCCTGTCACCTGCGTGAGAAGCTGGAACGTGCGTTCTGCCGCGCGCGGATCATTCGACACGAGGCCGATATCGGCATCGACCACCGCCGCCAAAGTGAGGCGCGGAAAATTATGGCCTTTCGCCAAAAGCTGCGTGCCGATCAGCACCGGAAAATCACCGCGTGCCACGGCGGCAAGCTCGGCCTTGAGCCGTTCGGTGCCGCCGGGAAAATCGCTCGAAAGCACGATGCGGCGATGATCGGGGAAGGCCTCGGCCACCTCTTCGGCGATGCGCTCGACCCCCGGCCCGCAGGCAACGAGGCTCTCCTCCGCGTCACAGGCAACACAGCGGTTCGGGCGGCGCTCGATATGCCCGCAATGATGGCAGATGAGCCCGCGGCGGAAGCGATGCTCCACCAGCCAGGCATCGCAATCCGGGCATTGCCAGCGATGCCCGCAGGCGCGGCACAAGGTGAGCGGGGCATAGCCGCGCCGATTGAGAAAGAACATCACCTGCTCGCCGCGCTCCAGCACGGCTTTGGCTTCACGGATGAGGCCTGGCGAGAGGAAGGCCCCGCGTTGCGGCGGGTCTATCGTCAGGTCAATGGCGGCAAGGTCGGGCATCACCCGCCCCCCTGCGCGGTTGGGGAGCAGAACATGCGCATAACGCCCCTGCGCCGCATTGACGCGGCTTTCGATCGAGGGGGTCGCGGAGGCAAGGATAACGGGGCAGGTTTCGATTTTCGCGCGCAGAACCGCCATATCCCGCGCGTGATAGCGCACGAGATCATCCTGCTTGAAGGCGGCCTCGTGTTCCTCATCGACAATGATGAGGCCGAGGTTAGAGAACGGCAGAAACAGCGCCGAACGCGCGCCGACCACCACCTTCACCATGCCATCTGCAACGCCATGCCAGAGCCGGTTGCGCCGCGCGGGCGAAATACCAGAATGCCAGGCCCCCGGCTTGCCGCCAAAGCGCGCCTCGAACCGCGTGAGAAATTCCGGCGTCAGCGCGATTTCCGGCAGCAGAATGAGAACCTGCCGCCCGGCGGAAAGCGCCGCCACCACGGCCTCGAAATAAACCTCGGTCTTGCCCGAACCCGTTACGCCTTCAAGCAGGATGGGGCCAAAACCCTGCGCTGCAACCGCCGCGACCAGCTTTTGCGCCGCGTGTCCCTGTTCCAGCGAGAGGGTCGGCGCGCGGCCCGCGCCATCCAGAACCTCGGCTTGCGCTTCGCCTGAAAGCGGGATGACCTCGAAGACCCCTTCATCCACCAAAGCATCGATCACGCCCGTGGTGCAGCCCGCCGCTTCAGCTAAAGCGCGTTTGGGGTGCAGCAGCCCGCCCGTCGCCGCCGCAATCAGCCGCGCCCGCGCCGGGGTCGGGCGAGCGGGGGCCTTGCCGGTGAGGCGAACGCCGAAGCGCGGCTTTTCCTCCCGCGCCTGATCGGGGTCGAGCATCGCCATTTTCGCCACCAGACCAAGTGGCGCGAGCGTATAACCCGCGACCTTTCTGATAAACTCACGCATCTCCGCGCGCATCAAAGGCAGGCCGGTGAGGCCAAGGATTGGCTTGAGGTTATCCCCCGCGCCGGGCGTGAGCTTTAACACAAGCCCGAAGGTTTCGCGGGTTGAAAGCGGAACCGTGACGCAATCCCCCGGCCTCACCATCATTCCGGCGGGCACGCGGTAGGAATAGGGGTGATCGAGCGCCAGGGGTAAAATCACCTCGGCGATCATCGGCCCGGCATCAGGAATGTGCGCATTGTCTGCCATAGGCTGCTGATAAAGCATTTCTTGCTGAAAAACAGGGCCACATCACTCACCTCTCCTTAACCGCACCGGGCGAGAATGATGCCATGACCACGCTTCAGCCCTTTATTGCGCAATGGCTCACGAGTTTGAGCCATGAGCGGCTTTATTCGCAAAAAACCATCGAGGCTTATCAGCGCGATGTCGTGCAATTTCTTGCGTTTATCGGGAATGATCCAAGCCCTGCGACGATGATGGCCGTCAAACCGGCGGATTTGCGCCTGTTTTTAAGCGAAAGGCGCGCGGCGGGCGTGGAAAGCCGCTCGCTTTTGCGCCAGCTTGCGGGGCTGCGCTCATTCGCGCGTTATCTTGAGCGCGAGGGGCATGGCCATGCCTCGGCCTTCAAGGCGGTGAAGGGGCCGCGCCTCAAAAAAACGCTGCCCCGCCCGCTCACCGCGCAGGATGCGCGCGCCACCGCCAGCACATCAAGCCGGGCGGGCGAAGCGCGCGAACCTTGGGTGATCGCGCGCGATGCCGCCGTGTTCAGCCTGCTTTATGGCGCGGGGTTGCGCATTTCCGAAGCGCTCTCACTCAAACGGAAAGACGCGCCGCGCCGCGCGGGGGAAACGCTCGTGGTGCTCGGCAAGGGCGGAAAAGTGCGGCAGGTGCCGGTTTTGCCGCAGATCATCGCCGCTATCGACAGCTATCTCGCGCAGGTGCCCTATCGTGTCGGGCCGGAAGGGCCGCTCTTTCTCGGCGCGAAGGGCGGCGCGCTCTCGCCCCGCATCATCCAGCTTGCGATGGAGGGCCTGCGCGGCGCGCTCGGCCTGCCGGAAAGCGCGACCCCGCATGCCCTGCGCCATTCCTTCGCCACGCATCTTCTGGCACGCGGGGGGGATTTACGGAGCATTCAGGAGCTTCTGGGCCATGCCTCGCTCACCAGCACGCAGATCTATACCGAGGTTGATACCGCCCGTTTGATGGCGACCTACAAGGCGGCGCATCCGAGGGCTTAGAGCAATTCCAGCGAAAGCATGCCCCCGCGAAGGCGGGGGTGGGAACCGGTTTCGCGTCCGGAATTGCGTAAAAACTTGAGAGTAGAGCGTTTCAGGTGACTCGATCTTCGATGGAAACGCTCTAATCGCAAAAGCATGCGAAAATAATAAGAAAAGAGCCAGATGCGGTTCTGTTCGAACGCATCCTGCTCCAGGCGTTAACGATGCCCGAACATGTCGCCAAAAACGGGCATAACCCGTGCAGCCAAACCTTGACTCTTTTCAGGCTAGCCCCCATATCATGATTAGCACTCGTTAGAGGTGAGTGCTAATCGCGCCTTTCGTGCAGCCGGGCAGCCCTTCAAAGGCCAGCATCGGCACCGGAAGGTTTCATCATAATTCAGAAAGCCTCAAGAGGAACCCTATGACGAAGTTTCGTCCCTTGCATGACCGCGTCGTCGTGAAACGCATCGAAAGCGAAGAAAAGACGAAGGGTGGCATCATCATCCCGGACACCGCCAAGGAAAAGCCGCAGGAAGGCGAAATCGTGGCTGTCGGCCCCGGCACCCGTGCCGATGATGGCAAATTGCACGCCCTCGACGTCAAAGCCGGTGACCGAGTGCTGTTCGGCAAATGGTCTGGCACGGAAGTGAAGATCGATGGTCAGGATCTCCTCATCATGAAGGAATCCGACATCATGGGCGTTGTCGCCTGATCCCACCCTCATCTCATTCACACTTTAATCGGAGTTAAGCACAATGGCTGCTAAAGACGTTAAATTCGGCGGCGATGCCCGCGACAGAATGCTGCGCGGCGTCGATATTCTCGCCAATGCCGTGAAGGTCACGCTCGGCCCCAAGGGCCGCAATGTCGTGATCGAGAAGTCCTTCGGCGCGCCGCGTATCACCAAGGATGGTGTGACCGTCGCCAAGGAAATCGAATTGATCGACAAGTTCGAGAATATGGGCGCGCAGATGGTGCGCGAAGTGGCTTCGAAAACCAATGACACCGCCGGTGACGGCACCACGACCGCGACCGTTCTTGCCCAGTCTATCGTTCGCGAAGGTGCCAAGGCTGTTGCTGCCGGCATGAACCCGATGGATCTCAAGCGCGGGATTGATCTTGCCGTCGCCGCTGCCATCGAAGACATCAAGGCGCGTGCGAAAAAGGTGAAGAACACCGCTGAAGTCGCGCAGGTCGGCACCATTTCCGCCAATGGCGACAAGCATATCGGTGAGATGATCGCCAATGCGATGCAGAAGGTCGGCAATGAAGGCGTCATCACCGTCGAAGAGGCGAAAACCGCCGAAACCGATGTGGATATCGTCGAAGGCATGCAGTTCGACCGTGGCTATCTCTCGCCCTATTTCATCACCAATGCCGAGAAGATGGTCGCCGAACTCGAGGACCCCTATATCCTGATTTTCGAGAAGAAGCTCTCCTCGCTCCAGGCGATGCTGCCCGTGCTCGAAGCCGTGGTTCAGACCGGCAAGCCGCTCGTCATCGTTGCTGAGGACGTTGAAGGCGAGGCGCTCGCGACCCTCGTTGTCAACAAGCTGCGCGGCGGCCTCAAGGTTGCCGCCGTCAAGGCCCCCGGCTTTGGCGATCGCCGCAAGGCGATGCTGGAAGATATCGCCATCCTCACCGCCGGGCAGATGGTTTCCGAAGACCTCGGCATCAAGCTCGAGAACGTGACGCTCGCCATGCTCGGCCGTGCCAAGAAGGTGCGGATCGAGAAGGAGAACACCACGATCGTCGATGGTGCTGGCAAGAAGAAAGACATCGAAGCCCGCGTTGCCCAGATCAAGGCGCAGATCGAGGAAACCTCCTCCGATTATGACCGTGAGAAGCTTCAGGAGCGTTTGGCCAAGCTCGCGGGCGGCGTTGCCGTTATCCGCGTTGGCGGCTCGACCGAGGTGGAAGTGAAGGAAAAGAAGGACCGTGTGGATGACGCGCTCAACGCCACCCGCGCTGCGGTGGAAGAGGGTATCGTTCCGGGCGGCGGCATCGCCCTGCTGCGTGCCAGGGGCGCTGTCGAGAAGCTGAAATCAGACAATGCCGATATCCGTGCGGGTATCAACATCGTCATGAAGGCACTCGAAGCCCCTCTTCGCCAGATCGTCGAGAATGCCGGTGTGGAAGGCTCGATCGTTGTCGGCAAGATCGGCGAGAACAAGTCCGCGACCTTCGGCTTCAACGCCCAGACCGAGGAATATGTGGACATGATCGAGGCGGGGATCGTCGATCCGGCCAAGGTTGTGCGCACGGCCTTGCAGGATGCGGCTTCGGTTGCCGGCCTCCTCATCACCACCGAAGCCATGGTGGCGGATGCGCCGAAGAAGGAATCCTCCGCGCCTGCCATGCCGGGCGGCGGGGGCATGGGCGGGATGGATTTCTAATCCAGCCCAACCAAACCCTTGAATCCGGCTCCCGGCGATAGCCGGGGCCGGTGCGGGATGGATTTCTGATCCATCCTCGCCCTCTTCAACAGGTATAATGCCCCATCCCCGGCAAGATCAGCATTTTCAGCAAAAGTGGGAACCGGTTTTGCCAGAAAATGCGCAGAAATAGTGCCGGGATGGGGTGGCGGGATGGATTTCTGATCCATCCTCGCCCTCTTCAACAGGTAAAATAAGGAAGGGCCGGGCAACCGGCCCTTTTCTTTTTGCATAGTGGCGGATATTCGAAAGACATGATCCCGACGCCCGCGCCGCGCCTCTTCTCACCCGCAACCCTTGCCGGGCTTGCCGCCATTCTGCTCTGGGGCCTGCTGGCCTTGCTCACGGCGCAAACAGCGGGCGTGCCGCCTTTTCTGCTCACCGCGCTCACCTTCATGATTGGCGGCGGGGCGGGCTTCATCTGGCTCGTTTTTCGCGGCAGGCTCGCACTGCTGAAGCAGCCTTTAACGGCATGGCTTCTGGGGGTGGGTGGGCTTTTTGGCTATCACGCGGTGTATTTTGCCGCGCTGAAAGCCGCACCGCCAGCAGAGGCGAGCCTTATTGCCTATCTCTGGCCCTTGCTCATCGTGCTGTTTTCCGGGTTCCTGCCGGGTGAAAGGCTGAAAATCAGCCATTTTTTCGGGGCGATCCTTGGCTTTGGCGGGGTTGTGCTGCTGGCCTTCTCCAAAGGCGGTTTTGGCGGAGCGGGTGAGGCAGCGCTTTTCGGCTATGCACTCGCCCTCCTTTGCGCCTTCATCTGGGCGCTTTATTCCGTGCTCTCGCGTCACATGGCAAAGGTGCCAACGGAGGCTGTGGTCGGGTTCTGCCTTGCCACCGCCTTGCTTGCCGCCATCGCGCATCTTGCGCTTGAACCGCAAGGCCTGCCCACCTCACCCGCCATCTGGGGTGCGATTGCGCTTCTCGGGCTCGGGCCGGTGGGGGCCGCATTTTTCCTCTGGGATATCGGCATGAAACGCGGCGATATCCGCTTTCTCGGCGTTGCCGCCTATGCCGCGCCCATCATTTCAACCCTCGCGCTTATCCTCGCCGGGCGGGCGGAGGCAAGCATCGCCTTGCTGATCGCCTGCGCTCTGATTATCGGCGGGGCGATCATCGCAAGGGTATGACGCCTAGAGCATTTTCAAGCATCGTTGATACCGGTTCGCGTGAAGAACCGTAGGTCCGCGAAGCGAAACTGCGATAAAACAAGAAGATAGAGCCTTTCAAGTGACTCGGTCTTTGTCGAAAACGCTCTAGATGTGAGCTTTCCATAGGTTGTCCATTCGAAGCAGATCGAGGAGACTGGAGTTATCACACCTCAGTTTCAAGGATCGCTCCGAATGAACATTCATAAGAATGCCCGACTGACGCCGTTGCGTCGAGAA
>Ga0209398_1000820_pt1 | contig 17805 bp, 6 predicted proteins | sample AshMeaBigSpring_FD_184125 | JGI IMG/M metagenome (GOLD analysis project Ga0209398, IMG submission 184125) | Groundwater microbial communities from Big Spring, Nevada to study Microbial Dark Matter (Phase II) - Ash Meadows Big Spring (SPAdes)... | ecosystem: Environmental > Aquatic > Deep... | reverse complement strand
CGGAGGTATCGGCGACATGGAAGTCCGTGCCTTCCTGAACGAAGAACGGATCGCCGTCGAAATTCCCATTCCCCGCCATGGCCTGCAGCCCCTGGATCAGCGAAGCTCTCGCCCCCCCGGAGTTGGCAACGGCGAACGAGATCTGTTGCTTTTCCGTGGTAGCCGGCCCGCCCGTCCCGGTGTTGAGGGCGGTGTTTTTGTAGAAGATCGAGTTGTGGATTCCGAGCGACCCGGTGGCCGACGCGGCCCGGTCGAAGAAAACCCCTCCGCCCGCTGCAGGGCTGGCCGAATCGAGCGTCGCCTGGTTGCCATAGAGCGTGGAGTTGACGACGTAGAAACCGAGTCCGCTCGCCCGGACCGCCCCGCCCGGGCCGGCGGTGGCGCGGTTCCCGACATACAGCGCATTCTGCACCATGGCGCTCCGGCCGTCCGCGTCGCCCGTGCTCGAAATCGCCCCGCCTGTCGCCGCAATGTTGTCCTTGAAGAGCAGGCTGGCACCGATCCACGAGCCGTCGAAAGCCAGTGCGCCGCCGGCCAGATCCGCCGTGTTCCCGCGGAACTCGCAGTTGAAAATTTTGGAGCCGAAGCCGGCTGCGCTGGTGTCCGTCGAGGCGATGGCGCCGCCGTTGCGGGCGTGATTTCCCTGGAACACGCAGTTCTGGATTGCCGGGCACGAGCGGACGTTCAGAATCGCGCCGCCGTCCGCATTCTCCACGTAGGCGTCCTGGAGGAAAAACCCATCCAGCACGGCAGAGCTGCCGACATCCGTGTTGAAGAAAAGGTGCCGGCTGTTGTCCCCAACGCCCGCGCCGCCGATCTCCCCGCTGATGATGGTCGGGTTCGTGCGCCAATCCCGTGCAGCCAGCTGCGTTTCATTGCCGATGAAGCCGCCATAGACTTTCGTGCTTTCGCCCAGCGAAAAGGAGGCGTCGCGATCGGTTCCCGCAGTCGGCCGGTACGTGCCCGCCGCGACCCAGACCTCCGCATTGGCGCGGGAGACCGCGCCGCGCAGGTCGCTCGTGGCGTTGGTCCACGACGATCCGCTGCCGTCGCCGGTCGCGACAGGCTTCACGAAAACGTAGCGGGCGATGCTCTCCGCCGTCGGCTCGAGGATGGCGACCGGTGAAAAGTACGTGACGCCATTCCTGGTCAACTGCAGGCGGTACGAAAACCCGTTTGGCCGGGATGTGACGGTGAGGGTGCTGCTGAAGACGCCCTTGTTTTCGTCGCTCTCGGCCAGAGCGACAAACCCGAGCCCGTCGCCGCGGTCCACATACCACCGCACATGATCCCCGCCTGCCGAGGAATAGTCCGCAGTGAACGTGTGGACCTCGGTTCCAGCCGACGTTTTGCCGATGGCTCTCACGGGGTGGGCAGCGGCGGCATTGTGCTCGTAAGGGCCCAGATCCATGGCCCCGTTGACCAGGCGGCTGCGCCCCTCGAGATCAACCTGCATCGCCTGAGTGTAAATGCTTACCGAGTCGCCGGCATCGATGCCAAGCGACGTGTCCTGCAAACGGAAATCGGTTCCCTCCGCGACAAATTGGGGATCGCCGCTGAAATTCCTGTTGATCGGGCCGCCGCCATAGGTACTGAGCCCCTGGACAAGACTGTTCCTCAGAAGCGGAGAAGCGGAGAGGATTTGCTGCTTCTCCACGGTTTGGGCGCCGCCGCTTCCCAGGTTCACGGCGGTGTTTTTGTAGAAAATGGAGTTGAAAATCTGTGCCGGGGAATCCCCCGGGGCCGTCGTGCCATCATGGATCGCGCCGCCTCCCGCGCGCTGAGACGAGGTGACCGTGGCTGTGTTTGCAAAGAACGTGGAATTCACGACGTTCAGCAAGAGCCCCGAGCCGGCAATGGCACCCCCCACGCCGGCAGACGAGACGTTGTTGTAGAACAGGCCGTTTTGGATTGTGCAGTATTGTCCTGCAGAATTGCCGCTCACCGAGATCGCTCCACCCTTTGTTCCAGCAGCGTTCCCGCTGAAAATCAGGTTGCTCCCGAAAAGCGTCTGCGCGTAGCAGACGGCCCCGCCTGCGGCCTCGGACGAGTTGTCGCGGAACTCGCAATCCAGGAGAGTCGAGCCCACGGGATTGGCGCCGCTAGAGAAAATCGCGCCGCCATTGCGGGCATGGTTGTTCCGAAACACGCAGTTGCGGATGATCGGAGCCGAGTCCACGTTCAGGATCGCGCCACCGTCCGCATCAGCGCTTTGCGCGTCGCGGAGCGTGAACCCATCGAGCAGGGTCGAGTTCGCGCGGGTCGCGTTGACGTTCCGGAAAAGATTCTTCGAGTTGTCGCTGGCGTCACTCGGCGTGCCGATGTCACCGCTGATGATGGTGACATTCGTCTTCCAATTCCGCGCCGCGCGCGTCGTCTCCGAGCCGGCGAATCCGCCGAAGACCCGCACCCCATCGGCCAGCGAAAAGGACGCCGACCGGTCGCTGCCGGAAGTCGGCCGGTAGGTGCCGGCGGCGACCCAGACCTCGGCGTTCGCATGGCTCATCGCGTTTGCGAGATCGCTCGTCGCGTTCGCCCAGCTCGATCCGCTCCCGTCGCCGTTCGCCGTGGGCTTCACATGGTAGACCGTCGGCGCTGAGGGGATCGCCGGGCTGGTCGCGGCGAGAGACCCCGCGCCGATGCCCGAAGGCGTGGCGTTGCCCTCATTCCCCGCGCCGGCCTCCACGTTGGCTCCGGCGAGCGGAGCGGAATCCGGCTGAGCGGTATCCACCTCATAGGCTCCGATGTCCACCCGGGAATTCCGCACCCGTTTTTTTCCGGAGACGTCCATGATGTCCGTCTCCGCAACAGCATGCGAAATCATCTTCCAGTTGATCCACTGGCTGTTGCCGGCGTTGGTGGCCGGCGACTGGACGCTGATTTTTCCGGTGGGCGAGGTGAGCAGCAGCGGGTCCGCGGCGCTGTTGCCATAGGCCGGGTCGCGGAGCTTCGGCCGGACGCCGGCGCCGACGTTCACCGCACCGGAGCTCTCAAGCTCGCCGCGTGCGTCGGCATCTTTCATCGCGTTGACGGCCGCGTTGATCTCGGCCTGGGAAAGGTTCGTGCCGGACAGCTGCGGCGCAATGCGGTCCGTGCCCAGCGGGATCGTGTCCAGGCTCTGCACGATGGAATTCCGGATATCCATGATCCCCAGCCAGTTAACCCGCTCGCCCTGCAGGGCATCGTAGCGCTTGCGCGTGTCCTCATCCAACATCGACTCGGTCACGGCCTCGACGTCGGCACCGGAGGTCAGCGACTTGTTTGCGTTGTTCCAGAGGATCGAGTTGTAGACCCGAACGTCCGCTCCCATCGTCGCGGAAAGCGCCTTGCCGAAGCTGGCATCGGACCTGTTGTTCAGGATGGTGCAGTTCACCACCATCATGATGGAGCTGAAGCTGTTGGCGATGGCGCTCGTGCCGTCGGCGGACGTGTTGTTCGTGAACACGGAGCTGATCACCTGCGGCATGTTCCACATCGCACTGGAAATCGCGCCTCCGTTTGACCCGGCCCGGTTTCTCGCGAACGTGCAATTCTCGACGAGCAGGTTATTGAACACCAACTCGATGGCTCCCCCCTCATTGTCGGCCAGGTTCTCGGTGAACGTGCAGGAGGCGAAGCCGGACCTTCCAGCCTGGGTGTAGTTCTCGTAGCTGGCCCTCTTGGCGGCGATCAGGTCGGGCGAGGTTGCAGGCAACGCCGCATTGATCGCGGCGTGAGCCCCCAGGCTGATCAGCCCCTGGGGGGTCGCGTATTTGTTAAACCCCTCATTCACGGCGACCCACCGCTTGTAGTCCGCGCTGTTCTTGTCCAGCTTCCCCAGGGCATCCAGCACCTTCACGATGTTGTCTCCTGCGGCAAAGCCGATCTGAACAAGGGCGTAGGCGGCAAGCAGCCGCGTGCCCGGCGAGATATTTGTGTTCGTGACCGTCGCGCCACCGACCTGGGTGGTTGATTTGGCGAATGGATTGGGAAACGTCGAAGCCGCCTTCGTGAAAAATCCGCCCTCGGTGGCGGCAAACTTATTGGCGGCTTTGTAGATGCCGAATGCGGTGAGAATCGATCCGATTTTATCCCGCGTCGCCTTTTCGTCGGAAACGCCATAGATCGAGAAGGCGATCCCGCGGAGGGCGTCGTTAAACCCGTCCACGTCCGCGTTGCTGGCCCGTTCGGACGGGATCCCCATGATTTTTACCGCCCCTCCCCCGTCCTTCGAAAGGTTCTTTGTGAATCCGCACTGGACGAAGCCGCTCTGCTGATTCAGCCCCCAGATCGCTCCTCCCGGGCCCTCGGAGACATTCTGATCAAAGGTGCACCCGCCGAAGAAGGCGCTCCCATCGTAGAGCGCCAGCGCCCCGCCGTAGCCGCGGGACCGGTTCCGCGCAAACGTGCAACTATACATCTCGAGACCGAATCGGGCCACCGACCACGTCGGGCCCGTATTGAAATAGAGGCCGCCGCCCACGACCTGAGACGACGGCTTTACCGCCGACTTGGCGCCGGTCGTTTCGGGAACACCGGCATACAACTCGTATCCGTCAATGTCGGCCCGATCAATCGCCGTGGAGGTGGCCGCGCCCCCGGTGACCGTCAGGAATTCCAGGATCACGCCCTCCACTCCATCCCCAACGAGGACGTTGTAAGTATTGTCCGCCCACCCCGCATCGTCCAGCGAGGCCGGCTGCGCGGGAGATTCGTTGAGATCCGTAATCGCGCCGACCATCGGAATGCCGATGTCACCGCTCAATACCGTCGGATTTCCCCAAGGTGTACGGTCTCCCGCGGACACTTCATTCCCACGGAACCCTCCCCGGATCGTCAAGTTGCTCTTCAGCCGGAATGCCGCGGCACGGTTGGTATCCGTCGTCGGTTTATAGGTCCCTTTCGCCACCCAGATCTCGACGGGCTGCGAAGCCGTCGGCTGCGCGGCGGCCAGTGCATCTTCCAACTTCGTAAACGCCGTGCCCCACGAAGCCCCGTCGTGCGTGCTGCCGCTGGCCGCCTGGTTGACGCGAAGAATGGTCTGACCAAACGAACTTGCCCCCCCCGAAATGGCCAGCAAAACAAGAGCAAACAGGGCCGCCTTCATGAAGTCATTAAACCGCGCCGAGAACAGCTGTCCTTTTGGTTATCTGCCGCGGCTCCCCGAAGATCCCCCCGCCTGAGCGTCCAATCTTGCAGCGCCTGGCACGGCTTCCCAATCGTGCGTCCCCACTCCCTGCTTCGAAGGACATCGCCCCCCATGCCATCGCGACACTTTGCAAAGGCCCCCTCTGGCGTTATGGAGTCTCTGGATGCCCAGATGAAGCCACCGCGCGAAGGAAATTCCTCCGTGCGGCCTGCTGCAATTTCCTTCGCGAAAGCAACCTGCACACGGAAAAAGCCCACTTGCCCAGATTCTCGCATGGTGCTGTTGGTCGCCTTTATTGATAGGAAATCGCTTTTGCGGTGTCGCGGGCGGTTGCCGGTCGATTCCAGCCGCAGAGAGCGCTCCTTTCTCAATTTGCTAACGGAATGCGGAGACAAGGTCAAGTTTCCTTGCTTCAGATCAATATAATTGGCGCCAGCTTGCATTCGTTGTGGGAAAAACATACCCGTTGTGGTGTCTAGCGACATCGTGCGGTTCGTCTGCTTCCGTTGCCCGCGGGCTCTCAAGCAGGCCGTGGCTCACCTTCCCTTTTCAAAAGGGCCGGAATCTCAACTTCGAATAACCTTTGATTACCCCCGTGCGACGTCCGCCGGACATCCGCAGCGGGCTTCCAAGCTGCGCCTGCAAAGGCTCTCATCAGCCTCCATGCGAAATGCCAGTGTGAAAGCGCATGGACACCTGCGGTTTCAGTCGCCTGCAGGCAGTTGATGACCTGCCGGGAAACATCCGCAAAAATCCGCAAAATCGGAACCCCTTGCCATGGAGCCCGATTTACAGGCGCCCCGCCTTGCGTGCGGCAAAATAGAGCTCGAGGTTGGGGCGGGTAAGCAACTCGGCCGGCGCCTCAAAAAGGTCGGCTGCAGATATCAAATGCCGGAGCAGCACGAGCGAGGCCACTGCGTCGCAATAGGCATCGTGCCAGCGGAACCCCGGAGCCGAGATCTCGGGCTCCACGTCAAGTCCGAGTGAGGAAACCGCGTCCCCGAGCGCGTGGGATGGCAGTTCCGGATAGACGGCACGCGTGATCTGCAGGGTATCGACCCATGGGCCGAACCCGTGGAATGGAAAGACGCGAAGGAAGCGCTTCTCCGTCGCGGCGCCGTGGGCAACAATCCATCGATCCTGCATGGCCGCCTTAACCTTCGGCCAGAGATCAAGCAGCCTCGGCGCATCCGCAAGCTGCTCATCGCCGATCCCATGGACCGCACGTGCGGCCCATGTCACGCTGCGACCCGGTGCAAGATACGAATTTAAGGCATGCGTGATGATCCCGCCAGCAAGGTGGGCGACAGCGATCTGGACCGGCTCATCGGTGAGCCCGGGCGCCGAACCCGCACTCTCGAAGTCAATGGCTGCAAACCGGATCCCGCCGATATTCAAGCAAAGAGGGCTTCAGTGGCCGCCCAGTCAATGCAGGCGTCCGTAATGGAGATGCCGTACTGCAACGAAGAGCGCTCGGAGGGAAGCGGCTGGCTTCCGGCGTGAAGGTTGCTCTCAATCATTGCCCCGATGATCTCGCGGCGGCCTGCAGCCCGTTGCTCGAGGATGCATTTCCAAACGTCCGGCTGGCGGCGCGGATCCTTGCCGGAGTTCGCATGGCTGCAGTCGACCATGAGCGCCTGCGCCAGTCCCGCCTTGCGGAGCGCCTCGCAGGCCGCTGCGACATGGTGGGGGTGGTAGTTTCCGCCGTCCCGGCCGCCCCGGAGTACAACGTGGCTGTCCGGATTGCCGGAGGTCTTCACGATGCTGGTGGATCCGTCCTGGTCAATTCCGAGAAAGCTGTGGGGAGCGCGGGCGGACTTCATCGCATCGATGGCAGTCTGGACGCTGCCGTCGGTGCCGTTCTTGAAGCCGACCGGCATCGAGAGCCCGCTCGCCATCTCCCGGTGGGTCTGAGACTCGGTTGTCCGTGCTCCAATCGCGGCCCAGCTCACAAGATCCGCCGTGTATTGCGGGATGATCGGGTCAAGAAATTCCGTGCCGGCAGGAAGTCCGAGTCCGACGATATCGAGGAGCAGCTTGCGCGCGATCGCAATTCCGTGCGCAACATCGCACGAGTCATCAAGGTGGGGATCATTGATCAGTCCTTTCCACCCGGTCGTCGTGCGGGGCTTTTCAAAGTAGACCCGCATCACGATGAAGAACCGGTCCTCGACGGCGCGGCTGAGAACGGCCAACCTCCGGGCATAGTCGAGCGCGGCCTCGGGATCGTGGATCGAGCAGGGGCCGACCACCACCAGCAAACGTTCATCCTCACCACGCAGAATCGCGCGTGCGGTTTCGCGGGCTCCGGCCACACGATCCAGATGCCGGGCATCCGCCGGCAGTTGTTCCTTGATCTGCGCGGGCGTGATCAGGCGCGTCACTCCAGCCACGCGGGCATTTTCCACCGGAAGACCGGCATTACTCATCTTTTCGGATTTTTCCAAAGTCGTCATTGTTGCAAACGCCGGACTATTCCCCAATTCACGTCCCAGCGCAACCCCGTCCTCGCCATGCACGCTTCAGGCGTTCGGGAGTCCCCACGAATTCGGCCGGCCGTCGCCGGACGCCACCGGGCCGATCGTAAAGTCCGCCGGCCAGCCGGCTGCCATCACGATCGCCTCTTCGCCAGACTTGAGATCCAACTCCAGCATCCCCCCGGACTCCCGGAGGCGCGCGCCGGCGGGGCCGGCAAGGATCGCTGGACCACCAAAGTCGGCCTTGATGCGGCAGGGCTCGCCGGCACAGCTCCGGATCCGCACAAACTGAGTCATTCCGTCGCGGCGGACGGCGCTGACAAGAAAGCCGCCCTCGGCACGAAGATCGTGGAATGCCGCATCGGCCCATCCGGGCGGGCAGGCGGGAAAGATGCGGATCGTCCCACCCCACGACTGCAGCAGCATATCCAGGAGGCTTCGTGAAGCGGAAATCGGGGATTCGAACGTCTGCCAGCCTCCGATTTCGCTGTAGAGGGTATTCGGCGTGACCGTGGAATCCCCGGGAATGAAGGTCAGTGCACGCTGCAGGGAGGCGAGCGCTTCGGCCCCCATTCCGAGCGCCGAATACAGGCAGGAAGCGCCTGTGAATTTATACATGCAATTGTCGCCATCGAGACTGAGGAAGTGGTCGATCGACCGCCGCATAAGGCCCAAGTCGCCGGGATTCCTGTCCACGTTGAGCAGATAGAGAGGAAAGATCGCGAAAAGGTGGCTGTAGTGCCGGTGCGGTTTGCTGAACGGCATATCCTTGCCAACCATAATCCCGCTGACCGGATCGAGCGGATACGGTGAGAGATCCGCCAGCACCTCGCGCCACTTCGGGATGAGCGGATCATCAACCCCGAGCCTGACGCTCACATCGAGAAGCGTTTCCAGCCCCCAGCGCAGCAGCGCCAGATTCATGCTGGTGTCCGCCGCCACGTCGTATTCGTCAGACAAGGCCGGCGGGATGTGGTAGCGCCCCTCATCATCCCGATCCAGAACATGGAGGTAGGTATTGAACGTCCTTCGGAGGAGCGGATAAATCGACTCCCGCAGGCGCACGTCATCAATCGTGTGGCGGTACTGCAGGTAGAAGTGCTGCATAAACCACGGCAGCGCGATAAACTGGTATGCGCCGGTCCCCAGCTTTTCGCGGACCGGTCCCGGGGCCGGAGCGACGAGGTCGTAGATGCCCGTGGGATTCCCCACAGCGGCCGAATCGTGACGGTATTCCGCTGGCACGTTGTTGATGAGCTCATCTACATGGTCCTCGAGGAGCCGGCAGAGGGTCTCGCCAAGTTCCAGATGGTTCGTGATATGGACGGTATAGTAGGCGAGCTGGGTGTTGAGATTGTGCCAGTAGGCAGCCCAGACGGTTGGTTTGAACCACGGCCCCATCAAATCAACGACAGGTGCCGCCTCGCGCATCGCGCTCCCCATCTTGTAGAGCTGAATCCAATAAAAACTCTCAATCCCGGCGTCGGGGATCGAGACGAAACTCGCAGGATAAAATCCATGCCACCAGCTCCGGTGAACAGCCTCCATCTCGGCAATCCCGGAGGCCATCGCCGATCGGACGTTTTCAATCGCGTCGGACTCCGAGCCCGTCGTGGTCATGCGGTTGGCAATCGAGAGGAAGACCGTCCGGGCCGCAGGACCGCTGGCAACTTCCCTCCAGGCGGTGGCGTAATCACTGCCGGCAAGCAGGGGCTGGACGGCAACCTCGACGCCGTCAACCGACTTTTTGTAAACGTCGGGGTTGGGAATGTAGACAAAGTCCTCGACGCCGAACTGCGTGTCCCTGTCCGGCGCGGCCAGAAGCCGGGGACTGGTCGCCTGCTGCGGGCGGAGTGAAAACCTGCTGGCGTCCTCCCCGGCTGTCGTCACGACCTCAACCACCAGGACATCCCGCCCGCTCGGTGCGAAACACCGCAGGTCGATCGAGCCGGCATCCGTCGTAAGCGTGCCCAGGATCTCGGCGTTCCACAAATCCACCCGCAGACGGACAGACGATATGACCCCTGCAGTCGTCAGGAGGAGCTGGCCGATCGGCAGCCGCACCCGGTCGTGGACCGCCGCCGTGAACCATGGCCGCCAGTCCGGATTGGCGTAGCCGCCGCAAAAATCCTTCGGCACATCGCGGTCCATGCCGCTACCCGGTGCTCGATGATCATAAACGTCGGTCCGCCCGAGCTCGAAGCGCAGGGTGTTCGGCACCTGATCATCGGCAAACAGGATCGCACCAATCCATCCGTTGCCTACAAAGGGACCCTCAAAATAGTCGCCAGGCATGCGATCCCAAACCATGTCCTGTCGCGCGAGAAATTCCTGCCAGTTGACATTGAGTTCCATCGATTCAGCGGAGGTATTCGCGATTGTGTTCATGAAAAATTGCCTGGGTCAGGAAGCCAAGGGCTTGCAAATTCAAGCAGGCGCCGCGCACACAGGCAAAAGCATATTTGTTTGATGCAGCCGGATTCCGCGCCAGAATCCTCTCACCCATCCATTGGCCGCTGATAAAACCTCTCCATGCTGACCCTCCTCGCCGCAGCCGCAGCACTCAATCTCACACAGCCCACCCCGGCGGACGATCCGGACCCGGCGGGATTCGCCCGTGCCGCCCAGCTTGCCAAGGACATCCCGAAACAGTTTTCGTCTCAAGCTCCTATCGTGAAGCCCTTCTGGTCGTCCGACGGCAAACCGTTCTGGTTCGGAGCGTCGTTCGAACCGGATGCTTCTGCTGTCCGGGCGGTGGACCTCGCCACCGGCGAAATCTCGTCCGCAATCGATGTGCCATCTCTCGCCTCAGCGCTGGGCAAGGCGCTTGGAAAGACTCCGGATGCAGGAGCTCTTCAGGTCACCGGCATCCGGCCGTCCGCCGACGGTTTTGAGTTTCAATACAAAGGCTCCCAGTGGACCTGCCGGCCGGGCAGCGGCACTTACTCGGTGGTGAAATCCGTCCCGCGCGGAAGCGAGCTCCTTCCGGCGGACGGACCGCCATCGGAGTCACCCCCCGGCGGTGACGAGGTCACTGTGAGTTTTCGCAACACCTCGGCGCAGACACTCCATCTTGTCTGGATATCACCCGACGGCGGGAAAAAAACCTACGCCACGATCCCTCGGGGAGGATCCCATGTGCAGCAAACGTTCTCCGGACATCTCTGGCTGATCACCGACACCAAGGGGCACTCTTTAGGAAAAATTGTGGCCGCTGGCGGCGTCTCCGAAGTAACAATCGGAAGCGCGGCGAAGTCCGCTCAGTCTTCCCAAGCGGATCCGCGAAACTCTCCGGACGGTCGCTGGGCCGCGCGCGTGCGCGGTGGCGAGGTCTTCCTGCTCAATACGGCTAATAAAAAGGAAACACGGATCACAAACGACGCAAAGGCAGACGATTCCTACGATGAGAGCACGATCGCCTGGGCGCCGGATTCCTCCCGCTTTGCAATCCAAAGAATCGTCCGCGCGCCGGTCCGCAAAATCACGCTCGTCGAATCGTCTCCGAAGGATCAGGTCCAGCCGAAGGTTCATTCGATCCCCTACCCGAAGCCGGGCGATCCAATTGACCGACCGCGCTACAGGATCATCGAAGTAGATCCGCTGCGCGTGCTGCCCGCCGACGATTCGTCCTACCCGAACCCTTGGAGCCTTTCCGATGGCAGCTGGTCGGCCGACTCGCGCCGGTTCACATTTGTTTACAATCAAAGAGGGCATCAGCTCATGCGGATCATTGCCATAGAGCCACCGGATCCCTCCCCTCGCATTCTGCTCGAGGAAACCAGCAAGACATTCATCGACTACGCGGACAAATTCTGGATCCGCCACTTGCCGGCATCCGGCGAAATCCTCTGGGCATCGGAGCGCAGCGGCTGGAACCACATCTACCTGCTCGATGCAGCAACCGGCGCGGTGAAAAATTCCGTGACGAGCGGCGAATGGAACGTGCGCGAAGTCGTGAACGTGGATGAGAAAAAACGTCAACTCACTTTGAAGGTTATGGGCCTTAACCCCGGCGAGGACCCCTACCATGTCCACTGGGCGAGGGTTTCCTTCGACGGCTCCGGGTTCACCCGGCTCACCGGCGGCGATGGCACACACACCGTCAGCGAATCCCCCGACGGCTCACTCCTCCTCGATACCTGGTCGCGGGTCGACCAGCCGCCGGTCACCGAGTTGCGCCGGGCATCCGACGGCAGCAAAATCGCGGAGCTCGCACGCGCGGACGACGCTGTCCTTCGCAAGGCCGGCTGGTCGCCGCCCGAGCGCTTCGCCGCAAAGGGACGCGATGGAAAAACAGACATTTACGGCATCATTGTCCGTCCGACCGGTTTCGACCCGGAAAAGCGGTATCCTGTGATCGAGCACATTTATGCCGGGCCACAGGACGCTTTTGTTCCAAAATCTTTTTCGGCATGGTCGCCGCTGCGCACGATAGCCGAGTTGGGATTCGTTGTCGTGCAGATCGACGGCATGGGCACAAACTGGAGGAACAAGGCGTTTCATGACGTCGCCTGGAAAAACCTGTCAGACTCCGGCTTGCCGGACCGGATCGCATGGATCAAAGCGGCTGCATCCACCCGTCCATGGATGGACATTTCGCGCGTCGGAATCTACGGCGGAAGCGCAGGCGGCCAGAGCGCGCTCGCCGCGCTGCTCCACCACGGGGATTTTTACCGGGCAGGGGCCGCCGATTGTGGATGCCACGACAACCGGATGGACAAAATCTGGTGGAACGAGGCCTGGATGGGCTGGCCTGTCGACAAGTCGTATGAAGAGAACTCGAACGTGACCCATGCATCAAAGCTGCAGGGAAACCTTTTGCTCACCGTCGGAGAGCTCGACCGCAATGTCGATCCGGCCTCGACCCTGCAGGTGGCAAACGCCCTGCAACGTGCAGGAAAGACGTTCGAGCTGATCATCCTCACCGGGGAGGGGCATAGCGCTGGCGAAACCGCTTACGCCAAACGCAGGAGAGCGGAATTCTTTATCCGGCATCTGCTGGGGCCCGAACAGTAGCATGCGAAGCAGTCCTCTGGAGGATCCACTTGCTTCATGGCCGGATTGCCTCATGATGCATTGTCCCCATTCCACCACCTTTCCTCCATGAAACACCTGCCGGCCGCACTCACGATCAGCGCTCTGCTTGCCCCCCCTCTCATCTTCTCCGCGGAGAAAATGAACGTCCTCCTGATCATATCCGACGACATGCGCACCGAACTCGGCTGCTATGCCAGCTCGCTTGCGAAGACTCCAAACATCGACAAGCTCGCCGCGAGCGGGGTGCTCTTCGAGCGCGCCTACTGCCAGTTTCCGCTCTGCGGCCCCTCGCGGTCGTCGATGCTGACCGGACGCACGCCCGGGACCACCGGCGTGCTGGGCAACCGCTCGTGGTTCGGCGACTCCCACCCGGACTTCGTAAGCCTGCCAAAATATTTTAAAGAGAACGGCTACACGACCGTGCGGTCAGGCAAGATTTTCCACGGAGGCATCGACGATACAGAAGCCTGGTCTGTCAACGGTCAGGTGCGCACGCTCGCCGGCGTGCCAAAGACCAACGGCTCGCCGCCTCAGCCGAAGAAAAAAGCAAAGCCGGCCGCCATCGATGCCGCCGAACCGGACGACCAAAAGACTCCGGTCCCGACAAAGAACCAGAAATCCGACCGCTGGATTGTGCTCCCGGGAGCGGGCGAGGGCCACGGCGACTACAACACTACAAACCGGACGATCGAAGCGCTCCGCAAATACAAGGACGAGCCGTTCTTCATCGGCTGCGGACTCCTCAAGCCCCACAGCCCGCCCGAGGCACCGCAGAAATTCTACGACCAGTGGGATCCCGCAAAAATCCCACTGCCACCGGATTTTGCCGTCCGCCCGACCGTGCCGCCGGGATTTCCCGCCGGCTCGATCCGCCCGCAGAATTCCGATCTCTTCATCGGACGTGACGCCTCGCCGGACGAGGCGCGCCTGATGATCCGCGCCTACCTCGCCTCCTCGTCTTGGATGGATGACAACGTCGGAAAGGTTCTGGCCGAACTTGATGCGCTCGGCCTCCGGGAGAAGACGATTGTTGTCTTCTGGGGTGACCACGGTTACCAGCTGGGAGAAAAAGGGAAATGGTCGAAGGCCGGCTCGCTCTGGGAGCAGGGCACGCGCACTCCGTTCATCATCGCGGATCCCCGGGCAAAGCAAAATGGCAGGCAGTGCCTGCGCGTCGTCCAGATGATCGACCTCTACCCCACCCTCGTCGAACTGTGCGGTCTTCCCCAACCAGCCGGACTGGAAGGCCTGAGCCTCGTTCCGCTGCTCAACAATGTCGCCGCCCCATGGGACCAACCGGCCTACACCGTGTGGAGCGAGGACAGCAAATACTTCACCGGGGTCACCGTCCGGACCGAGCAGTGGCGGTTCGCCGAGTATTTCGGCCGGGGCCCAGGCAAAATGTTGCTCGAGCCAGCCAATGACCCGCACGAGATGACCAACCTCGCCGACGATCCAAAATATGCCGACGTCGTCACACAGCTCTCCGGCCTCATCCAGAAATATGCCGAGGGCCACCTGCCACCGGCTGAGAAAAAGGAATAAGGCGTATCAATCGCCCAGCGGCTTCTCGCCAGCAGGACCAGGGCTTGCCGGAACCTTAAACGCTAAGGCCGGATCGGGCTTTGCGGGATCGAAGCGCTGCACATCGCTGGCAATATGTTTGGACAGCGCGGGAACGTGCTGCCGGATTCCCTCGATGACGCATTTGGCGATCTCGTAGGCCCCGTAGGGGCTATGGTGCGTGTGATCAAACTGACCGTCGGGGTCACCTTTGAAAAGTTTGACGGACTCGTCCGGGCCCAGCGCTTCGTAGAGAACCTTCGTCATGGCGTGGAGGTCGATGAGCGGGATCCCCTCCTGTTTCGCAATCTGCCGGACGGCTTCCGGATACTCTCGCAAACTGTTTGTGACGACACCGTCCTTGAACGTGTGCCGGTTTACCGAAGTCACCAGCACCGGATGTCCACCGGCCGCGCGGATTTTTGCGACCCAGGACTTCAGCGTCTCCCCGTATTTTTCCAACGCATCCGGAGCCTTGGACTTCATGTCGTTGTGACCGAATTGGATAAACACGTAATCTCCGGGCTTCATCACGCTGAGAACCTTGTCGAGGCGGCGTGCGCGGGTCGAGTTGGCCAGCGACTCACCGGACTCCGCATGGTTGGCCACGGCAATGTCCGGCTTGAAAAACCGCGTCAGCATTTGCCCCCAGCTCGCGTAGGGTTCGCGGCCCTGATCGGTCACCGTCGAATCGCCGAGGAGAAAAACCGTGGGCACGTCGGCGCGCTCGATGCGGACCGATTGCACACTCGGGTTCCGGCCGTTGAACTCCAGCGTGAGCCGGTCGTCCCAGGCGACCGCCTCATCGACGGATTCACGCTTGCCGCTGAGGCGGACTTCGCCGCCCGTCGCAATCCGGGGGGTGCGCGTGTTCACGATGAATGCCCGCGTGACCATATCGCCCGCTTTCGCCGGAACCTGCTCAAGCATCAGCCGGCGCAGCTCAGCCTTGACGGTTGTCTCGGAGTCCACATCCGGGCGCCCGAGCACAACGGTCACCTGGAAATTTCCCTCGGGCAGGACGGCCGAGAAGAAAAAGGGCGCCCCGCCCGCGAATCCGCCGGACTGCGGCATGATCGCTTTCCCCGACGCATCGAGAAATCCCCAGCTCGCAGCGGGTGCGACCGTTGCGGAATCAAACGGAAGGTTGACCGGCGTGATGGAGGCTTTTCCGGGTGTTGCCCCCGCGGCAGGCGCGGTCGGGATCTGAAGCGACGAGCCGGCGAGCCCGGGAGCGGACACCTTTACGGTGAGCGGCCCGGTTGAGGCATCCGCCCGAACGACCGCCACGCACCGGCCCTGGAAAGCGGCCCTGGATGTCGCCTTGAAAGGCTCGTGACTGGCATTGTCTGCGTTATCCACAGCAACAATGCTTCCGGGCCCGGCCAATTCGAAAGAAACAACATCCGATGCGGCGGGCACCGGGATGCCAACCTCATCTACAATGGTTGCTGTGACGTAGGCGACGTCATCCCAGCTGCTGCCAAGCCGATCGCGATCAACATCGAGCGCGACTTTTGCAGGCTTTCCAGCCGTCCGGAGCTGATGTGTTGCCATCACCTTCCCGTCCTGCAATCCGCGGGCTTCCAAGGTTCCTGGTTCAAAAGAAACTTTCCATTTGCGCGGCGAGGCGTCCGCCGGCAGGTCTTTTGCGCCAAGAGATTTTCCGTTCAGAAGGAGTTCGACCCGGTCGCAGTTGCTGTAAACCTCCACATTTTCCTCATGCGGAGCCTGATCGCGCGGCGTCCAATCCGAGAAGAGGACCTGGCGGAATTTTTCCTCCTGGCCGTAGCCCGGATCGGTCGGCATCAGGTCGGTCGGGGCCACGCGGCGGGTTGCATGAACCATCGGCTTTGCGCTCCACCAGCTCTGGCGCTCGAAAGCCATCGGCTTTGCAAACCCGGTCCGGTCAAGCAGTCCGGATGCGAACCCGATCACCGGCCAGTGCCGGGACTCGCCGAGATAATCAATGCCGGTCCAGAGGAACTGCCCCGCAAATGGCGGGTTGTCCCGCATGGCCAACCAGGTCTTCCGGTCGTGGATGTTTTCCGTGCCGGTGATCTTCCGCGACGGCTTGGCTGCATGCGCCGCGAGGAGTTCGTCGACCCGGTAGTTCTGGCCGATCACATCCAGCATGTCGGCGAGCCCGTTCTCGTAGTCCTTGCTGACGTTTGGCCGGAAAAGCCCCTGAGTGACCGGGCGGGTGGGATCATTCGCATGGCAAACCCCGACCAGGCCGCCAAGGATTTCTTTTGCCAGCTTCGCGTTCGGGGTGTCCCGGATCTCGTTTCCGACACTGTAGAGGATCACTGAAGGGTGGTTGCGATCACGGCGGATGGTGTCGCGCAGATCGGTGTGGGCCCATTCCTTAAAGGCCAGGTGGTAGTCGCCGGGATTTTTACCGCCGACCCAGCAGTCGAAAAACTCATCCATGACGAGGAGTCCCATCCTGTCGCACAGGTCGAGGAACTCGGGCGCGACCGGGTTGTGGCTCGTGCGGATGGCATTGACTCCGAGCTCCTTCAAAGCAGCCAGGCGCCGCTCCCAGACAGACAGCGGCACCGCTGCCCCCAGACCTCCAGCCTCGTGGTGCAGGCACACGCCTTTCAGCTTAAAATTTTTCCCATTAAGCCAGAACCCGGTGTCGGCCTCGAAACGCGCCTCGCGAATCCCGAACGGGACAGTTACTTCATCCAGGATCTTTCCGCCGGACGCAACGGTTGTTGTCATCTTGTAGAGGTCCGGGTGGTCGAGGTCCCAGAGCTTTGGAGATTTGACTACCATTTCCTGGCTGAAGTCCGCGGATTTTCCCGGTTCAACGGAGACAACTTCTGTCCGCGCTGTTTCCGCTGATTTTCCGTCCGGGCCGGAAACCGTCGAGACCACGGTGAGCACCGCCGGCGAGGAAGTGCGGTTCGCGACCGTGCCAGTCAGCCGGACGACCGCCTCGCGTTCCGAGACCTTCGGGGTCGTCACAAAAAGACTGAGCGGCTCGATATGGACCGGATCGGCCACCACCAGCCGGACATGCCGGTAAATCCCGGCGCCGGTATACCAGCGCGAGGCCGGCTGGATCGAGTTGTCCGCACGGACGGCGAGCACGTTCGTTTTATCCGGACCAAAACTCAGCTTTCCGGTGAGGTCATAGCGGAAGCTCACATAGCCGTTCGGCCGCTTGCCGAGCGGCTTTCCATTGATCCAGACTTCGCTGTTGGCCATCACGCCGTCAAACTCGATCGAGACATCGCGCCCGGCCAGGCTCTCCGGGAGCGTGAAGGTTTTCCGGTACCAGCCCACGCCAGCGGGGAGGAATCCGCCGGCGCCGCCCGTCGGGTGCTTCTCCGAAAATCCGCCTTCGATGCTCCAATCGTGCGGGACATTAAGCTTCCGCCAGCCGGAATCGGCAAACCCCGACTCCGCCGCACCGGGCTGGTCGCCCAGAGCAAACCGCCAGCCCGCATCGAAGTTCAGGGCCTGCCTTGGAGAGGCGGGATCCTCCGCAGGCGAAAGAGTTGGAAATACCAGCAAGGCAAGAAGGACAAGGGATTTTCTCATGGGAGGATGCTACTCGGGAACAAGATCGTAGGTGGGATTGGAAGG
>Ga0209398_1000815_pt1 | contig 17872 bp, 11 predicted proteins | sample AshMeaBigSpring_FD_184125 | JGI IMG/M metagenome (GOLD analysis project Ga0209398, IMG submission 184125) | Groundwater microbial communities from Big Spring, Nevada to study Microbial Dark Matter (Phase II) - Ash Meadows Big Spring (SPAdes)... | ecosystem: Environmental > Aquatic > Deep... | reverse complement strand
CCCGGGGCAGCGGCAACGGGTCGGGGGCCGCCCGGTCGAGGACCGGTTCCAGCACCTGGGCCACCCGCTCCAGCAGCTGGTTATAGCGCGGATAGTTCTCCGCGTCGCGCGGGCTGAACCGGGCAATCTCCCGCTGGCAGAGGCCAATGTCCGGTCCCAGGGTCAACGAGCGGCCGTCCAGCAGCGGTGTGAACGACGAAGGAGCCCGGGGCAGGATCGTCAGGCCATACGGCTTCAGCCGCAGCTCGCGGATGATCTCGGGCCGGAACAGGCTGATCACGTAGGCGGCCGTGGAGACCCTGTAGCCCGGCCAGAGCTCCTCGGTCACCGCGCACCCGCCCAGCACGGCGCGTCGTTCCAGCACGCAGACCGACTTGCCGGCCCGTGCCAGGTAGGCGGCCGCGACCAATCCGTTATGCCCTCCGCCGATCACGATCGCGTCAAAGGCGGTCCGGCCTGTCTTGTGCGCGGCCATCGAGTCCCTGCTCCATCGGTACCCGTTCCCAGCAGGTGAGCCCTGGCGGGCAGGCCTTGCCCGCGCCCCGCGGCGGCCATCGTTCGCGCGGCCGGAAACGAAACATGCCGCTCGTTTTAACGTCTAACCCCGGGCGCCGAAAGCCGCCCGGGGCAGAGCGAAGTCCGTGCCGAGCAGCCGAAACGCCGCCCCGGGTAACAAGCCCTGAAAGGGCGCCACAAGTTGTTCGTCGATCAAACGGATACCGACACGTTGTTCGGCCATTGTGCAATCGAGATGGGCGAAACGGAGATTCGGCCTGGGAATCGTGTCGCCCTTTCAGGGCTTTGCGCGTGTTTGTCCCGTGACCCAGGGCGGCGCTGCGTCCGCCTGCGGCGGACGGCGCTCTGCCCTGGGCTGTGATATTGGTGCCCCTTCGGGGCGGAGACGCGGCGATACCCACAGCGACCTTGCGCCCCTGCCGGGGACCGCGGGAGAGCCTGCGCCGCGGGGATCAGTGTTGGCTGGAGGTGGCGATCAGGATGACCAGGCCGACGACGACCAGTACGACCACGACGATCGCCCAGTTGAACCAGGCCTTGCCCAGCTTCCGCTCGCGCCGTTCCTGCTCCTGCTCCCGCTTCAGCCGGTACTCGACGCTCTTGGTGCGGCGGAGACGAAACTGAACGCCGCAGTGGGGGCAGAGTGCCTCCTGCTCGAGCATCTCCGCGGGAGTCTCCAGTTCGTGGCCGTTGGGGCAGGGGATGTGAAACAGCTCCGGCTCGGACTCCCACGTGCCTGGGCGGCCGGGGTCCGCGCCCCCGGGGAGGCCGGCAAACGGCTCTGGTGCCGCAGTCGATTCCCAGGGGCCGCCGGGAAGCGGGCCGGCCTCTTCCGGGGGGCCATACGCCGAGGAGGACGCGGGCTCCGGCTGGGCGGCCAGCTGGGAGTCTGCGCCGCCCGGCGGGGCGGGGATCACAAAGCTCACGCCGCAGATCGGACAGACGCTCTGCAGCCCGGCCTGGGATTCGTCCCCTTCCAGCAAGTCGCCCTGAGGACACGTGAAATGAAAGGCCATCACCCACCTTCCCACCCGCCGCCGATGCTCCCGGCGGCATCAGGCCGGTTCGGCGCCGCTACCGCCCACGGCGCGGCGGAAGCAGTCGTCAAAATGCAATTGCCACTCCACCCGGGCGATGCGTCGACACAGACGTTCATTCGGTGCCGAATGCCTGACGGCACTTGCACATAGATCGACAAACCGCAGCGGATCCCACGACGTTTGCCCGACCAGGTACGCCGACTGGGCGTCCGTCGGGCCGGCCCGGGCCAGTTCGGATGCCGCCGCACGTAACGGCGCGAACACGGGATGCTCGCCCACGCGGTGGAACCAGTACTTGGAGTTCGCAAAGTCCGGCTCCCGGCGGTGCATGATCGCGTGCCAATAGCGGCCGCTCGCGTCGTCCAACTGCTGGCTGATCTGGTGCGACTCGTCCAGGAAGTCGTGCCACAGCCAGAGCGCGGAGATACAGCCCAGGGCCGACGGCGGATCGATCAGCGGCCGCGGTTCCACCAGCCGCTGGGGCGTCAGCCGCGCCAGCGGCTGACGGAACGCCAGCTGCGGCTGGCCCGGCCCCAAGGCACAGAGCCGCTGGTCGTCGACCAGGTCCGCCACCGCCGCGCCGTACCGATCCGCGACAAACTCAAACACCGAACCGCCCCGGCGTGGTGACCGCGAAAATTGTGCCTGTGCCCGCGGCGTGCCGCATTCCGCCCGCCGCCCGCCTTTCGTACACTTTAGCCAACCTTCCGAGGGTAATCGAGCATGGACCGTGCGGCATCCGAGGCCCGACCGGTTGCGGCCGTCCGCGGCAGGCAGCCTTGCGTCCTCCTGGGACATCCGTGGTCACGAGAGACTTGCCGGCGGGGGCTCGCCCCCGACTGTGGCACAACCGGTCGCGAGCGCGTGCCGGCGAATCCGCCTCGCACAAACCCGGACGGCCCATGTCGGAGGGCGAAGCTCCCGCTGATCCCTGTACGCGGCGGCTCGGCCGGAGCCTCGCCGTGCCGGATTCGTAACCGTTCACAGCCCGGTGGAGGATATTGCCTGATTCCAGGGGGTCAGGTCCATGTTTTCGGCCAGCGCGGATCCGCAAGGTCGAGTTTGTCGGCCGAAAAATGGACCCGACCCCGACCCGTGAACGGAGCCTCGCCGGGCCGGATGCGCGGAACCCTGTATCGTAATTTTGTCGCAGGACTGCGCAAGGCGATCTAGGTAGCCTTGCGTGATCCTGGGAGATACGGGACGCGGCAATCAGAGCTGCAAAATCCTGGGAGGGCGAGGCTCCCGCCGAGCCGGCGCGCTGAGCCGGTTCTCGGCTCGGCGGGAGCCTCGCCCTCCCAGAATCACGAAAGCCTGTTTAGGCGCTGCACGACAATTACCTACCGGTTTTGTGGATCAGCCGCGGGGCGCTAGCCCGCGGTCTTTCTCGGATGAACCGCGGGCTAGCGCCCGGCGGCTGATTAGTGATTTCGGTAACTTATTGTTGAACAGCGCCTTAGGGGGCAGAGGCAGCGACGATGAATGACGACCAGCAATCACCGGCACGTCCGGCAGCGGAGGGGCATGGCGCGGAGACAGTCGCGGGCGCCGCATCTTCCCGCCGTGTGATCAAGATCGGCTCGCAGCGCGAGCGAGCCCCGGCGGCCGAAGGGTCGGGCTCCGCACCGTCGCCGCCTCCCACGGGCGAGCCCGCGGAGGAGACGACCGCGGAATCGACGATCGCCGGCGGCATGGTCGAGCCGGCCGCGGCCGTCCCCGAGCTGCCACCGCTCGTGTTTCCACCGCCCCGGCTGGACCGGATCACACCGGAGCTTCAGGACGAGATCGACGCGGCGCTCGGCGACCTGTCGCTGGAGGATCTGCTGCGCGACGAGCGGACGGCCGGACCGCCCGGCGACGAACTGCTGACGGACACGCGGTTGCGGGCCACCGTCGTCAAAGTGGACCGGGACCTGGTCTTCTTCTCGCTCGGATTGCGCGACGAGGGTGCCGCGCCGCTGCGCCATTTCGCGCAGCCGCCCGAGCCGGGCTCGATCCTGGAGGTGGTGATCGTTCGATTCCTGCCCGAGGAAGGGCTCTATGAACTGGCCGTCCCCGGCGCCTCGGTCGACGTGGGCGACTGGTCGGACCTGGCCGAAGGCGTCCTCGTGGACGCGCGGATCACGGGTCACAACAAGGGCGGGCTGGAATGCGAGGTGAACCAGCTGCGGGGGTTCATCCCCGCGGGACAAGTGTCCCTCTATCGCGTGGAGGACCTCTCCCGGTTCGTGGGCCAGAAACTGCCCTGCGTGGTGACGGAGGTCAACCCCCAGCGGCGCAACCTGGTGCTCAGCCACCGCGCGGTGCTGGAACGCGAGCGGCAGGCAGCGCGCGAGCGGCTGCTCGAGGAACTCCAGCCCGGCCAGGTGCGCGAAGGCGTGGTCAGCAGCGTCCGCGACTTCGGCGCCTTTGTCGACCTCGGTGGTGTCGAGGGGCTGGTCCATGTCAGCCAGCTCAGCTGGGACCGCGTGGCCCATCCCCGCGACGTGCTGGAGGTGGGACAACGGGTCAAGGTCAAGGTCGAGAAGATCGACCGCGCCAGCGGCAAGATCGGGCTGTCGTACCGCGACCTGCTGGAACAGCCGTGGCAGACGGCGGCCGACCGGTTTCCCGCGGGCACGGTGGTCAAGGGGACCGTCTCCAAGGTGATGGACTTCGGCGCGTTCGTGCGCCTGGCGCCCGGCATCGAGGGCCTGGTGCATATCTCCGAACTGGCTCACCAGCGCGTCCAGCGGGTCAGCCAGATCGTGCGGGAGGGGCAGGAGCTTGAAGTGAAGGTGCTCGCGGTCGACCCCGACGCACAGCGGCTGAGCCTGTCGCTCAAGGCGGCCCAGGCGGTGGCCGGCCAAGACGAGCCGGAGACCGGGTCCGACGACGTTTCGGCGACACCCGAGACGTCTGCCGCCGCAGAGCCGAACCGGCCGCTCAAGGGCGGACTGGGAAGACGCTCCGGGGGCGAGCCGTTCGGACTGAATTGGTAGTCATGCTCAGCCAACCCATCTCCGTGTCGGCACTGGCGGCTCGGGCCGTGATCGCACAGCTGAGCGACCCGAGCCTGCAGACGTTCGGCCGCCTGGGGCGGTCCCTCGCCGACACCGCGCAACGGGGACTGGCGATGCTGCCGAGCATCATTGCGGCCCTGCTGGTGCTGGCGGTGGGACTGCTGGTGTCGCGCAGGCTGGCCCGGGCCACGATCGCGTGGAGCCAGCGGGTGGGATTGCACGAGGCGGCGCGCCGCGTGGGCCTGGTTGAGCTCCTGCCGCGGGTGGGTATCCACCGGAGCGTGCCCCAGGTGGCCGGCTCACTCGTGTTCTGGCTGCTGATGGCGGCCGCTTTGATCCTGGCCTGCCACCTGCTGGGGCTGCCGGCCGTGGCCAGCGCCCTGCAAGGCCTGGCGATCTACCTGCCGAAACTGCTGGTTGCCGGGATGCTGATCGCCCTCGGCCTGTCGGTGGCGACGTTCGTCCGTGGATGGATTGCGAGCAGCGCGGAACGCGCGGGGCTGGCAACGGCCCACGAGCTGGCCGTCGGCGGCTACTACCTCTTGCTGGCCATCTTCGTGATCGCGGCGCTGGACCAGCTGGGCATCGCGCTGCGTCTGCTGAACGCGGCCCTGCTGATCATGCTCGCCGCGGCAGCCCTGGGCGCGGCGCTCGCCGCGGGTCTCGGGGCACGCGACGTGGTGGCCGGCCTCCTGGCCGGATATCTCCTGCGCCGGCGGTTGCAGGCAGGGGACCTGGTCGCCATCGGCCAGCTGCGGGGCAGGGTGCGCGAAGTCGGCCCGCTGGCCACCATCGTGGAGACCGAAGAGGAGGGATTGACGCACCGGCACAGCGTCCCGAATGCACGGATGTTGAACGAGGCGGTGCGCTGAGCGGCTTCTCGACTCGGCGGAAGCCTCGCCCTCGCAGAGTCACGAAACCCAATTCCGGACAAGGTGAGCCACTCTAAACAGGGGGTAGTGTGGGCCGGCTGGGGCCTTTTCAGCGGGCTGGTTGCGGAATTTGTCCTGGGGGGGTGGTTGGGGAGGTCCATGCGGGGCGATGTCACCCGAAGGGTGCACCATGGGTGCAGCCGATTCGGTCGTTCCGTTGATGCCGGTGGACACTGGGGCGCAAGAATTTTCTGCCCAGTACGTTGCGAAACGAGCGGCCGGTGATTAGCATTAACGGCTGGTGACACGTCCGCGTGACGTTGCGCTTTCCCGCCTGAACAGAGGATGCTGGCCGCACACCCCGGGCGTCGGTGGTTGTCAGGCCGGCTGCTGGTTTGCTTCCCGTCCTGGCCCCGCATACTGGACGGGGCTGCTTGGCACGCCTATCCCCCAAGTTCGCCGGCTCCACGCACGACAATTTCTGGAAACCAGGAGGCTCACTGCGATGTCGCTCAGGTCAATTCGACGAGTTGCCAAGGTCGCGCTCGTCTGGATCGTTGTGTTCTTGATGACCTTCGATTCGGCGTCCGCCTGTCGCTGGCTCGCAGGTTGGCGGACCCGTTGCTGCTCTCCGTGCCCGCCGGTCTGGGCGTGCCAACCGGCTCCGGACCCGTGTGGCTGGCATGTGTCGCAGCCGACGGTGGCTTACGGCGCGTGTGACCCATGCGCGTCCTATGGTGCTGGCGGCATGGTGGTGGAAGAGGCCCAGAGCGAATCGTCCACGATGTACAAGATGCCGGTCGAATCAGAGGGATCGGAGGCGGCTGACGTGAAGCCAGCGATCCCCGCCCCACCGCCAGCCGAGCCGACAGCCAACCCGCCGATTCCGCCGGCGCCTCCAGTTCCGCCGGCGCCGCCTGCGGCGACCGAGACTCCGGCGCCGCGCGACATGCCGACTCCGCCGGCGCCGCCCGTCGACGAGCCAGGCGACGACATGTTCGCGCCCGGGACGCCCAGCGAACCGGCGCCGGACGGGACCGCACCCCGGAGCGACGAGCCTGCAGAACCGGGGGACGACCTGTTTGGCCCGATGCCCGGTGATCAGCCGGATGCGCCGGCGAAAGCGACGCCTGGCGGCGGGGCGGACGATCTGTTCGGCCCGATGCCGGGTGAGCAGCCGGATGCGGCGACGCCACCGCCCGCAGGGCCGGCGCCCGGTGCGGGCAACGAGCCCAGGCCGGCGGGCGAGGACGAGGGAGTCGACGATTTGTTTGGCGCCCCTTCTCCAGCACCGTCCGACGCGGCACCAGCCGACCCAGCCCCGTCCACCGACCCGGGGGATGACCTGTTTGGTCCGACGCCGGCCCCGCCCGCCGAGGCACCGGCGGATGAAGCCCCAGCCGCACCGGCCGATGAGGTCCCAGCCGCACCGGCCGATGACAATCTGGATGACCTGTTCGGCGAATCGGCCGAGCCGGCGGAAGTCGCCCCGCCACGGGTGGCCAATCGGCCGGGCGAGCAACCCGCTGCGCCGTCCGGGACCGCCGCCGACCAGTCTGGCGCACCGGCTGACGAGCCTGCCGGGACCGCCGACGATCTGTTTGGCGCGCCGGCTGACGAGCCTGCTCCGCCTGCCGAGGCGCCGGCCGATGCCGCACCGGCCGCACCGGCGGGCGACAATCTGGACGACCTGTTTGGCGCCCCTGCGCAGCCCACGGAGGCGCCCGCCGACGAAGCGCCGGCCAAACCGGCCAGCAGCGATGTGGACGATCTGTTTGGCCAGGCGGCCCAGCCGGTTGACGACCTGAACGACCAACTCGTCCAGTCAGGTACCGCGCCCAGCAAGGACGCGGCGCCGCCTCGCGAGCCGCTGCCGATGCGAACCTGGACCGACAACACCGGCTCGTTCCGCACCGCCGGGCGGCTGGTCGAAATCGGCCCGCACCACGTCCGGCTGGCGAAGGCCAACGGCCGTTACACGACGGTGCCCCTGCGTCGGTTGAGCTCAGAGGACCTGTCGTACATCCAGGCGGTCGCCGGGCGTGATGGCGGGGGTCCGGTCAGTCGCGTCGCCGTCCGCTAGGGCACCGGCCAATTTAAATTTTCGGATCAGCCGCGGGGCGCTAGTCCGCGGTTCCTCCGGAAAAAACCGGGGGCTAGCGACCTCCGGCTAATTTGCCGAACCCGAGCTTTTGAAATGGACAGAACCCGAGGGCGCCGGCCACGGTCCCTGGATTGCGTTGCGTGATCGTAGGGTAATGCGCACGCCGGCACGCGCCGACTCGAGTGGCACGATTCTGGGAGGGCGAGGCTCCTGCCGAGCCGGTGCGCGGAACGGGTTTTCGGCTCGGCGGGAGCCTCGCCCTCCCAGGAATCACGGCATCCTTTCCAGGCGCTTACCACGTGTGGCTTGACCACTCGTGGCCGGCCGCTGCCGGAATCACCGATCCCTATTTCGGGCCGTCGTGCCTTTTGCTTGGGTGGGCGAGCGTTTTCCGTCGGACTCGCTTGCCCGCGTTCAGTGCTGGTCTCGCCCCGCGAGGATCTTCCGCTCGAGGGCGTCGGCATGGTGGGCGATGCTCAGCAGCGTCTTGCGGATTATCTCCCGGTCGGCGCAGTCGGCGGGCAACGTGGCCGTGGCAACGAAGGCCTCGTGCTTGCCCACCGTCCTCACGGCGAACGAGCAGTAGGGCGACCGGCCGTTGAATTTCAGCAGGGCCAGTGCGTGCGGGGCCGAGGCCGGTCCGCAGACCGTCAGAAAGCGGAGCATTTCCTCTCCCTCCCGGTCTTTTTCGCCCAGCGCCAGCAACACGTGCTGCCGCCGGCCGCCGCGCAAGCGAACGCCGACCTGCCACCGGCGATCGGCCGTGCGCAAGGCAAAGCCGGCCTGACTGGCGACGAGTCGAATGGCCCGGTCCAGTTTGCGTGTCCGCAGGTCATGCCGGCTGCCCGCGGCGGCTGGCGGCGTGGGTTGCGCCGTCTCTGCATCCCCCGGCGGCGGATCCAGCGGTGGGAGATCGTTGCCGCACTGCAGGCAGAAACCGCAATGGACGACGATGTTCCGGTAGTGACACTTGGGACAAACCCGTGTCTTTGGCATCTGGCAAGCCCCCTCGGGATCAGGGCGATCAGGACGCAGTTCGGACGGGTCCCACGGATCGCTTGTGCCCGCGCATTGTGCATCACGGGTTGCTGACCCGCCAGCGGCGTGCGGGCGCGCGGATTCGTGCGGATTCGAGGGGGTCAGGTACATTTTTTCGGCCCGCGCGTGCGCGCCTGGCAGGGCCTTTTGGCCGAAAAATGTACCAGACCCCGGCCCGTGAACGGTCACCCTTCCGGCTGGCTGCTTCCTCCGGCCGCCGCTTGACACGCGGTCGGGCGGTCCTTATGGAAGGGGCAACACGCGATGCGCCGCGCCCGCGAGGATTCTTGTCCCAGGAGCCGTGGATTGAAAATCGGTTCGACCTCGATCGACGACACCTTCGCCGAGGCGTTCGGCATGCGGTACTGCCGATTGCTGATCACGGCTCACGACGAGTATTGGCTCGACACGGCGATCCGCGAGTTCACCGGATACAGCGCGTCGGTGATCGCCTGCGACCTGGAATCCGGGCAGGAGCGGGAGCTGGGGGCTGACGAGTCGCCGGATGGGCGGCCGGGGGCCGCCGTGCTGGCCTTCGCGTTTTCCGAGGAGGCCCTGGCCAAGGCCGTTCCCAATCGCACGGGACAGTGCCTGATGACCTGCCCGAGCACCGCCGTGTACGACGGGCTGCCGCAGTCGCCGCAGCGATTCCCGCTGGGCCGGCACATCCGCTATTTCGGCGACGGCTTTCAAAAGAGCAAGCTGGTCGGGGAGCGGCGGTTCTGGCGTATCCCGGTCATGGATGGCGAGTTCCTCGTCGAGGACCGCCTGGGCGCGGCCAAGGGGGTCGCGGGCGGCAACATCATTCTCCAGGCCGAATCGCAGCAGGCGGCGCTCGATGCCGCGCGGCGCGGGGTGGCCGCCATCGCCCCGCTGGCGGGCGTGATCACGCCGTTTCCCGGGGGCGTGGCCCGCAGCGGCAGCAAGGTCGGTTCGCGCTACAAGCAGCTCAAGGCCTCCACGTCCGATGCCTTTTGCCCCACCTTGCGGGGCCGCGTCGAGACAAACCTGCACGAAGGGGTCCACTGTGCCCTGGAGATCGTGATCGACGGCGTCGACGAGCCGTCGGTCGCGGCGGCCATGGCCGCTGCGATCCGCGCGGCCGCGGGCGACGGCGTACGCGCAATCTCAGCCGGAAATTACGGCGGCAAGCTGGGCAAGTATCACTTCCACCTGCACCGGCTGCTCGCCTGAATCGCCCTGCGTGATCCTGGGGAAAAAGACGAGCCAACCAGCGCTGCACGATTCCGGGAGGGCGAGGCTCCCGCCGAGCCGCCGCGTTCAGCCGGATCTCGGCTCGGCGGGAGCCTCGCCCTCCCGGAATCACACAACCCTGTTCAGGGCGATCGTTCACCCCGGCCGGGATGCGGCCCACGGCGTGTCTGCCCGCTCTGGTCCGCCGCGGACGTCCCGTGTCGGCGACGGCGCGCGTGCCAGCCGCTTAAGGCGCTGCACAACAATTACCTACCGGTTTTGTGGATCAGCCGCCGGGCGCTAGCCCGCGGTTCATCCGCGAAAGACCGCGGGCTAGCGCCCGGCGGCTGATGAGTGATTTCGGTAACTTATTGTTGAACAGCGCTTAACCCGGATTATTCATGAGCCGCTAGCGCGCTAGCGTCCGGTTTTGGTGGAATTGGGGAGAACCGGACGCTAGCGCGCTTGCGGCTGATGTGCGCGGTGTCTTCGGGAAGATAGCCACAACCTGTTTCTCTGCTTCACCTGGCAACCTTACTCGTGAGGTTGATGAATAGTCCGGGTTAAGGGGACGGCTCAGCGGATGGGACATCAGCCGTCCGGGGCGGTTCGGAGGCGGCGGTCTCTGCGAGTCCGGTCCGCGCCTGCTCGAGCAGCGGTGCGGCCCAGGGTTTGTCGCCGTACAGGCGGATCAGGCCGCGCCAGATAGCCTGGGCTGCGGCCAGGTCCTCCGCGCGAAGCGCAGCGGCCCGCGCCAGTGCCTGCTCGATCACCTCGAGGTGCCGCGCGCTGGACTCGTGGATCGCCTCCTGCAAGCTTTCGAGTTGATCGCGGGCCAGGTCCAGGATGCGGCGTTCCTCCTGGGAGGCCTCCGGCTGATTTCCGAAGACATCGATCAGGGCCTCGAGCAGGGAAGCGGCCGCCTCCGGCTGGGCGGCCTTCAGCTGCAGCGCCTCGGCGTACAGTTTTTCCACCGGTGTCTTGGCGGCGCTGGCGCCGTGCAGCCGCGACTGCCGTTCGACCCGTCGCTGCAAGCGATACTGGTCGATCTCTTCGAGATAGCCGGCCAGCTCTTCGCGGCGACGGTCATCGGGGAAGCGGTCGAGGAACTCCCGGATGTCGGCCTCGACGGCCAGCAGTTGTTGTGGCGCACCTTCGTCCGCGCGGGTCACCACGCGCTGGTAGAGCCGATCGGCGGATGGGGGACGGAGCGACAGCCAGCCCAGGCTGATTACCACCGCGGCCATCGCGGCCGTGGCCGCCAGCTTCCACGCCAGCGGCCACTTCTCCTCCTGCCACGGATCCCGTTCCGGCCGGCGCCAACCCTCGCCGGGCTTGACCGTCGTGAAGTGACCCTGGTCGGGGGCACGATCAGGGCGGTCGCCGCCCAAGTGCTGCGAGGGGGCGTGGCTGTCGTCCGAGATCAACGTCTGAGAGGGGGCGCCCGCCAGGGGCGCCGGCCCGGCATCCTGCTCGGCCTCCGGCAGGGCGACGGTCTCGCGGCGCGCGATGGCCGGATCGAGGTAGACGTCGGTTGGCAGCGGCTGTCCAGGCGCAGGCAGGAAATCGCCGGGGTGGTCCTGGCGACTGGCCGGGGCGGGCGTGTCGACCGCCTCGCGCGTCGACCGCAGCGTCAAGGCATGTTCCATCGCCTTCAAGCGGTGGGAGACCGCCAGGGCGGTTGGAATCCGCTTCCGCGGATCCTTCTCCAGCAGCTGCGCGATAACCCGCTCCAGTTCCTCGGGCACATCGGGGCTGAGTCGTCCCACCGGAATCGGATCGTCAACGCGGAGCTTGTGAATCACCTCGGGCAGCGACTTGCCGGTAAACGGCGGCCGCCCGGCCAGCAGGGCGTACAACACGCTCCCCAGGCTGTACAGGTCGCACCGCGGCGACGCAACCAACCCCTCGGCCTGCTCCGGCGACATGTAGTCCGCCGTGCCCACCACGCCGCCGTCCGCCGTCAGCTGTTGGAAGCCGAACAGCTTGGCGATGCCAAAATCGGTCAACATCACCTGCTCGTTCTCGTCCAGCAGCAGGTTGGCCGGTTTCAGATCGCGGTGGATGATGCCATGGTCGTGCGCGTGCTTGAGCGCCCGGCAGATATCGATCCCCAGCCGGGTCACCTCGCGCCAGTCAAAACGCCGACCAGCCCCCAGTTCCTGCTGGAGGTTGGAGCCCTCCACCAGCTGCATCGAGTAGAACAGCGTACCCTGCTCCTCACCGAATCCGTACAGCTGCACGATGTGTCGATGGCGGAGTGTGCGGAGTGACTCGATCTCGGCCTTGAACCTTTCGCGAAAGTTCTCCTCGGCGGCCAGCACGGGCGAGAGCACCTTGATCGCCGCCCGCTGCTGCGTCTTCGTGTCCACCCCCACATACACCGTGCCCATGCCGCCGCGCCCGAGAACGCGCTCCAGCTGATACGGGCCGAGCTGTTTGGGGGGGACGTCCAGCATGATCCCTTTGCCTCCGGCCAACGCCACGACCGCGCCAGCCGACGGTCGCCATGCGTCTTGCCCGCAGCCGCAAACGTCTCCCCAGGGTCGCGGGCGGCTGCGGGCCAACGTCAGCTTCTCACGCGGTCATGGTCCCGCACGCCGTGGGCCCATCGCGGCAGCCATCACGCGCCGTGGTAACCGTTCACGGGTCGGGGTCTGGTCCATTTTTCGGCCGATAAACTCGACCTCGCAGATACGCGCTGGCCGAAAACATGGACCTGACCCCCTGGAATCAGGCAAAATCCTCCACCGGGCTGTGAACGGTTACCGCGCCGTGTGACGAACCCCATCACGCGCCGTGAGACACTTGCTTGACGAGGTTGCATGGCGTTTGGATACCGGCGTGGATGGCTCAGCGTGCTGGCTTCCTGTCTTCCTTCTTGGCGCTGACCGTCGTCGCACCTGAACAGCCTTGCATAATCCTCGGAAATAAGGGACGCGGCAACCAGGGTTGCACCATCCTGGGAGGGCGAGGCTCCTGCCGAGCCGGTGCGTGGAGCGGGTCTGTGGCTCGGCGGGAGCCTCGCCCTCCCGGAAACACGAAGCCCCCATTTACCGGAAACACGAAGCCCCCATCTGGTTGGCACGACCACCGCACAAAGTGCTTAACCTCCTTCCATCCACGATCACGCACGGTACGTCAAGTCTTCACCACGCCCTCCGCGATCGGTTTCTGCCTCCTGCGGCGCGCCGATACAAGCCGCTTACGCTCCACGTGGACGCCGATGCCTGCCGCGAACAGGAACCCGATCGCCAGCCACCACTGCCACAGAAAGACCAGCCCCGTCCCCAGGCCGATCCCAGCCCCGTCCGGGCTGTCGGCGTAGCTCCCAAACAGGTAGGGACCCAGAAAACCGACAACCAGCAAGAGAAACAAGGCGATGGTGACCAAGGCCGCGATGGTGGCCGACCGGTATACGCGCAGACACAGGGCGGTCGCCAGGACCGGCCACAACGGCAGGCCCAGGATCAGCAACTCCGCGGGGTGCGCGTGCCGACAGTTGGCCAGCCCGATCCCGTAGACCAGCAAGTAGAGCAGGGCCGCCCCGGCGGTTGCCCAGGCCAGCCGGTTCTCCGCGGGAGTTGCCGCACGCGGATGCGTCAACGAGATTCCCCACGGCCGTCGCAGGCGGTAGCCGCAGTGAGGACAGGCAACCGCCGAACGGCTTACGGACGCGGAACATTCGGGGCACGGATGCAGCGGCATGGACCAGGGGCCTCGGGACAGGCAGAACCCTCGTTGTGCTCGGGCAGGAGATGCGACAACCTGCCCGAGGCGGACGCGCCGCCGGATTGGCCGCGGTCCGCCTTGCTCCGTCCAGGATCGGTGAACCGGCGGGATTCGTCAACGGACCGCCCCTGTATCATAACTGGACTTTTGCAAACTTCGAAATCGAGCCCAACTTAGTGGTCGTGCCAGCGTTCGTAAGTCGTTTACTAATGGCTGCTAGCCATCCCCCGCATTGAGGGTGGAAGGAACCGTTCACAGCCCGGTGGAGGATTCTGCCTGATTCCAGGGGGTCAGGTCCATGCTTTCGGCCAGCGCGTATCTGCAAGCTCGAGTTTGTCGGCCGAAAAATGGACCAGACCCCGACCCGTGAACGGTTACAGGGTGGAAACGCAACCTTGCAAGAGTCCAGTCATAACGTCCGCCCGCGCCGTGGGAACGACTGTTACAGCCGCGTTACCGCAGCAGATGTCGATCTGCTGTACGATCGAGGAAACTTTCGGGTGTTCGCTGCCGTCCAAGTCGTTGGGAACCGTCCATAGCCCGTGGTCGGTGGGCTGTACCGAATTTCGTGGCAAAGGGCTGTTGCTGCAGAGAACCTTGACCGTGACTCCGTAACCGTTCACAGCCCGGTGGAGGATTTTCCCTGATTGCAGGGGGTCAGGTCCATGTTTTCGGCCAGCGCGTATCCGCGAGGTCGAGTTTGTCGGCCGAAAAATGGACCAGACCCCGACCCGTGAACGGTTACGTGACTCCACACAGGTTGGAAGCCTGTGCGACAAAATTCCTGACAGTCCCGTGGTCGGGGGCATGGTGCGGGCCGCGAGACCAGTCACAGACATCGGATTTGAAAGGGGGAAAACATGTTGCGCCAAAATGGTTGGATGGCCCTCGTGGCTGCGCTGGCCTTGGTTGTCGGCGGGACCGGCCACGCCATCCAGAAGTTGCAGGCCGAGCCGCGTGGCGGCCAGGCCGAGGCGGAGAAGCCGGCGGGCCCGGCGTTCCCCCGGGATCGGATTCCGCCGGGCAGCGCTCTCCAGAGGGCTGGGCAGCAGCTGCCGGGCGACCAGACGCCCGGGGCGGCGGACGTGACCGTCTCGATCCGGCTCCAACCGGGCGTGACGCCCGAGTTCCTCCAGAAGGCGATCGTCTGGTTGCTGGAGGCGCAGCAGCGGGACGGGGGCTGGGGAGCCGGCTCGCACAATCGCCAGGACGTGCTTGATCCCCACGCGGTCCCGGCCGATCCGGCGACCACCTCCTTCGTCCTGATGGCCCTCGTCCGCGCCGGTCATACGCCGGTGGAGGGCGAGTACAAGGCTGCTGTGCGGCGGGGTACGGAGTTCCTCGTCAAGCGGATCGAGGACTATCCCTCCAGCGGACCGAAGATTACCGACCTGACCAGCACACAGCCGCAGACCAAGCTCGGCCCGCTCGTCGACACGTCGATGGCCGCCCAGTACCTGGCCAAGGTGCTGGCGAAGTTGCCCGCCGACGATCCGCTCCACAAACGCGTCGATCAGGCGTTGGAGAAATGCCTGGCAAAGCTGCAGGCTTCGCAGAAGCCGGACGGCAGCTGGGCCGAGGGGGGCTGGGCCCCGGTGCTGCAGTCCGCTAACGCCTGCAACGCGATTGAACTGGCCAAGGCCGTGGGCAAGAAGGTGGACCAGTCCGTGCTCAACCGGGCGCGCGACTACCAGAAGGGGAACTTCGACGCCAAGACCGGCCGGGCCGATGCAGGCAAGGCGGCCGGCGTGGAACTCTATGCCCTGTCCGGGGCCCAACGGGCGAATGCCGGCGAGGCCCGCGCGGCGCAAGAGATTCTCGACCAGGCCCGCCAGGAAGGGCGAGTCGGCGCCGATGCCCCCGTGTCCAGGTCCAGCCTGATCCAGGCCGGCGTCAACGAGAAGGACGCCGACCGGCTTGCCAAGGCGGCGACCGACAGCCGCGAGCAGGCGCGGCGGTTGGGCGACGAACAACTGCTGCAGGGCTTCGGCAACAACGGCGGCGAGGAGTTTTACAGCTACCTGATGACGAGCGAATCGCTGGTCATCCTGGGCGGCGACGATTGGCACGGCTGGAACCAGAAAATCCACGACCGCCTGGCCAAGGTGCAGAACAAGGACGGCAGCTGGGCGGGCCATCACTGCATCACCAGCCCCACGTTTTGCACCGCCGCCGTCGTCGCCTGCCTGATGACCGACCGCGACGCCGAACTGCTGCGCAAGATCGCGCAGGAACACAAGCCGCCGGCCGCGAAGCCGGCGCGCTGAGGCGCACCCCCCAGCGTGACGCATGCGGTGGAACTCTCCAGGCGGCCAGGTCGATGATTCCGGGCGGCGCGCTGAGGCCAGGAGTGGCTTGTTCAGCAGACGGCTGGTCCAGCCACCCGTCTGCCCGCGGGTCAACAGGTGGAAATCTTCCTGTGACGGTGGACCGAGCAGCAGGGCCGAGCCATGAGCCAGCTCCCAGGTTATCAATGTTTGCTCTGTCACCGGCAATCAGCCCTGCGCCGGCCATCGCGCTGGCTGTCGCTGTTGCTCGGCGGATCGCTGTCCCTGACCGCCTGTCAGCCCGCGGCATCGATCGCCGATCGGCCCCTGCCATCCCCTGCGCGGACGGGCGCGCCGGACGTGGACGATCGGGCGAGCGAGTTGTCGACCGCCCGCGAGATGCTCCGCCGGGCGGCCCACTGGCTGCGCGGCCAGCAGGCCGCGGATGGTGGATGGCACAGCCCGCAGTACGGGCTGCTGCGCTCGGGGCAGGCCTGCACGCCGTTCGTCCTGGACGCCCTGGCAGGCGTGCCCGCTGACCTGTGGGACGGCGATCCGCCGGAGCGAGACGCCGCGCTGGACTTCATCGTGCGGCACGTGAACCGGCAGGGCGTGCTCGGGGTCGCCGACCCGGACGTGCTGGAGTACCCGAACTATGCCACCGCCTATGCCCTGATCTGCCTGCGGGCTGCGAACCGGCCGGCCGACGTCGAACTGGCGGCCCGCATGGCTCGCTACCTGGCCGGCGAGCAGTATGGGGAGGGCCGCGGCATTCCGCCCGACTCGCCCGCCTACGGCGGCTGGGGCTTTGGCGGTGTGCTGGCCGCTGGCCAGACCGGACACATGGATCTCGCTCATACGCGACGCGTCTTACAGGCACTCGCGGCGATCGACGTGTCGCCCGAGGAAGCCGCGGCTCACCGGCAGTTGCTGCGCCGCGCGCAACGCTTCCTGGCGGTCGTGCAGCGTCGGGCCGGCACCGAGCACCTGCAGCCTTGGCCGCCCGAGGAAGCAGCCCCTGGCGTGGATCGGCCGACGTCCGCCAGCGGCGTTTCCTGCGACGGCGGTTTCTACTTTTCCCCGATCGTGCTGGCCGCGAACAAGGGTCGGCACGAGCCGCCCGGCGCCGGCGCGGGCCCGTACTACCGCAGCTATGCCACCGCCACCTGCGACGGCCTCCTGGCCCTCCTGGCCGCGGGTGTGGCGGCGGACGATCCGCGAGTCCAAGATGCGCGGCAGTGGCTGCGCGCGCACCCGCGTCTCGATTATCCCGAGGGAATGCCGGTGGACCACCCCGAACCCTGGGGAGACGCCCTGCAGTTTTATCATCTCGCCGTGCGGGCCGAGGTCTACGCATCGGTCGGCGGACCGGCTGGCTGGCGTGAACAGCTCAGCGGTGCGCTCCGACGGCAACAACGCGCCGACGGCAGCTTCCGCAACGACCGCAGCCCGCTGATGAAGGAGGACGACCCGCTGCTCGCCACGACGTTGGCGGTCATTGCCCTGAGGCACCTGTTGCCGCAGGATTAGGACGCGGCGGCAGGGTGGCGGAAGCGGGTCGAAGCCTGAACGCCGGCCATCTGAGGGTCTCTCCCGCCGTTTCCCGCGCGAATTCGGTTCGGTCGCGAACCGGCGTTCCCGGCGGATGCCGCATGGGATGTTTCGCGGCCGCCCGTGAGCTGGCTTGCTTTGTCCAAGTTGAATCTTCGGATCAGCCGCCGGGCGCCAGCCCGCGGTTCATCCGGGAAGAACCGGGGGCTAGCGCCCGCCGGCTGATTTGCCGAACCCGCGGGATTCGAGCGGGTCAGGTACATGGTTTCGGCCTGCGCGTCTTCGCCCGGTCGGGCGGATCGGCCGAAAAGTGTGCCAGACCCCGGCCCGTGAACAGTTTCCAGGCTCGTGACACCGACGGCGTGCGCCAACGCCGACGGCGGGGAGCTTGAGCGGCCAGAGTTCGCATCTTCACCCGCCAGGGAAATTACGCGCTGTTCAACAATAAGTTACCGAAATCACTCATCAGCCGCCGGGCGCTAGCCCACGGTTGGAGCACGAAAGCCGCGGGCTAGCGCCCCGCGGCTGATCCACAAAACCGGTAGGTAATTGTCGT
>Ga0209398_1000813_pt1 | contig 17880 bp, 13 predicted proteins | sample AshMeaBigSpring_FD_184125 | JGI IMG/M metagenome (GOLD analysis project Ga0209398, IMG submission 184125) | Groundwater microbial communities from Big Spring, Nevada to study Microbial Dark Matter (Phase II) - Ash Meadows Big Spring (SPAdes)... | ecosystem: Environmental > Aquatic > Deep... | reverse complement strand
GCAGACCGCACAGGTTCTCACCAACATCCAGTGGTGCACGTATCTGCCGAACATCCTCTTCGCATTCCTTGCCCTTGTGCTGGCGATCAAGTTCCCGATCACCGAAGCCTACATGGCCAAAGTGCATGCCGCCATCGAGGAGCGCCGCCAAAAGGGGGAACTCCCCTAGAGCGGTTTAAATAATACTGTAGCCATCGCTTTGAGGCGGCGCAGGCCGTTGTGCCGCATCGTCATCTCGGGCAGCATGTATTCATACAGCCTTCTCGCTGCCGCCGCAGCCCACCAGCCCACGGCGCTCCCAAATCAACGGCCACATTATTAGTTAAAACGCTCTAAGCCTACAAGCAAGACGCCCCGTCCGGACGGAAAAGGTCAGGCCGGGCTGTTGACGAATGAGAGTCCGCGGGTCTGACGCTCGAGGAGTTCGGCGGCAAGGGCGCGATAGGCCTCGGCACCGGGACCAGTGGGGTCATGCTCGAAGATCGTGCGGCCGTGGCTCGGGGCCTCGGCGAAGCGGACGGTGCGAGGGATGAGGGTATCGTAGACGACCTCCTGGAAGTGGTTGCGGACCTCTTTGACGACGGCCGGGTTGAGGTTGGTACGGCCATCATACATGGTGAGAACAAGCCCGGAGATGGCGAGGTGGGGGTTGGCACCGCTTGCGCGGATGCGCTCGGTGACCTCCATGAGAAGGCTGAGACCCTCAAGAGCGTAGTATTCGCACTGGATCGGCACGAGGATCTCGTCGGCGGCCGCTAGCGCGTTGGACATGAGGATGCCGAGCGAGGGCGGGCAGTCGAGGAGGGCGAAATCGAAGGCGTTCTGCTCGCGGATGTCGCCGAGGGCGTTGCGGAGCTGGAGCATGTGGTCGTCCATGCGGGCGACCTCGATCTCGGCACCAGCCATGTCGAGGTCGGCGGGGATCGCGGAGAGGTTGGGGATGCGGGTGGGAAGAACGAGATCGCGTGCGGATACTGCACCGATGAGCGCCTGGTAGATACTGCCGCAGGAGTCGTCCTTGATGCCCATCGCGCTGCTGGCGCTGGCCTGGGGGTCAAGATCAACGAGAAGGACGCGGGAGCCCTTCTCCGCCAGCGCGGCCGAGAGGTTGACCGCGGTTGTCGTTTTACCGACTCCGCCTTTCTGGTTTGTGATCGCGATAATTTTCATGGCGTGCGGATGGGATGCTAGCGGCGGGAGTAGTAGTTGACCAGTCCGGCGGTAATGCCGTCGGCGTATTCGCGGTAGATGCTCTTGCGGGGGATGCCGCCGATCGTGCGGATTCCGTCGTAGTCGCCGGCCTGGATGCGGGCGAAGACGCCGCGGCTGTTCATTACGTAGGGCTCGACATAGACGACCGGACAGGAGAACAGGCGGTTGGCCAGAAGGTTGCGCGCCCAGATATACGGGTTGCCGTTGACCGGGACCGCGGCCCCGCCCTGGTAGGTGTAGGGCGGGAGACCGGTGGCCTTGGCCATGCTCTGGGCAACCGCTGTGGTTACGGGCAGTTCCTCCCGGAACGAGCGATTGAGCAGCTTGATAAGCATTTCGAGGCGCTGGTCCTCGTAGTCGAGCTCAGCGCGGCTCCACGATCCGGTCACAAGAAAATGAAGGTGGTTTTCTCCAACGAGCCGGGGATCGTTCTCATCGCCCCAGGCCTCCGCGTTAAAGTGGAGGCAGAGCACAAGATCGGGCCGGATTGCCTCATTGACGATGCGCGCGCGCCGGCGGATTTCTGCCGCCCGGTAAAAAAGCCGCTGGCTTTCCTTCGTGACCGCCTCGCCGGTGACCGCTTCATTTTTGTCGCGGAGCGAGGCGGCAGCGGCCGAGCGGAGCTGTCCGGGCCGGACGGATGTGACCGGTCCGGGCTTCGAGCGGGTGAGATAAACTTTGGCGCCGAGCGCGGTGAGACGCGGCACGAGCAGCTTTGCGACGCGGAGGGTCATGTCGCCTTCGGTCACGGGCGCCGAATTTCCGATCTGGAACCAGCGCTCCTCGATTTTTGCCCATGATCCGCCAAGGTGGCCGGGATCGAGCGCGATTTTCAGCCCGGCCAGCGGCTGGGAGGAACCGGCGGTCTCAAGTCCGGCACGACCCCGCCAGTAGGACGGCACCGCCTTGGCGGATGCGGAGTCCGGAGCAAATCGCAAAACGTATACCGGACGCCCGCTCCCCGCACGGATCGTGGCGGCGTTGTCCGTGACAGAGATTACCCCGGCCGAGGCGCCGCCCGGAGCGTAGATGCGATCGAGCAATGACTGGAATTCCGCGCGTGTGATCGTCTCCTGGTAGGGGTCGAGGCGCGACCAATCCGGCCGCGGGGCCAGCGGGCTCAACTTTGCCCAGCAGGAGGCCGCGCCGGAGGCGACCAGAAGCGTGATCAGGAAGAGATTTTTCAATTCCGAGCTTTTTTAAATGCGTTTGTCCGTTCTTGCGATAAAAAGGATCGATGATCCGACTTCTTTTTCTGGGCGACATCGTGGGTGAGCCCGGACGCAATGCCGTAACTTCCGCCGTCCCACGGTTTATCAAGGAACGTGGTGTGGACTTTGTGATTGTCAACGGGGAGAACGCTGCCGGCGGGCGCGGGATCACGGGGAAGATTGCGATCGACCTGCTGCGCTGCGGCGTGGCGGTGATCACCACCGGCGACCATGTTTGGGACCAGAAGGAAACGGCAAATTTTATTTCGTCCGAACCCCGGCTCCTCCGGCCGATCAACTATCCGGTGGGCGCCCCCGGCCAGGGCAGCATCGTCCTCTCCACCGGCAAGGGGAAGATCGCCGTCATGAACGTCCAGTGCCGGACGTTCATGCATCCGCCGCTCGACAACCCGTTCGCGGCCGCCGCGGCCGAGGTCGAGCGCCTGCGGGAGGAGACGCCCGTGATTTTTGTGGATGTGCACGGCGAGACAACGAGCGAGAAAATTGCGATCGGCCGGTTCCTTGACGGCCGGGTTTCCGCCGTTGTGGGGACGCACACGCACGTGCAGACAGCAGACGAATGCATCCTGCCGGGGGGGACCGCATTCCTATGCGATGCGGGGATGTGCGGTCCGGCGGACTCGATCCTCGGGCGCGAGGCCGGGCCGATCATCCAGCGGTTCACCGACTGCCTGCCCACCCATTTTCCGGTGGCGCGGGGTCCGGTCCAGATCTGCGGTGCGATCATTGAGATCGATCAGAATACCGGCCGCGCGGAGTCGATCTCCCGCATCCGCCAGACGGTCACGCACTGAGGGGTGCGACGGACTTGACCACGACGGCCGGTGCAGAGAGGATGGCAGGGCTATTTTGAAAACGTATCCGACCGATAGATGGGACATTGATTTTCTTGCGGACAACCCGACCGTGCGCACGAAGCGTTTCGGCATGCCGGCGGAGGCAAAATCTGTCCGCTATCCGCTGCGCCTGCTGCGCTACTGGTTCGGCTACCAGCTCTTGCGTGAGGAATGCCTTGCAGCCGGCAGGCCGCTTGCGGTGGCGGAAATCGGTGTCCATACCGGGCAGATGCTGGAATTTGTGAAGTCAGCTCCGCCCGGGGTGGAGTGGTCGCGATGGACGGCGGTGGACGCGGTGATGCTCACAGAGAAGCTCAAGAAGGCGGGGTACGACGACTTCCATGAAGCGAACCTTGAGGACCCCGGCTTCGCGCTTCCGGCGGAGTATGACACGGCGATCCTGCTGCATGTCCTCGAGCACCTCTTCAACCCGGAGGCCGCCTTGAAGAAGATCGCTGCAGCCATACGGCCCGGCGGGTCCTTAATCGGCGGATTTCCGGTTGTTCCGGACATGCTGGCCGGCATCCGGGAGAAGCAGGTGCGCCGGACGGCGGGGCCGATGGGCCATGTGAGCGTCTTCTCGCCGGCCCGTGTGCGCCGGATGGCCCTTGAGGCCGGGCTCGAAGCCGAATTTCTAAGCGGAGCCTTCCTGATGCGCAGCAAGGGCAGCCCGCTGGAGAATTCCGCACTCTGGATGCGCCTCAACCTGCTCTGGGGAAGGACCTTTCCGGCGTGGCCCGGAGAAATCTACTGGCTGATGCGGAAGCCGGCGTGATCACTCCTGGAGGGAGGCCGCCTGCAGGACCGGGGGGGCTGACCTCCATCCTGCCCGACAGTTTGCCCAAGATGGAGGAGAACCTCTGCAAGCTCTCCTTTTTTGAATGGTTTTTCCAGAAAACCGTCCATCCCGGCATCCAGACATCGCGCCAGATTTTCCAGGCCGACGTTAGCCGTGAGGGCGATGATCGGCACCCTCGAACCGGACTCCTGAGCCCGGATGCGGCAAGTGGCTTCGATGCCATCCATTTCCGGGAGACCAATATCCATCAGGATGGCATGATATTTTCCTGGCACGAAGGCAGCCACCGCGTCGGCACCGTTGAACGCAAAGTCTGCGCGGAGGCCGATGCACTCTATGACCTTGCCGGTGAGGAAGCTGTTACCAGGATCATCCTCAACAACAAGGACCAGATTTTCCTGGTGCCCGGTTCGATTAGCCTCAGGAGGAGATCCACTGCCAATCTTGTCGGAGTTTTCGCCGACAAGAAGCGGCAGACGCAAGGAAAAGACGCTGCCGGCCCCCGGTGTTGATGAAACGGTGATTGTTCCGCCCATCGCTTCGGCAAGCCTCATTGATGTGGCCAACCCGAGGCCGGCGCCCTCGTAGGCTCTGTGCAGTCCCGAATCCAGCTGCTGGAAAGGCCGGAAAAGCCGATCGAGCTGGTCGGGTGGTATTCCCGGACCGGTATCCTCGATGGCGAATTCCAGAACCGGTCCGACGTCGCTGAGGCTACGGCTGATCCGAAGGATGACAGTTCCGCGGGCCGTGAATTTGATAGCATTTCCTAGCAGGCGAAGAAGCACCTGCCGGATAAGACGCTCGTCACAGGGAACAAACGCCGGGACCCCCGGCGACTGTTCGCATCGGAAGCCGAGCGGCTTTCCAGCCGCAGCCTTGCGGAAAACATGGTCGCACATCTCCACAAGCCCGGCAATCGACACGGGCAGCTTATCGAGAGAGGGGCGGCACTCCTCAAGGCTGGTGAACTCCAAAATCTCCGTGACAATGCCGAGAAGGAGACCACCGCTGTCCCGGATGTTTGATGTGAGGTCTGCCTGCTCACCGCTGAGGGCGGTACCTTTCATCAGGTCCGCGCAGCCGATCACACCATTCAGCGGAGTGAGCAGTTCGTGGCTCATCATGGCAAGAAAGGCGCTCTTGCTGCGGGTTGCCGATTCGGCCTGCTCCTTGGCTTCCTCCAGGCGGCTATTAAGCAGGCGCAGCTCATCGTGGACGCGCAGGCGCGAGGCAGCGAGCTCCTCGAGCTCGAGGGAACGGAGCGCCTGGCGGGCGAGCTGCTCAACAATCAGCCTCAGGGCCTCACCGATCTTTTCAAACTGATCGCGGCTCATCCGGACCACATCCTCAAGGGCACTGCGGAACCCGTTTTCCTCGGCACCGATCTCCCTTCCGAATGCCATCGCGCCCTCTAAATCAACCGATTCATCGACCACCTGCCCGATAAGCCAGTTTGCAATGTGGAGGCCGCCGACATTCATCCGGACGCCTCCGTTCCAGAGCCCGGCGCTCAGGCATTTGCTCACTGCAACGCCCTCCCCTGCCGAGCAGCCAACGAGGCAATGTGACTCCAGACATCGTTCGAGTCCGGGGCCGGTCGTTCGGATGATTTCCCCGCAGAGCCTGCTAAAATTGCTCGGTCTGGTGATCGGATGTCCGGCGGGATCGGTGACGATTGATGCGACCCCCGTAGCCACGGCGAAGGCATCCTGCATCCGCTGGATTTCCTCCACATCGAAAAGCTCTTGGAACGACAACCCGCCAATGGAATCTTGCTCATGCAGGGCGGGGCTTGATCTCGCATGATGAGTCATATTTAGGATCCTCGTTGCGCCGGCCAAGGCGTTTTCTTTCAACACCTTCCGTATCACGACGCGTAGCAGGTTGCGCATCAAATGTGACGAACAGCCGGATGCTGTGACGAACGGGCGGATTTGCCGCCTCCGGGGCCGGAATCAGGAGCCGGGCGGCGGCAGGATCACGTCTTTGGCACGGGATTCGGGGGTGACTTTCAGGGTCGCGATTTTTCCTCCCCGATAGGAACATTCGACCGTGGTCCGGCCGGGGGCATGGAGCTTGAAGTCCACGTCCCATGCCTTCGGCCAGGCCGGTAGGATAAGGAGTTTGTCGCCGGGCGTCTGCAGGAGCATTTCCTGCAGGCCGATCATTCCGGTGCCGCCCCAATTGTGATCCGGTGTCCAGTCGTGGCCAGGCCCCCAGAACGTCGGGAAGCGTCGCGGACTGCTGGCGAGCTTGCGGGAGTTGAAATCCGCCGCCTCGGCAGTCATCCCCATACGGGCAAAAAAGATGCCGTCCTGGTGCCAGCTGACGACGTTGTTTTTTGCAAACTTTCCATTCTTCCAGGAATCGCGGAAGAGCTGCATGTCGTCGGTGGCGAGCGAGAAGCGATTGAAGGGGAAGAGAGGGTAAAACTGCGGGCACTCCGAGTTCTGGTAGCGCGCGTATTTTTCCGCCGGCAGGAGGACTCGCTGGCCGTTTTCCTCTCCGAAGGTGTAGTCGGGCAGGCGCGCTTTGAAGGCGCGGTAGTAGGCTTTATCGCTGGACGGGACGAGCGAATCGTCAAGAGCGAGCAAGCCGTCGAGGCAGGCCGCGAGCCCGGCGATCACGTCGGCGGGGTTGCGGGCTCCGCGGTACGACTCGCAGGAGGTCGAGGGGAAAATCACGAGCTTGCCATTGTCATCGAGCGGCTTGCCGGCGCGCATCTTCTGGCGGAGCTGGTAGTGTTCGTCGAAGAAGCGAACCGACTGGCTGATCAGGGGGAGGTAGGGCCTGATGTCGCCGCCGGAGAAGCGGAACCGCTCAAGGGCCAGATAGGACATCTCGAGCTGGGACTCATAGTGGTAGGAAACGAATGCGTTCGCCTGCTCGCCCTTCTCGACGATGCTGTTCGGGCCGTGGGTGCCATCGATGCGCGGGTCGCCGAACGGGACTTCCTTGCCCCGCTGGCGGACTTTGGCACCGGGCTCCGACCATCCCCAGCCGGCCGAAATCGGAAGGCCGAAATTTTCAAGCTGCTCGGCGAAAAGCGCACCCCCGTGTCCGTAATACACCTTCACCCGCGCGACCGCGCTGGGGAGCGCACGGCGGTAAAACTCGAGCTGCGGGATCACGAGGTCGGCATCGCCAGACTTGAGCATCGGCCAGTGGACAAGCCGCTGGTTCTGTGCAGTGAAGCTCCCGCCACCCCATGCCCGCCAATCGGGATCGTTCGCACTTTTCGGATCGACCAGCGAGGGATCGAACGTGAAGCTGCCGCCGTTGAATTTCGTCGGGTAGTCGCCAAAGGCATTGCAGCCGAGCTGGTAGCGGAACAACTGGTAGTTGCGGCCGAGTTCCCAGGGTTTGCTCCCGGGCTTGCCGGGATCGATCACGACATGGCTGCGCCGCCAGAACTGCCCCCACCAATCGACCGACTTCCGGCGCGCTTCATCCGGCGTCACCGGATCGGCGGCCTTCGACTTCAAACCCTGCTGCCATTGTGCGAGGGAATCCGTCTGGGCGATGTGGCTGACGAGTTCGAGACGGTGCGCCTGAGCCGGCTGCTTCGAGGTCAGCTTCCATGCGGTAAACGGCGTGAGGAGATACGTTCCTTCGGAGGTGCCGTCGGCCACAAACCCTTTGCCGCGAAGGATCCCTCCAAACGTGCGGCCCTTCTGGGTATTTACGAGCTGGTTCTTCACTCCTTCCAGCCCCTGCTGCCTGACCGAGTAGTCGAAGAGGAGCTTGTCGTCGCGGTTGCGGTGATGGAAAGCAACCGTGTCTCCGTCGAACTTGACCTCGTCGCGAAACCGGGTGACCGCGCCAGGGTAGCCGTCCCACCCGAGGCAAGCAAACCGCGGACGGGCGGGAATATTCGGCAGATCGACGTCCGACTGCCGCCAATTCTCGTAGGAGGCGGAAACCCGGACCGGCTGGCTGGCATCCACATCGACATGGACGACCGGACGGAAGACGTCCGCCCAGACCCGAAGCTTCGCATCAAGCCCCCCCAACCCGCCGCTGATCTCGACACAACCATCCCGGAGCTTCAGCTCCTGGCGGAACGTTCCGCCCTCGGCAAACGGATTCGGATCGAGGCGGACGCGCAGGCGTCCGAGCTTGAGGTATTGGTTGTTCTCATCGAACGCCCCGCTGCGCTGTACGTAGATCAGGAGGTCGCCATTCTCAACCCACACGTTCAGACCGGTATCCCCTCCCCCGCACGGCATCGACTCGGAAGATTTTTTGCTCTGGGTTGTCCACACGACATTGTAGGCGTCCAGCCACGAGAGATCGTCCGCTCGGGCAACCGGGGAAGCCAGGCTGGCGAGAAGGAATCCGGCAAGAAGTCTCTTTTTCATGAAAAAGCCGTGGCGCTCAGCGCGGTCCGGAGGTCTCGACTGCCAATTCCTGGAAGGCCGTGTTCTCCCCGGTGGGGTTCACCGGCGAAACGCGCCAGACAATCCAGCGGAACAAACCGAGCGATTGGCCGGGCCGTGCACGCAACGACGCAGCGACAAATTGTTTCCCGGGCCGCGCGCCCGAGTCGATTGAGCCGATCGGAATAAAATTCCGGGCATTCGCGGTATCCCATCCCGGATCGGAGGCCGAGTTGCTGCCGAAGATCGTGACGATCTGGCGGGCGCGGCTGCCGCTCTGGTTGAACGACCATGCGGTCGCAGCAGACACCGGGTTGGCCGAGCCCAAGTCGATTTTGTAGGCTCCGTCGCGCACCCCGTTGGCAAAGACCGGACCGTAGGAGGAGGCGAGGCGTCCATCAGTCAGCGTGGCGACCGGATCGTTGCTCGTCTTTGAAGCAGCCGAGACGGTTCCGGAAGGAGCCGGCGGCGGGACCAGCCTGGAAAATCCGGCGGGGACATCAGCGGTCTCAACCACGACAACCGGCGCGTCCGCCACAGTGAGCGTCTGCGGCTTCTGGCTTCGGACCACAGTGAGCTTGAGCGGAGCCTCTCCGGCGGACGAAATCGCCTCGATGAATGCTGAGATATCCGGCGTCTTCCTTCCATTGACAGCCAAAATCAGGTCGTCCTTCTGGAATCCGGCCCGGGCCGCGGGCGAGCCCGCGGGGACATCGGTCAACTGGACGCCGCCGTCGTCCTTGCTGACGCCGAAAGCGGAAAACTCCTCGCCTTCGAGTCCGTGCAGCGGAGCGCCGAGCCAGGCGGCGGCCTGCACGGCGGCAGCCCGGGCAGCAGGAGGCTCCGGCGCGGTGTTCATGACGGGAATCGCAGGCGTCCTGGCAATCGCCTTGAGCGCCGGCTTCTTCACGCCGAACTGGTCCATGGGAAAATTGCGGAACCCGACATTCAGCGCCGGGGAATCGGGCTTAACTCGGAAATCGCCCGTGGCGGGATCGACGAACATCGGATCTCCGGCCAGAGAATGGGCATCCGCACCGGCCTTCTGGTTACGCTCGAGGACCGCCTTGGAGCCGTAGAAATTCCAGTCGACGTCACGGCCCCAGTCCTTAGGCGGACTCACCGGGGCGTGCGCGGCCATCACGATGTTACAGAAAAACGTGCTTCCGCTGTCATCGAACCAGACGTGGGGGTGGAACCCGCTTTTGACGAGAACGTTGTTCCAGGCCTTCCGGCCGTAGCCCTCGCGGAACTTCAAGCCGCCGTTGAGCATGAGGTTGTTGTAGATCCAGTAGTTCGATGAGCCATCGTCGAGATCGATGTCCCAGCCATGATCGCAGCGCCAGCGGCTGTCGCGGATGATCGTCGGCTTCACCGCATCGAGGAACGGCAGGCCGGGATCCTTCTGCACCTCGGGGCCAGAAACGGCCCGGTGCTTGCTCACCCAGTATCGGTCGCGCCCCCACGAGTTGAACGACCCGTGGTCGTGCGTCTCCAGGACAGTTTCAAAAATATCGCATCGCTCGATCAGGTGTCCGCCCCAGGTGCCATCGCCGATATTGATGCCGGCGCGCGCGCAGTCGTAGATCGAGCAATCCCGCACGGCAATCCCCGATGCCATCGAGATCTGGACGCCTGCCGGCTGGCGCTCGACGCGGCCGATGCCGGTGATCAGGCAATCCTCGACAGCGCAGTCGGCCGGGTAGTTGTCGGTTTTTGGACCCGGCGTGCGATCGATTTTGGTGAGGTCTTGGGTTTTTCCGTATTCGAAGAGCGGATCGCGCACGGCGGCGGGATCGCCGACGAAGCAGACCCCACTGGCGCCGGCGTCGTGGATGCGGCTGCCTTTGACGAGCGCGCGGCGGTTGTAATTGTTGACAAAAACCGCGTTGCCCCCGACCTGGTCGAAGTCGCCGTCGAGGATGCTGACGTCCTCTGTTCCAGTGAGCAAGACCGCCCCGCCGCGGTAGATCGTCCAGTCGGATCTAAGGAGGGGCTCTTTGTTTTCCATGAAAGTGCGAGCGGCATGCCGGAAGGTGAATCCCTTCAGCGTGATGAAGCTCACCGGGGACTTCGCTGTCCCCTGGAATTCGATGAGATGCCGGAGCCGGACGACCTCGACATTCGCGGTTGCCGGGCCGGCTCCGGATTCCGGCATATAGTAGAGCGTGTTCGTCTTCGCGTTGTGAAACCACTCGCCGGGAGCATCGAGCTCCTCGAAAATATTTTCGACCATTCGGAAATCCTTGTGCATCCCCATCTGGCGGTTGTTCTGCCAGCCGCCCTCATAGGTGACCGTGCCGTCGGGATTTTTTCCGGTGATCCGGTAGTGGTAGCCGCCCCAGCGGGCCGAGTGCATGGCGTGGATGTAACCACCGGCGGGATCCGCCCACTTCGCCGCGCGCTCCTTCGAGAACGCATCTGCCGAAAACCCCTGGTAGGCGGCGGTCGGTTTCGACGCATCGTAGTTCGGATAGCGGGCCATCCGCTGCCGCTTCCCATCGATGAAAAGCTGATCAATGACCAGACCAGGAGGCGTGGAGGCCTGGAAGATGCCGTCCCGGAACGGCTGCCACTTAAGGTCAAGCTTCATCCCGCCGCTCAGGACGGCAGCGCCCTCGTTTTCGGCCTGATAAACCACCGGAGCCTTCGCGCTTCCGGAATCCGCGGCAGTGAACACCAGCGTCTCAGGGAGGTAGTAAACCCCGTCGGCGAAGCGGACGGTCACCGGTTCCTTTCCAGCGAACTTGCGGGCGGCATCCCGCGCGGCGGCCATCGATTGCAGCGGAGCCGCCTGCGTTCCGGGGTTGGTATCCTTTCCGTCGGGCGAGACATGGATCGTGGCCGCCTGCGCGACAGAGATGTCGAATGCCGCCAGCAGGAGCAGGATGCGATTGAGAAGATGGAAGGACGATCGGTTGGTAGTCATAGTCGAACTGTAAAGTTGAGCCGGAGAACCGGAGGGGTGCGCTCGATCCGTTCACAACCGGGAACTGCGCCGGGCACGAATCCCCGTCACCGCGACGCCGCTGGAAACCCGAGGCCGAGGTCGGTGCCGGCAGCGAATTTTTCGCAGCCGGAAAAACCGGGAGCATTGGCATCGCGGGCAGCGAGCTGGGGCTTGAGGCCGACCGGGATTGGCCAGAAGATCCCGGTCTCGGGGTCGTCCCAGCGGAGGACGCGCTCGTCCTTGGGCGAGTAGTAGTCGGTGCACTTATAGTGGAAATCGGCATTATCGCTGACGACAAGAAACCCGTGAGCGCATCCGGGTGGCGCCCAGAGGCGCTCGTGGCAGGCGCTTGTGAGGAGGCGTCCGTCCCATTTCCCGAACGTCGGCGAGTCCTCGCGGAGGTCGACGACGGCGTCGAAGACCGCACCACTCGAGACCCAGACGAGCTTGCCCTGGGATTTTCCGTTGACCTGGTAGTGCATGCCGCGGAGGACGTATTTGGCCGAGCGGCTGTGGTTGTCCTGGACGAAATCGACATCGAGCCCGATTTGGGCGAAGACCTTGCGGTTCCACGTTTCAAGGAAGAAGCCTCGCTCATCGCCATAAAGTGTGGGCTGGAGGAGCAGGGCCCCCTGGATTTTCAGTGGTTCGATTCTCATGGTTGGGTTCTTTCGATGATGCCTTTGAGATAGGTGCCGTAGGAGGATTTGCCAAAGCGGGCAGCGGCTTCGGCGAGCTCCTCCTGGCTAAGCCAGCCGCGGCTGAAGGCGATTTCCTCGAGGCAGCCGATGCGGAGACCCTGACGGTTCTGGATCGCGCGGACGAAGTCGCCGGCCTCGAGAAGCGACTCATGGGTGCCGGTGTCGAGCCAGGCGGTGCCGCGGCCGAACCGCTTCACGCGGAGCGTTCCCTCCTCGAGGTAGAGCCGGTTGAGGTCGGTGATCTCAAGTTCCCCGCGCGGAGACGGCTTGAGCGATCCGGCGAGGGCGGACACCCGCTCGTCATAGAAGTAGAGCCCGGGGATTGCACAGCGGCTCCTCGGCTTCGCGGGCTTTTCCTCAAGCGAGATCGCGCGGCCGTCGGCATCGAACTCCACAACCCCGTAGTCCGAGGGATTGGTGACCGAATATCCGAAGATCGTGGCGCCGTCCCGCCAGGCATCGGCCTCCATGAGCACCTGCGTCAGCTCGCTGCCGTAGAAAAGGTTGTCGCCGAGAACGAGGGCGGCCGGGCTCCCGCCGAGAAAGGATTCACCGAGGAGGAACGCCTGCGCAAGCCCGTCCGGGCTCGGCTGCTCGCAGTAGTCGAACGAAACGCCGAACCGGGAGCCGTCCCCGAGAAGCCGTCGGAACGACGGAAGGTCGTGAGGGGTGGAGATGACCAGGATCTCGCGGATGCCCGCCAGCATGAGCGTGCTGAGCGGGTAGTAGATCATCGGCTTATCGTAGACGGGCAGGAGCTGCTTCGAGACGGCCTGCGTGATCGGGTGGAGCCTCGTGCCGGAGCCGCCGGCGAGGACGATGCCTTTGCGTTTGTTCATGGGTTTTCGGGAAGAATTTCGGTGAGCATGCGCTCGACGCCACTCTGCCAAGGGGGCAGCCGGAGGTCAAACGTCCCGCGCAACTTCGAGGTGTCCATGCGCGAGTTCAGCGGGCGCTTCGCGGGCGTGGGAAACGCGCTGGTCGGGACCGGGTCGATGGCGGTGGCCCGGAGCGGGACACCCGCCCGGCGCGCATGGTCGCACACGAACGTGGCGAACCCGTGCCAGGTCGTCTCACCGCCCGCCGCCAGGTGGTAGGTGCCGTCAAACGCCGGAGCCTTCCGCACCTGCCGCAGTGCGTGCGCGGTGACGTCGGCAAGCAACTCGGCGCCGGTCGGCGATCCGAACTGGTCGGCAATCACGGTGAGCCGTTCGCGTTCGGCGGCCAGCTTGAGCATCGTCTTGGCAAAATTTTTTCCGCGGGCGGCATAGACCCAGCTTGTGCGGAAGATGAGATGCCTGCATCCGGCGTGTCGGATCGCCTCCTCTCCCTCAAGCTTCGTGCGGCCGTAGACGCCGAGCGGTCCGGTGGGATCGGTCTCCGTCCAAGGCCGGGTCCCGCTTCCGTCGAAAACGTAGTCGGTCGAGTAGTGGACGAGGAGAGCGCCGCAGCGGAGCGCCTCGTCGGCGAGAATGCCGGGCGCGCGGGCGTTGAGCGCTTCGGCGAGCTCCGGCTCGGACTCGGCCTTGTCCACAGCGGTGTGGGCGGCCGCATTAACGATCACGTCGGGCGCGATCGCCCGCACTGTCCGCGCGATGCCGTCCGCATCGCGGAGGTCGCCGCACATCTCGCTGCTGCGCGAGCCGAGGGCGACGAGTTGGCCGAGCGGGGCCAGGCTGCGCTGGAGCTCCCATCCGACTTGCCCGGTCTTCCCGAAGAGCAGGATTTTCATGCGGTCCGTCCGGCGTAATTTTTCTCGACCCACTCGCGGTAGGCGCCCGACTGCACGTTGGCGATCCAGGGCTGGTTGTCGAGATACCACTGGACGGTCTTCCGGATCCCGGTGTCGAACGTCTCGGCCGGGCGCCATCCCAGCTCGCGCTCGATTTTTCCAGCATCGATCGCATAGCGACGGTCGTGGCCCGGACGGTCGGCGACCGTCGTGATCTGGGAGCGGTAGGACTGGCCGTCCGCCTTCGGGCGGATGCCGTCAAGCATGTCGCAGATCGTGTGGACGATCTCGATGTTCGGCTTCTCGTTCCATCCGCCGACATTGTAAACCTCGCCAACCGTGCCGGCCTCGAGCACGCGGCGGATCGCGCTGCAGTGGTCGCCGACGTAGAGCCAGTCTCGAATCTGCTGTCCGTCGCCATAGACCGGCAGCGGACGCCCGGCGAGCGCGTTGACGATCATGAGCGGGATGAGCTTCTCGGGAAACTGGAGCGGGCCGTAGTTGTTCGAGCAGTTTGTCGTGAGGACCGGGAGCCCGTACGTGTGGTGGTAGGCACGGACGAGATGGTCGCTGGCGGCCTTCGATGCCGAATACGGGCTGTTCGGCTCGTAGCGGTTCAGCTCGTTGAACGCCGGATCGCCCTTCTTGAGCGAGCCGTAGACCTCGTCGGTTGAGACATGCAGAAACCGGAACGCCTTCTTGTCGGCCTCGTCGAGCGCATTCCAGTATCCGCGGACCGACTCAAGCATCTCAAATGTTCCGACGATATTTGTCTGAATGAAATCGCGCGGCCCGTGGATTGAACGGTCGACGTGCGACTCGGCGGCAAAATTGACGATCGCGCGCGGGCGGTGGGTTTCGAGGAGGCTCGTAATGAGCGCACCGTCGCCGATGTCCCCCTGCACGAAGATATGGCGCGGGTCGCCGGCGACCGGCGCGAGGCTTTCCCGGTTGCCGGCGTAGGAGAGCTTGTCGAGGTTGACGAGCGGGGTGCCGGCCTCGCGAATCCAATCGAGGACAAAATTTGCTCCGATGAATCCGGCTCCGCCGGTGACGAGGATGGTGTTGTTCATAGGTCCGGAAATTTCTTTTTCTGATCCCTCACTCCACATCAGACCTGCGCCGGAGGATCCTGGACGCTTTTCCGATCGGGTAGACCCGGAAGCCGATTTTGCGCAGTTCGGCGTGCGGCAAAATATTGCGCCCGTCGAAGATGAATGCCGGCTTGGGCATGTTCTCGTAGATCTCGGCATAGGGAATCGACTTGAACTCGTCCCATTCGGTGAGCACCGCAATCGCATGCGCACCGGCGGCCGCCTCCGCCGCGCTACCGGCAACCTTAAGGTTGTCGTTCACGGCATTGCCGAGCACATCCTGCCGGATGTCGATCTCGCGGACCTTCGGGTCATAGACGACAACCTCGGCCCCTTCGGCAAGGAGGTCCTGACAAACCGCGATCGCAGCGGTCTCGCGCGTGTCGTTGGTGTCTTTTTTAAATGCGAACCCGAGGATGGCGATGCGCTTGCCTGTGACCGTATTGAATAGCTCCTGCACGATGCGCCCGGCGAACCGACGCTTCTGCCAGTCGTTGATTTTCACGACGCTTTCCCAGTAGGCCGAGACTTCCGGCAGTCCGAAGTGCTGGCAGAGGTAGGCGAGGTTGAGGATGTCCTTCTGGAAGCACGATCCGCCGAAGCCGACCGAGGCCTTCAGAAACTTCGGCCCGATCCGCGAGTCCTTTCCGATCGCGTTGCCGACCTCGTCGACATCCGCGCCGGTCGCCTCGCAGAGGGCGGAGATCGTGTTGATCGACGAGATTCGCTGGGCCAGAAACGCGTTGGCCACAAGCTTCGAAAGTTCGGACGACCAGAGGTTGGTGGTCAGAATCCGTTCGCGGGGAATCCATCGCGCATAGATGCTCACGAGCCTCTCAACCGCCTCCTTGCCGCCATCGGTCTCCTCACCGCCGATGAGCACGCGGTCCGGAGCAAGCAGGTCCTCGATCGCGGTTCCCTCAGCCAGAAACTCAGGGTTCGACAGCACCTGGAACTGCCCGGATTTCGAATTGGCATGCAGGATCGTGATGATCGCCTCGGCCGTCTTCACGGGAATCGTGCTTTTCTCGACGATGATCTTCGGCCCCTCGGCGACCGCCGCGATCCGGCGCGCCGCGCTTTCGACGTAGCGCAGGTCTGCAGCGCGTCCCGCACCGATCCCCTGCTTTTTCGTCGGCGTGCCAACGCTCACAAAAATGATCTCGGCCTCGCGGATCGCGGCGTCCAGATCAGTGGAGAAAAACAGATTCCGCCCGCGCGCCTCGCGGACGATCTCGTAGAGCCCGGGTTCATAGACGGGCAGTTCCTCCGAATTCCACTCGGCGATGCGGGTGGCATTGGGGTCGGCAACGGTGACTTTGATGTCCGGGCACTTGGCCGCGATCATCGCCATGGTGGGTCCGCCGACATAGCCGGCTCCGAGGCAGCAGATTTTCATGATTCGGTTATATTTCTTGTTCAGGAATTAAGGGTCTTTTTGAAATAGGCGATCGTGCGTTCGATGCCCTCCTCCAGAGGGACTTTGGGCTCCCAGCCGAGGTGCTTGCGGGCAAGCGAAATGTCCGGACGGCGCTGTTTGGGATCGTCGGCGGGCAGCGGCTTGTGCGTGATGCGCGAGGCCCCGCCGACCTTCTTCAGCACGAGCTCGGCCAGTTCAAGCATCGTGAACTCGCCGGGGTTGCCGAGGTTCATCGGCCCGATGACCTCGGTCTGATTCATGAAGCGGATGAAGCCTTCGACGAGGTCGTCGACGTAGCAGAACGAGCGCGTCTGCGAACCCTCGCCGTAGACGGTCAGGTCCTCGCCGCGCAACGCCTGAACGACAAAATTCGAAACCACACGCCCATCATTCGCCAGCATCCGCGGACCGTAAGTGTTGAAGATCCGGATCACCCGGATGTCGACGCCGTTCTCGCGGTGGTAGTCAAAGAAGAGCGTCTCCGCGCAGCGCTTGCCCTCGTCGTAGCAGGACCGCAACCCGATCGGGTTCACGTGGCCCCAGTAGTCCTCGGTCTGCGGATGAACCTCCGGGTCGCCGTAAACCTCCGAGGTCGAAGCCTGGAAGACGCGCGCCTTGACGCGCTTCGCCAGCCCGAGGCAGTTGATCGCGCCCATCACCGACGTCTTCGTCGTCTTGATCGGATTGAACTGGTAGTGCGGCGGCGAAGCCGGACACGCCAGGTTGTAGATCTGATCGACCTCGACCTTGAACGGATCGATCACGTCGTGCCGGATCAGCTCGAACCGCGGATTGCCGAGCAGGTGCTGGACGTTCGTCTTGCGGCCGGTGAAGAAATTGTCCAGGCAGACCACGTCGTGGCCGGCATCGACCAAACGCTCGCAAAGGTGGGAACCCAGGAATCCGGCGCCGCCGGTAACAAGAATTTTCATTGGTGATGAGGATTGGGTGGCAGGGTATGGGGAACTCACCCTGAATGCTTCGATTCTCTCCGGTCGCGCTCGAAATAGCAAGCCGGTTGAATGGCCTCCTGGCGGATCGAAGCCCTACGTTGCTGAAATTCCCGCGCTGGATTCCTGCCCCGGATTGTGCGACGATATCGTTGCCATGAGCCTCCCCCACTGCATCGCGCCCGTTTGCCCTCCGCCTCTGGCAGGCTCGCTCCTCTCCGCATCCTCCCCCAAAATTCCCACTGGTTTCTCCCAACTCAAAAATTTTTGAAAAAAAGTGTTGCTAGATAAAAATGCATAATATATGCAACTGGTTGTTGATTGAATTATACACAATGAACTCAAAAAATACCTCCAAGTTATTCATTAAAAAATGCAACTGGTTGTTTGCTGGTTTTTTCCTGGCATTCCTACCATCCGGCCAATCCGCCTCAATGGTCACGATCGCTGAGGATCCGACCGACTTCACGTCCAGCCTCTCCGGGACATCGCTCTTTGATTTCAACGGATTGAGCACCGGCTTGAGCAAGAATGTGGCGTGGACGGACGTGGGAACGTTCGACCAGCTGTATGTT
>Ga0209398_1000812_pt1 | contig 17895 bp, 19 predicted proteins | sample AshMeaBigSpring_FD_184125 | JGI IMG/M metagenome (GOLD analysis project Ga0209398, IMG submission 184125) | Groundwater microbial communities from Big Spring, Nevada to study Microbial Dark Matter (Phase II) - Ash Meadows Big Spring (SPAdes)... | ecosystem: Environmental > Aquatic > Deep... | reverse complement strand
GTTCATGGATCGTCTGGAGGCTGGGAGGAATGCGGAATGCTGAGGGAAATCCGGGTGCCGAGACCAGGTGCGCTTTCAATTTCCAGAGTGCCGTTGAGTTTGTTGGCACGCTCGCGCATGCCGATCAAGCCGTAGTGGGCTGCGGCGACGAGTTCCTCTTCGGGCCTGGGATGGAACCCGCTACCATCATCGCGGACGGTGAGCGTGACCGACCCGGGAGCGTATTCAAAATGGATTTCAACGGTGCGGGCGTGGGCGTGTTTGATGGCATTCGTCGCCGCCTCTTGGGCGATGCGCAGCAGGTGGAATTCGATGACGGACGGCAAGCGGCAGGGCGTCCCGGATTCCGTCACGCTGACTTGCGGGCCGCCGGAACTGCCTGCGAACGAATTGCGGATGGCGGCCGCCGGACCATTTTCCAAGAGCGCGGGGTGGCGCAGGCTCCACACCGCAAGCCGGGCCTCCTCGCGACTGAAGGCAAGCATGCCGTCCGCCGCATCCAACGAGTCCCGCACCCGGGCGGGAGCTGCATCGAGGTCGTTGCGCGCGGTTTCGATCTGCATGCGCACGCCGGTGAGGTGTTGCTCCAGCGTGTCGTGAAGTTCGCGCGCCAGCCGGACCCGTTCTCCGTAAAGCACGTCACGTCTCGTTTTGGCCTCGATGATGGCATTCTGGCGGGCAACCTGGTGGCGTAGAGCGACGACCCATGCGGTGGGAATGAGCGAGATGCCCAAGAGCACTCCGATCAGCGCCCACAATTTGGCGGGAGTCCACCACGGCGGGGTGCGCAGGATGCGGACACTCGCGGCATCCGGCAGGATGAGCGAAAACCCGACGGGCCGGGGCACACCGGTCGCCGCACTCCCCTCGGCCAGGTTCACCACGCAAACACCGGTGACCTCCACTTCGCTTCCCGGCTGGAGCCTGGCGAACCCGGCGGACTCTTCCAGCCCGGCATCCGCGGCGATGAGACTGCCGCCGCAGTCGAGGAGGATCTGCCGCCCGTCAGGTGCCTGCGGGTCGATCCTCGTGAGAAGGCCGCGAAGGACAACGAGTTTGCCGTCATAGTCCTCGCAGAACAGATCCACCGCTTTGGATTCGGTTTTGAGAATGCGGTCGCTGGTGACGGCCAGTGGCGCGGGCACGACGCCACCGCGGGCACCGGGTGCGGGCCTCACCACCGCTTCGTTCATCACACCGAAGCCCCGCTCCCGGCCCACGAAACCGGAGACCTCGACGTGATCGCCGGGGACGAAATTTCCCGCCGAGCGGGTGTTGACCCGGAAGCCGCGCTGGGCACCCTGCACGTAGAGGAACTGACCGCGGCGCGACAAGGTCACGGTGCCTGAGAGACGCTGGCGGTGGAGGGACTCCGTCTGCCGGCCATGATGGAACGGCCGCAGGGCCAGTTGCGATGCCTCGGGAGCGGCGAAGGGGTCGTCGGGCGGCGGGCGTTCGATCCGCAGATCCGCCGCGTCCACGCTATGGAGAATGATGCCGTTGAGTTCGCCGCGAAGATTGAACAGCGCCATGCAAGCGCCCTTCACGCGAACCTCGGCGTCCACGAGCGGGATGCCCGCCAGACCGGCCGGATTGGAGATGATCATCGAAAACCGGCCTCCACGTGCGGCGATTTCCAGGCGCAGCGGGCCTTGTCCGGCACCTTGCTGCTGAGCGTGCTGCACCACTCCATGCAGCTCCACACGCTGGCAATTGCCCACGCCCTCCAGAAGCTCGGGCAGGCTGGACACATGCGCGTGCGGCAACGCCGCGCTGCCGAGATACCGCACGCTCAGCGCCGAAATGGTCGGCGCGTATTGGCCCGGGGCCGTGACGCCCCGCAATTCCACCCGCATTCCGGGCCCTGGTTCCGGCAGGCCGATCCACTCCGTGTCGGGTCCCACCCACTTGGCAGGTGGCTTGAAGTTCACCCAGATTCCCGCGCTGTCATCCTGCAGGGTGAGGCCGCCAATGAGATGCCTTGAATCCGCAGTCCGCCACGTCCAGGTGACGACGCCACGCACCACCACCGGACGTCCTTCGGCCGCCTGTTCGCGGGTGAGCGCCCTCACTTCGGCAAGCGGCATGACTTCCGCCGCACTCACAGTGGCGCAAAAAGCCAAAGCCAGCCATCCACCCGGCACGGTGCCTCGGATTCCAGGCCATTTTCTACCGGCTGTCATCGGGTTCTTGATCGGGTTTTGAGGGTCGCGAGTACCTTTCGATCAGGATGGGAATATCCTTGCTCCTTGGCGAGAGCGAACCTCGCAACAAGGTCGCGCCGGATGCCATTCCTGCTGACCGGGAGTTGCGGCGGCAGGGAACGAATCAGAGCCAAGCCGAGTAATGATGGACGCAAGGATCAGGGCCGCCTATCCCCCGCAGGGGGGATTTCCAGACGGTTGGCGGTGGTCGGAGGCTCCGGGGTTTTCCGACAAATCGCCGGCACCGGTTCCGTATCGGCCATCCGTTCCGGATTTCATACAGCCGCCGCAGCAAACCACCAGCACCCGCATCCGATGAAACCATGGCTCCTCATCACGCTCGCCCTCGCCTCCAGCGCAGAAGCCGAACTTCCCGGCTGGAAGCTCGTGTGGTCCGACGAGTTTGATCGTCCGGGCCGCCCCGATCCCGCCAAATGGACCTGCGAGCACGGGCTGATCCGCAACCGTGAGAAGCAGTTCTATACGAAGGATCGTCGGGAGAACGCCCGGGTCGAGAACGGCAAATTGATCATCGAAGCCCGCAAGGAGAAGATGGATGGCGGCGATTTCAGTTCCGCGAGCCTCATCACGAAGGGGCTGGGCGAGTGGTCCTCGGGGCGGTTTGAAATCCGGGCCAAGCTGCCCGCTGCCCGCGGCACCTGGCCGGCGATCTGGATGCTGCCGAAGGACCGGGGCAAGGACGGCTGGCCGCGCTGCGGGGAAATCGATATCATGGAGCATGTGGGGCATGATCCCGGTCGCATCCACGCCACCCTGCACAGCGAGGCTTTCAATCACACCAAACACAACCAGCGCTCCGGCAAGATCGTCATCCCGACCTTCGCCACCGCGTTTCACACCTATGCCATGGAATGGACGGACGGGCACATCCTCATGCAGGTCGATGGAAAGACGTTCGCGGAATTCAAGAAAAAACCCGGCGACACTGACAAGGAATGGCCGTTCGACAAGCCGTTCTATCTGATTCTCAATCTTGCGGTCGGCGGCAGTTGGGGCGGCACCAAAGGGATCGATGAATCCGCCTTTCCCCAGCGCATGGAAGTCGATTACGTCAGGGTTTATGGGAAACCTTGAGCCTGTGTGGAATCAAAAGCCGCCCGCCCGATGATCCGCCCCTTGACGATCGCCGGGTTGAAATCATCGCCGGACGGTTTCAACATCAAGACGCGGTCCGTCGCCATGATTGTCTGCAATGGGTCCGGGCTGGGCGACGTTGTGGAGTGGAGAAGAGCCCGAGCGCTCCGGGACATCTCCCGGGGAAATACAATGCCCTGGCCAGCCCGGGCCAAGGCCGAATCGACTTCACATTTCCGGGACGGTTCATGCTGACAATCTGCTAAAACGAAACCCACACCCATGCGGGCACTGGGGAAATTCTGGGGAAATTGGAGCCCATCAATGCCGCTGTTCGTTCCGCCAGATCGAAAACTACCGGCAGCGAATAAGCGGGCCATTGTTAGATCGCATCGATCTTCACGTCGAGGTTCCCCCGGTCACGTTCCGTGAGCTTTCTTCCGACGGCGGCGGCGGTGAATCATCCGCCGTGATCCGGGCACGCGTCGTGGCGGCACGGGAAATCCAGGCCGCCCGCTTCCGGAGCTCCGCCAATGCAACCAATTCAGCGATGGGATCACCGCAAGTGAAACGGTTCTGAGTTCTCGACACGGAGTCCTGCGGCCACCTCGAACACGCGATTGGGAAATGAGCTTCAGCTCGCGGGCCCATAACCGCCTGTTTTTCAGCCGCACGCCAAGTCGACGCGGGCGGAATAGCGATGGTTGTGAGCTCTAGGATTCATGGTGGCGTTGGTTGCTAGACCGAGCAGGTTTCTCAGATCATCAGGACGTCACGAGCACAGCGCCATCCAACTTGTCAACTATTCGCTCGTGAGAGTGGAAATTGGATGGCGTAATGGGCCCACAATGAAAGCAATCAGCTAAAAAACCAAACACCCGCCGGATCACGCGGACCCGGCGGGTGTGGTTTTTCCCAATGATGTAGATCACGCCGCCCGCGGCACCTCTTCCGCCGTCATTCAAGGCAGCCATGCCTTGCACTCGGTGCGGAATTGGCACCACGAGCAATGCATTCCGGGCTGCGGGTTGAACCGGTTGCTGGCGATGCCTTTGACGGCGGTTTCCAGCAAGGCGGCGACCACGCGCAGGCCGTCGAGGCGGACAGCCGGAAACATCTCGAACAGTGAATGCAGGAACCGCGTTGGCGTTTCCTACCTGCGCACTGAGAAGCTTGGCGGTTGCCTTGACGAACTTTCTGGAGACACCTCAAGGCGAACGAGGGCGCGCCTCCCGGCGACCGATTGTTTCTTACCAAACCTCTTGGCGTGGGCATCCTCGCCACCGCGGAGAAGAAGGGAAAACTCCGCCCTCAGGACGTCAGCAAGGCCTCCGCTTCAATGACCCGCTTCAATTCAATCGGGGCGAGACTCTCCGCCTTGGAGGCCGTTCATCTCCAGCGGCAAGCATTGAGTTTACGGGTGTTCGAGCGGTTTGTCAGTTGTGGTCCGGCAAGCGGCAAGCGCGCGGCTGAGGTCGTTGGGGTGCCGGTAGCCCAGATGGTAGGCCGCGGCTTTGACCTGCCAGCCTTCCTCATGAATGAGCCGCCGGGCCTCCCGCATTTTCAGCTGCCGGAAGTAGCACCCCGGAGCCGATCCGGATTGATTGACGAAGAAGCGGTGGAGGGTGCTGGGGGTCATGCGGAGATAATCGCAAAGGGCGGGCACCGGAGCCCGCAGAGCCAGATTGTTCATCATCCATGCGCGGGCCAGGTTCCACCGCACGTCCCGAGTGGCGGGCGAAGGCCGGCTGGCGCGGAGGATCTCGATTTCCACCAGCTCGCGCAGCGCCACGAGGGACCGGGGCAGGCAGGCATCCGCGAGTGAAACCTCGTTCCGACAACGGGAATGCAGGTCAGCCAGTGAATCGAGCGGGCCGTGGCGCAGGGCAAGTTTGACGAAGCCTCCCGATTCAGGGCGGAGTTCCGGCAGCGCGGCACTTCCCCGCCAAACCCAGACGAGAATTTCCGCGGTTCCGGGGTCGGATTGAGTAATTCCAAAGGCGCAGTCCGGATCGACCAGAAGGGCGACCGGAGCTTGGATCGCATGGGTGGAATCACCGGTGGTGACCCGAATCGTGCCGCGCAGGAGCACGAAATAATGGGTGCCTTGGTCAAAATGCAGGGGAAGCGGATCGCTGTGGAAGTCGCGCTGGCCCCAGCCGAGATAGACGAGCGGGAGATCGTCGCGCCCGACCCAGCTCGGACGTCCGGGCGGGGGGCTCTGGGTGGCTTTGCGAACACCATCGTGCACGGTAGCATTTTATGGCATCCCTCGGTCTTAGGCTACCTCTTTCATCTTTCGTTTTCCCTCGCGGGACCGGAAATTCACCGCGCTCCTCCGGCGGTCATCCGAAGCCAATTCCCGCCCGCCATCCACCGCGAACCGGAACGGACACGGGGGTGGCACTTTCGACAAATCCTGCTGAGATGAGAATCACCAAGCTCGAACCCATCATCCTGCACGCTCCCGTCACCCGGGGCGGCATCGCCGACAGCACCCACCAACTCTCCCACTGGGGAGCCCCGGGAGTGGCCATTCACACCGACACCGGCCACATCGGCTACGGATTCTCCGGCACGCACGCCCACCTCCCCACCGACCGCTTGATTGTCGATTGCATCGTCAACAGCTTCGGCCCGCTGCTCATCGGCGAGGACCCGCGCGAAGTCCGTTTCCTCTGGGAAAAACTCCACAAGCGATCCGAGATCTACTGGGTGGGCCGCGCCGGCATCACCCACCTCGCGCTCGGAGCGATCGACATCGCGCTGTGGGATCTCAAGGCGAAGGACGCCGGCCAGCCCCTTTGGAAACTGCTGGGCGGCTCCGCCTCGAAAAAAGTCGAGGCCTACAACACCGACGGCGGCTGGCTCAACTGGTCGCTCGAAACCATGGTTTCCGACTGCAAACGGCTCGTGCAGGAGGAAGGCTACCGCGCCGTGAAACTCAAGGTCGGCGGCCCCGATCCCCAGGAGGACCTGCGCCGGGTCGAAGCCGTCCGGCGGGCGCTCGGCCCCGACATCCGCATCATGACGGATGCCAACGGCCGCTGGTCCCTGCCCCAGGCCATCCAAACCGCCGGACGCCTCAAGGATTTCGACATCGCATGGATCGAGGAGCCACTCTACTTCGACGACGTGGAAGGGCATCGCCGCCTGGCCCAGACGATCTCCACCCCGGTCGCCCTCGGAGAGCAGCTTTACACCGCCTCACAATTCCGGGATTTCATCCAGGCCGGGGCGGTCCACTACGTCCAGCCCGACGTGGTCAGGCTCGCGGGCGTCACCGAATTCTGGCAAGTCGCCGACATGGCGCATTGCCACAGTCTTCCGGTCGTCCCGCACGTCGGTGACATGTGCCAGGTCCACCAGCACGTCTGTTTCGCACATCCGGCGTGCTCGCTGCTCGAATACATCCCGTGGCTGCGCGACTGGATGGAGGCCCCGGCGAAGATCGTGGACGGCTTCTACTCCGCGCCGGAGACGCCTGGAGCGGGCATGACTCCGAGCCGGCAAGCGCTCAAGGAAATCAACAGGATCTAACATGAACTCGGAAAATCCATTCCATCTCATCGATGAAACCGCCCTCATCACCGGCGGCGGCACGGGCATCGGACTGGGCATCGCACGTTGCATGGTCAAGGCCGGTGCGCGCGTCGTGCTGGTGGGGCGGCGCGAGAGCGAGCTTGCAGCCGCCTGCTCGGAACTCGGCCCGGCAGCGGCGTTCGTCGCCCAGGACATCACGCGTTACGATGAATCGCCCGCACTCGTGGAACGCGCCGAGGCGGCCGCTGGAGGCCCGGTTTCCATCCTCGTCAACAATGCGGGCATCCATTTGAAAAAATTCGCCGCCGACACCACTGCGGAGGAGTTCCAGATGGTGATCAACACCCACCTCATCGCCGCACACGCCCTCACCCGCGCGGTCATTCCAGGAATGGCCGCACGCGGGCACGGATCGGTGTTGTTCACCTCCTCGATGGCGGCGTTCATGGGCGTGCCGCAGGTCATCGCCTACGCGGCGGCGAAGAGCGCTTACTTCGGGATGGTTTCGACGCTCTCCGCGGAGTTCGCCTCCCGGGGAGTCCGGGTAAACGCCATCGCCCCCGGCTGGATTTTCAGCAAGATGTCCGCGAAGGCGCTCGACAGCGATCCGGCCCGCAAGGCGAAGGTGATGGCCCGCATCCAGATGGGCCGCATGGGCCAACCGGAAGACATCGGCTGGGCCGCCGTCTATCTCAGCTCGGCGGCCGCGAATTATGTGACCGGCGTGACGCTGCCGGTGGACGGCGGAGCCGCCATCTCTTTCTGAATCGGGACGCCGCTCACGCCGGCGCATGCACCAGCAACACGATTTCACCCTTCGGCGGGTGTGCTTGGAAATGCGCGAGCACCTCGGCGGCGGTGCCGCGGTGGTAGGTTTCGAATTTCTTCGTCAACTCGCGAGCCACGCAGGTCCTCGCGGCGGGATCGATCTCCGTTAGAATCTCCAGCGTGGAGATGATCCGGTGCGGGGATTCGAAAAAGACGCCTGTCTCGCCGGACTGAAGGGCCTCCGCCAGGGCCGTGCGGCGTTTGCCGGACTTCACGGACAGGAAGCCACCGAAGCGGAAAGCGTGGCACGGGAAGCCCGAGCCGATGAGCGCGGTGATGACGGCGGAAGGACCGGGCAGGACTTCGAACGGCGTCTCCGTTTCCAAACACGCCTGGATGAGCCGGTAGCCGGGGTCCGAGATGCCGGGCATGCCCGCATCGCTGATGACGGCGATGGTTTCCCCGGCACGGGCGGCAGCGACGAGATCCGGAGCGCGTCGGGCTTCGTTGTGTTCGTGCAGCGAGACGAGCGGCTTGCCGGAAATGCCGAGATGAGCCAGCAAGGGCCCCGAGTGGCGGGTGTCCTCGCAGGCGATGCGATCGGCGCTCTTCAGAATCTCCACGGCGCGAAGGGTGATGTCCCCGAGATTCCCGATGGGCGTGGGGACGATGATGATGCGGCCGGTGATTTCAGAGGACGCATGCATTCAAGCGAGGGCGGCGCGCTCGGCGTCGGTGATGGGTTGCGGCCTGCCTTCGTGGTTCACGCGGACGGTGGTGACGGAGCCTAAGGCGGCGAGGTCGCCCGAAGCCGTCAGGATTTCAAAGTCCCAGGTGACGGAGGAGGCGCCGACGCGGGAAACGGCGAGCTGGACCTCGATGCGGTCACCGGTGAGCAGGGGCCGTTTGTAATCGCAGGAGACTTTGACGCGCGGCCAGCCACCTTGGTCGCGGGCGAAGACGAGCAGGCCGCGGGATTTCAGAAACGCGTGTTCGGCTTCCTCAAAGTAGTGGAAGACGTTGGGAAAATGCATCCAGCCGCTGGCGTCCGTATCGCCGAAAGCGACGGTTCGCGAGTGGCGGTGGAGCGGGGCTTCCATCGCGCTCACTCGAACTTGCTGACGAGCACGGACGCGTTGTGGCCGCCGAAGCCGAAGCTGTTGCTGACGGCCACCTTCACATCGGCCTCCCGGGCCACGTTGGGCACACAGTCCAGATCGCACTCGGGGTCCTGTTCCTCGACGTTGATGGTGGGCGGCACGACGCCGTCCTTGATGGCCATGATGCAGGCGATCAATTCCATCCCGCCGGCGGCTCCGAGCATGTGACCGGTCATCGACTTGGTGGAGCTCACCATCAGGCCGTTTTTCACGTGGTCCCCGAAGGCGAGCTTGATGGCCTTGGTTTCCGCGATGTCGCCGAGCCCGGTGGAGGTGGCGTGGGCGTTGAGGTAATCGACATCCGTCGGGTTTTTCTTCCCGTGCTTGAGGGCCATTTCGATGGCGTAGGCCGGGCCGCTGCCGTCCGGAGACGGGGCGCTGAGATGGTAGGCGTCCGCGCTGACACCGTAGCCGATGAGCTCGGCGTAGATTTTCGCACCGCGTTTCTTCGCGTGTTCGAGCTCCTCGATGACGATCACGCCGGAGCCTTCGCCCATGACGAAGCCGTCACGGTGCTTGTCGAAGGGACGGGAGGCCTTTTCCGGCTCGTCGTTGCGGGTGCTGAGGGCCTTCATGTTGGCGAACCCGCAGAGGCCCATGGGCAGGATGGTGGCCTCGGCGCCGCCGCAGATGAAGCCGTCCGCGTCGCCGAATTTGATGATGCGCCAGGCTTCGCCGATGTTGTGGTTGGAGGTGGCGCAGGCGGTGACGATGACCATGTTCGGTCCCTTGAGGCCGAACTCCATGGAAATGATCCCGCTGGCGATGTTGGAGATCATCATCGGGATGGTGAAGGGGGAGACGCGCTTCGGGCCCTTCGTCATGTAGGTGCCGTGCTCACGCTCGAGCGTGGCCAGGCCGCCGATGCCGCTGCCGACCATCACGCCGAAACGGCGCGGATCGATGGTGGAGACGTCGAGGCCGGAGTCCTCCATCGCCATTTTGGCCCCTGCGACGGCGAACTGCACGTAGCGGTCCGCACGACGGGCGTCCTTGGGAACCCCGAAATAACCGTCCGGCTCGAAGTTTTTCACTTCCCCGGCGATCTTGCAATCGAACGGCTCGGGGTCGAGTTGCGTGATTCTCGCAATTCCGCTGCGACCCGCTTTGAGGCCCTCCCATGTGGTGGTCAGATCGTTGCCAAGGGGGCTGACACAACCGATGCCGGTGATGACGACGCGTCGCTCATTCATAGTTTCCGGAGGAGATTGACGGTTCATTCCCCCCCGCGCAAGCCTCATCAACGGCGGGATTCCAAGAGCGCGGGACCTAGCCCGGATGCCGGGACCGGCCCTTCTCGTTGGCGGCCCCGCAATGCGGGCACTGGACGATCCCACCGCGGCTGGAGTTCTCGAAGGCGTAGAGACAAAGCCGACAGATCACCCTGCGGGCCAGCGAACGAGTCTCGGCACGCGCGTGAAAACTCCGCGAGATCACGGTGAACACGAGGACCAGCACCATCGATCCCATGAGCAGGAAGAGCGCGAAATCAGTGAGATTCAGTTCCATCTGCGGCGGGTTGGTTGGCAAAACCCACGCCCACGGCGATCCAGCGCGGCGGGCTGCCGGGTTTCTTGGGAAACATCACCCGGCGCAGCCAGGCATCCAGGGGAAAGCGACCTTCCTCGTCACCTCCGGCGAGGGAAACGCAGTCCATGACGTGCCCCGCGGCGTCGATCCGGACGAGGAACCGCCAGGTTTCCGCAGTCATGGCGGCGTCCGCAGCCCCCTCCATGGGCGGCAGTTCCCTGGGGATCTCGGCGAAGCCGATGCCGGAAAGCGGGTAGATCACCGGAGCGGGCGCGAGTTTTCCCGGCGCGGAGATTTCCGGCACCACGGATCGGCGGCCTGGAAATGTCAGCTCCCCCCGCGCGGCCAGACGCAGCGGCGGGATCATGTCGTCCGGCAAGTCGCGCAAGACGGGCACATGGGCCGGGATGGAGCGTCCCACTCCTTCGAGCGCCTCCTTTTCCAACGCGGCGGTGCCCTCCCATTCCGAGGGCTCGAACCGCGATGGAAAGGGCCCTCCCTCACGGGCCCGTTGGGTGAGGGCGCGGCCGGTTTCGTCATCCAGCACCCGGATTACCGACGCCTTGGGCGCGGCCCAAGCCAGCGGAGGGGAAACCCGGATCCGGACGGACATCAGCAGCAATGCGAACAATCCCCCCGCCAGCACTACGGAGAACGCCTTCCACAGCCCGGGGTTCCCGGGCCGCCGCCAGTTGAACACCCAGTCCGGCGCTTCCTTCCGCTTGTGCCTGATGGAGACGCGCCTTGCCATCACTCGCTTTTCGGGTTGGTTGCCGGAATTCCAGGCCCGGGCGTGTTCGAGCCCACCATGGCCAGCCGGAGCCCCTTGCCGAGAACCAGTTCCGAGACCTGGCGCTCGATGCCCACCGGAGTGCCGGCATCGGTCTGAAGGAGCACGACGGCTTTGGCTTGGGCCCCATCCGCGCGCAGTGCGTCGAGCCGTTCCGCCAATTCCGAGAGACTCACCGCATCCCGTCCGAAGTGGATGCGCGGCTCGGTCTCCCCCGGGCCGAGCGTGACCACAAAGGTGTTCTGAAACCGCTCAAGCTGGAACCGGGACGGCGGCAGTTCCACCGTCACGCCGGACTGGCGCAACAGCGAGGAGCTCAGCAAAAACATGAACCACAGCAGCACGAAGAGATTCAGCACCGGCACCGCATGCAGCAGTCCCGGGCGCTCCGGAAGCGTCATTTCCAGCTTCATTTCGACTGCTCCTGCCTGGCTTTCACCGGCTTCCTGCCGGCCGTCACCTCGCCGCGAAATGGTGCGAATTCCTCCTCCTCCCGCGCATCGGCGATGAGGTGGACCATCTCGATGCCCGCCCGCTCGATGCGGTGGACGAGCCGTTTCGCCCGGCCCAGGAAATACAGGTAGAACAAATACATCGGCACTGCGATGGTCAGCCCCAGCACCGAGGTGATGAGCGCCGCGAAGACCCCCGACGTCAATTCCCCCGGGCCGGTGAAGCCGCCCTGCTCGCTGACTTTCTGGAACGTTTCCAGCATCCCTAGCATCGTGCCAAGCATCCCGATCAACGGTGCCAGCAGGGCCACGCCGAGGATGGCGCGGATGTTTTTCTCGATGCGCGGCACTTCAAGCTGGCCGGCCTCCTGCACGATGTCCCGCAGATCCGCCCTGCCGAGATAGTAACGCAGCAAGGCCGCGTGGGCCACCCGCGCCACCGGACCGGGCGCGCGCGCCGCCTCGTGCAGGGCCTCCGCGAACGACTTCCTCCGCACGTGATGCGCCAGCCCCACCAGCAGGTCGCTCACGTTGATGCGCGCCCGGTGGAAGAAAAACATCCGCTCCACCACGCACACCGAGCCCACAAACGCCAATCCCAGCAACACCCACACCAGCGGGCCACCCCGCTCGATCAGCCCGGAAGGTTCCATCAGCGCCAGAATCATCTGCCGGAAACTAAGCGCCTCGCCAAGGGACTGGCCAGCATCAAAAGAGGGCCCAGTAGCAGTGGAAACCGAAAGCAGCCCAAGCGCGCGCCTCAGCACTTCCGCCCCGCAAGTCCCAACCATCCACTCCCAACCTCTTCCCGCTTGCCCCCGCCCTCCGCATTTCCAATCCTCCCGCCATGCTTCAAACCGCCGCCGCCCTCAAGAAACTCCTGCTCGAAAAATCCGTCCGCACCGGCACCTTCACCCTCGCCTCGGGAAAACAAAGCGACCTCTACATCGACTGCCGCGTCACCGCGCTCGACCCCTTCGGTGCCAATCTCATCGGCGACCTCGGCTGGCATGCCGTCCGCTCGAAAATCCACTCAGAGCACCTCAAGGTGGACGCCATCGGCGGCATGACCCTCGGCGCGGACCCCATTTCCCTGGCCATCGGCATGACCTCCGCCGCCAAGCACCCGGACGAGGCGCTCCAGGTCTTCACCGTCCGCAAGGAACCCAAAGGCCACGGCGCGGGAAAACAAATCGAAGGCAACTTCAAGGCCGGCCAGAACGTCATCGTCGTCGATGACGTCATCACCACCGGCGGCTCCACCCTCAAGGCCATCGACGCGATCGAGCGCGAAGGCGGGAAAATCGCCTTCTGCCTCGTCCTCGTGGATCGCGAGGAGGGCGGCCGCCAGGCCATCGAGGCCCGCGGCATCCATGTCCTGCCGCTGTTCACCCGGAGCTCCTTGCTGGGGGACTGAGCTCGATCTCCTCCCTCGTCAGCGCCCGCCACGCACCGACTGCCAGGATCTCCGGCAGCACGATCCCTCCCACACTCTCCCGGTGCAGCGCCGCCACCCGGTTTCCGATCCGGTGGAACATGCGCTTCACCTGATGATAGCGGCCCTCGTGCAGGGTCAGCCGCGCCTGCCGCTCGCCGAGGATCTCCAGCTCCGCGGGCATCGTCGTGAGATCCTCGGTGTGGAAATGGAATCCCCGCGCGAAAGCTTCCACGGCCCCCGCCGGGATCGGATCGCGCGTTTCCACGAGATAGACTTTGGGCACTTTTCGCTCAGGAGCCATCAAGGCCTTGGACCAGCGGCCGTCATTGGTGAGGAGCAGCAGCCCGGATGTGCCCCTGTCGAGGCGGCCCACCAGGTGGAGCGACACCTTGTCCGGATCGTCGATCAGATCGATCACCGTCCGATGCTCCGCGTCCACCGTGGCGCTGACCACACCGGCCGGTTTGTGGAGCATGAAATGCAGCCGCCGCGCCGGTTCCTGAACGACCGCCCCGTCCATTTCCACACGCGCGAAACGATCCACCTCCAGATCGTGGCGGGCGGCGGCGAGGCCATCGACACTCACGCGCCGCCCGACAATGGCCTGGCGCGCGCGGTTGCGCCCCATGGACTGGTGTTTCGCGAGCAGGCGGTCCAGTTTCAAAGACCGGAACGTATGATTCCCGGAATCCCGCCGGCAACCGCGGTTAGAAATCCACCTTCCGACACCGGGGCTTGCCGGACCGGGGAGCCGCCCGGTAAGAAGGGGCGTGGCACGGAAGAACATCGTTTATTTCGATCTGGAAACTCAACGCAGCTTCGGCGACGTGGGCGGGTTCTCCCACAAGGACAAAATGGGCGTCTCGGTGGCCGTCACCTACAGCACGGCCCGCGGAACCTACGAGATCTACGCGGAGAACGAGATGGACAAGCTCGGCGAGGAACTCGTCCGGGCGGATCTCGTGGTCGGCTGGAACCACCTCCAGTTCGACTATCCGGTACTCCAGCCTTACGTCTTCCACACCCTCGCCGAGCAAACGATCAACCTCGACATGATGCTGGAGCTGGAAACACTGCTCGGTTTCCGCCTGAAGCTGGACTCGGTGGCGTCGGCCTCGCTCGGCACCGGCAAGTCCGCCGACGGGCTCGACGCACTGCGCTGGTGGCAGGAGCACAAAAAAACAGGGGACTTCGCCCCCTTGCGCAGGATCGCCGAATATTGCGCCTTCGACGTGAAGGTCACCCGCTGCGTCCACGAATACGCGCTGGCTCACGGCCTCCTCAAATACGACGACAAGAGCGGCCGCACGGCCGAAATCGCCGTGAACTGGGCCTGACGCGCCGGCGGAGAACTCAAAACAGGCCGAGCATCGAGGCCACGCGGGTCAGCGTCCACCCGAAGGTGAGGATGAGGGCGACGATGAAGATCTTGATGCAAAATTCGATGGCGGGGCGGGTCATGGCCGCGCCTTCTAGCGTTCCCGGGCCGCTCCGCCAAGGGGAAATGCCATCGGAAATCCGCGGGGGACGGATGGAGGCAGCCCGTGGAAACGGAAAAAGGACGGCCGAAGCCGTCCTTTTTCATTTCAGGAAATCCACCGGGGTTTCTCACCAGGCGCTTTGTTTGACGTAGATCACGTCATACGGGCGCATGTAGAAGGGGCTGCTTTCCGCGCCGATGAGCGCGTCGTTGAGGTTCAGCACGTAGCGCTGCTGCCGGCCCTTCTCGTTGCGGACCACGATCACCTTCTTGGGATTGGCGAACTTGGTGAAGCCGCCGCCCTCCATCACCGCCTCAAGCGCGGTCATCGGACGGTCCAGCGGGATCTTGCCGGGCCTGAGAACCTCTCCGGAAAGATAGACGCCGGCGGCGGCGCTCTCCAGCGAGACCACGACCGTGGGGTCCTGGAGGTGCGGCTGATAGAGCGAGGTGAGGGTGGACTGCAGGCCGTTGATGGTCTTGCCGGCGGCGCTCACGTCACCAACCGTCGGAAGGCTGACCTTGCCGTTGGGCTGGATCTTCTGCCGGGTGTTGAGCTCGGGCGCTCCGGAGAAGGAGACGTTGATCGTGTCTCCGGACGCGAGATTTCCGCTGGGCCGGGAGTTGTAGGCTTCCGCCGGGACCATTGGGGCGGGGCCCATGTCCTGGCAGCCGGTGGTGGCGAAGGCCGCGAACAACGCGGACATGCAGATCATTCCGGTCGCGAAAAGCTGCCGGAGCCGGTTGCCGGCACCGCCGGATTTGTCATTCATCGTTGTCGTCTTCATATGTTGGTTCGGTTGATGGTGTGCTTGGGGTTCGGTGGATTCGTCTCAGGCGCCGCCGGCCTCGATGTAGCCGGACCAATCGGGGGGCAGCGGAGCATTTTCAATGCCGCTGGCGATGCGGCCCTCCCAATCGGGATTGAAGGTGGTGCTGGTGCCGTAAACCATGATCAGGTCCTCCGTGCCGATGCTGCGCAGCGCGTGGCCCACCCCCGGCGGAATCACGACGGCCGCGTTGTCATTTCCCGGCCTGCTGTCGCCGGAAATCGTGAAGCGCATGATCCGGCGTGTCAATCCATCGCGCTCGTCCACGAGGATCATCTCGCAGATGCCGGTCAGGAAAAACATGACGTCCCATTGCTCGCGGTCGTAGGGACGGCGGGAGTAATCGGCTGGGTTTTCAAGAAACAGATCGTTGAACCAGCGGCCGGCCGTGATGCCCTCAGGCACGTGCGGCGGATGGATGTGGAAGCCCTTCGCGCTGTCCCGGTGCATCAGGGCGGAGGCCCATTGCCTCGGGGCCAGACCGATGCGGTCCAGCACGCCCTCGTTGAGGCGGGTGAGCTCGGCGAAATATCCCCTGCCCTTCTGTTGGAAGACGCGGCGGGAAAACAGCTCGACGCCGGGAATCCAGGCATCCGCGAGATCGGCGCGGTTCTGAATGGCCTCGCCGGCTCCGACACCACTGGTGGCCAGGCGGCGTGCGGGCGTGTCCTTGGAATAGTCGCGGGTTTCCAACAATTGCCGGGCGGATGCCTTGAGGCCTTGCCAGCGGATGTCCGTTTCGGATGCCATGAGGAGTGGTGGGGTCAGAGGGATTCGAGATAATCGCCGTACGGGGTGCCGGCGTATTTGGCAGCGGACTCGCCGAGCTTGGCGCGGTCGATCCGGCCTTGGTGGAAGGCGATTTCCTCGGGGCAGGCGATCTTGAGACCTTGGCGCTGCTGGATGACCTGGACGAACTGGGTGGCGTCCGCCAGCGAGTCCGGGGTCCCGGTGTCCAGCCAGGTGGTTCCGCGGCCGAGCAGCTCCACCCTGAGCTCGCCGCGCTCCAGATAGAGGCGATTGAGATCGGTGATCTCCAACTCGCCGCGCGCCGAAGGCTTGAGGCTCTTCGCGGTGGCGACGACGTTCCGGTCGTAGAAATAGATGCCGGGCACCGCATAGTTCGACTTCGGACGCGCGGGTTTCTCCTCAAGCGAGACCACCCTCCATTCGGAATCGAACTCGACCACACCGTATTGCTCCGGCTCCTTCGTGTGATAGCCGAAGACCGTGGCTCCCGCCATGCGGCGTGAGGCGGCGAGCAGCGAGGCCCCGAGTTCGTGGCCGTAGAAAAGATTGTCCCCGAGCACGAGGCAGACCGCCTCGCCGTTGATGAACTCCTCGCCGATCAGGAAGGCTTGCGCGAGCCCTTCGGGCTTCGGCTGCTCCGCATAGGAGATCTCCAGCCCCCATTGCGAGCCGTCGCCAAGCAGATGCCGGAATCCCGGCAGATCGCGCGGGGTGGAAATCACCAGGATCTCCCGGATGCCCGCCAACATCAGCACAGTGAGCGGATAGTAGATCATCGGCTTGTCATAGACCGGGATGAGCTGCTTGCTCACCGAGTGGGTCATCGGGAAAAGCCGGCTGCCGGTGCCTCCCGCGAGGATGATGCCTTTGCGCAGCGACAATTCCGCAGGAGACAATTTCAGATGGCTGTTTTCAGGATCTCTCATGAGCGGGATCAGCCAAGGGTTCCGAGTCGTTCGCCGCGATAGCTTCCGTTCTCGATGTTACGGATCCAGTCCTCGTGATCGAGGTACCACTGGACCGTCCGGCGCAGGCCGGTGGCGAAGGTTTCGCGGGGTGCCCAGCCGAGCTCGGCACCGATCCGCGAGGGATCGATGGCATAGCGGCGGTCATGTCCCGGGCGGTCCTTGACGAAGGTGATGAGTTCCTCCGCGGACTTCGTGACCTTTTCCGGAGCGAGTTCGCGGACGGTCTCGATGATGGCGTGAACGACATCGAGGTTCCGCATCTCGCACTTTCCGCCAATGACATAGGTCTCGCCGGGGACGCCCTTGAAAAGCGCCATCGCCAGGCCGCGGCAGTGGTCCTCGACGTAGAGCCAGTCGCGGACGTTCGAGCCATCGCCGTACACCGGCAGCGCCTCGCCCTTGAGCACCTTGCGGATCATCAAGGGCAGGAGCTTCTCGGGAAACTGATAGGGGCCGTAATTGTTGGAGCAGTTCGTGGTGACGACCGGCAGTCCGTAGGTGTGGTGATAGGCGCGGGCAAGGTGGTCGCTACCCGCCTTGGAGGCGCTGTAGGGACTGTTCGGAGCGTAGGGTGTGGTCTCGCGGAACGCGGGATCATCGGGACCCAGCGAGCCGAAGACCTCGTCGGTGGAGACGTGCAGGAACCGGAGGCCGCCGTCCGCAAGCCGGCCTGATTCCACCGCATGTCTGCGGAAGGCCTCGAGAAGGCGGTAGGTGCCCACGAAATTCGTCTGGATGAACTCCTCGGGATTGTCAATCGAGCGGTCCACATGGGACTCCGCGGCAAGATGCATGACCGCATCGATGCGATGCTCCCGCAGCAGGCCGCCGACGAGCCCGCTGTCGCAGATGTCACCCTGGACGAAGACGTGCCTGGGATCATTCTC
>Ga0209398_1000811_pt1 | contig 17897 bp, 10 predicted proteins | sample AshMeaBigSpring_FD_184125 | JGI IMG/M metagenome (GOLD analysis project Ga0209398, IMG submission 184125) | Groundwater microbial communities from Big Spring, Nevada to study Microbial Dark Matter (Phase II) - Ash Meadows Big Spring (SPAdes)... | ecosystem: Environmental > Aquatic > Deep... | reverse complement strand
GCGCCGAAGCCTATCTCAAGTCCACGGGTCTCGCCGATACGATGTACTGCGGGCCGGAGGCCGAGTTCTTTATCTTTGACCAGGTGATGTATGAGACGGGGCGCTACTCTTCCGCCTATGGCATCGAGAGCAGCGAGGCAATCTGGACGTCGGGCGAGTGGGGGCCAGGGCACAAGGTTGGCTACAAGGGAGGCTACTTCCCGGTGGCGCCGTTCGACCTCTTCCAGGACATCCGTTCGGAAATGGTCAATGAAATGATCAAGGCCGGCCTCAAGGTTGAGCGCCATCATCACGAAGTCGCCACTGCTGGCCAGACCGAGATCGACCTCAAGTTTGCGCCGATGATTCAGATGGCCGACTGGATGCAGATTTACAAATACATCGTCAAGAATGTGGCGGCCAAGTACGGCAAGACAGCGACCTTTATGCCCAAGCCACTCTTCGAGGACAATGGCTCTGGGATGCACGTACATCAGAGTTTGTGGAAGGATGGTAAGCCGCTCTTCGCTGGCGACAAGTACGCCGGGCTGAGCCAGGAGGCGCTGTGGTACACCGGTGGCATCTTGAAGCATATCAACTCGCTGCTTGCGATCTGCGCGCCGACGACCAACTCTTATCGCCGTCTAGTGCCGGGTTACGAAGCGCCCGTTGTGATTGCGTACTCCGCTCGCAACCGCTCGGCGGCCTGCCGCATCCCAGTTTCGTCACAGTCGCCCAAGGCCAAGCGCATCGAGTTCCGCTGTCCGGATCCGGCGGCCAACCCGTACCTGGCCTTCGCCGCCATGCTGATGGCCGGTCTCGACGGCATCAAGAATCAGATCGACCCAGGCAAACCGTCCGAGATGGATCTCTTTGAGGGCGAAACGTTGAAAAAGGTGCGCACGGTTGAGGGTTCGCTGTCGTCGGTGCTGGACGCCATCGAGGCTGACCACGACTATCTGCTGGCCGGCGGCGTCTTCACCGAGGAGTTGATCGAGACTTACGTCCACTACAAGCGGATCAACGAATTTGATGCCGTGCGTCTTCGTCCGCATCCGCACGAATTTGTGATGTACTACGGCGTGTAAGCATTGGTGCATGGCGCCTGTCATACTGGCGGACGCTCCACCTCAACAACGAAACACCCGTGCCCGGCAAAGTTGCGCGGGCACGGGTGTTTGCTTATAACGGGGTACACACATTCACGATGGCAGCTCAACAGGGGAACGCTCAATGACGATCGTCTACAAGCCAGAAGAACTTGAACGCATCGACGAAACGATCAAGCGCAACGACATTCGCTTTATTCGTCTCCAATTTTCCGACATCATCGGCAGTTCCAAGCAGATCACCATCCCAGTCGACTACTGGGATGACGCCATCTCGCATGGTGTGTGGTTTGATGGCAGCGCCGTCGAGGGCTTTGCACGCGTCGCCGAGAGCGACATGTATCTCAAGCCCGACCTGGACACCTTCACCGTCATTCCGTGGGAGATGGACCTGTCGACGGCGCGCGTGATCTGTGACGTGTACACACCCGACGGTGCGCCCTTCGAAGGCGACCCGCGCCAGGTGCTCAAGCGTCAGCTTGCGCGCGCCGCCGCCATCGGTCTCGACTATTACGTTGGCCCCGAACTCGAGTTTTTCCTGTTCAAGGTGCATGCCAATGGCGAACTACTGCCGCTGACCCCGCACGACGAGGCCGGTTACTTCGATATCAGCACCGATCTCGCCCACAGCGTACGCCGGCAGATGGTCGATGCGTTGACCGCAATGGGCATCGACGTGGAGGCCTCGCACCACGAAGTTGCGGCTGGACAAAGTGAGATCGACTTCCGCTATGGCCCGGCGTTGACCGCCGCCGATTCGGCGATCACTTTTCGCACCACTGTCAAGGCTGTGGCGCAGAAGAATGGCCTGCACTGCACCTTCATGCCCAAACCGGTGGCCGGCGTCAACGGCTCGGGCATGCACGTGCATCAAAGTCTGTGGCATCGCGGCACAGGCGACACAGCCATGTATGATCCAGAGAGCGAATATGGTCTGAGCGAGACAGCGTTGCGCTTCATCGCTGGTCAGTTGGCGCACGCCAAGTCGATCACGCCGATCATTGCGCCGCTGGTCAACAGCTACAAACGCCTGGTGCCAGGGTACGAGGCGCCGGTCTACATCTCTTGGGGGCGCACCAACCGTAGCGCGCTGATCCGCATCCCGCGCATTTCGACCGGGCGCCACAAAAGCACGCGCTGCGAACTGCGCTGCCCGGACCCAAGCTGCAACCCCTATCTAGCCTTTGCCGTCATGCTTGCCGCCGGGCTGGATGGCATCGAGAACAGGCTGATGCCGCCACTGCCTGCTGAGGAAGATCTCTATCACATGGACAGCGTGCGCGCCGGGCTGGAGACACTGCCTGGCGACCTGGGCGACGCACTCGAAGCGCTGCGGCAAGATGAAGTGATCCAGGACGCGCTGGGACAGCACATCTACGAACGCTTCAGCGAGGCCAAAACGCAGGAGTGGAGCGACTACCAGCGCTACGTGACGCAATGGGAGCTGGATCGCTACCTCAAGGTCTATTGAGATCGCGACCAACAAAAAGCTCCCGTCGCCAATCTCATCAACTGATGAGATTGGCGACGGGAGCTTCAGAACCCCGGCGTAGTCAGATGCGCTATTGCGCAGCAACCATCGTCAGGCTCAATCCCTCTGCGCCCCACACCGACTCATCATATTCGACGGCTACGATCTGGTCGCCCTCCTCCTTGAAGACGAGCACGTTCGGTTCGCTGTACTCCTCGTCCTCTGACCCAGTGATCGAGACCGTGAGGGTGGTCTCGTCATCGCTGATTTTCCAGTCGCCATACTCGGCAAACGCCGGCTCATCATTCATGAAGTCGGTCTCCAGCATGAACGTTGCATCGTCAAAAAGGGTCAGCGTGATGATGCGCCCTGGGCTGTCGGCGGCCGGCAGCGGTTCCGACGCAAAGGCGGCGACGATCTCCGCGTCCACTGGCATGTCGTCCATCTCAATCGTGTCGAGCATGTACAGTTCCCAGTCGTCGTCGTACAGCACGTCGTTATTGACATCGCGCGCATACGTCGCCACGATTGGTTCATCGTACGGGTCTTCATCCATCAGGCCGGTCATGGTGACGGTGACTGCGCCATCTTTCTCCTCCACCCATTCACCCACCTCGGTGACGGCGCCTTTGGTCAGGTAGACCGTCGTCTGCTCGGCGGCGCCATTTTCATAGAGCGCCAGGATGACGGTGTAGCCCGCCGCGTCGGCAGCCGGATAGACATCCGAGCCATAGACGCCGACGGGGCTAGATACGACTTGCGGCCACTGCGTCAGGATGGTTGTGCCCGCAATCAACGCATTGCCAATCTGTTGGTAGGTGGTGACAACCGGCTCAGCGTATTCCTCATCCAGGTTCTCGGTGATGGTGATCGTGACCGTGCTGGCGTCGTCGGCTTCTTCCCAGGCGCCGAACTCGGAGATGACACTCTCGCCCAGGTAGATTGTGTGCTGCTCCGCGACATCATCATCGTAGAGCACCAACACGCTGATCAACCCGGCAGCGTCGGCCGCCGGATAGACATCCGACACCCAGACATAAGTATCCAGGATGGTTGCGTCGGCGGCAGCCTCTTCGGCGGCGGCGATGAGTTCGGTCTCGGACATCGTATCCATGGTTTCAGGGGTGATGACATTCAAGGCGTGATAGTCGAACTCGTCATCGGTCAGGATCTCGCCGTCGCGCACAAAGTTCAGGACAAGCGGCTCATCGAATGCGCCGTAGTCGTCCGCGGTCAGCGTCAGCACAACGGCGCCGTCGTCGCCTGCCGCCCATTCGCCCGTCTCCGTAATGACTTCGTCGTCGATATAAATATTGACGCGCTCGGCGGCATTGTTCGGATAGAGGGCAATGATTTCCATCAACCCGGCGGTGTCAGGCTCCGGGTAGATATTCGAGACCCAGACTTCCATTGCCGCGGCATCATCGGCTTGTCCGGGGGGCGCCGCCAGCACTGGCGCCGTCGCACCTAAAAAGACGAGTGAGACTACCAGAATAACCACGAAAAATGACGATTTCACCTTCAGTTTCATAAGACCTCCACTTGAAAAACATTGGTACATCTGTGAATAAATACTAGGAGTCACGCAGATTTTAGGGCGTCATCTTCCCGGAAGCTGCAGGCTTCCGGGAAGGCAGCAACGTCAAGGGCGTAAGTCCTGATATACGCTGCTATTCGACGGTTTGCGCGGTCAACGTCAGCCCTTCCGCACCCCACAGCGCCTCGTCATATTCGACGGCTACGATCTGGTTGCCGTCCTCCTCAAAAACGATCACGTTCGGCGCAGTGTATTCCGTGTCAGGTGTGCCCGTGATCGAGACGGTGAGGGAACCGGCGTCTTCGCTCAGTTCCCACGTCCCTACCTCGGCGACCATCGGCTCTTCATTCAGATAGTCAGTGTCGAAGGTCAGCGCGCCGTCGTCGAACAGCGTCAACGTGATGATGCGGCCCTGGCTGCTCGCAGCGGGCAACGTGTCGGATGCGTAGACGGCCACAACGGCGGGGGCCGTCATGGCGTCCATCATCTCCGGCGTGATCTCCTCCAGCCGGAAGAGCATGACCGCACCGTCCATCAGGATTTCACCCTTGCGCGCAAAGAGCGTGACGGCCGGCTCGGCGTACTCGTCGCCATCCAACTGTGCCGTCATGGTGACGGTGAGCGAGCCGTCAAACTCCTCCGCCCACGCGCCGATCTCGGTGATGGCGCCTTTAGTGAGATAGGTGGTGGTCTGCTCGGCGTTGCCGTTGTCGTAGAGCGCCAGCAGCGCCACGTAACCTGCGGCATCGGCGGCCGGGTAAACGTTCGACACGTAAACGCCCGCCGGTTCGACCGCGTTCGCCATCTCCGCCGGCGTGACTTCGGGCCACAGCGTCAGCACGAACGCACCGTCCACCAGCGTGTCGCCGGCAACTTGATAGGTGGTAGTGGTCGCGTCCGCGTACTCCTCATCCAGCGTGCCGGTGGCGGTCACGGAGATCGTGTTGTCGGCGTCTTCTTCCCAGATACCGACTTCGGCAACCACGCCTTTGCCCAGAAAGATAGAGAATTGCTCCATGTTGCCGTTGTCGAACAGCCCGATCATCGTGATTAGCCCGGCAGCGTCGGCGGCCGGATAGACGTTGGAGACCCAGATGCGGCCAAAGTCCGCCATCCCCTCGGTTGCTTCGGCGTTGCTGGCGGAAGCTTCGGCATCGGCAGCGCCCTCAGTCAGCGCGTCCATTTCCTCCGGCGTGATCACCGTCAATGCCTGGAAGCTGAAAACGCCATCGGTCATCAGGTCGCCATCGGGCGTAAGTGAAAACGTCGTCGGCGCGTCATAGTCGCCCTCCGCATTAGCGGTGAGTGTAATCGTAACGGCGCCAGCCTCGCCGGCTTCCCAACTGCCGGTCTCAACGATGGCGGGGTTGCTCAGGTATATGGTGACGACTTCGGCGGCGTTGTTGGGATAGAGTGCGATGAACTCCATCATGCCCGGCGCGCTGGCGGCCGGATAGAACTGTGACGCCCAGACCTGCATGGCGCCGGGGTCATCCGCCTGGTGCGCTGGCGCCGCCAGCGCCGGTGTGACTGCACCGAACAATGCCAGGCACACAACCAGAATTGCCGCAAAGAGCATCGGCGCGGTTTTGACTTGCATGGATTTCCTCCTATCGCTGGTAGATAGTTGATGTGGCCCGCAACCGTCACCGCAACGGCTTGGTTGGCTTTGCCTTATTAGAACGTCACGCCCGGCGCATTGAGTTCCGTTACAGCCCCTCTTTGGTCTCAGCAATCAGGTGATCGACGACGGCCTTGATGTCGCCGTCGCTGGCGTCGTAGACGCGCAGTTGGCGGTCGGCGCCGGTGCCGTGCGTCAGGATGTCTTCAATCGGCTTCATGAAGCTGCGAATCCCCAACTCATCGATCTCCTCGCCGATCATCTCTAGTAGTTCGCGCACCAGCGCGCGCGTTGGCAATTCCTCGGTCTTGCCGAAGTCGATCATCTTGCCGTCGATGCCGTAGCGCGCCGCGCGCCAGCGGTTTTCGTCGATCAGCTCGGTGCGGTAGACGCGGAAGGTGATGTTGCGCTGGCGCAGCTTCCACAGCCAAAGCACCAGCGCCTGAAAGATGCCAGCGATGGCGATCGCATCATCCACGCGCGTGCAGATGTCGCAGATGCGAAATTCCAGCGTCGGGTACTTGTGATGCGGGCGGCAATCCCACCAGATTTTGCTGCCGTCGGGGATGCAGCCGGAGCGGGTGAGCGCGCCGATCATGTTGTCCCAGTCCGCCACCGTGCGACAGATTTCTGCCGTGCCGGAACGGGGGAAGTCCGCAAAGACCGCCGAGCGATAGCTCTTGAGACCGGTCTTACGCCCGATCCAGAAGGGGCTGCTCGTGCTCAGCGCCAACACGTGGGGCAGCATGTAGCGCACCACGTTCATCGTGTCGATGGCAAAGGCGCGGTCTTCGATGCCGACGTGTACATGCATCCCAAAGATCAGCAGTCGCTGCGCCAGCAACTGCATTTCTTGCAGCACGCCCTGGTAGCGCGGCAGCGGCGTGACGGTCTGGTTGAACCAACGGCTGAAGGGATGCGTCGCCGCCGCCACCACCGCCAATTCCTTCTGTGCCGCCAGGTCGATGATGAAGCGGCGCTGTTTTGCCAGTTCGTCGCGTACCTGCTCCAGCGTGTGGCAGACCGGCGTGCCCAACTCAACCATTGCCTGATGTAACTCCGGCTTGATCTCACGCTCGACCATGATCACACGCTCGCCGTCAAGAAACTGCGTGATAAAGGAGCGCAGCTCGCGCGTCTCCGGGTCGATAATCTGATATTCCTCTTCGATACCGATCGTTAATGATGGCCGTGCATTCATGCCAGGTTCTCCGTTTCCGCAATCAGATGATCGACCACGGCGCGTGCGTCTTCGCCGTGTGCGCGCCAGACCGCAAGTTGTTGGTCGGAGGAGCTGCCACGCTCCAGGATCGTGTAACAGCGCTCCAACTCGTGCCAGGAGCTGAGCTTGCGCGCCATCGGTTCGACGCGCTCGATCAACTCGTGGATCAGTTCGCGCGCTGGCAATTGCTGTTCGACGCCAAAGTCAACCAGGTTGCCATCCAGCCCGTAGCGCACCGCCCGCCACTTATTCTCGGCGATCAAGATGCGATCGTAGAGCCGGAACGACATGTTGCGCTGACGCAGATCAACCATCCAGGCAACTGTGGCCTGCAGCAATGCGGTGACAGCCAGCACATCGCGGTAGGAAGGCATCATGTCACAGATGCGAATGACCAACGTCGGGAAGCGATAGTGCGGCATAACATCGTACATGATGCGACGCGGGTCGGGGATGCTGTTGGTGCGCATCAGGGTATCCACGTAGCTGCGATAGTCGTGAAAGCTGGCAAAGGCGCCGGGGATGCCGGTGCGCGGCAGCGAGTCGACCAGCACGGCGCGGTAGCTCTTCAAACCGGTGTCGCGTCCTTGCCAGAAGGGGCTGCTGGTGCTGAGACAGAAGATGTGGGGCAGCAGATAGCGGATGGTGTTCATTACATCGATTGCAAGGTCGCGATCTTCCACGCCGATGTGGATGCGCAGCCCAAAGGCCAGGATGCGGCGGGCAACCACTTGGGCGTCCTCGGCCATCTGTCGGTACTGCGCCAACATCTCCTCGCGTCCCTCCCAGCGGCTGAAGGGATGGGTGCCCGCGCCAGCGATCTTGAAGCCGCCGGCGACGCCCAGTTCCAGCATCTGCTCGCGCACGCGCAGCAGCTTGTCGCGCGCCTCGTTGATGTCCACGCAGACAGGCGTGCCCGTCGCCACCGCACCTTCGCGGATCAGGCCGGCCAGGTCGGCGTTGGGCGCACGCTCGTTCACCACCATCTTCTCACGCGCCATCGACTGGGTGACGTAGCCGAGCAGTTCGTGCGTGGCGGGGTCGATCAGTTGATATTCTTCTTCGATGCCAATGTTGAAGGAAGGGTAATACATAGGTTGGCCTTTGACTCTACGGCGATTAAGAGATTGAGCGATTGGGTGATTGAGTGATTGGGCAATTGAGTGATTTGGTGAGTGCGTACACGGGTCGCTCCCCCATCTCCCAATCTCGCATTCTCTCAATCTCGCTTATCCACAATATACGCCGGCACCACCGACCCGCCGCCCGCCGTGACGTTGAGCAGCGTCACCTTGCTCAGCCGCACCAGACAGCCATCGATGGTGTCGCCGTTGAAGATGAAGGGGTCGGAGTCCACCAGGCGCTGGCTGATGTCCACCGCACCGCCGGGTGTGAGCGAGGGGAACTCCTCGTAGGCAATCATCGCGCGCGCCTGGATGATCGCCGGGTCGGAGAGCGCCGCGTGCAGCGCGGCGTCCCACTCCGCCTGTTCAGACTCCCAGCCGATGAGCACGCCTTTGCCGCCGTACTCGTCATTCGGCTTGAGCACCAGGCTGTCCTTGTGCGTCGCCGCCCATGGCAGCAAGTCAATCGCGGCGCCGTCAGGGGCGATCGTCTTACGTTCCTCCACAACGCGCGTCCACGGGATATGCTGGCGGATGGCTTCCTGCTCGGTGCGGGTGAAGAGGTAGGCGTTGCGTTCGTCCGACGCGACGGCAAAGCTGGCCTTCTTGTGAACTAACTTGCACGTGAAGGGGTTTGCCATGCAGATGGCGCCGGCGCGCAGCGCATCGATAATCGGGTGCTGTAGCTGGTAACGTTGGAGCAGCTCGGTCGTCAGCACGCGCTTGTAGACGTAGTCTACGGCGCGGCCATCGGCGTAGAGCACACCGTTGCGAAACTCCATCTTGCCGGGGTCGCAGATCGTGGCGGTGATGCCATAGCGGGCAAAGTAATCAACGAAGAGGTGGAACTCGGTCGTCGTCGGTACACCTTCCCAATCCACAATGGCGATGTCGGGCAGTTTGTCGCGGTTGCCGCGCCACTGGTAGTAGATGCGCAGCAAGGCATCAACGGCGCTGCGCCGCCCCACCGCCACTGGCTCCACGTGATAGTGCTCGCCAAAGGCGCGCATGAGCGGCGTCTCCAGAAAGAGGTCGGAGAGCACATCGCTGTAGGCCATGCTGGCCGGGCTTTCGCCGTTCAGTTCCACGTAGTTGAGTTGATAGCCGCCGTTGGGGTGTACAGTGAAAAAGCTGTCCAGGCGCGCCGTCGGCAAGATCGTGTCGAAGCCGGTCGGAATCTGGATCAGGTTCGCTTCCTCCGGTGTCAGGTGTACCTGCGGGCGTAGCGCCGGGTCGTCCAGCAGCGCCTCCGCCAGCTTGCGAAAGACGCCGAGCACCACCGTGCTGCGCCAGCGCAAATAGTGCCAGTCCATCCCAGTGTGAAAGAGCGGGCGCAGCACAGTCGTCAATGGTCGGTCGCCAAAGACGAGGCCGCGCGCCGACAGCCCGGGCAGCAGCGCGTCCCACGTCTCCTGCGCCAGCGCGCCGGTGGTGCAAAGTTCATGGTAATCATCAATGACACGTTGTCTTTGGCTCATGGTCAAGGTTGCCGGTGATAAGCGTTGGTTGAAATGAAAACGTAGATGTAAGCATTATAGCCGTGTCACGCGCAGATGCAAGCATAGTTCTGGCTTCCCTCAGGGTGCGGAAATTACAGAAGGCGACGTGCTAGCACGTCGCCTTCTGTACACAAAGGAGGAGGAAGAAACACTTATAGTAAAACACATGTCAATATCCTGTGCCGTGAGCAACTGTACAATCTTTGCATCTGGATTCCGTAATCAATGAAGAATCATCTCCCGATTTTTGTTCCGTTTTGACGCAGCGCGTTCAGCTATGCTATGATCGCACTTAGTGTCAGTTCATTGCTCGAATTGCTTCCCGGTAAAGCCGCCATGCCAGTAATCAAGCGCTACCCAAACCGAAAGCTCTACGACACCGAAGCCAAGCGGTACGTGACCCTGGAGTACATCGCCGCCTTAATCCAGGATAATCAGGATGTGCTGGTCGTCGACCATGAGACTGGTGAGGACCTGACCAACCTGACCTTGTCGCAGATCATCTTTGAGCAGGAGAAAAAGGGGTCGGGGCTGTTGTCGCGCTCGCTCCTGACCAACCTGATCCGCACGGGCGGCGACACACTGGAGCAAGTGCGTCGTGCGCTGACGGCGCCGCTGCACATCGAAAATACGCCAAAAGATGACAGTGTCCCGCCCGAACCCTCGCCGCTCCAGCGGATCGACGAAGTCTTCCAAGATGTGCTGGCGACGCTCAATGTCCCCACCACGCGTGATTTACGCAAGTTGCAGACGCAGCTTGATGAGCTGAACGCCAAGATCGGCGCGTTGCTCGTAGCACAGCAGACGGACGCCCCGCCCGATGAAGCACCGGTGGACACTCATGCCACAAACTCATAACGAAGTGCGCTCGCGCAGACGCAGCAAAGTCGCGCTTGTCCTGGCCGGCGGCGGCATCACTGGCGCCGTCTACGAGGTGGGCGCGCTGCGCGCCATCAACGACATTTTACGCGGCCAAAGCGTCAACGACTTTGACATCTATGTTGGCACCAGCGCCGGCGCTTTGATCTGCTCACTGATCGCCAACGGCTTATCGCCAGAGGAGATCATCCAAACCCTGGACAACCGCCACCCGGAGATCGGCGGCTTTGGCGTCGGTGACATCTTCCAGGCCGACATCCCGGAATATCTGCGCGGGCTGCTCAACCTGCCGCGTACGCTGTGGAACCTCGGCCTGGCCTCGCTGACGCACCCGTTGAACATTGCCCTCTCCGACGTGCTGTGGGAGTTGGCCGACTTGCTCCCGGCCGGGCTGTACGACAGCAACTCACTCGAACGCTATGTGCGCCGCGTGCTGGAGATGCCAGGGCGTTGCAATCGCTTCGATTTTCTTGACAAGCAGCTCTTTATCGTCGCCACCGAGCTGGACAGCGGCAACCGTGCTGTTTTCGGGCAGGGGGGCAAGGGCATCGTCCCAATCAGCCGCGCCGTCGCTGCCAGCAGCGCCGTCCCCGTGCTCTACCGCCCGGTGCGCATTTTTGACAAGGACTATGTCGATGGCGGCTTGCATGGCACGGCCAGCCTTGACCTTGCCATCGAAGCCGGCGCCAAGCTGGTGATCTGTATCAACTCGATGGTGCCGCTCAACGCTGCGCGCGCTTTTCCGCAACAGCACTATATGCGCAGTCATGGCATCCAGGCAATCGTCAACCAGACGGTGCGCACCCTGCTGCATTCCACCCTTCGCTATCATATCAAGAACCTGAAGGTGAAATACCCAGACGTTGACATCATCTTGATCCAACCGGAATGGAACGACGAGCGCATGTTCTCGCACAACCCGATGTACTTCAGTTCGCGGCTGCTGCTGGCGGAACACGGCTTCACCACCGTTACAAGTGGGCTGATCCAGAATATCGCCCATTACCAGCAGATCATGGCGCGCCACGGCATCGAACTGCACACCGACCTGGTGCGCCGCGAACTCAGCGCCCTGCGCCAGCAGCCGGGGAGCGAGGATTTCTTGCGCCAACTGTTGACCAACCCTGCCCCCGACCACAACGGCGCCACCGCTGACCACCAGGACGCCGCCGCCGATCTCTCGCTGCAGAACTCGCTGCGCCGCCTTGAACAGAACCTCGACCGCCTGGCGCAATTGATCGACCACGCCGCCTGAAGCAATGGCGCTGGGCTGCATCGCTGTGAACCATCCTCTTCGCCACCATGTTTGACCGGCAGCCGCGCCACGTGCGGCGTTTTATCTGGGTTGTAGGGGTGAGCATTCTCCTGCTGTCGCTGGCAGTGCTGGCCTTCGCCGGCAAGCCGCCGGAATGGACGCCAGCGATCAACCCGCGCGACGATACGCTGATCCCGGCTGACGATCCGTCGCCGCCGCATTTTACACCGGGAACGCTCGCCAAACGGTCCCCTGATGCGCTCCAGCCGGCGCCGCTGCCCGCGCCCTACACCCTGCGCTGGCGCGCTGGCGTCGGTATCCCGGATGGCGATGTGACCTTCTTCGATTGGCCGCCGGATCGGCCTGGTTGGTATCTAAATTGGAGCACAAATGTCCGCCAGGAGTCGCTCTTTCTGGGGGTGGGGCGCCGCACCGTGCTCGATCTGCCGTCCGCTGCCTTCGGCATGGAGTTTACACCGATGGTGCGCATGAACAACGGTCGGCTCTCTCCTGACACGCAAACGCTGCACGATCTGGCGCGCAGCTATCGCGGCCTGACCTGGCTGATCGGCAATGAGCCGGACGTGCGCTGGCAGGATAACACCTCCCCCGAAGTCTACGCCGTCGCCTATCATCGCGCCTACTCTGCCATCAAGTCCGCCGACCCGACTGCACAGGTCGCCATCGGCGGCGTCAGCCAGGTCACGCCACTGCGGCTGGTCTACCTGGATCGTGTCTGGGATTTCTACAAGTCACTCTATGGCACGCCGATGCCGGTGGATGTGTGGAACATGCACGCCTTCATCCTGCGCGAGGAGCGCGGCGGCTGGGGCGTCAACATCCCGCCCGGCTTCTACATCGATCATCGCGGCGAACTGTGGGACGTCGATGATCATGATGACCTGACGCTGGTGGAGGCGCAGATTCGGGCGATGCGCGCGTGGATGGCGGCGCACGGTCAGCAGGACAAGCCGCTGTGGATCAGCGAATACGGGATTCTGATGCCGGCGGAGTACGGCTTCGACACTGCGCGCGTGATTGCCTTCATGAAAGGCAGCTTCGACCTGTTCCAGCGTTTGCGCGACCCGGCGACAGGGTTTGCGGAGGATGATTATCGGCTGGTGCAGCGCTGGAACTGGTATTCCGCCCGCGACAGCCGCTACCCAACCGGCAACCTTTTTGACAACTACGGCCACTCGACCCCAGTCGGCGATGCGTACTGGGCGTATCTGCGCCGCTAGTGGGCGCAGATACGGATTGTGCGGGGCATCCTGTCGCCGCTCAGTTTTCGATATTGATGACCACCTGACACGGCGCCGGAAAATTCCCGCTGCGGTCGACGACAGTCAGTTGTAAGCTGTAGGCGCCGTTGGGGAAGCGCGTCGTGTCGATCACTGCCAGCAGTGCGGATGTCACCGATGCATCGTTATCGGCAACAAAGCTGAATTGCGCTTCGCCATCGCGCATCGGTGCGATCTCGATCTTGTAATAGCGAAAGGCCGCATGTTCCGCCGTCCCGTAAACCGGCACGTTGCCGCGCAGTGTCTGTCCAGGGAGCGGCGCGGTGATCACCGCGCGCGGGTCGCTGCATTGTACGGAAGGCGGCGTACTCTGCGGCGGCGCTGGCGTAGGGGGCGCCGCAAGCGTCAGGGTTGTCAAAGTTGCGCCAGCGACCGCCGTCTGGGTGGTTCCCTGAGCAAGCAATGTGCGCAACTGATCGAGAAACTGGAACGAAGTCGTTGCCGAGAGCGCCGGCGTGAGCGTGGTCAAAGGCGTTGGTGTGGGGGACGATGTAGACGTCACCGTTGTGGGTGCAGGTGGTTGGGCAACAACCGGCTCAAGTGTGGCGATATTGTCGCGCAGCGTGGGCGTAACTGGCGGCTCAGGGGAAACGCTCGCTGCGTTGATGATTGATGACGGCGCTGGCGTAGGTATGGCTTGCGGTTTTTGCCAGCCCATCACACTCAACAACCCAAATATCCACACTGCCGCCACAAGGACGCTTACCAGAATCAGCCAAAGGAAACGCCCAAGCACGCCTCGCTTAGCTACTTGCACTGTCACCGGCGCATCGATCTCACCGCCGTTGGTCGCAATGTGTATAGCGCTTGCGACGGTTTTGCCAGGTTCCAACGCGCTGGCATCCACCTCGACCAGTGTCTCCAGATAATTGGAATGCACGACGGCGTCGCGTATCCGGAGCCAAGGCGCATCACTGCGTATCGAGCCATTCAGCAACCCCACGCCAATATTTTCGATGACCAGCGGCTGGGGTGCGACGCCGCTACGGCGTACTGTCTGAAAATCCAGCGAATGCGGCGTCACCGTGAGTGTGGGCGGCAGCCCCTCGGCGGACACCGGCACACTCAGCGCGCCGCCGTTCGAGGTGATCACCAGCGTCGTCGCGTTGACGCCGGCTTTGGGCAGCCGGTCGCCGCTTACCGTACAGCGCACAGTATATTGGTTGGCGGTGAAGGTGGATTTGTCCACCGTCAGCCAGCCGTCGGCGCAGGCGATCTGCCCGCTCAGCACCTGCTCGCCCGTGTTGCGCATTTCCAACGTGAGGGAGCGCGTTTCGTTTGCCCGCACGCTGCCAAAATCCAGACTCGGCGGCGTGACGGTCAGGATCGGCGGGGACTCGACGTAAATGTCGACCGCGATCTGCGCCACGCCGGCATTGGCGATGATGTCCACCGCCGCCGAATGGCGCCGGCGCACCGGCAGGGCATGTGTGTCAACCGTGAGTGCAAGTTGATTGCCCTGCAGCAGGGGTGCAACACTCAGCCACGGCGCGGCGGCAACAGCACGCCCGACCACGTTCGCGCCAGATGGCGCCACCTGCAACGTGACGGTGCGCGCGATCTGCGCGCCTGCTGGTGTTGACCCGATGTCCAGTGCATAGCTGCGCCGGGAAAAGTGAACCAACTGACCAGGTCGCCACGGGTCGCTCTTGCAGGCCGGGCACGCAGCAAAGAGACGCGCCGTTGGGGTGGTCAGGTCGCTGTGGGTGAACTCATGTCCACAAACCGCACAGCGAAAGATACGATGAGGAAACCACTGTTGACCACAGCGCGGGCAGACTTCGCGCAGCCGCGTCTGATCGCGCGCCTGCGTCGTCCACTGATGGTGGCAGCGATGGCAGTGACAGATGCGGTCTTGCGGAAACCGTTTGTCCAGCACGGCGACTTCACCGTTGCCGACCAGCGCCTTCTGCTCGGCAGCGGTGAGATTTTGCCGCCAACTGTGCAGTTGGCTGGTGACAACTTGCTGCGCCGTCACCCCCAGCGCTTTCAGTTGCCGCACCATGTCTTGAGACTGCTTCACATCCACACCGCGCAGGTAGCACGCCGGGGTCTGCCAGGTTAGCACCTCAGCGTCTACCGTTGCCAGCCCGCGTGTCGCACTGAGGAACTTGATCACTTGCGGGCGTACTGCGTCAGTCACAGATCGGGGCACGATGACGGTATAGCTCTCGTGCTGGCTGACCGCAGCGAGCGGCGCCGTCGACGCCCTCTTCGGTGCAGGGGCGCGCAGCGCTTTCTCCAGCGCCGTGCGGAAATCAACCGCTGCACAGCGCCGTCGCACATCTTGTTCCAATGCCGCCGAAAGCGCGCCGGCGAGACCGGCCGGCAGCGCCGTGACCTGCGGGAAGTTGAACGGGTGATTCTGCGGATCGTCACCAGTGAGCACGTGGTAGAGTGTCGCCGCCAGCGCGTAGACATCCGATCTTGGTTCGGACTGACTCTGATACTGTTCCGGCGGCGCGTAGCCGGTGGTGCCGAAAATGCTGCTCTTTTTGACGCCAACCTGACCATTTTGCTGCTTCGCCAGGCGTGCTTTGGCAACGCCGAAGTCTACAAGCCAAGCGGACTTCGTGGCGTTGTCCACAATGATGTTGGCCGGCTTGATGTCGTGATGCACGACAGGTGGGTTCAAACCCTCCAGATATTCGAGGATTTCGCAAGTCTGGATGCCATACTCGACCACCTGGACGACCGCTTGTTGCTGCCCGATGAAGTGATCGAGGGTGACGCCCTCGACATAGGCCATAACGATGTAGTTGTGCTGGCGTTCGGAGAAGTAGCTGAGCAAGTTGGGAATCTGTGGGTGTGTGAGCTTTGCCAGCGTGCGCGCCTCGTCCTCGAACCGCTGCCGCGCCTCCTGCACTTCCTGCGGATCGGCGGGGTCGAAGTAGTCCAGCATCTCCTTGATCACGCACGACCGACCGAACGCACCCAGGTCTTCCGCCAGGTAGATCATGCCCATGCCGCCCTTGCTGAGCGGGCGCAGAATGCGGTAGGCGCCGTTGTGGACAACCGCGCCCGGCTGGAGGCGCTGCGGTGCGGACGCAGCGGTCGCACCGGTCAACGCAGCACCGCAGTGTGCGCAGAACTTGGCGCCGGATCGGTTGGCTGTGTTGCACCTTTGACAAACAACGGGATGGCTCATTGCGATGGTTCTACCGTGTTCGATTGCGGCGTATCACCAGGATGCCAATTAGCATCACTCCGATTGGTGCGCCGCAGAGCTGTCGAGTGAACTCTTCCAGTTGACGCGCCATTTCGTCCTCCAGGCGTCGCTGCTGTTCGGCAACAAAGTCGCGCCACCAGGCATCGATGTCCTCAGCCCAACGATCAGTAGTTTCCTCCAGTTGTTGCTGCCACGCTTGCGTCTGTTCCTCCCAGAAGTCATTCCATGCCTGTTCAGTCGCCTGTCTGGTTTGACGCCACGCCTCGACAAACCACTGTTGTGCGTCACCTGTCCAACCCAACGCAGTCAGGGCAAGTTCATTCATTTCCAGCCCCGGCGCAGGTTGTGACTTGAGGAAAACACGTTCAGCCACCAGTGCGACGGCAGCATCTACGAAGACCGGATGACCAACAGCCTCCTCGGCTTCCTGTTCAACGCTGTCTGCGATCTCACGCAAACCACGCACTGCTTCACGCCACTCCTCGCCTCGGAACCACGCAATCGGATTGATGGCGGCCAGCCACCCTTTCCGCACGGTCGCCTCGACGCCATCGGCATAGGTGCGATACATCTGCGCGGCGGCGAGTGATTCCAACATGTATGCCGCCCGATACCTGACGGCTAAGTCGCCGTCGTACATACTTTCACCCAGCGAACGCGCTTGTCTGGACAATTGCAGGCGACCCGCACGAAATTTGCGCCGCAGTTCATCGGAGCGTTCGCCCGTCTTGAAATTGGTATAGAGATCGTCAAGCCCCATAATCAAGCTGCTGACGGTGAAGCCTAGAATCGCCGCAGACGCGGCTCCTGCCACCAGATGGCCTGTTGTCCGTTTGCCGAATGTCTTCCACGACCACTTGACCCACGCGTCGGCGATTACCTTCCCACCCAATCGCACCGTTGATCCCCATGTCGTATCGCGCACAAATTGCATGATGATCACGCCGCGGCGCAACCAGTCATTGCGCGCTTCTGTCTGAACGATGCCATTTGCGGTCAACTGATCACCGTCGAATGCCGCCTCACCGACAGCAAAGTCGAGATAGTCGTTGAGCCACTGGGCGCGGTCATGCTGTAGCTCGGACAGCCACAACAATTTGACGCTCAGTGCCAGGACGTCCAGCGCGTCGAACAACTCAATCTGCTTCCCAGCCACCTCCACCGAAGATTGCACCTGATCGGTGACCGGCTTCCATTGCCCGAAGACATCACGCACCCCCTTGGCAACATTCCGCACCTGACGGCTATTCGAGAAACGCGCCGCTTCCAGTGTCTCATCGACCGACGCGATCACGCTGCCACTCGTTTCAACCGACCTGCGCAACTGTTCCCCAAACTCGTCGATAACATCGGCAGGCTCAGTGTGGTGCGCCAAAAGCCCGCGCAGCGCTTCGGCGTTTTCCTCTGCGCGTGTATTGAATAGCGCACCGATCTGCTGCTCGACAAAAAACGGATTTCGTGTGATGTTCCGTAGTTCATTGACAAACTCATCATCCACCAGTCCCAGATTTGTCGGCGTCTCGGCTGTGTAGAGCAAATATGCCGCAGGATACAGTCCAAAGATGCGTCGCAGCGTCTCCTCATCTTCGATGACTCGATTCCCGTCAGCTGTCACCAGAAACCCGGTGATTTGTTGTTGCTGAAAATACTCCGGTGTTGCCCCGACAAAGATCCACGCATCCGAACGTCCGGTTGCGGCTGACGTGAAATAATGAACCGTGTACTCATGCC
>Ga0209398_1000808_pt1 | contig 17905 bp, 19 predicted proteins | sample AshMeaBigSpring_FD_184125 | JGI IMG/M metagenome (GOLD analysis project Ga0209398, IMG submission 184125) | Groundwater microbial communities from Big Spring, Nevada to study Microbial Dark Matter (Phase II) - Ash Meadows Big Spring (SPAdes)... | ecosystem: Environmental > Aquatic > Deep... | reverse complement strand
ACCGGTTAAAAAATGCGGCTATTCTCCAAAATTATCCCGTAAATTAAAAAAATGAGAACTTCGAATCATAATATGAGTCCGCTTCAAAAGTGGATTTCGATAGCAAAAGATATAATTGCCATTTACAGAAATGAATTTAAAGTGGTATTCAGCGACCGTGGCGTTGTTATCATTTTTATCATTGCTTCGTTGGTGTATCCGGCTTTGTATTGCGGCTTGTATCGCAATGAAACACTGGTAAATACGCCCATTGCTGTGGTCGATAACAGTGCAACAGCACAATCCAGAAAACTGCTGCGGCAAATTGATGCAACTCCGGATGTGGCAATTGCGATGCATTGCACTTCGATGGACGAAGCTCAGAAAGCATTTGACTCGCGTAAAGTTCATGGTATCGTGAATATCCCTGCCGATTTTGACAAAAAATTACAGAAAAACGAACAGGCAACCGTTTCCATTTATTGCGATATGAGCAGTTTTCTGTATTATAGAGCTTTGTTGCAGGCCTGCAACTACAGTGTATTGGACATGGGGAAGGAAATTCAGGTGCAACGGCTCAATGCGCAGGGCATAACCGGCGAAAGTGCCGAAGCAGTTCTGGAGCCTGTTCCGTTTCAGGGAATTGGGTTGTACAACGGCGGAATGGGATTTGCCAGTTTTCTGATGCCGGCAATTTTGATGCTGATTATTCATCAAACATTGTTTTTCGGAATCAGTATGCTTGCAGGCACCTCACGCGAGGAGAACCGATTTCATGTGTTGGTAAGTTCCAAATTGCATCGTGGCGGAACGCTTCGGGTAATTCTGGCAAAAGCAGCCTGCTATCTGACCATGTATCTGATTTTTTCGTATTACATTCTGGTGCTTGTGCCGCAGTTGTTTAATCTGCCGCATATTGGTCTGAGTGTGGATATTTTCAAAATGTTGATACCGTTTTTGTTGGCAACTATCTTCTTCTCGATGACCGTATCGGTGTTTTTCCCGAACCGCGAAACAGGCATGATTCTGTTCTTGTTCTTCTCGCTTATCCTGTTGTTTCTGAGCGGTATTTCGTGGCCACAATCCAATATAAACGGATTCTGGAAAGTTTTCAGCTGGATGTTTCCGGCCATACATGGTATTCAGGCCTATATCAAAATAAATACAATGGGCGGAACGCTGCATACAATCCGTTACGAGTACCTGAATCTTTGGATACAAACAGGCATTTACCTGATGACCACAGTAATTGTTTATCGATGGCAAATACGGAAAAGTAGTGATAAAAAGAGCATTTTAAATGAAACTTCCATGTTAAAATAAGTATTGCACAAAAAGCAATGATTATTTTAAAAAGCTAAGTTTGATTTCACACTAAAAAAGTAAATATAAACTGATGAATAAAATATTTACTTTTTTACAGTCTTCACCACAGCCCAATTGTTTTTAAGTTTGTGAGCCACTAATTCCAGCCCGTTTCGGTTGGCTTCGGCTTCGATAAGCGGTATGTCTTCGTTGTAAAATCCACTCATATACAATTCGCCTCCTGTGGTTAAACAGTTAGCATATCTCTCCATATCAGCTAATAAAATATTGCGGTTGATATTGGCTAAAACAATGTCAAAATAAAGTCCTTCAAGCAATTCGGCGCCACCCTGTTTTACTTCAATGCCCGAAACATTATTCAGCGCAATGTTTTCGATAGAATTTTCTGTACACCAACTGTCAATGTCAATTGCGAGCAGGTCAGTTGCTCCGCGCATAGCTGCCAAAATAGCCAGTACCGAAGTGCCACAGCCCATATCGAGCACTTTTTTGCCCTCGAGGTTCATTGTAAGCAATTCACCAATTACCAAGCTTGTTGTTTCGTGATGGCCCGTACCAAACGACATTTTAGGGTCAATCACAATATCATAGGTTGCATTGGGCACGTTTTTGTGAAACGAGCTATGTATAACACATTCATTATCAATGATAATAGGCTCAAAATAATGTTTTTCCCATTCTTCGTTCCAGTTTTTTGACTCAATTGTCGTTACATTGTAATCGATAGTTGCTTCAATTACAAAATCCCCAATTAGTGATTTAAGTGCATTTTCGTCAAAAGATTCATTTGTAATAAATGCCTGTAATCCGTCATTTAGCGGAACAAAGGTATCGAAACCCAGTTCGCCCAGTTCTGCAGCCAGTATGTCGGCAATGTATTCTTCGTAAGGAGTAATGCTAAAGTCAACCTGAATAAAATTCATATTTCATTTTTTTATTTAATAATTTAAAAATAAAAATCGCTGATAATATTTTTATTATCAGCGACTTAAAAGTTTTGATTTTGTGACCGCGACAGGATTCAAACCTGTAACCCCCACATCCGTAGTGTGGTACTCTATTCAGTTGAGCTACGCAGCCATTTTTTTGCTTTTGCGAGTGCAAAGATACTGCCTTTTTTTGAAATATCAAATAGTTTTGAATTATTTATTTGTGATAATTTGTAATTATTTGAAATTCTGAATATTAGTAATCGTAAAATGCTTTGCTTTATGCTAAATTAGATGAAATGTAATAAGTAATAGCATAAAAACCATCATATAAATGTTTATTCCAATAAATGAACGTCTGAAGCTGATAGGTTGTTCGGGCTTAAATGCCATTTGAATAAATAAGGAGATAAAAGCCAAATTGAGTGCGAAAACCAGAATGAAAAACCATAAACTTACTGTATCTAAAAATAAAGGAATAATTATCGAACTAAATGAGGTGCACAACACCCATACAAAAATTATACTGGGGAGTGTCATTGCATGAAATGTTCCTGTAACGGTTTTGAAACCTGCCGTTTTGAATTCCTCGCCATATTTAAGCATAAGCAACCAGAAATGCGGAACTTGCCAAATAAACAAAAATAACCCAACAAAAAGTATAGTTGTATCAAGTATTGAACCGCCCGCGGCTGTATAGCCAATGTAAGCAGGCACAGCGCCTACTAACGAGCCGGGTACAACTGCGAATGCAGTAATCCGTTTTAATGGTGTGTAAATGCCGTTGTACCACAGCACATTAAACAGCCCGAGCAGCATTGGTGTGCTACCATGCCCCAAATATAGAATTAACGAACCTGCCAATATAAATAGCACAGAAAGAATAAATGCCTGACTTTTAGTAAGTAATCCCATAGGGATAGGCCGCATAATTGTGCGGGGCATTAATGCATCGTATTTAGCTTCCTGCACTTGATTTAAAGCACTCGACCCACTTGCCAATAATAGCACTCCGGCTATCAGATAAATAATATCCGGGCTTATGTTATGACTGAATATTATAAAGCCGGCGATAGCAGTAAATGTTACTGCTACCGACACTTTTAATTTCATTAATTTAAGTATGGCTTTGAATTTTGATTTCGACATGGAATTCAATTAATTGTCAATTAATTTAGACTAATTTTTTTATACTGATTGTGTATTATATTGTTCGTATTTTTTCAAACACTTTAAAGTAATAAAATGTTTAATCGAAGCAAAATTGGTGTTTTTGAATGCATTATAAATATTTACTAAAGTTATATGCTGAGCAAATTTTAAAGTTAATGTTATAGTATGCTATTTTTACAAGTTAAAATGTTGCGTATTGTAAGTTTTTGTATTATTTTTGCAGCAACTTAATACATTGTCGCTGTGAAAATTGAATCGGTTGGTTTGCCAATTTAGAGTTTATACTGAAATTCAAATACTTAACGGTGTATAAAAGTTATTAGAGCTTTTATACACCGTTTTTTACATATTAACCCTTTACATCAATTATCGAACAAAAATGAATGTTTTCAGCAAAATGAACAAATTGCAGCGGTTACACAGCCTGATTAAAGAACAAAAAACAGGTTCTCCTTTTGAACTTTCTAACCTACTTGAAATTAGTCGATCATCACTCTATATGTTGATTGATGAGCTAAAATCATTTGATTGTCAAATTCATTATTCCCGACAACGAAAAACCTTCTATTACAAAAGCGAAGTCGAACTAACTGTAAAATGGAAAGTTACACCGATTGAAGAAATTTCTGAATTAAGAAAATTTAACGGAGGTTCTATCACATTTCTCCTTCCGTCCAGAATTTTGGACGGAACGAACCTATCTTTGCACCCGTATTCGGCCGGGTACAAAGAGTCAGCTCACAGGCTTTAAAGTTGTGGCAAAAAATATTTTAAAATAAAATTTTTAAGAAAATGAAAAACTTAGATTTAAATGGTTTGGGCGTTCAGGAAATGAATGCGGAGGAAATGAGAGTAGTGGATGGTGGAAACCCAGCAGTAATATTTTATTTAATTGTATTGATGCTCGCTATATTAACTCTGCCTGAGTAAAAAGATGCGGTTTATTTGTATAGCAAGATTTTTTCTTGCAATACATTTTTAATAAACCATTAAAAAAATTACAATCCACATAATTCAAAAATAAGCATATTACATGAAGTTCCTAAAATTTATACTTTATATGTTACTTGTATGTGTATCTGTTGAAGCAAATAGTAATAATCCGATAGTTAATGACACCTCAACCTTATATCAAAAGGAAAATAGCTATTCATTTATAATTCAGGATTCTCCAGTGGGTTTAACAACAATGCGACAATCCAATCAGAATTATTTATCATTATATAGAATTTTAAGTAATGAACTTTATAAAAATGTTAAACCGAAAACAGGCCTTATAATTCAAACAATTGCAGAATTATTATTATATCCTTTAACACACGAAGAAGGACATCGTTCGATTTTAACATCAAATGGAATTGGTTCAATTTCACAACCTCTATACAATTTAAAAGGAATAGCTTATGTAAATGGAGTGCGAGATAATGAATTACAAAACCTTAGAGATAATAACTTACCAAATTACATTCGATTACATACTGCAGGAATTGAGTCAGATTATATGATAGGAAATGATGCAGAAAAAATTTTATTATTCAATTTTGACTCAAAAAGAAATCTTTTTGTTGAAGTTTATTTTATAAAAATACTTACAATGGCTTATTATACAGGTAGTTTAATTCCATCCTTAAGTCCAAATATCGAAGAAAGTTCTAATGAATTATTAAATGATATTGTTGGACACGATGTATATGGAGCCATTAAAAACTTACATCGCCCTAACGAACGATTTTATCGTTATACAATTTATGACGACCTAACAAATGAAGAATTACAGTTTCTAAAAAGGGTAGGATATAGAGCTTTAATTAATGCAGTTAGCCCTATTTTTTTTAAGAAACTAATTTTTATCAATAAACCGGATTTGAGACTAAGCCTCAGTGCTGGTTATACCATGAGTCCCTTTGGTGATTTCATTGATGAGAATATTTATATATTGTTTAAAGATAAATATAAAATCCACACCTACTTACGTCAATTCGAAAATAAGCAAACATGGTTTCCGGCAGGTGGTATAAGTTTGACTGACTATAATTTGTCCCCCAAGTTTTCAACTTCGATTGCGACTCATGCTTGAGCTCAACCTGAAAATCTTGATTTTAATACATCGAAATCGGACTTTGGTGGTGCGGTTGATGTGTTGTTTAAATATAAAGTATTAAATTTAAACAAAGGCAATAGTGTAAGTTTGGATTTGGGGATGATTTACAAAACAAAAGGATTTCTACCTGAAGAAGTTCAGCTGAATGAACACTTTGGTGTGAGATTAGGTTGTACGCTAAATTTATTAACGAAATAACCATGCCCCGCCTTTTCCCTCCCGAAATACTCGAAAATACTGTAGAAAGGATACAAATGCGGAGCAAGCTGATTGTAAACTGTTTTTTATTTCAACGTTTTCAAATAATCATTTATCAATACTAAATCTTCTTTAGTGATTGCATCTTTGTACGATTTCATTAAGCCCTGAGGATAGTCGCCCGAAATGTCGGCATTGGGGTCGTAAATGGATGTTTCGAGGTATTTGTCGTCGAATACTACTTCGCGCACGGCTCCGTTGGTTTTCACTTTTATTTTTGAACCATAAGTGCCCTTAAACGATGGTCCTACTAATTTGGAGCCGTCGACCGAATGGCAAGCTAAGCAACCGTTTTTCTCCAATAGTTTTTTACCTTTGCCACCATCTTCTTTTTTGCGTACCGGAAGTGCTGCAAGCCATTTATCGAAATCCTCCTGAGGAATTACTTTGACGATAGAATGCATGTAGGCATGGCTCAAGCCGCAATAAACCGTACAGTACAAATCGAATTCGCCAAATTCGCCCGGCTTAAACCAGGTATAATTGTCTTTTACCGGAACCACATCTTCTTTGATTCGAAATGCGGGAATCGAAAAACCGTGCAAAACATCAGTCGAAACCAAATCAATTTTTACCGCTTTATCAATTGGCAACATCAGCGTGTCCGACACTTTATTTCCTTCGTATTCAAATTCCCATACCCACATTTTGCCAATAGCCTTTACTTTCATAGCTCCATCCGGCACCTGACGCATGGGCAAGAATCCTTCCCAACCAAGGTAAAACATATACAATACTATGATTAATGGTATAATTATCCAGGTGGCTTCGAGCCAGGCATTATCTTTTACATATACCGATTTTGGATGGCGTTTTTTGTTGTATCGCACTACAAAATAAATCATTAATGCGGTTAATCCTACCAGAAAAAATACGGAAATACCTACGATAATGGCAAATGCCATATCTACTCCCTGTACAAAATTTGATGCGTTGCTAAACATATTCTTAATTTCTTAATTTCCAAATTCTTTCTTACTTTCTTACTTTCTTACTTTCTTACTTCTAACTTCTAAAAGCATAATCAATAAACGTAATAACTACAATAAGCGCAAAAAGCACAAAAACCAAAGCCACTAAAACTCGGAGCAATGTACTTTCGTGTTTTAAATGCATAAAGTATGCTAATACAAGGTAGCCCTTAAATCCGGCAATTAAAAGAGCGGCAGTTACTGTAAATGCACCTAAATGTATCGACGTAATTTCGATGGTTACAAATGTAAGCGACAGAAGAATCAGCAATATAATTCCGAGTGTTCTGTAGGGTGTAATATGTGGAGTGTGTTCTGACATAATGTGTTGCATTTATGAAATTAAGTATAGAAGCGGGAAGAGGAAAATCCAGATTAAATCCACTAAGTGCCAATAAAGTGCAGCGTTTTCGAGATGCATAAAATTGTCCGATACAACTTTTCCTTTATTAATTTTTACATAACTTATCAGCAATAATATCACGCCAATAATAATGTGCAGGGCATGAAGTCCGGTCATGAAAAAGTATAAGCTGAAATACAAATGATGGCCTCTGTCCAATAGTTGCATAAGTTCGGAGCCGGGGTACAATCCGTGATGAAACTTAGCGCCCCATTCAAAGTATTTGTTCACCATAAAAGCCAGCGCCAATGCCACTGTGAGCAGCAACATAAGTTTTGCAAGTTTATAATTACTCTTCTGAACCGCTGTAAGTGCAATAGCAACCGACATACTACTCACCAAAAGTATGACCGTATTGATTACACCAAGTGTTACACTCAGCTCGAGGCTCGATTCGTGAAAGTTTTCGGGGTATTGCGCTCTGAAAATGGAGTACACCAAAAACAATCCACCAAACAGCAATAATTCGGTGAAAATAAAAAGCCACATCCCCAACTTTTGCGCCTCATCGTCGCGGTGAACATGTGTGTGATTCTCGTGATTGCTCATATTTTTTTAATTACGAATTATGAATCTCTAAATTTCTTAATTTCTCAATTTCTCAATCTCAAATTCCCGAATTATAATCATACGGATTCTTTTTAACTACCGGGTCGGTGTCGAAGTTTTCGAGCGATGGTGGCGAAGGAATTGTCCACTCCAGCGTAGACCCGTGCCATGGATTGGCAGGTGCCGGTTCGCCTTTTTTAGCGCCTTTCACTAAATTGGCAACCATTACAATTAGTGCAGCAAATAATACAACACCTCCTATAGTTGATAGTATCTGTCCCCACTGAAATTGAGGTAAATAATCGTAATATCTGCGAGGCATTCCCTGATATCCAATAATAAACTGGGGGAAATACAAAAGATTAAAGCCGATAAATAAAAGTATTGCCCCAAAATTGGCACGTTTAATATTGTACATTGTGCCGTAAATTTTCGGAAACCAATAATGAATGGCTGCAAAAAATGCAAATCCCATACCGCCGAAAATAATGTAATGGAAATGTGCAACCACAAATGCCGTGTCGTGAACTTGAATATTTGTTGCTACGGCTCCCAGAATTAATCCGGTAGTTCCACCAATTATAAACAGAAATATAAAGAACAGAGCATATAAAAATGGAGGTTTCAGGTCGATGGAACCTTTATACATAGTCAGAATCCAGTTGAAAACCTTAATGGCACTTGGCACAGCCACTACAAATGTTAGCAACGAGAAAAACCAACGTGCCTGTTCGCTCATTCCCGAAGTGTACATGTGGTGTCCCCATACAAGGAAGCCTACACCGGCTATGGCCAAACTCGAAATGGCAATGGCCTTATAACCATATACTTTTTGCTGACAAAATGTTGGAATAATTTCGGTGATAACGCCCATAGCCGGTAAAATCATAATGTAAACGGCCGGATGCGAATAAATCCAGAATAAATGTTGAAACAACAGCGGGTCGCCACCCAGTTCAGGATTGAAGAACCCGATGCCAAAAAGTCGTTCGAATATCAACATTATCAGCGTAATACCTACCACCGGAGTTGCCAGCAACTGAATCCACGAAGCGGCATAAATCGACCAGGGGAAAAGCGGCATATTGAAAAACTTCATGCCCGGAGCACGCATGCGGTGGATAGTAACTATAAAATTCAAACCGGTTAATATGGAAGAGAAACCAAGTACAAAGGCGGCCGAAGTTGCTAAAATAACACTTGTTCCTGTCGAAGTTGAATAAGGTGCATAAAATGTCCAGCCGGTATCGGGTGGTCCCTGACGTAGAAACTGCGTCATGATAGCCATGATACTTCCAACAATAAAAATCCACCACGAAAAGCGGTTCAATTTTGGGAAGGCAACATCTTTGGCACCAATATGAAGCGGCAACAGAAAATTACCAAATACTGCCGATAAGCCCGGAATTACCACCATAAAAATCATTATCACACCATGTACGGTGAAAAGTCCGTTATATGTTTGTGGTTTAACAATGGTTTCGCCCGGAGCAGCCAGTTCAAATCGCATCATTAACCCGAGAATTGCACCTACGAAAAAGAAGGTTACAATAGCATAAAGATATAATAAGGCTATTCGCTTATGATCGGTTGAAAATATCCAGGCAAATATTCCTTTGTACTCGCCCTTGTAATCGAGATAACTTACGTGTTTTTCTGTTTCATTACTCATAATTCGCTGTTTTTATTCTTTTTACGGGGTTTTACTAAATAAATTATGACAAAAAGTAATAGGAAAAATGCAATTACTGTTCCGATTATTTTTGTTACATCCAATCCAAAACGTTGATTTTCCTGGTCGTAACTATAGCACATCAACATTATTTTTTGTATCGTTGGTCTGGCTTTGCCTTCATTAGCTTCAGCAATAGCCAATTTTACATCCATGGGTAAAAATGTAATTCCGTATAAATAGCGGGTGATTTTTCCCTGCGGACTTACTGCAATAATTGCCGATGGATGTATAAAATCAAATCCTACTGCTTTGGTAATAAAGCCGGTAGCATGTGTTATTTTGTAAATCGTTGTACTATCGGTAGTCAGAAATATCCAACCATCCGGATTGTCGGCTGAGTAGCGTTCTACAAATCGTTTCTTTTTTTCTTTCGCCTTTTCGGGCGTGTCCCTGAAGTTAAAGCTAAATGTAATTACCTGATAATCTTTACCCAGCACCATATCCGATTTGCGAATTACATCGCCAACACCTTCGAGTAGCGGACTACACAATCCGGGGCAGTCGAAATAAACAAACGACAAGATAGTTGGTTTGTTTATCAATTCGCGAAGTGTAACGGTATCGAATTTTTCGGTTACAAATGTCAAATCGAGTGGGAGAGTATCGCCCAAATGTTCCACTACACGCACTTCCTCCGATTGATCAACCTGCGATTTTAAATTAAAAGTAAAAAGTGTAACAAAAATAAGTAGTAAATAATAGTGTCGTTTCATGGCTATCGATTTTTGAAAGCATTTAGTTATTCTATTTTAATTTTATTCTGGTTTGTTGTGTTCCAAATAATAGGCAATCATAAGTGATGCTCCGAGGAGTGCCGTGTCTTGCAATAATTCCATCAATGCCATTTTAAACAATTCAGGATGAAATAAGTTGGGTATGTGTATGGTGGTAACGATAATAAATAACATACCAGCCAACCATAAACAGGCAATTTTTACATATTTATTCAAAATAATGAATATACTTGCAATTATCAACATGGCGCCCGATAATAGCACAGTATATAAACTTCCGGGAATAATTGAATATTCCAATTTTGTCAGAAACTCCGGTGTCATCAAAAAATGCGTAACTCCAATAGCGATAATGGGGATGGCGAAAAGTATTCGACCAATAAATGCTAACTGTTTCATAAAAGTAATTTTTTAAGATTTTGAATAAAAAATTTTACGAAGATTATTGAGTAAAAAACCGAGTAACAAAATAAATGCGATTAATCCGGTTGAATATAAGCCTATTACCCAAAACGGGGCTTTGGCCACTACATTCCATATTGCGCGGTTATCGGTTAGTGCGGGTTTGTCTGTAGGTATCCCAATTGCGAAAGTGGTGGTTTTTTGTACTTCGCCATAGTTTTCGTCAAACATTTTTACCAACACATCTAATTCTCCCTTCTTATTACCGGGCATATCATTCGGGAAAATAAATTTTGCAATACCATTGTTGTCGGTTTTTGCCGATTTGTCAATCTGGAAATTTCCAAAATAACGTTTTACAAATACCGAAACTTCAGCTCCTGCTATTCCAATAGTACCGGCTTTTTCGTCGGCAGTGGCTTTTACCACAATAGTGTTAGATACTTTATCAAACGAACTAACCAACTTTACCAATTTGCTTTTGGCGGGGTCAAATTTCGAAAGTTCCTGTACGTAGTTTTTATTAAATCCTCTCAGATACGATATAATTAGCCATTCTTTTTCCTCGCCAAGCGAGTTTTTAAATGAAGGCATTAAGCCTGCACCGTTATTCAAAATGTAAAGCAGTTCGCCATCGGTAAGGCTTTGAGTTGGTGCCGTCGATAAATCTGGTGGAATTGGGTTCAGCGATTTAAGAGCATTATTTTTACCCGGATTTCCGTGGCACGAAGCGCAGTTAGCATTGTACAAAGCTTCACCCTGAGCTGCAGTTGACGCATCGAATTTGATGTAACTTTTCTTATCTTTCTGGTCATCGGGTGCTTTCCAGTTGCGTGCCGAAATGCTCGTATTGGTAACAAATAGTAGCAATAATGTAATTGCAAGTACTGAATATCTTTTTTGTAATGTCATAGCTGGCAATTTTTTTATTTTTCGTTTTCGTGCTCAAGAGTCTCATGTATCGGTATCACCGGAATCACTTTCGAAAGTATAGTTACAATAAGTAATACCATTATCATGGGAGCAATTGTAACACCAATTTCGGTTAAAGTTGGCGTATAAATTTTGAAATTTAATGGTACATTCTGAATGGGTAGAAACGGATGTTCCATTGTTGGCACAACAATAATATAGCGTTTAAACCAGGAACCTATTAAAACCATCAGACCGATTACCAATATTGGCAAAGGTTTACGCATTGGTTTGAATAACAATAATATAATTGGAATAATTAGTCCGAAAAGTTGGGTCATCCAAAACATAAATGCATGACTTCCGGCAAACAGATTGTGAATGTGAATAGCATCGGCACGTTTCATTTTATAAGCCGGTACCATGTATTCGTTGATGTTGAAATAAAGATAAACCAACGATACCAATACCAAGAGTTTACCTATTTTGTCAAAATGAAATTCGGTAATGTAGTTTTCCAATTTAAAGCTTTTGCGAAATACAAACATGGCAATAATTACTGCCGCTGTGCCCGAAACAAATGCACCCGTAACGAAATAAGGTCCGAAAATTGTCGAATCCCAGCCGGCGCGCGAGGTGTTAGCAAACAACCACGAAGTAACCGTGTGAATAGCCAGTGCCACCGGAATAATAAAAATGGCCATTGCTCGTGTCGATTTTTTAATCAGCTCCTGTTGCTCGGGTGTTCCTGCCCAGTTGAGCGATAGCAATGTGTAAATCTTACGTGCAAAAGGAGGCAGATTTGTTAACCTTTCGGAGCAGATTTTTAAATCGGGAATTAGCGGAATGTAAAGAAATAACGTGCTTATTAATACGTATATGGTTACAACTGTTACGTCCCAAACAATAGGCGACTGGATTCGTCCATGAATAAATACATTTAAAAGTCGTTCTGGATGTCCCATGTCCATAATAATTACCAAGCCGGCAACGGCAGCGAAGGCCAAAGCAATAATTTCGGCAATACGGGCCAATGGAGCAGCCCATTTTTGTTTTAAGAGTGAAAGTACAGCGCTTATCAGCATTCCGATTAAACTTGTAGCTACAAAGAACACAAAGTTAGCAATATACATTCCCCACGACACATAGTCGCCAAGGCCGGTAACACCCATCCCATCTCTCAATTGCAGAAAATAGGCATACAAACATACAACCAACGATACACTTAAAAAACCCATCCAGGCCATAAAACCTTTGCTCAGTTTGATATGCGACAGCAAATCAGTAATGATTTTTTCCGTATTAAGTTTATCCGACATAAATATTTATTTACGATTTAACAATTTACTATTTACCATTTTATTATACAACTCTTCCTGGCGTCTAAAGTCTAAAGTCTGTTGTCAAAAGTCAACGAATTGAATCTTTGCTCTTTGTTCTTTACTCTTTTTTTCGTCGTCCGTTGTCTGTCGTCCGCTGTCTATCAACCATGAAAATGTTCCGCAGCTTCTTCTTTGTCTTTTTCCTGGAATGGATATGTTTTACCTTTAGGAGGTAGATAATACACACGTGGTTTGGTTCCCAGTTCCGGCATTAACGTATAGCCACCGTTATCGGCAAGCAATTTGCGGAAGCGTACACTTTCTTTGGTCGTGCCATTGGTAACTACATCCTCGTTTTCGTCGCCAAAATAGTAAACGCCATTCGGACAAGCTGATACGCAATAAGGCAATTGCCCCTCGCGCAGTCTGTCGGCACTGAAAAGACATTTTGTAATGGTGCCTCTGCGTTGAGGTACATTTAACTCTACGTCGTAAATCAAATCTTTTTCCTGTTCGGCAAAAAGCGGCTCCTGCCAGTGGAACATACGTGCACTGTACGGACAAGCTGCCATACAGAACCGACAACCAATACAACGCTCATTATCAATAAGTACTATGCCATCCTGGCGCTTGAATGTAGCATCTACCGGACAAACTGCCGTACAAGGTGGGTTATCGCAATGCATACAGGGTTTTGGCATGTAATAGGGTTCCGTTTCGGGGGTTTCCTGCATTTTGAGCACATTTATATGATGTTGCTCGGGGCGTAGATGGTGCGCTTCCTGACATGCATTCATGCATTTTCGCGCATTGCGGCATTTCGATAAATCAATAACCATTACAAAGCGTTTGCCTGCAAGCCCTTCGCGGCCACGTTGCTGAAGGTAAGTAAGTTGTTGGTTAGGGGTTTTTACTACATCTTTTATGGCATCAGCTTCAATCTCAACCAATTTGTTTTGTGCTGTAAGCACCTTTACACGTTGTTTTGCTGTTTTTTTATGATCATAGTTAAATCCTGCCCAAACGGCAGCGCCTCCCAACAGCGTACCAACTCCTGCCATTCCCAAATTCTGAAGAAAATCTCTTCTTGATTTATCATTTGGTTTTTCTGATTTTTCACTCATTCGTATACTGAATTAAAGTTATTGAATGTGGTAATAACACGCCACAAATGTAAATTAAAGATTTAATATATCAAAGCATTATTGGTAAAATATTAACTAATTTAATTTAGATATAGTAAATTTGAAATCATATTTATATTCGTAAATAATTGAGAAATAAGTAAATAACAATATGAAATATGTTGGTTTTATTATTGTAATTATTACAAAAAACAAATAATATTTTATGTGTATTTCAAAAAACTAATTTTTTGATCTGATATTTTTCACTCATTCAGTATAAAAATATGTAAGCTCAAAATATTATTTTTAGGTCTGATGTATTTTCATTTTTATACGCTGATTTTATTTTATTAAAATTTAACTTTTTGCATTGTTTAGAAATAATTATTGTAAATATCAGATTATCAGTTTTATATGATTTTTATTGAGCGCGAATGAATGCGGGAATAAAAAAAATGCACTACTTGAATACTATCAAAGTTATAGGATGAGAAATTTGAATGTATATTTGCAATGAAAATATAATCGAATATCTGAAAAGATAATGAAAATAAATACGAAAATACGATATGGATTGCGAACGTTGATTGAAATTGCATCTGCGAATGGGGCGGAAGGTATATTGCAAAAGGACATTGCCGAATCGCAAAATATATCTGTTAAATATTTAGATAGTATAATTTTACACCTTAAAATCAAGGGGCTCATTGTAAATGTACAGGGTAAAAGAAGTGGCTATAGATTAGCAAAGCCTGCCGATCAAATTACTATGTTTGATATTTATACAGCTTTTGAACGAATTGAGGTTGTAGAATGCTTAAATAATATTGATTGTTGTCCGCGAAAAACAAATAATTGTAAGGCAAATGCTTTCTGGGCTGATTTTAAAGAAGATTTCTCTTCGCTTTTAAAAAATAAAACACTTTCCGAAATAATGTAAATATTTTTTTATTTTTAAATCCTATAAATATTATAGGATAACTTATTTTCTTAATTTTAAAATCTAATATAAAAGTAAAATGAAAACAACAGTAAAACTTATCGTATTTCTGGCTCTTTTAATGGTCGTTATTTGTAGTGCAGTTGAAGCTCAAAGCTTGAAACTTAATCCGAAATTTAATTTGACAATATCAGGTACCACAAATGTGCATGATTATGAAACGAAAGTGACGCAAATGAACGGCGAAATCGTACTTAACGGAACGAATCAGGTAAAGGGGATGATTGTAAATATTCCTGTAAAATCCATTAAAAGTAAAGAAAAATTGATGGATACGAAGACCTACGAGGCATTTAATGCTGAAAAATACCCTATTATTACCTTTAAAATGACAGAGTTAAACTCGTTGCAGCTGAATGGCACCGATGTAAACGTAGCCGTATCCGGAAATCTTACAATTAATGGTACAACCAAAAAGGTTACTTTAAAATCGAACGGAAAAGTACTTAAATCGGGTTCATATCAATTTAAAGGTGCTTTAGCTCTTAAAATGACCGATTTCAATATGAAACCACCTACAGCCATGATGGGCATGATGAAGGTGGGCGATGGAATTACATTGAAATATGATGTAATTTTCGAGGGTCAGGATTTGACAATGAACAACTAAATTATTTTTTATCAGATAAATAATATTTTCTATTAATTTTAAAACAAAAAAAATCATGAAAAAATCAATTCTTCTCTTGGCAGCTGTTTTTGCTGCAAGCAGTTTATCTTTTTCACAGTTTCGCGAAAACAACCAGGATGGTCTGAACGTTTTTGAAACACCAAAAACCGAAAAGGAATTTAAAGGTGTAAAAACTACCATTGGTGGTGGTTTTACACAGGGTTTCCAAACGTTGAATCACACAAACTCTGCCCAGATTAAAATGGCAGGAACACCTGCAGTTGATAACAATGGTCTTTACCGAATTCGTCCGGGTTTCAACTTAGCATCAGCAAACTTAGCTCTCAAAACTCAATTAGCTGATGGAGTTGCATTAAACATGGAACTTTACTTGGCTGCCCGTCATCACAACGAAACCTGGGTAAAAGGTGGATATATTCAGTTTGATAAATTGCCATTTCTGAAACTCGATTTTCTGGATAATATCATGAAATACACCACTATTAAAATGGGTCAAATGGATGTTAACTATGGTGATTCACATTTCCGTCGTTCGGATGGTGGTAATACCATTCTGAATCCTTTTGTTGAAAATTACATTATTGATGCATTTGCAACTGAAGTTGGTGCTGAATTTGATGTAAACTACGAAGGAATAGTTGGTGTTCTTGGTGTTACAAATGGTTTGTTAAAAGGTAATATCAATGTATTAGATCCTACATATTCTGATAAGGTAGCACCTAATGATACCGTACTTTCTTCAGGTAATAATAATCCGTCAATCATTTTAAAATTAGGTTATGATAAAAATTTGACTGATGATTTGCGTTTACGCGTAACCGGATCGATGTATTATAACGCTGGTTCTGCTTCTAATACTTTGTTTGGAGGCGATCGTACCGGTTCTAACTATTTTGGTGTAATTGATTATGTTGCAAATTCAACTTCTACCTTTACTTCAGGTCGTTACAATCCCGGATTTTCTGACAAAGTAGTTGCTTATGCCGGTAATTTATTTCTGAAATACAATGTTATGGATGGTCTATCAGTTGAATCGTTCTCAACAATTGAAAAAGGAACTGGTCGTTCAAGAACTGAGGTTACTGGTGAAAGAAGCTTTAATCAGCTTGCCACTGATTTAATTTTCCGTTTCGGAAAAGACGAAAACTTCTTTGTAGGTGCTCGCTATAATACAGTTACAGCTCAGCAATATAACAGTGCAAATCTTCCTGCACTTACACAGGTAACTCCTGCTTCTCCTACTTACACCGGTGCTGTAGCTCCGACTGTCAAAGTTGACTTTGCTGCACGAAATAAGGGTATGTACGATGTAACTATCAATCGTTTAGCTATTAGTGCTGGTTGGTTCTTAACCAAAAACGTGTTGGCAAAAGTAGAATACGTAAATCAGGATTACAAAAACTTCTTGTATAACGATATTCGCAGCAATGCAAACTTCAACGGTATCGTAGCTCAGGCTGTTATCGGTTTCTGATAATCTATAATAAATTCAGACAGATAGGTTTATAGCTTTTCTGTCTGAATTTACCTTCTTGTTTCAATAAATTCGGTACGCTTATGTCAAAGTTTTTACCATATATGTTTATGCTGCTGTCATTTATAACTGTAAATGCACAACAGCGTTTTCTTGTGGAATTTGATGAAAATAGCGAAATAAATATTTTGGGTTCCACAAATGTTGTTCCTTTTAAATTATCACAAAAAGTTGTAACATTTACCGGAAAAAAAAGAACATTTACATTAAACAATGCAGCCGGTAAAATCCGTTTTGCCGAAAATAAAATTGACATTCCGGTGAGTATGTTCGATTCGGATAATAAAATGGCACTACGCGATTTTAAGAAACTGATTCAGGTGGATGATTATCCGGATATTCGAATGACATTAAATCACATAAATGCCAGTTTAGGCTCGGTTGATGCAAAAAAAATACGTGCTGTTGCAAACGTAGATCTTACCATTACAGGGCAAACCAAATCGTATTCCATAACCTTCGAAACTCAACAATACGACGCAACTTTTCACTTAAAAGGGAATAAACGAATAAGTATACGCGATTTCGGTCTTGAGCCTCCGGTTGCCATGATGGGATTGATAAAAGTAAGTGAGTGGATTGATATTCAGATATCTACCGACTGTGTAGTTCGGAAAATATAGAAATACAGAAAAAAAGAAAAACATAAAATAAAAAGGAGAACAACACACTGTGTTATTCTCCTTTTTTAGTGAGCCTCTTGTCGGATTCGAACCAACGACCCCGAGATTACAAATCACGTGCTCTGGCCAACTGAGCTAAAGAGGCAAGTGGATAAGCCCCCTGTATCGCACCGCTACAACCTACTACCCTTGCTGC
>Ga0209398_1000806_pt1 | contig 17919 bp, 17 predicted proteins | sample AshMeaBigSpring_FD_184125 | JGI IMG/M metagenome (GOLD analysis project Ga0209398, IMG submission 184125) | Groundwater microbial communities from Big Spring, Nevada to study Microbial Dark Matter (Phase II) - Ash Meadows Big Spring (SPAdes)... | ecosystem: Environmental > Aquatic > Deep... | reverse complement strand
CCAAGCCCGCAGGCCTGCAGCGAAGGTTCGTCCGCCCCGGCGAGGACATCCGGGGCCGGATAGGAAAAATGCGGACCGACCGGCTTGCCGAACGCCTTTCGGATCTGCAGCGACATTGCGCGGATGTGGGCAACCTGCTTCATCGACGAGGTGATGAATGTCGCGAGGCATTCCCAGCGCGGCTGGCGGATGATCCGCAACCCGCGGCACATGGCCAGTGCCTCGGCGGTGAGCGGGTCGGTCGGGAAGGCCGAGTAGATTTCTTCCAGCGGGTGATCGAGCGCAAAGTAGCGACCGACGGTTTCTGCCGTCCCGCCCCGGACTTCGAGCCCTCCGGCAGTTTCTCGCACGCGCACGCGGGTGCTTCCGATCAGGCCGTCCCACATGCCGTCCGCCAGCCGCTCCCAATGGAAAACCTGGCCGCTGCGGAGCGTGAGATCGAGCGAGACGGCACCCTCCGACGCCACATCGTAGGTCCGGTCCCGGATCAAGGGGGTTTTTGCCCGCGCATTCACCCGACGGGTTATCCCACCAATCCCGCGCACGGCGCAATGCGGGAATTTTGATTCTGGCCGGCGCCGGGCCGGCGGCTATGCTGTCGCAATGCAAGTCACGAAGGTCAAATACGCCCTCTGGGCGGCCGATTGGCAGCGCTGCCTCAAATTTTACCGCGAGCTCTTCAGCGGCGAAGTGACGATGGAGATGGAGGTCTGGAGCGAGATCATCATCGCCGGCGCGACGATCGGAATCCACGGTGGCGGCGAGGGCGGACGCACCTGGACCGGGCTCACGTTTCAGGTCGACGACCTGCGGGAAGGAATCCGGCGCCTTGAGGAGTGCGGCGGGCGGCTGGCCAGCGAGCCGGTCGATACGCCGGAGGACCCGCTCCACCTCGCAATGTGTATCGACCCCGAAGGCAACGAGTTTATGATGACTCAGCGGAGGGGCCGCTGAGCAAGCCCGTCGGGATAGCAACGGGCCCGTCATCCCGCCTCATTTTTAACGGTCGCGGGAATTTTTGAGGATCCCCTTGATCCGTTCGCCGGACGTTGGCAAACTGGGCCCATGAAAACTGTTGTTGCTCTTTTGAGAAAGCTGTTCCGGCGACCCGAGCCGAAGCCCCGGATTTTGACACGCTGGGTGCGGTAGCGGCGATCGCGGCGGCCGGAAATCCGGCCCGTCGCGGGTCCTGCACCGCCGGCCGTATCGATTATTCGTTCACCCGGGCATGAGCAACAAACGAACCCGGCTCGGGATCATCTTCCTGACGATCTTCATCGATCTGGTCGGGTTCGGGATCGTGATCCCGGTGCTGCCGCGCTATGCCGAGCACTTTGGCGCGACGCCGATGGAGATCGGCTGGCTGGTGGGAATTTTTTCGCTCATGCAGGTATTTGCCGCGCCCGCGTGGGGCGGGCTCTCCGACCGCATCGGGCGCAAGCCGGTCCTCATCATCAGTGTGCTGGGAACGGCCTTCGGGTTTTTTCTGATGGGGGCGGCGGGTTCGGTCGCGATGCTCATCGCGGCGCGGGCGGTCTCCGGGGTTTCGGGCGGCAACATCAGCACGGCGCAGGCGTATATCGCCGACATCACAGAGCCCGGGCAACGCTCGAAGGCGATGGGATTGGTCGGCGCGGCGTTCGGCCTCGGGTTCATTTTCGGGCCGGCGATCGGCGGGTGGACGTCGAGCCATTTCGGATTTGCGGCACCGATGTATCTTGCCGGCGTGCTGGCGCTGGCGAACGCGGTGCTCATCGTCGCGATCCTGCCCGAGTCGCTTGGTGCCGACGTGCGCTCGCGCAGACTCCTTCTCCCGAAAAAGCCGCTCTTCCCGGGCCTTTTCCAACACATGCAGCCGAAGGCCTTCGGCGCGGCCGCGCTCACCTACTTTTTTACGATCGCCGGGTTCTCGATCATGACGACGCTCTTCGCGCTTTTTCTTTGGCACCGGTTCCGGCTCGACGAAAAGGGAACCGGGTTTCTCTTTGCGCTGGTCGGGGTCATCAACGCTGTGATCCAAGGCGGGTTGATCGGCCGGCTTTCGAAGCGTTTCGGCGATGCCCGGCTGGCGACTGCCGGAGCCGCCTCCCTGTCCGCGGCTTTCCTGCTCCTGCCGCTGTGTCCGTCGATCGGTTTTGTCATTCTGACGAGCTGCCTGGTGGCGGTCGGCAACAGCCTCACCGCGCCCACGCTCACCGCGATGGCCTCGCGCGCAGTCGATGCCGACTGGCAGGGTCGCGCGCTCGGGGTCTTCCAGGCGCTTGGCAGTCTGGCCCGCTGGCTCGGCCCGCTTCTTGGCGGGTGGCTGCTGGCCTTCGATCTTGCCGATGAGAGAACCTCCTACGCCCGGACCGCACTCTGGGCGGCCTCGCTGGTCCTTGCCGCCGCCTTTGCCTGCTCGGTGCTCCTGCCGCGTGAAAATCAGTCTAAGAGCAGGTTCGCCGCCTGATCAAGGCCGGCTGAGGCCCCCGCGGCGATGACGGTGAAGCCCGGGGCGGAGGGCGGATTCGGGTCGATCAGAATCCTTCTGGCCGAGGGCGGCGCGCACCATGCCAGCCCGGCGGCGGGATACACCTGCAGAGATGTTCCGACGACGACGAGCACATCTGCCGAGGCCACCATCTCCTCGGCCTCGGGCAGGAGGGGGACCGCCTCGCCAAACCAGACAATATGCGGCCGCAGCTGCGAGCCCAGCTCGCACGTGTCCCCCGCCTTCAACTCCCACCCTTCAATCGGATAGACCAGATCCGGGTTGCGGGTCGAGCGGGCTTTCATCAGCTCGCCGTGGAGGTGGAGAACGCTGGTCGAACCGGCGCGCTCGTGAAGGTCATCCACATTCTGGGTCACCACGCTGACGCGGTGGAGCGATTCCCAACCCGCGATGATCCGGTGACCGTCATTCGGGCTGGCGGCGAGCAGCGCCTTCCGGCGCTCGTTGTAAAACCGGAGGACCAGCTCCCGGTCGTCCCGCCAGGCCTCCGGGGTCGCCACATCCTCGACCCGGTAATCCTCCCAGAGTCCGTTGTGATCGCGAAATGTGCGCAGCCCGCTCTCCGCGCTCATCCCGGCCCCGCTGAGGACGACAATGTGCATCGGTTTCATCGCTGCAGATCCTGGCAGAAACCCTCGGCGGCTTCCCGAAAAATCGGCACCCGGCCAACGCGACGGAAATTTCGCGTTTCCGTGATCGACAGATCGAGGTCCATCTGACAGGGGATGTGGCATGGCCATCAAAGCGGTGATTTTTGATCTGGACGACACGCTCATCGTGGATGAGGCGATCACGAGGGATGCCATGCTGGCGACGGCGCAGCTGGCCGCGCGGCTGCACGGCACCAACCAGGCCGCATTCCTCGCCGATGCCGCACGCCTCGGCCGGGCGCAGTGGGAAGCCTCGCCCGTACACGGGTATTGCACCGAGATCGGGATCATCGACCACGAGTGCCTCTGGGGGGATTTTCCCGGCGATGCGCCCGAGACCGTGGCCCTGCGCGAGTGGTCGCGCAACTACCGCGGGGCACTGTTCGATGCTGTCCTCCGCGCCCAGGGGATCTCGGACGAGGATGCGGCGGATGCGCTCGCAGAGGCGTTTGCGGACTCGCGGCGGCGGCTGCAGCGGCTCATGCCCGATGCCAAGGAAACCCTCGCCCGGCTGCAGGGGCGCTACAGGATCGCCCTGCTCACCAACGGAGATCCCGCCATGCAGCGCGAAAAGATTGCCGCCTCGGGGCTTGGAAACTTTTTTGATGCCGTCATCGTCTCCGGCGAACTGGGGATCGGGAAGCCCCATGCCGGAGTTTTCTGTGCCGTCCTTGCCCGGCTCGAGCTCACAGAATCCGAGGCCGTGATGGTCGGGAACAGCCTCCACCGCGACATCGCCGGGGCAAAGAACGCCGGGCTCGCCTCCGCAATCTGGCTCCGGGTTGCCGGCTCGGAGGAATTCGCCGACGTCGAGCCCGACCACACGATCGATGGACTTCACGCCCTGCCGGCGCTCATCGACAGCCTGTAGCAATCTGCAGATTTCTGACAAACATCAGATTTTCTTCTGTTGAGCAGAAAATTTTCTTGGTCGCGGGCAGCCGATCGATCAGCTTAAAAGTCCTTATGAAATCTCCTATCAGAGTTGCTGTGACCGGTGCGGCCGGTCAAATCGGGTATGCCCTCCTCCCCCGCATCGCTTCCGGCGCGATGTTCGGTCCTGAACAGCCGGTCATCCTCCAGCTCATCGAAGTGCCGGTCGAGAAGGCCATGAAGGCGCTCGAAGGCGTGGCGATGGAGCTCGACGACTGCGCGTTCCCGCTCCTCCAGGGCATCGTGCTCACCGACGATCCTCGCGTCGGATTCAAGGACGCCAACTGGAGCCTGCTCGTCGGAGCAAAGCCCCGCGGGCCCGGCATGGAACGTGCCGACCTCCTCAAGGACAATGGGAAAATTTTCACCTCGCAGGGAACGATTATCGACGAAGTGGCGGCGGATGACGCCCGCGTGGCCGTGGTCGGAAACCCGGCGAACACGAACTGCATGATTGCGGCCAGCAAGGCGAAGCGCCTCACCGCCGACCGGTTTACCGCGATGGTCCGCCTCGACCAGAACCGCGCGCAGACCCAGCTCGCGAAGAAAGCCGGCGTCCAGACGACCGACGTGACCGACATTTTCATCTACGGCAACCACAGCCCGACGATGTTCCCGGCCTTTGCCCACGCGAAGATCGGCGGCAAGCCGGCTTGCGAAGTCATCAACGACGACGCCTGGCTCCAGGGACCGTTCTGCGAGACCGTCGGCAAGCGCGGCGCGGCCATCATTGCCGCCCGCGGAGCCTCATCGGCCGCCTCGGCCGCCAGCTCGCTTGTCGACCACGTCCGCAGCCTCTTCACCCCCGGTGCGATCCACTCGGTCGCCGTCAAATCCGAAGGCCACTACGGCTTCGATCCCGAGGTCTGGGCCGGCCTCCCGGTTAAGACGACGACCCCGGGCAGCTACGAGGTGATCACCGGGTTCGAGATGTGCGAGTTCGCCAAGTCGAAGATTGCCACCACGAACAAGGAACTCACCGACGAGCGCGCGATGGTCGCCGACATGCTCGGCTAGCATTTCCGGTCATCCGGAGGCGCCCCGCGCCTCCGGATGATGACCGGAATTTCCCTCCACACCTGAAATTCCATTTATGAAATTCCTTCACGTCATTTGTTTCAATTTGAGCCTCGCGCTCCTCATTGCGGCTCCCCTGCGGGCCGACAGCGGCTACAGTTTTGCCGTGACGCGGGAATCCAAAAAGCTCGACGGCGAGCGCAAGGAAAAGAGCGTCACCATGCAGACGAAGGACGTCTGGGCCTACAAGGTCACGCTGGAAAACAAGTCGTTCAAGGATGCCGAGAACGTCGAGATCAAATACCTTGTATTTATGAAGCCCGATGCCGCCGGCGAGCGGACGCGCGACGAGAAGCTGGTTCGCAAGGAGGGTTCGATCAAGGTTCCTTCGATCAAAAACTTTGAAAAATACACTTTCACGACCGAGCCGGTCACGCTCACCGGCGTGAAGCTCCAGCCGGGCTGGTCTTACACCAGCGGGGCCAACGCCCGCGCAAAAGATTCGATGAGCGGCCTCTGGCTCCGCATTTTTGTCAACGGCCAGCAGGTCATGGAGGACATCAATCCGACATGGCTGAAGACCAAGGAGACCTGGGACGCCAAGTAGCAGCCGGCGCGCGCGATGCGCGGGGCCCCTTCGGAGAACGCAGCTTCTGCTGCGTTTCTTTCATTGCGGAATGGGCCGGATGGGAAATCCTTGCGACACGTGGTGGCCGGCCTTTTAGGGACCTTTACGAGAACCTTGCCGGATGATAGGTTCCGCAAACATTTTTCTTATGAAAATCCTTTCCCTGCTTGTTGGTGCTGCGCTTGCCATTGCACTCTTCTCCGGCTGTTCCGCGATCCGGGAAGTGAATGCCGGGCGCTACAATGAAAACACGAAAGCCGGCGAATCCTGGCTGTCCGACCAGTTTGATCCCGCGGGGGTGAATGTGGCCGGCGGCTGGAAGAGCTCGGATTGGGGGAATGCCGTGCTGACCCAGGACGGCCGGACGATCGGCGGACGGCTGGGCGATTACGATGTCAAGGGCGTGGCCAGCGGCAGCCGGGCGTATCTCCTGCTTTCCGAGGGGGGCTGGAATTACTACAGCGCCGTCCTCGAGCGGCCGCTCCCGAACGTGCTGACAGGGAATTTCTCGCGCTCGATCCCGTTCGTGAAAAACTTCTCGCGTCCGATCCGGCTCGAGCAGATCGCGCCGTGAGGGGACCTGTGGCGAGCTTGAGATCCGTCGTCCCTGCGGTCCTTGTATGGCTGGCTTTCGGGCAGGCATCCGGCGCGGCGCCGGCCGGGCCGGGCGATCTCGCCCCGCTCAAGCAGTGGATCGCAAAGCAGAAGGATGTGCGCTCGATCTCCGCTGACTTCACCCAGACGCGATCGCTGCACACGCTGCGCAGCCCGCTCACAACGACCGGCCGTCTGTGGTTTCTGGCCCCGGACTGGTTCCGCTGGGAGGTGGGCGATCCGCCGAAGACGATCGTCATCGGGACTCCCAAAGGCGTGACGGTTATCCAGCCCGGGAAAAAACGGGCGGTCAGAAAGCCGCCCGCGACAGCGGGGGCGATGTCGGACTCCAGTCCGATGGCCTTCCTGCGATTTCCCGGCGAGGGTAGCCTTGAGGACTTTCAGCGGCATGTCCAGATCCTTGGAATCGAGGCAACCGGCGACGCATGCCACCTCGAACTGCTACCCCGCGACGCCGAGGCGACCCGGGCGCTGGCGGCCGTGAAGCTCGATTTCGACATCGGGACCGGCCACTGGATCCGGCTGGAAATCGTGACGCGGGACGGATCGTCAATCCGCAACGACTTCCGCAATGTGCGCGTGAACCCGCCGCTCGACAAGGCACTCTTCGACTATGATCTGAAGGGATTCAAGGTCACCGATGAAGAAGACTAGGCTTCTTTGGATCCTGGTGGCGGTTGCCGCAGCGATCTACATTGCCGCCGGGATTTCCCGCATCTCGTTCAACATCGATGTCCTCCGCCTGCTGCCGGGCCACCTCCGGCAGGTCGAGGGGCTCTCGCTGTTCCTGAAAAATTTCGCGCTCCCGAACGAGCTCATCATCACAGTGGACGCCTCGGATTCGGCGGCTGCGGCGGAGACCGCGGACGCGCTGGCCGCCGGACTGCGCAAGCACCCGGAGCTCGTCAAGACCGCCGTGGCCCGGCCGCCGTGGGAAACCGATCCGGCCGGGCTGTCGGAGTTTCTGACATTTCTTTTGCTCAACCAGTCCCGCGACAGGCTGGGCGAGATCCGCGGGAGGATCTCGGAGGAGCAGGCGGCGGCGACCTTGCAGGAGACGATCGAAGAGCTGAACACGTCGGTCTCGCCGCGGGACATCGCGCTCCTGAGCTACGACCCCTACGGCCTCTCCTCGGCGATCGTGGGGTCGGATGTTGTCGCCGGCGCACAGAAGTCGGAATTTTCCTCAACCGACGGGAAGTTTCGTGCCGTCTACGTCGAGGCGGCCAGGCCGTTCGCCAACTACAAGGACACCGCGGCCTGGCTGGAGAAGGTCCGCGGGATTTGCGGGGCACTGAACACCCGCGGAGCGGTTCTTGGCTTCACCGGCGAGCCCGCGTTCGTCGCCGAGATCTCAACCGGAATGGAGTGGGACATGATGACTTCCGCGTTCGGCACACTCGTCCTAATCAGCCTGATTTTTTACCTGTGCTACGGAAAGTTCGCGCCTTTGCGCGGCCTGCTCGGGATGCTCCTGCTCACGTTCGTCCTGTCGCTGGCAACGGCCGGCCTGTTCCTGAAGGAAATCACGGTGGTTGGCGCGGGGTTCGCCTCGGTAATGATCGGCCTGAGTGTGGACTACGGGTATTTCATCTACCAGCAGTCGCTGCGGCACACCGGCCCGGTCCGCCAGCTCCAGTGGCTCAGCCTGCAAAATATCCTGTGGACCTCCAGCACGACAGCGGCGGCCTTCTTTGCGCTCAACCTGAGCAGCATGCCCGGGCTCTCGCAACTGGGCAACATGGTCGGCATCGGCGTCGTCGTCGGCGCGCTGGTCATGCTCGGCGTCTTCGCCCCGCTCGCCATGCGCTGGCGCCGGGGCCCCTCGCCCGCAGCCCCCTCCCGCCTTGATCCGCTCTTCGCATCGGACAAGTTCGCGTCCATCGGCGAGCGCGTCGCGCTCGGCCTCGTCGTCGTCCTGCTGGCCGCACTCGCCATCAAGGGGTTTCCCGATTCCGACTTTTCGGCCTCCACGTTCCGCCCCCGCCAGAGCGGGGCGCAGTCCGCGCTCGAGCATCTCTGCAGCCGGCTTGCCGACGACCGCGGCCTCCTCAGCTTGATCGTCACCGGAAAATCCGTGGACGAGGTCCTGGAGCGCCTCCAGGCGGCTCAGGCCAGTATCGACGAGGAGATCAAGCGCGGGCGTGTGAAGAGCTTCTTTTCTGCTCTGCCGCTCTGGCCGGATGCCACCCGCCAGCGGGAGAACCTCGACGCGCTCGCAGCTCTCTCCGCCGATGTTCCCCGCCTGCGGGCGACACTCCTGGAGAACGGCTTCACCGAAGACGCCTTCGCCCTCACGGATGCCGTCTTCCGCCAGGCCAGCGCCTGGCAGAGCCGCGATGTCCCGCTCTGGCCGGAGAGCGAAACGAGCCGCTGGATCCTCCGGAGGGTCGCCCGCCACCAGGACGGATCGTTCCTCGCCCTCGGCATGGTGGAGCCCGCGCCCGGACGCGAAAGCGAGCTGGCCGATGCGGTGAAGGCCGACGGTGTTTATCTCGTGAGCTGGAGCGCGTTGGGGGCCGACCTCAAGCGCACGATGCCGCGCGAAATGATGCAAGTCTCGATCGGTCTCCTCGCCGGGATCCTCATCATCCTCGGGATCGGCCTCCGCAATGTCCGGGCGCTCGTGCTCTTCCTTGCCACCACAGCCCTGGTCCTCGCGTGCCTTGCTGGCGCGATGGCCCTCCTCGGAATGAAGTGGGGGTTCTTTAACCTCGCCGCCGTCCTCCTCCTCCTCGGCACCGGAACCGACTACAGCATCCTCCTCCTCCTCGCCATCCGTCGCAACGGCGGCGATGCCACCCGCGCCCGCAAGGATCTCGGCCTCGTCATCTTCCTCTGCTGCACCTCCGCCGCCGCCGGATTTGGATCGCTCGCCTGGGCCGGCAACATGGGCCTCGCCACCCTCGGCACAACCTGCGCCCTCGGACTCCTCATCGATGCCCTCATTTCGCTCTTCCTTCTGCCTCGTGCCTGGGACTTCCTGCATCCCCGCAAGCCCGCCCCCAAACCACTCCCCCCGCTCCGCCTTCCCGCCCGCCCACCGTTGCCTCCGCCACCGAAGCGCCCGCCCGGCCCGCCGCCCCGGCGGCCGGCCTAGCTTCAATACCCCCCCAAAAAAATACAAAACAACAGTTTTAAATTATTGTTTCACTTTTCCGTCCGTCGGATTTTTCCAGAGGCGGTGCGTGGAAGGGAGCCTACGACCGTCCAGTCGGTAGGGATTTTATAGCGAGCGAGGCGGCTGCGGCAGAATGCGGGGAGGTCGGCGGGGATGGAGCGTTGATTTTTCGGTACGATTTCCGCAACCGGGACCATGCCGAGCGCGAGGTCTGGCCGTCCGGAGACGCGCGCTTCGGCGACGCCGGGATGGGTGAGGAGGACAGCCTCGATTTCCTCCGGGAAGAATTTCCTGCCGCCGGAATTGATGACCGCCTGACTGCGGCCGAGCAGGTAGAGGCAGCCATCGGGATCCGCGCGTGCGATGTCGCCGGTGGCGAACCAGCCTTCATGCATGGCGGGGTCGCGTTCCTGCCAGGGGTCGACGTAGGCGTCGAAAAATCCCGGGCCTTTGAGAAGAAGGGTGCCCTGGCCGCCGGGCGGAGCAGGATTTCCCTCCGGATCGATCAAGGCAAAGGAGAACCCCTGCTGGACGCGGCCGACGGATCCCGGCCGGTCGCGGGGAGCAGGAACATTCAGGCAGGGCAATCCGGCCTCGATAATGCCCAGCGCCTGGGCGGGAAAAATGCCGAATGCGGCATCGAATGCAGCGCCGGTTTCGGGCGGAAGCGCGGACGTTGTGGAGACGGCGAGCCGGAGCGACGGCCACGGGGTCCGCCCCCCATCGCCGGCCAGCTGCCCGAAGTGGAATGGTGCGGCATAGATCACAGTGGCGCGGTGGCGGGACGCCGCGCTCAAGAGATCGCCTGCCAGGCCGGATGCCGGGATGATGATGGCCGCACCGTGCCAGAGATAGAGGATGATCGACACGGCAAAGTGGTGCGACATCGGGAGGACCCAGAGCACGCGGTCTCCGCGTCCGATTTGCAGGCCGGCATTAGCCGCATCGACGCGTGCCCTAAGGGTTTCGTGAGACAAGACAACTCCCTTGCTGCGGCCGGTTGTGCCAGAGCTGAAGCGGATGAATGCGGGGTTGAGGGCAGCGAACCGGTCCGCCCATGCAGGCGGCGCGGAACGCCCGGTCGTCTCAAGGGCAAAGCCGGCGTCACCGCCATCGCAGGAGGTCAACAGAAAATCGAGCGCGACAGCCGATACAAGCGTCTCCTGCTCCGGCGGCGTCAGCTCGGGGGCAACCGGAACGAGGCATCCGCCGGCGCGCAAGATCCCCAGTGCCAGAACAACGTAGCCGGCGCCGTCGCGGCACCGCAGGCCGATGCGTGGCGCCGTCGCTTTCCCGATCGCCGGACGCAGCCGCGCCACCACCGCCGCGCTCCGCGCATCCAGTTCGCGGTAAGAAACCGCAACCTCCCCGGCCAGGATCGCAGGGCTCTCCGGGCGTGCGCGGGAAAAAATCGCTTCGGCAATGTTGAGACCACCATCCGTCCGGGCCGAAGGACGGTTTGTTGAGGGAAGGGAATCCATCAGGATCCGGAGGTCTTCAGGGGCCGCCGGGAAGGCGCCTTGTCGTCCGTCAATTTGCTGGCTTGAGGAGTTTGGTCAGTCCGAGCTCGTCGAGGGCGATCGGGGTTTGCTGCTGGAGCTTGGAGAGGTAGGCCTCGCGCGTGGCGCGGGCGCGGTCGGCGCGGAGAGCGCGGGCTAGCTGGTCTTTGACCTCGTCGAGAGTTGCGGTGTGGGGATCCTTCACGTCGAGGACCTTGACAACATACCAGCCGTCGGTGAGCCGGATCGGCTCGGTGACGGCACCTTTGGCGAGGGCGGACACCTTGGAGCGGATCTCGGGCTGGATCTGGGCCTCGGCGAGCCAGCCGACCTCGCCGCCCCGTGTGGCCGTCTCGCGCTCATCGCTCTTGTCGCGGGCAACCGCCGCGAAGTCGCCGGATTTCACAGCCTTGGCAATCTCGTCGATCCGGGCCTTCGCCTTGTCCTGGGATGCCTTGTCGGCCTCCTTCGGGACGGCGACATAAATCTGGGCGAGCCTCAGCTGCTTAGGCACTTTGAGGTCGTCCTTCCGGGCCTCGTAGACCGTTTTGATCTCCTCCTCGGAGGGAAAGCTGTCGGGAATTTTCGCGACCGACTGGAGATACGACTCGGCGATCGCTCCCTGCCGGAGGCGCTCGATCTGCTCGACGATCCCGGGATTTTTATCCCACCCCGCGGCGAGAGCCTCCTTGAAGAGGATCTGCTGCAGAATCAGCGTGCGGACGGCCTGGCTGAGGGCGGCGGGATTTTTGATGAGCGCCTCGCGCTCCTCGGCGGACACGTTGGCAAGGTAGGGCTTGACCTCTGCGGCCTTGATCTCGGTGTCACCGACGCGGGCGATCACATCCTCGGCGGCCTGGGCGATTGAGGCGGCGAGAAGGGGGATGAGGGGCAGAACGAATCGGATCATGCGAAGTTTGTGCATAGGTAGGAATGGGTATTTCATCACCATGGAAAATGCAATTTTTTCATCGACAGCAAACCGGGGTGGAACAGCTTGCAGAGCCATGCGCAAATTCCCAGGAGGAACAGCACCACAGTTCCCGGTTCGGGGGTGGCGGCGGCTTCCGTGAGCTCCAACGCCTTGTGCCCGCTCAGTGTCTTCTTCTCCGTGCGCTCGAGCATCTTCCATTGGGCGGAGTTCTCAACCACCATGTAAGCCAGCGATGGCACAAGCGCGCCGGTCGCGCGGCTGGCCGCCGGAAGCCGCTTCAGGGGGGGGCGTTCCCCTCATTTCCGGAGGGCTCAAACACGCGGGGCAGCTTCAGGCTCCAAGGAACCCAAACTACGGAATATTCCGAGGTGACTCCGGCGGGTTTCGCCGGGAGCAGACCGGCAAACGTTCCGGTTTCCGGCCGCGTTGCCACAAAAACGTGCTTGCCACCACCAGTGATCCGCCTTAGATTAGCCAACTCTTCGGGCGGAATGTGTCGGCTCGGGCCGGCTAGTTCGTCATGCCTGTCCGGTCGTCAGGCACTCCAAGCCGGCAGCGGATAAGCCCGGAGAAAAATAGATTAGCGCGGTTAGCTCAGTGGTAGAGCACTGCCTTGACACGGCAGGGGTCACAGGTTCGAACCCTGTATCGCGCACCATCTATGTCGTGCGCCCGTGCGACACTCACTTGTCCTGATTTCCCCGCAGGTCAGATCCCGTCGCCGTGAAGCCCGCACACTTCCATGGTCGTGACCGGAGGAGCCCCCATGACGTCTGCGAGCGTGGTCGTATCCATCAGCTCGGCGACGATGTTCCTAGCGCGCAGCATGACACGGCGGAAGCGGCAGACCGGCTCCTGACTGCACCGCTTGTAATCTGTGACGGACACACAGGCCAGCGGGGCCAAGTAGCCGTCGAAGTGCCTCACAACTTCACCCATCGTGATTCGCTCGGGCTTTTTGCTGAGAAAATATCCTCCGCGTTTTCCGGCGGCGCTCTGCACCCATCCCCGCTCTTTTAAGTCGAGCATGATGTGTTCAAGGAAGCGCTTGGGCACATCGTTCCTCCTCGCAAGTTCCCCGATCGGGATCGGAGCGCCACCGTGGTGTTCAACCAAAGTGAAAAGGGCCCGGAGGGCATAATCGGTCCGCATGGAAAGCTGCATGCGTCCGCATTTACCACGGATAGTGGTGAAGCGCCAGCCTGGATTTGGACTTCAAATAACGCAAATTAATCGCCCGGGCATCTGACCGACTATCGCTAACCTCCCCTCTTCTGCAGCGACCCAAATAGCGATGCTTCTGAACGTCTTTTGCGAATGCTCCGGACGACTGCAGGGGCTGCCACGCGCCGCTTTTTCCCGGCAGCATCCCCCTGATTCCAGGCGGGACTGCGGGGCATGGCTGCCGGGCGCCTACCTCGCCGGCTGAACCTTCACGCGCTTGAGCTGTCCGTGGGTATTCACCAGCACCCGGCCACTCTCGAAGAGATCGACCATGGCCGCCAGCGTTTCCCGGCTGTCACGCGCGCAGGATCCCACGATTGAAACCAGCTCGCCCAGAGAATACTTCGTCCTGTTGATTTTGCTGTAACGGTTTTTTGAGTTCATAACTTTCATTACGTGATCTGACATCAGACGGACGCGAATGTTCAAAGGCCCCGGATGGACCCGGTCCGGTCGGTATCTCATGGGGATCTGATGGTGTGCCATCGCGCAATTGTGGCGCATCTAAATTGAATAAATGAGCCATAATGGCGCTTTTTTAACGCGCAAGAATTCTCAAAGGAATAAATATTCTGCTCATTATTAGATATTTACAAATTTTATAAATTTCCCGGAACAGGTTCTGCTCAACAAGCAGCGAGGTAAAATCACATTATGGCAAAAATTCTAGGTATTGACTTGGGAACAACCAACTCCTGCATGGCAGTGATGGAGGGTGGGGAACCCGTTGTTTTGGAAAATTCGGAAGGTGCGCGCACGACGCCGTCGGTCGTGGCCTTCGCAAAATCCGGCGAGCGGCTGGTCGGACAGGCCGCGAAGCGTCAGGCGATCACGAACCCCGCAAACACGATTTTTTCGGTGAAGCGGTTCATGGGTCGCAAGTTTGATGAAGTGCGGGCGGAGGAACACCGCGTTCCTTATAAGCTTGTAAAAGCGGCGAACGGCGACGCGCACATCCAGGTGGAAATCGACGGGAAGCCGAAGACATTCTCGCCGCCCGAGATTTCGGCAATGATCCTGGCGAAGCTCAAGGCAGACGCTGAGGCGAAACTGGGCGAGAAGATCACCGAGGCGGTCATCACCGTCCCGGCGTATTTCAACGACTCGCAGCGCAACGCGACGAAGGATGCCGGCAAGATCGCCGGGCTCGACGTCAAACGCATCATCAACGAACCGACGGCGGCCTCGCTGGCCTACGGGCTCGACAAGAAGTCCGACGAGAAAATTGCGGTTTATGACCTCGGCGGCGGCACATTCGACATTTCCGCCCTCGAGATCGGCGATGGCGTCTTCCAGGTTTCGGCGACGAACGGCGACACCCACCTCGGCGGCGACGACTGGGATAACCGCCTCATGGACTGGATTATCGGCGACTTTAAGACCGAAACCGGCATCGATCTCTCGAAGCAGCCGGACGCGGTCCAGCGCATCAAGGAAGAAGCGGAGAAAGCGAAGATCGCGCTCTCCTCGACGCAGGAATACGAAATCAACCTGCCGTTCGTGACTGCGGACGCCACCGGGCCGAAGCACATCCAGAAGAAGCTGACCCGCGCGAAGCTCGAGCAGCTTACCGACGACCTCTTCCAGCGCACGGTGAAGCCGGTGAAGGATTGCCTTGGCGACGCCAAGTGGTCGAAGAGCGACGTGAACGAGCTCGTACTGGTCGGCGGCATGACCCGCATGCCCAAGGTGGTGGACACCGCCCGCGAGATGATCGGCAAGGAGCCGCACAAGGGCGTGAACCCGGATGAGGTCGTCGCCGTGGGCGCGGCCATCCAGGGCGGTGTGCTCAAGGGCGACGTCAAAGACGTCCTCCTCCTCGACGTGACCCCGCTCACGCTCGCGATCGAGACGGCTGGCGGCATCGCCACGCCGATGATCCCGCGCAACACGACGATCCCGACCAAAAAATCGAACACGTTCTCGACCTACAGCGACAACCAGCCGGGCGTTGAGATCAAGGTGCTCCAGGGCGAGCGGCCGCTCAGCCGCGACAACAAAAACCTGGGCACCTTCCACCTCGATGGCATCCCGCCCGCACCGCGTGGCGTCCCGCAGATCGAGGTGACGTTCGACATCGACGCCAACGGCATCCTCAACGTCTCGGCCAAGGACCTCGGCTCCGGCAAGGAGCAGAAGATCTCGATCACCGGATCGAGCGGTCTCAGCAAGGACGAGGTCGAGCGCATGCAGAAGGAGGCCGAAGCCCACGCCGAAGAGGACAAGAAGGCCAAGGAAGGCATCGAGATCCGCAACAACGCCGACACGCTGGCCTACCAGTGCGAGAAGCAGCTCAAGGAACTCGGCGAAAAACTCGACGCATCCAAGAAGAAGACGGTCGAGGACGCGATCGAGAAGGTCCGCGAAGCCCTCAAGGGCAACGATATCGACGCCATCAAGGCCGGCTACGACGAGCTCCAGTCGAAGTTCCAGGAGGTCAGCGCCGAGCTCTACAAGCAGGCTGCCGCCCAGGCGGGACCGGCCCCCGAAGCCGGACCCCAGGCCGGTCCGGATGCCCCCAAAAAGGACGCCGACGTCGTGGACGCCGAGTTCGAAATGGTGGACGAGGACAAGAAGAAATAACCAGACTTTAACAAACCGCCCCGGCTCCCCAGCGGAGCCGGGGCATGTTAAAAACCAAACAAACCAAACAAGGAGTAATAGCCAACATGGCCAACGTAAACATCAAGCCTCTCGGCGACCGCGTGCTCGTGCAGCCGCTCGAAGAGAAGGAAGTCAAAAAGGGCGGAATCATCATCCCCGATACCGCCAAGGAAAAACCGCAGGAAGGACAGATTGTCGCCCTCGGCACCGGCAAGCGTGACGAAGACGGCAAGCTCATCGAGTTCACCGTCAAGAAGGGGGACAAGGTCCTCATTTCCAAATACGGCGGAACCGAGGTCAAGGTGGACGGCGAAAGCTATCTGATCATGCGCGAGGACGACATCCTCGGCATCATCGGCTAAGCCGTTTTCAGCAACTCAAAACTTAATACTTAATACTTAAAACTAAATCACATGGCAGCTAAACAACTCCAATTTGACGAAGCAGCGCGCCAGTCGCTCCTCCGCGGCGTCGAGAAACTGGCCCGCGCCGTCAAGGCGACTCTCGGGCCATCGGGCCGCAACGTCATCCTCGACAAGAAATTCGGCAGCCCGACGATCACCAAGGACGGCGTCACCGTCGCCAAGGAAATCGAGCTCGAGGACGCCTACGAAAACATGGGCGCCCAGCTCGTCCGCGAAGTCGCCAGCAAGACCAGCGACATCGCCGGTGACGGCACCACGACGGCCACCGTTCTCGCCGAAGCGATCTATCGCGAAGGCCTCAAGAACGTGACCGCCGGCGCCAACCCGACCAGCCTCCAGCGCGGCATCACGAAGGCCGTCGCCGCGATCACCGACGAGATCGCCAAGATCTCGAAGAAGGTCAAGGACAGCTCGGAGATCGCGCAGGTCGCGACCGTCTCGGCCAACTGGGACACCACGATCGGCCAGATCATCGCGGACGCGATGGACAAGGTCGGCAAGGACGGCACGATCACGGTCGAGGAAGCCAAGAGCATCGAAACCACGCTCGACGTGGTCGAAGGCATGCAGTTCGACAAGGGGTATCTGTCCCCTTATTTCGTGACGAATGCCGAGTCGCTCGAAGTCTCGTTCGACAACGCCTACATCCTCATCCACGAGAAGAAGATCAGCTCCCTCAAGGACCTGCTCCCGCTCCTCGAGAAGATCGCCAAGAGCGGCAAGCCGTTCCTGATCATCGCCGAGGACGTCGAGGGCGAAGCCCTCGCGACGCTCGTCGTGAACAAGCTCCGCGGAACGCTCCAGGTCGCAGCCGTCAAGGCTCCCGGCTTCGGTGACCGCCGCAAGGCCATGCTCGAAGACATCGCCGTCCTCACCGGCGGCAAGCTTCTCAGCGAGGACCTCGGCATCAAGCTCGAGAATGTCGGACTCGAAGACCTCGGCCGCGCCAAGCGCGTCACTGTGGACAAAGAGAACACCACGATCATCGAAGGCGAAGGCAAGAACTCGGACATCCAGGGCCGCGTCAGCCAGATCCGCCGCCAGATCGAGGAGACCACCAGTGACTACGACCGCGAGAAGCTCCAGGAGCGCCTCGCCAAGCTCGCCGGCGGTGTGGCCGTCATCAATGTCGGCGCAGCCACCGAGACCGAGATGAAGGAGAAGAAAGCCCGCGTCGAAGACGCCCTCCACGCGACCCGTGCGGCCGTTGAGGAAGGCATCGTCCCCGGCGGCGGCGTCGCCCTCATCCGCGCCCAGAAGGCGCTCGACTCGGTCACCCTCACCGGTGACGAGGAGATCGGACTCCAGATCGTGCGCCGCGCGATCGAGCAGCCGCTCCGCACCCTGGCCGACAACGCCGGGCAGGAAGGCGCGCTCATCGTGCAGGAAGTCAAGAAGCGCAAGGGCGCCGAAGGTTACAACGTCGCGACCGGCGAATACACCGACCTCATCAAGGCCGGCGTCGTCGATCCCGCCAAGGTGACCCGCAGCGCGCTCCAGAACGCCGCTTCCATCAGCGGACTCCTCCTCACCACGGAATGCCTCGTCACCGAGCTTCCCGAGAAGGACAAAGCTCCCGCCATGCCTCCGGGCGGCGGCATGGGTGGAATGGGCGGCATGGACTACTAAGTCCGCGCCCGAAACCAAAACTCAACAACCGGAAAGCCGGGTCCGCAAGGGCCCGGCTTTTCTGCGTTGTGCAGAAAATGGTGGTATTTTCCTGTGGAAAATCGCGGTGAACCTGCTTGCCTTTGGCGCGTCGTATGATGAGCGAGTCA
>Ga0209398_1000805_pt1 | contig 17928 bp, 14 predicted proteins | sample AshMeaBigSpring_FD_184125 | JGI IMG/M metagenome (GOLD analysis project Ga0209398, IMG submission 184125) | Groundwater microbial communities from Big Spring, Nevada to study Microbial Dark Matter (Phase II) - Ash Meadows Big Spring (SPAdes)... | ecosystem: Environmental > Aquatic > Deep... | reverse complement strand
TTGCCCGACGTCATCCAAGGAGTCGTCTTCCAGGACGGCCTTCGCCTCGACCAAGCCGCCGCCTAATCAACAAGCCCATCCACAACACTTGACAATAGCTCAGGTGCTTACTGATCGGCTGCGGTCAGGGACCTCAACAGGAAGACTTGCGACCGCTGGAGTTACAGTATCTCCGTACTGTGGTGCCCGAGGCGTTGCTCCAATATTCCCACATCGAAGTTGCCGCCAAGGAGGCCGTCCGCATCAATCATGAAGCTGGCAAGCAATCTATCGAATTGTCATTGTCCCCGGAGCACGGGCGTAAGAACCGAGGCAATCGGGCCGAGTTGAGCGTCGATTTCCCGTTCACGCGAGGCGACACGATCCGGTATGAATGGCAGTTCATGTTGCCCGTTGCTTTTTCTTCCGATGCACCGCGCAATCGGTGGTGGCTAATTGCTCAATGGCACGATCAGCCGGATCGCGTTCACGGCGAGACCTGGGATGGCCATCCCGAACGGAGTCCGTCCATCGCCCTGTCCATCGGAGAAGACAACGAAACCAGAGAGCTGATGTTGGCTCTGAACTACGGAGTGTCCCCAGTGCGAAACTTCGGGCCAGTTCTGCTAGAGCGTGGGGTTTGGCACAACGTCGCAGTTGTCGTTACCTGGTCAACCACGGACTTTGGCCGTGTCGCCATGTATCTTGATGATATGGACAAAGCATTGCTGACTGCGGACGGTGCCAATATGCACAATAGCTTTCAGCATTATCTGAAACTTGGGATGTATCGGCATCCGGAAATTGAGTCTCGGAATTCAATTCATATTCGACAATTGTCCATCGCCAAAACCGAGGAGCCCTAACCACAACGATGCACGCGAGGCGGGCTTGCGTGCGGATGCGAATGGTTGATCACGCGTCCCGCCCGGTGACCTTGGTCGTTCGTTGCCGGACGGACCAAGCATCACGTTTCTCCTTGCACAATGCGATTGGTGGCGCCGTCAATGCCGAAGTCGGATATTGCAACCAAGGCACGACAACTTCTCTCTCGCCGAACCGCTCCAAGCAGTGCTTGGTATTACGTGCGGCGGGATTGGCGTCGGCAGTCCGTCTTCCTCATGGCGTACATTGCCATACCGATCGTGCTTTTGCTGCTCGACATGAAGGTGTTTGCCATTGCCGCGGCAGGATTTTTGTCGGCACCAAGGTGCGAGAAATTCGTTGGTGGATCGCGTTGGCCGGAGAATGGCCTGCGACTGCGGAACTCTTGAATTGGCCAATGATTGAGAACATTGCCGGAGAATCTGAGCCCGTTTCATCGGCGTCTGATGTTCAGCCGGGTGCACAATCACGCAGCCTGGCCCACCGTGACGTTCTTTCCGCTAGAATAGCGGCATGGATATCGTCTACATCGAGACATCGATTGTGAGCCATGCGACAGCATGGCCGGCAACGGAGGGTCTCACTGCAGCCCTCCAGGACCAGGCGAAGCGGTGGATGCTTGAGCATCGCCCAAAGTACGAAGTTGTGACGTCGCAACTGTCCTTACGGAAGCCGCCGCTGGCGATTCGGACGCAGCCGCCCGTCGCTTGGCAATGCTTGCCGAGATTCCAATACTTTCCGAGAATCCAGAGGTCGATCAGGTAGCCGACGAATTGGTGAAGCGGTCACTTATTCCGGCTGCTGCGCGAGTTGATGCACTCCACGTGGCCGTCGCCGCTCTCGCCGGAGTGCAGTATTTGCTGACGCTCAATTGTAGGCACATCGCAAACGCGCGAGTGTTGCCCGGCGTCTACCGAATGCTGGAAGAGCTTGGCTTGTCGGGAATGCTCGTATGCACCCCCATCGAGTTCCTGGGAGACCCTGAAAATGCAACGCAATCCGATACTTGAAGAACTTTATACAATTCGACACCAGATCATGGCGGATCACGGGGACGACCTGACTGCGTACCTGCACAGCCAATTTGAACAAACCAAATCATCGGGACACCCCATTGCCCGCATCAAGCAACGAACACTCCGATGCACGGGAGCGGCGAAGGCCGACCGATTTGAAATGGACAATCAATCGTCGCCGCCCCGTGATCGGTGACGTTCGGCAGCAGCGTCATGACGGCCAGGATGAAATGAGATTCGGATGCCGACTATCTTGCGGAGCGGTCCATACCGTTTCTACTTCCACAGCCATGAGCCCAATGAGCCGCCGCATGTCCATGTTGATCGGGACGATTTGTCGGCCAAGTTCTGGCTGGAGCCAGTCGGACTCGCACGAAATTTTGGATTTGCACCCAAGGAATTGCGTCGCATTCAAGAGCTAGTAGTTGAACATCAGGCTGTATTCTTGGAGGCTTGGCATGGGCATATTGGCACTGACGGCTGATGAGCGAGTCACAGACGTTAAGTTTACTAGAGACACATTGAGCGTGGCACTGAAGGACGGGCGAACCATCATCGTTCCGATCGCTTGGTATCCACGCCTGTTCAACGCGACCGCCGCCGAACGAAAAAACTGGCAAATCGCAGGCGGGGGTTACGGCATTCATTGGCCCGACATCGACGAGGACTTGAGTACAGAAGGACTACTCCGGGGAGCACCAGCGCCGCGGGCGACAAAGGCCCTCGCCCGGAGCAACTCAAGCCGCCGAACAAAGCGGTGAACCGGCGCCGCCGATCACGCGGACCTTGAACTCAGAGTTTTCTGGCGGCGGCCCGGTTACCGCCGTCGTTCGGCGGGACATTCGTACTCGTACTCAGCGCAGCGGTACTCGTACTCGTACTCGAAAGTAGCGCAATGGCAGAACCAGCCTTCGACCACGAACGACTCGACGTTTATCGTCTCTCGATCGATTGCGTTGCGTTCTCGTTCGTCATCGCAAAGTCGCTCGGCGGCGTCAACCGGCAAGCTTGCGATCAATGGCTACGAGCCGCACAGTCGATTCCGCTGAACATTGCCGAGGGCAACGGTAAACAGAGTCTCAAGGACAAGAATCGATTCGTCGAGATCGCACGAGGCTCTGCATTGGAATGTGCCGCAATCCACGATGTACTCGGGGTCTGCGATGCGATCAACGGTGATTCAAAGTTCCTTGGAAAGTCGAGCTTGAAACGGATTGTGTCGATGCTCACACGGCTGATTCAACGCACCGAGAACGTCGCCGAAGACCGAATCGAGTACGAGTACCGCGAAGCTGAGTACGAGTCCAACGCCGAAACCTGACGAGCAAGGCGATCCACCCAAGCCGCCGGTCGCGCGCTTTTGAATGGAAAGATCACTCCGGCGGCCCGGTTGCCGCCGTCGTTCGCGGCGGCAACCCGACTTCGCCGGTCATCACGTCGCCGGGTAAAATCCTTTCATGAACACCGCATCAACGTTACCGATTGAGTCCCTCACGATTGCGGAGAAGCTGCTTCTCATGGAACGGCTCTGGGAAGACTTATCGCGCCGGCCCTCCGACGTGCCTATTCCCGAATGGCATGGGGACATCTTGTCCCAGCGGCAGGCCGCCGTCCACGAAGGTCGGACATCGTTTGTTGAATGGGAGGCCGCCAAGAAACGACTTCGCGAGCGATTGAAATGAGGATTCGGCTGCTTCCGGAAGCCGAGCGAGATCTCGAAATCGGCGCCGATTTCTACGAATCCCAACAGGCGGGCCTTGGCATCTTCTTCCACGATTGTTTGTCGTCGGACATCGAATCGCTCAAACTGTACGCGGGAATTCACGAGCAATACCGAGGCTTTTATCGATCACTCTCCAAGCGGTTCCCGTTTTCGACCTACTACAAGCGAAACGCGGATTGCGTCGAGATTTATGCCGTTTTGGATGCTCGCCAAGATCTGCGGGCCATAGACGCCACATTGGATTCGCCGCGAACAAGGCCGTGAACCGGAGCGGCCGTCAGCACGTGTCTTAAAACCAGCCTCCTCACCAGAATCCGTGGGTGAATCGTCGGCGAGATGGGCGATTTCGATCTGGGTTTTACGGGATTTTCACATGAACTCGCGGCCCGGCAATTTCAACATTGGAATGACGCCCCCCGCTTCAAAAGCCCACGAGCCAGAGGCCGGTCCGATCTGCATCGCAAAAAAGCACCGCTTATCGCCGAAAAAACGCCCTCGAACGCCCGAGCCATGCCTCAGAAAATCCAACCGTCGCACCGCCGCACCGTCGTCTTTTCACCCACAGAGTTTGGCGAAGACCCTAAAACCAAAGTCTGTGGCGGCCGCCCGGTTACGGCTGTCGTTCGTCCATGAAATGAGGGCATCATTCAAATGACACTAAATCTTGAGCTTGACGCGCAGCAGGTACGGCGACTGCAGGAGGCCGCGCGTCGACTCAACGTCTCCGTACACGATCTTGCCAAAGCCGCAATCAATGATCTGCTTGCGAAGTCGGATGGCGACTTCGATCGTGCCGCAACACGAGTGCTCAATAAGAACGCTGAACTCTACAGGCGATTGGCCTGATGCGCTATTTAACGCTCGGGGAACTGATCGAATTGCACCGCCGGATTATCGACCAATCAGGCGGTGCCGATGGAGTCCGTGATTTGGGGCTGGCCGAATCGGCGCTCGCACAGCCGCAGATGTCTTTTGGTGGCACAGAGCTTTATCCGACACTCGCCGACAAGGCGGCTGCGCTATGCTTCTCGTTGGTAATGAATCGTCCCTTCGTCGACGGTAACAAACGGATCGGCCATGCTGCGATGGAGGTGTTTCTCATGATGAATGGGTTCGAATTGATCGCTGACGTTGATGATTCCGAATCCGTCATTCTACGTCTTGCTGCAGGCGAGCTCGAACGGGTGCTGTTCACGGAGTGGGTTGTCCGGCACGTGACAGTGATCGAACCCTGAAACGGACGAACCAAACCATGCACCGGAGCGTGCGATCCGGGCGTTTTCACATGGTGGCCTTATTGGCGCGTGCCCGGTGATGGCCAACGTTCGGGCCTCGCATGCTTCGTACTCGTACTCAGCGGAGCGGTACTCGTAGTCGAACGGGGCAAACCGTTTTTGCGAAACCGTTCACGGGGTGGACGCCTGATCTGCTGCACCCCAAGGGGTCAGGCACATTTTTCGGCGGACACGTTCGTGCAGAGGTCTCGCGTCTTCCCGCCGAAAAATGAGCCAGACCCCGGCCTGGGAACGGTTACGTTTTTTTGCTGTCCAACGATGGGGGTCCCCCTGGAGGGGGCGGAACGACGCAGACATCCGCGTTCCAGACAGGATCGTGGGACAGAGCGCACGGGTCGTCGCTTGACGCGTCGCCCGTGACGACGCGGCTGCTGCCAAAATGGCAGCAAAGGCGTCCGCCGGGCGGCTCCGCCTGCCTGGGTGGCGCGTGGGACGACTGGCCACACCTCGCATGGTCGCCGGTAAGGTACTGCCAAGTTAGGACTTCCGGATCAGATCGTCCCTTGGCGCGATAGTTGCTCTAGGGCTCCTGCGGGGAGACCGTACCGCCAAAATTGGCAGCGTACCCGATCGGGTTTCGTTCCGGGGCAGGTGCGGCGACAACCACCGGGCAGACAGGACGACAGACATTTCGAACGGGAGGTCATTGATCGATGACAACGGCGACCAGGGAACGAACCAGGTTGAAGCTGCAGCCGCTCGGCGAGCGGGTGGTGATCAAGCGTGAGGAGTCCGAGGAGCGAACGGCCGGCGGGATCGTGTTGCCGGACACGGCCAAGGACAAGCCGGCTCGCGGCAAGGTGGTCAGCGTGGGCGACGGCAAGCTCCTGGAGGACGGCACGCGGAGCCGGATGCAGGTCAAGGTCGGGGACCGCGTGATCTTCAGCAGCTACGCGGGCGAGACCTTCAAGGTGAATGACGAGGAACTGTTGCTGATGCGGGAAGACGACATCCTGGCCGTGCTGGAAGGCTAGGGGCCCGGTGGCAACCTGGTAGCCGTTCACACCCCGGCTGAGCATTTCGCCGGATTCGAGCGAGGGGGTCAGGTACATGTTGTACGACCTGCGTGTCTGCGCTTGGTCGGGCCGATGGGCCGAGAAATGTACCAGACCCCGGCCCGTGAAAGGTAAAGGAGACTTGACGAGCCGCGACCGGGTCTCCAGGGCGGACTGCCAGCCCGCTCGGTCGGGGCGTACACGTTCACGCTGAGAGTTGAGGAGCACGATACATGGCGAAGATCATTGCATTTGACCAGGAGGCCCGCGAGGCGATTCGGCGCGGTGTTTCCAAGCTGGCCCGGGCCGTCAAGGTGACGCTGGGTCCCAAGGGACGCAACGTGATCCTGCAGAAGAGTTTCGGCTCGCCGACCGTCACCAAGGACGGCGTGACGGTGGCCAAGGAGATCGACCTGGAGGACGTCTACGAGAACATGGGCGCCCGCATGGTGCGCGAGGTGGCCAGCAAGACCAGCGACGTCGCCGGGGACGGCACGACCACGGCCACGGTGTTGGCCGAGGCGATCTTCAATGAGGGCCTCAAGGCGGTGGTCGCGGGCGTCAACCCGATCCACATGAAGCAGGGGATCGAGACGGCGGTCAAGGAGATCACGGCGAAGCTGCAGAAGATGTCGATCAAGATCAAGGACCGCCACGACATGGCCAACGTCGGCACGATCGCCGCCAACAACGATCGTGAGATCGGCGAGAAGCTGGCCGACGCGATGGAGAAGGTGGGCAAGGACGGCGTGATCACGGTCGACGAGGGCAAGGGCCTGACCACCGACATCGAGTGGGTGGAAGGCATGCAGTTCGACCGGGGCTATCTCTCGCCCTACTTCGTGACCGATCCGAACACGATGGAGTGCGTGCTGGAAGACGCCTACGTCCTGGCGTTCGAGAAGAAGATCAGCAACATCAAGGAGATGGTGCCGCTGCTGGAGGCGGTGGTCCAGCAGGGTAAGCCGCTGTTGATCGTGGCCGAGGACGTGGAGGGCGAGGCGCTGGCGACGCTCGTCATCAACCGGCTGCGCGGCACGTTCAAGTGCTGTGCGGTGAAGGCCCCGGGCTACGGCGACCGCCGCAAGGCGATGATGGAGGATATCGCCATCCTCACGGGCGGCACCGCGGTGTTCGAGGCCCTGGGGCTGAAGTTGGAGAACCTGCCGCTGTCGGACCTGGGACGCGCCAAGAAGATCGTGATCGACAAGGACAACACGACGATCATCGAGGGCGCGGGCAAGAGTTCGGAGATCAAGGCCCGGATCGACCAGATCCGCCGCGAGATCGAGAACTCGACGAGCGACTACGATCGCGAGAAGCTCGAGGAGCGGCTGGCCAAGCTGGCGGGCGGGGTGGCCAAGGTCAACGTGGGCGCTGCGACCGAGAGCGAGATGAAGGAGCGCAAGGCCCGCGTCGAGGACGCGCTGCATGCGACCCGGGCCGCGGTCGAGGAGGGCATCCTGCCGGGCGGCGGCGTGGCCCTGCTGCGCGCCACGGCTTCGCTCAAGCCGGGCGAGGAACTCGCGCACGACGAGGTCGTCGGCTTCAACATCGTCCTGCGTTCCTGCCGGTCGCCCTTGACGATGATCGCCGAGAACGCCGGACAGGATGGCGGGATCGTCTGCGAGCGGGTGCTCGAGGGGAAGGGCAACTTCGGCTACAACGCCCTGACCGACAAGTACGAGGACCTCGTGGCGGCCGGCGTGATCGATCCGACCAAGGTCGCCCGCACCGCCCTGGCCAATGCAGCCAGCGTCGCCACGCTGCTCTTGACCAGCGACGCCCTGATCGCCGAGAAGCCGAAGGAAGAGAAGGGCAAGAAGGCGGCCGGCCACGGGGGCGATTACGACATGTATTGAGGCCCGCACCGTCCGGCGGCGTCCCGGTTGACCTGCGGCCCGCGTGTCCCTCCAGGCACGCGGGCCGCTTGCGTTGGTGCCGCCCCGCCGGCCGTCGACCGGGTGGCCCCACCCCGCGGGTCGCGGAAACGTCCGTGCACGGGCCCGCGTCGGCTCGTATACTTAAGTCAGGGTCGGGAAATCCCTGTGGGCCGCGTGGATGCTGGCCCTTTTCGGACCGTCCGGTCCGCGCGGTTGGGGCGACCATCTCCCACTTGCGGGTGCGACCTGTCTGCCATGGAACGAACTGCCGTCTGCCCCAGGGTCCCATGGCTGCCAGCGCTGAGCCTGGCCGTGTTGACCGCTGCGCTCATTCCCTGTCCGGCGCGGGGCGATCAGTTCGTGCTGGAGACCGGCGGCCGCATCGAGGGGGATCTCTTGAACCCGGACCAGCAGCCGCGGGAGACGTTCGTGGTGCGGACCGCGGCCGGCGGCCAGGTGACGCTGCAAGCCGGCCAGGTCCGCCAATGGGTGCCGCAGTCCCCCGAGCAGAAGCGGTACGAAGCGCTGCTGCCGCGGATGCCGCAGACGGCCGAGGGGAACTGGACGATGGCCCAGTGGTGCCAGAAGCAGGGGTTGATGGAGCAGGCCGATTTCCACATGCAGGAGGTCCTGCGGCTGGATCCCGATCACGAGCCTGCTCGGCGAGCCCTCGGGTTCGGGCGCGTGGGGGACCAATGGGTGCAGCCTGACCAGTGGATGCGCGACCGGGGATTCGTGCGTCACCAGGGCGCCTGGCGGCTGCCGCAGGAAGTGCGGCTGGAGACCGCGCGGCGCGAGCAGGAGCTGGCCGAAAAGCAATGGAAGCAGAACCTGAAGATGTGGCGCGGCTGGCTCGACGGCCGACGCTCGGCGGAGGGAGCCGCGGAGATACGCCAGGTTCGCGATCCCCTCGCGGCAGCCGCCTTGGCGGAGCTGCTGTCCGCCGAGTCGGTGGTGTCCGTGCGGCAGCTGTACGTCGAGGCCCTGGGCCGGCTGGAGAGCGAACTGGCTGTCGCGGCCCTGATCCGCGGCGCTCTGGAGGACGGCCATGCCGAGGTCCGCATGGCGTGCGTGGAAGAACTCCAGGCGCGGCACGCGGCCGCTGCCGTACCGGTCTTGATTCAGGCCCTGTCGAGCACGGACAACGTGCGGATGAACCGGGCGGCGGTCGCCCTGGCGCACCTGGGCGACGCCTCGGCGATCCTTCCGCTGGTGGAGGTCCTGACCACGAAGCACCGCGCGGTCGTCTCGGGCGGTTCGGGGCAGATGGGAGCCACCTTCGCGCGCGGCAGTGACGGCAACCCGGGCATGTCCGGCTTCAGTTTCGGCGGCGGGCAGAAGGTGCAGGAGCAGACGGTTGCCAACCGCGCGGTGCTCGACGCCCTGATCTCGCTGACCGGCGGCGCCAATTTCCAGTACGACAGGGAACAGTGGAGGCGGTGGTACGCCGGCCAGCAGCAGCCCGCGCAGTTTTCGCTGCGGCGCGACGAGTGACGCTGCGGGCCCGCGTCGGCGCTTGCGCTTGCCGGCCTGGGGCGGGCTCAATTCTCGGCCCGAGGACCCGGCCTCCTGCTGGCCCGCACCCGCCGAGTTGGCCGTTCCCTTGTGCTCACGGGTCGGCGGGCAACAGCTCGCGCACGAATTCCACCTGGGGCTGGCCCCCACCGCGGAACGCCGTGCCCTTGAGAAACTCCGCCACGTAGCGCTGCCGCTCCCGCTGCTCGGGAACCTGGAAATTATCCCCTTTCTGCAAGATCGGACGCAGCTCGGGGATGCCGCCAAAGGCCCGCGTGCCCGCCGCCTGGCAGGGGAACCAGTGCCCGCGGCCTTGGGCGTCCTGCAGATAGAACTCGGGGTAGCAATGGTCGGGTACCCAGACGGTGCGGGCCGGAATCTTGCTGGCCCGACAAAGGGCGATGAACAGGCTGGTCAGTTCCTCGCAGTCGCCGCTTCCGTCCCGGAGGGCCGCCAGGGCCCCCTTCAGCGTCCCGTTGCGGTACGCGACATGCTCGCGCACGTAATCGTAGAACGCCTCGACCCGCTCCCAGGCCCCGGCTGCCTCCGGCTGTTCCTGCAAGATCTCGCGGGCCAGGTCGCGAATCTGCGGGTGCGTGCTCTCGATGTAGGGGCTGGCCGCCAGGTACTTCATCACGTCCCGCGGCGCCCGTTCTGGCAAGCGAAACAACGCGGGATCGGCCGGGGCGAGAATCTCCCGCCGCGTTACCTCGAAGGTAACCAGGGCCCGCGCGGTCTCGCCGGCGTTGAGGGCCGGGATCAGCACCAGCATCTGCTGGACGCCGCCGTCCAGCATCCGGTAGTCGACCCGCTGCACCGGCGGCCCCACGTCCTCTTGAACCACGCGCACCTGCTGCTCGGGCCAGCCGGTGGGCACGGGCACGGTCGCCCGCAAACCCCGGCAGGGACCACCCACGGCGGTGATGATCACACCCACCCGCCATTGTTGCACCTGGTCCTTCCCGAAGCGGATCCCGGCCCCGTCGGCCGGGTCACCCTGCGCGAGGCGCGGGACGGCCAGGCCGATCAGCAGCGCGGCGACCAGCAAGCATCTCGACTCACCGCCCCTGACCACGGACAACTCCTCCTCGTCTCAAGCCCAGCGTCCGGGGCCTCAGCGCGACCGCCAGCCCGGTTCGGAGCGCCCGGAACAGCGCGCCGGGCCGGATGCGCGCCGGTCGGCGTTACCGTCCATTGTAGTCGCAGCGCCGAGCGATGGCCCGGTAACCGTTCACGCCCCGGGTAAACGTGGTAGTGTTCCAGACGGGTCACGTCCCAGCGGAACCGTTTACAGGCCGGGGGCTGGTCCGTTTTTTTCGGCCCATGAACGGGAGAGCGGGGGACGTAAGGCGCTGTTCAACAATAAGTTACCGAAATCACTCATCAGCCGCCGGGCGCTAGCCCACGGTTGGAGCACGAAAACCGCGGGCTAGCGCCCGGCGGCTGATCCACAAAACCGGTAGGTAATTGTCTTGCAGCGCCTACGTCCCCTGTTTCTTCCCTGCAAGTCACCGGTTTCACCTCGCAAGTCCTCCGTTTCGCCCGCCGGTAACGCGAAAACAGTGGGCTCACGCCCCCCGCTCGCCTCATGAACCCCCGGCCGCTGGCCTTGGCCGGCGTCACCATCGTCAGCCCGATGTCCGGGTTAGATCGGGTCCTCACGACGGTCGTGTACGGATCCCGGTGCGTATGAGCTCCAGGATCCGCTCGCGCTCCTGGCCCACCAGGGGCAGGCGGGGAGCCCGCACCATTTCGCTGCCCAGCCCGCACTCCTGCACCGCCAGCTTGATGTACTGCACCAGCTTGACATGCGTATCCAGGTGCAACAGGGGCGTATACCAGCGATAGAGCTGGACCGCCTCGGCGAATCTCCCGCCCGTCGCCAGGTCCCACAGGCGACGGTTCTCGGCGGGAAAGGCGTTGACCAGTCCTGAGACCCAGCCGTCCGCTCCCAGCACCACGCTCTCGAGCACCAGGTCGTCCACGCCGCAGAACAACCGGTAGCGATCGCCGCAGGCATTCTTCAGATCGGTGATCCGGCGGCAATCCTCCGACGACTCCTTGATCGCTACGAATTTCGGTTCGTCCGCCAGTTCGGCCAGCTGGGGCGGCCGCAGATCGACCCGGTACGACACCGGGTTGTTGTAGATCATGATCGGCAGGTCGCCGGCGGCCGCGACCGCGCGGAAATGCGCGATCGCCTCGCGGTCATCGGACGGATAGACCATCGCCGGCAGGACCATCAACCCGTCAGCGCCCGCCCCTTGCGCGTCGGCGGCAAACCGGCAGGCCAGGCGCGTGGTGTACTCGGCCACGCCCGCCAGGACAGGTACCCGCCTCCGTACATGCTCGACCGCGGCCCGCAACAGTTCCAGCTTCTCCGCGTACTCCAGCGAACAGTTCTCGCCCACGGTGCCGAGCATGATCAGGCCGTGGATGCCGGCGTCGATCATCGCGTCCACGTGCCGCAGCGTGGAGGGAACATCCAGCGACTGATCGGCGCGGAACTGTGTCGTCGCCGCGGGAAATACGCCGTGCCAGTTCCCGTTCATGATGTCGCCTTTCTCAAGGAGCAGGGCCGGCCCGCAGGCGTCGGCCGGCGATTGCAGGACGTCCGGTCGGTGTTGGCGGTCCGCGCGTGCCCGGATAGGGGTATCCGTTCACGGCCCGGAATTGCAAGGGGTCAGGTCCATGTTTTCGGCCAGCGCGTGTTTGCCGGGTAGAGTCGAGCGGCCGAAAAATGGACCCGACCCCGCCCCGTGAACGGTTGCGGATGGGAGCGTCTATCGGTCGAGCAAGGGACGCGACCCCGACCCCGGAACGGGCGTCACCGGTTCACACCCGGCCCGCGCCGAGCGGAGGCAGGCATCCAGCACCTGCTGGGTCTGCAGGGCGATCTGCCCCCACTGCGGATCGGGCCGGCCTTCCAGGACGCGGTCGGCGAAACAGCGAAACATGTTGCTCTCCTGCGCGCTGGGCGTCCCCGCATCGTCCTCCGCCACGGGCACGCGCCGCGTGTGGTCCTCCATGTGGAAGTCGCACCCCTGGGTAACGAATCTGGCCCGCGTCACGTCCAAGGCGATTTCCTGGCCGCGGTAGGGCAACACGAAGTCGCGGAGGTGCAGGTATCCCTCGGTCCCGCTGACGCTCGCCCATTGCTGATTCTCCGCCAGGAAGGAACAGTAGAAGCTGGCGGACACGTTGTCGGCAAAGATCAGTTCTCCCGCGAACTCGGTCGGCACCGTCGCCGGACTGTCGGGGCGGGCCTGCTCCCGCAGCAACCGCCCCGTGACAGAGCGCGGCAACTGCCACTGCATGACCCAGAGCGCCAAGCGGAGACAGTACCAGCCCAGATCGCCGAGGCAACCCAGCGGCTCCAGCCGGCTGTCGGTGCGGATGTTGCTCTCCACCCAGCCGCTGGGGGCGGCGAAACTGAACTGGGCGACGATCCGCCGCACGGCCCCGATGCCGTCATCGCCGTCCAGCACCTGGCGGAGCGCGGCCAGTCGCCGGCTGTGCATGAACATCACGCCGTCCATGAACTGCCGCTGGTGGCGGTGGCAGGCCTCCAGCATCGAGGCGAGTTCCGACGCCGAAACGCCGCACGGCTTCTCGCACAGCACGTGCTTGCCGGACTCGGCCGCCCGGATCACCCACTCCTGGCGGAGGGCCGTCGGCAGCGGCACATAGACGGCGTCGATGTCCTCGCGGGCCAGCAGTTCGCCGTACCCGCCTACGGCCCGCGGAGCAGGATCGAACGGCACCGCGGACTGGCACGCCGCGACAAACGCCCGGGCCCGACCCGCATCCCGGCTGGCCACCGCCGTCAGCGTGCCGTTGCCGGAGTTCCGGATCGCCTTCCAGTTCTTGCGGGCGATGCTGGCCGTGCCGAGAATCCCCCACCGACAAAGCCCCGCGCTCATGCCCGCCGCTCCCGAAGCCGCTTACTGGTCGGGGCCTGACCCATGCTTCCGCCGATCAACACCACGATCCGGACACGCGCGGGCCGCAAACGCCGATCTCACCGCCGGGGCTCGCGGCAACTCGTCAGCCTAAGCGTGGACGGCTGCAACCTTCCACCCGCGTTACGAGCGTTGCGAACCTGGATGCCGTCTGGGCGCCGGGGTTCGAGACTCTGGGGCCGGGTACCGTTGTCGGGGGTCTTACCGATCATCGTGTCGAAGGGCGAAATACAGGGAACTTTGACCCTGATTCCACCGAGGCTGGAAACCTAAGCCACAAAACTCCTGACCGTCCCGTTCACGACACTGACCGGCTGCGCAAGGGATGGCCGGACCCCGCGCCGCGGGTCGGGCAGCCAGCTGCTACTGCTCGCGAATCCGCAGGTTGCGCCACGCCACCTCGTACGGACCGGCTTGCTTCGGGATTCCGTGGACCTGCAGGCCGATGAAGCCGCGGGGATGTGTCTTGAAGGCCGCCTCGTCGGTCAGGTCGCCAACCGGCAGGCCATTGATCCAGGTCTGGATGCGCGGGCCGTTGGCAACCACGCGGTATTGGTTCCACTGGCCGTCCTGGAAGTGCTTGTGCAGCTTGCGATCGGCGTCGGGTGTCAGCCAGCCGCGACCGGTCGCCTCGCCGTAGATGTACCCCGCTTCGCCGCCCTGCGAGCCGCTGGCCTCGATCTCCACCTGCGGCCCATTCACGCGCCCTGCGTCGGTGCCGTCCGTGGTGCGCGAGCGGATCTGCACGCCCGAGTTCAGGCGGTCATCACACTTCACTTCGAACTCCAACTCGAAGTCGCCGTACTCCTTTACGGTGCAGAGGAAAGAGTTCGGACTGCCCTTGTTCGTCCGACCCACGATCGCGCCGTCCTCCACGCGATAGGTCGCGGTACCGTTCTTCTGTACAAATCCCTCCAGGGATGTGCCATCCAGCAGCGATGCCCACGCGCCCGGCTCTCGCGCCAGGGCGCTGGACGACAGACCGAAGGCTGCGAGAGCGCAACCCGTGCCAGCCAGAATCATCAACCGTCTCACGGCGAAACCCTCCGCTCCTCAAGACGTGAACTGATCGAAATTCCAGATCTGGAACGACCAGACGTGCAAGGCCCAGCGACCGGCTCAACGTTCGGCGACCGGATGTCGCCCCCACGTGGGGCCTCGTTCGAACCGTGTGTCTGTTCCCGCTGGTTCTACGGGCTACACCTCGCCTTCTTCTTCTTCTTCCTCCTCCTCCTCCTCATCGTCCCAATCATCTTCGTCATCGTCCCAGTCCTCGTCATCCCACTCGTCTTCTTCCTCGTCCCCTTCTTCCTCTTCCTCTTCCTCTTCCTCTTCTTCGTCCCAGTCCTCCTCCTCGTCGATCTCTTCCCACTCCTCGTCCTCGTCCTCTTCTGATTCCTCTTCTGATTCCTCGTCTGATTCCTCGTCTAGATCTTCCGCGTCTTCCTCGTCGAAGTCGTCGTCTTCGTCATCGAAGGAATCGTCGTCGTCTTCATCGTTGTCTTCGTCTTCGTCGAACGTTTCTTCCTCTTCTTCTTCCTCCTTCTTTGCGCCGCGGCGGGCGCGGAGATGGGGCGTGGCGCTTGGCTCTCGCAAGCCGGCCCCAGCGAGCGGAGCTGGTTCGATCATGACCGCGGGATCCGCGTCGAGCTGCTTGGTGAGTGTCACTTCCGATTCCTCCTCGACTTTTCGATCACAGGGACTCTCCAACGTTCGCCCGTCGGCAGCGGACGATCCGCTGTTTCCACCCGTCGCGGCGATTGGTGCCGTGGTGCCTCGCCAGATTTCTGCCCGAGGCAATTCGTCCAGGCTGCGCAGCCCGAACAATAACAAGAAACTCCTGGTTGTGCTGTACAGGTACGGTCGGCCGAGTTCATCGCCGCGCCCGCTGACTCGGATCAAGTCTCGCTCTAACAATTGACGCAGGATTTCGCCGCAGTTGACGCCGCGGATGCCTTCGATCTCGGCGCGCATGACCGGTTGACGATAGGCGACGACGGCCAGGGTCTCGAGCGCGGGCGCCGACAAACGTGTCTCGCGGGGAACGTGTGGCAAGCGGCGCAACCAGCTGGCGAACTTGGGTCGCGTCGCCAGTTGGAATCCGCCCGCCACCTCCTCCACGCGAAAGGCGCACTGGGCTCGGTCCAGGTGTTCGTTCAAGCGGCGCAACAGTGTACGTGCTTCGGTGCCATCCGCCAAGTTGGCATATTGACTGAGTTTTCGGCTGGCAAGCGGTTCCCGCGCCAGGAACAGGATCGCCTCCAGCCGCGCCATCCGGCGCTGGCTGAGTACCGACCATCCGGCCTGCGGGGTGTCGGCGGCTGCCCGGCGGAAATGGCGGCGGCTTGACCGGTTTTGGGGCCCGTCGGAGCGCGGCGCGCGGCGGTCCACCGCATACCGGGCCGCGGTGCTGTGCAGCTGCCGGGCCGGCACCGACCGTGGTAGCCGGTATCTTGGCCAGCGACGCCGGACGACAGGTCGGCTGGACATGGCTGCTCCTACCGCGACGGATATCCCACGATCGCGGCTGGGACGTGAATCGCGGCGATCCGGACCGAGCTGGTTATGGGCGGGCTTCGGCCATCTCTCGGTTCTCGCCGCACCAGGCCTTGACCTCGGCCAGCAGCTGCTGCATCGCGGCCAGGGCGGTTCGGCCCGTCACCTCGAACCGCCGCGCCTGATGGGGGTGGTCGACCGGGACCAGGTCACAACGAAGGTAAAATTCTGGCTGTGAATCGCCCAAACGGCGTTCCAGGAGCAGGTAGCGGGCCCCCAGTCGCTCGAGCTTCTGCCGGATCGCCACGGCGCGGAGATCGTCGGGCGAGCGGTCGCCAGCACGATCGGGCCGCGCCCCCTGCATACCATCCGGCGTCGACGGCGTCGACGGGTTGACGGCGGGCAGTCTCCGCGGCTGTTCTTCCACCGCCGCCGCAGGCTCGATCATCGGCTCGCCGACCGCTCTCGGGTCGGGTGCGTCGGGGACCGCCGGGATTCCGCCGCCGGCCGGATCGACCGCTGGCTCGGCTGGCGACCGGTGAAGCAAGTCCCGGGGATGTGCGTCGAGCAGGGCCGCGGCGGGGATGCCGAGCAGGAAGGCCAGGAGCACCAGGCCTCGGAGCCTCTGGAGGATTCCCTCGAGCATGGCAGGCACCCTGGACAATTCCCCGCTGGGGCTGGCGTCCCCCTGCCGGCCCTGGTCGCGAGTCGGGGGGGGGCGGATCATACCCGGTGGCCGGGGGAGCCGCAAAGGCGAGTCGGCTGGACCCGCGCTGGGGCGGCAGGCGGCAAGGTGCGGGCCGATCGCCGCATTGCCGCGCCCGCCTCCGACGCCCAAAATAGTTCCATGGGCCCCGGTGCGGCCGTTCAGGGCTGGTCTGGATCGGTTCGGGCGACCTGCGGGCGCGGGCCGGGTGACGCCGCTGGACCACCGTTTGGCAGGCAGAAAATGGCCGCAGACACCAGCACAACCAGCTCGTCCCGCGGGCGGCCGCCGCGGGCCGGTCCGCCGCCGGCAGGGTGGCCTGCGCGGCTGTTGATGACCGGCCTGGCCCTGCTGTCGGTCGGAGTTCTGGTCCTGTTTGCCGTGGCCACCTTTGGCATGGTGCTCGGCTACGAATTTTCGCCGGACCTGTTTCAGCGCCGCCAGTTCGTGTATTACCAACTGCCGCTGCTGCGGATCCAGGTAACGCCCGTTTTTCGCGACGCGATCAGCAACGACCTGGAAAGGCACCTTTCCCGGTCGGGTGCGGTGCCCTTGAGCGGCGTGCCGCGCTGGGATGTGGTCGACACCAGGCCGGGCGCCAAGGGTCCGCGCGGGGATGCGGCGATCCTGTGCACGTTCCTCGACCTGCGGGATGACGACGGTGACCTGGTCTGGCTCAAGTGGACCCAAGAACATCCGGAGCTGGCCCGCGAATTCTGGCCCCACGTGGCCCAGGTGGCCCGTGACGGGGCCTACTACCTGGTGCCCGACCTGTTCGAACTGGTCGCCCCCGCCCGGGATGCGGGTCGGCTCCGGCAGCAAATCGCTGCGCGGCTGGCGGAGGACTACGCCCAGCTCGGCGACGTGCAGCGTCAGCAGGGGCTGCACGATCCGGCCGTGAAGCTGTACAGGACCGCGCTGAAGTACGATCCGACGAGCGCGCCGGCCCTGCGGGGGAAATCCTTGTCGCTCCGCGCGCTGGGACAGGCGGGCGATCCGGGCGCGCACTCCCCGGCAACCCCCTGATGCAGCGCATCTATCTCGACCACAACGCGACCACACCGATGCTGCCGGAGGTAGCGGACGCCATCGACCGCTGCCACCGTGCCGGTTACGGGAACCCGGCCAGCCCGCACGCGGCGGGACGCGCTGCGCGGCGCGTGGTGGAGGACGCGCGCGAACAGCTCGCGGAGATGCTCGGCATCCGCCTCTCCGGACCCGGCGCGGACCGGCTGATCTTTACCAGTGGCGGCACCGAGGCCAACAACCTCGCCCTGCGGGGCATCGCGGGGGCTGGCGCCCGGCGGATCATTATCTCCGCCATCGAGCACCCGAGCGTGGTCGGACCCGCGGAACAGCTGGGCCGCGACGGATACCTGGTCGAGCGGCTTCGCGTGCGACCGGACGGTGTGGTGGATCCAGCGCATCTCCGGTACTTGCTCGAGCAACCGGCCGCACTGGCGAGCGTGATGC
>Ga0209398_1000802_pt1 | contig 18051 bp, 6 predicted proteins | sample AshMeaBigSpring_FD_184125 | JGI IMG/M metagenome (GOLD analysis project Ga0209398, IMG submission 184125) | Groundwater microbial communities from Big Spring, Nevada to study Microbial Dark Matter (Phase II) - Ash Meadows Big Spring (SPAdes)... | ecosystem: Environmental > Aquatic > Deep... | reverse complement strand
CCCGTTATAGTTGTAACACCTGAAAATCCATACAGCAAAACACAAAAAATTACGGTTAAGCCCGACCTTGTTCTTAATACCTTACAACAAGAACATCCAAGATTATTATTGACAAAAAAAAGAATTACTGAATTAAAAAAACAAGCAGTAACCGATACTTTATTGGCTAGCTATATTGCTTCTGTTATTAAACAGGCTGATGATTTGCTTAAAAAGCCTGAAAGCAAAAACCATCGAGAAGCGTTGAATAGAGAGTTGCTACTAGGCATGGCTTATCATTTTACAGGTGAAAAAAAATATTTTGAGCCGGTTTTAAAAGATATGCTTAATATTTGCAATAGACCAGATTGGGCGTGGATTCACTTTTTAGATCCGGCAGAAAGTGCTGTAGCTGTGGGTATTGGTTACGATTGGTTTTACGATTGTATTCCTGATTCTACCAAGAAATTTATTCGTCATAAGCTTATTAACAATGGCCTAATACCGGGGCTTGCGGCTTATGCAGGTGCACCTTATGGCTGGTTTACTTATGTAAGGCACAATTGGAACCAAGTTTGTAATTCAGGTTTAATGATTGGTGCTTTGGCTATTGCCGAAACTGACCCTGAATATGCCCAGCAAATTTTACCATATGCTTTAGCTTCACAGCCTTTAGCATTAAATGAATATGCACCCGATGGGGCTTACCCTGAGGGTACGGGTTATTGGGGTTTTGGAACTTCTTTTTCGGTGTATGGATTTGAAGCATTAAAAACCGCTTTAGGCACCGATTTCGGTTTGTCTAATTCTAAAGGATTTAACCAAACATGGTACTTTAGTTTGTACACTCGTGGCACTACTGGCCTACAAATGAGTTATGCCGACCAAAGCCCAAAATCACCGCGTTATCCAAATGGTTTAATGTTATGGGCCGCTAACCGCTACAACGACCAATACTTATCCGATAACGAACACGCCTATTTAAAACAAACCAAAAGAGTACCCTCGCCTTACCACGTACTTTTTTACAAAGCCCCGAGTGGAAAACCTATTGACCGAATACCTTTAGATAGATATTTTAATGGTCCTGTTCCTGTTGTAACCATGCGTGGCAGTTGGTTAGATAAAAATGCTGCTTTTGTAGGATTAAAAGGTGGTTACAACCAAGTAAACCACGGGCATTTAGATTTAGGAAATTTTGAAATAGATCTTCAAGGTGAAAGATGGTTGTACGACATAGGTAGCGACCATTACGAACTGAAAGGTTATTTTGTTATGGATTCTACTCGATGGAACTATTACCGTAACAATTCAAAAAGCCACAATGTACCAATGATTGATGGCGAAAGCCAAAACATTAGGGCTATTGCAAAAATTACCAAAACATCTTTAAACACTACCAACCCATTTGCTATTACCGACCTTACAGATGCGTACAAAAAATTTTGTAAAAAAGCAGAACGTGGTATTGCCTTAGTAGATAATAGAAAAGCTATTGTAGTGCAAGATGAATTTACGTTCAATGGCAAGCACAATTTTGTATGGGGTGTTAGCACCGATGCCTCTATAACCATTAAAGGAAATGAAGCCTCACTTACACAAAATGGAAAAACGATAAAAGCGAAAATTTTAGCACCTGCCAATGCCGTTTTTACAACAGAAGATGCACCTACTTTGTCTGATGGCGAAAAGCCGACAAAGGGAATACACAGGTTATTTATTTCATTAAATAATGTATCAGACAAGCAAACGGTTACTGTAATTTTTTCTACTGTAGACAATAAGAATGAACCTGCTGTAACAGCATTGTCTACTTGGAAATAACATCTACTTACCAGCCCGAAAGGCTTTTAATGCGTTGTAAAAATGTTTGAAAAATTGAAATTGATCAATACACAAATCTTCATTAGCAATCGTGCAAAAACTGCTATAGCATTATGTATATGCGTTTTACTAGCGATGGGTTCAAAAATATCGGCACAGCAAAATGTATATTCTTTTGAAGAAGCCAACATACCTAGTGAGTGGAATCAGGTAACTAACGGTTCTTTATTAAGTATTTCTGACAAACAATTTAAAGTGGGTAATCAATCCTTACAATGGAACTGGCAAAAAGGAGGTACACTAACTGTTACCAATCCTAACGATTTGGTTAGTAAATGTAAAAATGCAGGAAGCGGCTTGTATGCTTGGGTGTACAATGAACAGCCAATAGTAGATACCCTATCAGTTGATTTATTAAATAAGGAACAAGCTATTGTAGGAAACTTTAAAATGTATTTAAATTTTAAAGGCTGGCGATGTATTTCTATTGCTTTTAAAGACGATGCTAAATACGTTTATTCGGCACAGTCGCCTTTAACTTTTATACGTTTTAATGCACCAACCATTACCAGTAGCGGTCGCTTGTTTTTTGATATGGTAAGTGTAAACACTTCAACCCCCTGGAACAGAACAACAGACTATTTTGTAAAAACGGCTGCTAAGGTAAGAGACTTTCTTACCCCAAGTAAAATGCAGCCTAAGTTAGAAGGTATTTCTTTAGCCGATACAACCGTGGCAAACCACATTAGTAGTAAACTAGAAGAGTGGATGCTTGGTACGGCAAACCTTTCGGTAGATGATGCATTGTTTAGTAATAGATTAAAGTCAACCAATCAATGGATTAGTTGGTCGAAGCCCGGTTCAACTGCTAATGCTGCCAATGATTTTTCACGAATAGAACTTACTCGTGGTGAAGATGGAACAGTAAGCGGTAAATTAAATGGGCAAGGTGTTGGTATTTTCTCAATTGGTGCAGGCAATTATTTAGACATGTCCAAACTCAATGAAGGGGCTTTCTTTCAAATGGCTTTGGATTTTAGATTGAACCCAAACACCGTAGAAGGAAAAGCTAGCTTACAAAGATGTATTGATTTGTTTGATTGGGCGTACGATCAAGGTTGGGCTGATAGTAGTGCAATGGGTATCCTATATTTAAATGCTGTTCGTACCACTGCTTGGCCACATGCTTTCTTTTTATTACGCAATTACTTGCCAGAGAAAACCTATAACAACACATTGCGAGCACTAGGGTGGTATACGCAAATAGGCTATTTATATGGTGATTTAAAAAACAGTATTGAGTTTAAAAATGCAGATGATATACGTGGTATTGGCGTTGCAAAGCTCATTTATGCTTTAACCTTAAAAGAACCGAAGCTAAAAGTGGCAACGCTGCAAGCAACAAAAAAATATTTCACCAATGCCTTTACACCATCGCCAGGATTAGGAGAAATTTTTAAAAACGATTTTTCTACCTACCATCATGCCGGGCCTTATACTAGTGAGTATGGCGATGATGCCTTGCATCAAGCTTGCTTAATTTATTATTTATTTGCACAAACGTCTTATCAGCTAGATGCCAATGTGTACAACCTTTTAAAAGGTGCCGTACTGCGTTACGATTTGTTTAGTGCCAATCATAGAACACCTTCTGGTACATCAGGTAGGTTTCCTACAGCCTCAAAAAATATATATGAATTTCTGCCTGCCTATTTATATTTAGGTTTTAGCGGTAACATGGTAGATACTACCCTAATAGCAACCTTTAAACGATTGTATTATTTAGATGAAAAGTCATTGGAAGATTTTTGGTTTCGTAAAACACCTGCCGTATCTATTTCGCTTACTAAAACATTGGGTGCTTCTAAATGGATACTCCATGCTTTAAAGTATAAACTTAAACCGAATACCGATCCTTCAGGTACTGTATTTATGCCGTTTTCGGGTTTGTTTGTGGCTAGGCAAAATGGATGGTTGGCAACAGTAAAAGGTTTTAGTAGATATATATCAGACTTTGAATGTATTGGTAATGAAGGACGATATGCTCGTTATCTTGGTTATGGCAATTTTCAACTATCTTCTTCCTTATATCAAAAAGATAGTTACACGCCTAGCGAAAGTTGGGATTGGTCGCATTTTCCAGGAACTACAGCCAAAGCATTAACTATGCAACAATTGGATGTGAGTAAAAATGGACCCAATAAATTGTCGGCCAATTGGATAAGTGGCGATCATCCTTTTTTAGGTGGTACCAATTTAAGCAATACAACGGGAATGTTTGCCATGCAGTTGCATGATGCCACATTTGATAAAAGTTTTGAAGCCAAAAAAACGGTGGTTCATTTTGGTAATCTTATTTATTTTATAGGTTCAGGCATTCGTAACAATGATGATCAAAATAACACGCACACCACGTTGTTACAAAACATTGCCACACAAACCACGGATGAAATACTGCTAAATAACAAAGCTGTAACTACTGATGTAAACAAAGTAACAGCACCTGTAGAAATAAAAGATAACTGGAATAATGTGTACGTAGTATATCCTGTAGACGAAGCCCCGCTTACAGTGGCCAAGCGTATTCAAGAATTTCCCAACGCTTCATCTAGCAATAATATGGCACCAGCTAATTATTTAGTGGCATGGATAGACCATGGTAAAAAGCCCATCAATGGTAAGTATGCTTATGCTTTATTGTTGCAGCCTGATAAAGCTATGGTGAAAAAAGCGCTTTCTGATGGGTTGGTAAATATTATAAGACAAGATGATACATCACATATCGTCTACAACACAGCACAAAATATATATGCTTACAGTATGTTCAATGCTTCCTCAATTACCAATGCTGGTAAACTTAAAAAAGTGCATCAACCATGCATAGTGATGGAACAAAACAACAATGGTATATTACAAATTTCTTTTTCTGATCCTGACTTAAGAATTGAACTAGAACATAAAGGTGAAAATGTACCCGCAAAACCAGTGAACGATACCATTGATTTTAAGGGCAATTACCAATTGGTTGCTCCTTCAGGCGATGTTACGGCAAGCTATCTAAAAAATGAAAATATTACACGGGTTGTGATAAATGCGGTGGATGGTAAAACGTATCAGTTTCAACTACAAGCCATAAAGGATTAACCGATAAATTTATTGAGCATACACCAATTGTTCAATCAACTAAAAATACAAGCATGTACAAAAAAGTAATTACCTCTTTAATCATTTTAAGTGCTTTTGCAGCAAAAGCACAGGTAAAACCATTTTCTTTATTTACGGATAATATGGTATTACAAAGAAAAACTGAAGTGCCTATTTGGGGAACTGCTGTAGACTCTAAAACAGTTACTATTGAGTTTAACGGCCAAAAAAAAATAGTACCAGTTGTAGATGGTAAATGGATAATTAAGTTGTCACCAATGAAGGCCAGTACTGCTCCTTTAGATATGCGTATTAAAGGCGATAGAGATGAAGTGGTATTGCACAATGTAGCCATTGGTGAAGTATGGCTTGCAGGCGGCCAAAGCAATATGGAAAGACAATTAGGCCCAAGGCCACCACAAAAACCACTTTTAAATTGGGAAGCCGAAGCTGCTGTTGCAAATTATCCTTTGATAAGAGAATTTTCTCTGCCTCGCAATAATAATAGCACACAACCTATTACATCCATCAATGCAGTATGGAAAGTATGTACGCCACAAAATGTTATTAATTTTTCTGCTGTTGGTTATTTTTTTGCTAAACAGATTCATGAAAAATACAATGTTCCAGTAGGCATCATTCATTCTTCTTGGGGTGGTACAGCTATTGAAAAATGGATGAGCAAGCAGTTATTAGAATCTAATCCAGAGTTTGCTTCTATTGTTGATAAGTACAATGAAGCCATTAGAACATTTCCTGAAAGATTTGTGGCTTACAATGCCAACAAAGATTCTTTATACATTAAGTGGGTAGCTGATTCTGCACTAGCGATTGCTGCAAAAAAAACATTACCTATAAAACCTACCGCACCCGTTGATCCTACACGTAGCGGTGATTGTGGCGGCTTATATAAAACAATGATTGAGCCTTTGTTGCCTTATGCCATTAAAGGTGTTATTTGGTACCAAGGTGAAGCTAATGTAAGTAACCCGCCTTTATATGCGAAGCTTTTACCTTCCATGATTAAAGATTGGCGTAGCAAATGGAACAAGGACTTTCCTTTCTTATTTGTGCAGTTAGCACCTTACAGAGGTAGTTCTCCAGAGTTAAGAGAAGCACAACTATACACGGCTATTCAAACTCCTAAAACCGCTATGGTGGTTACACTTGATTGTGGTGATTCATTAGATATTCATCCTGCCAATAAAAAACCTGTTGGTGAAAGGCTGGCACTTGCTGCTGGTGCATTGGCTTATGGCGAAAAGAAATTAGAATATTCTGGGCCAATATATCAATCATTCAAGGAAAAGAACAATGCTATTGAAATAAGCTTTAAACATATAGGTCAAGGATTGAAGGTACAAGGTGATTCACTTGTTGGATTCACGATCTCTGCCAATGGAAAAGATTTTGTTCCTGCTACTGCGGTGATTGTTAAAAATAGGGTAGTGGTTTCGGCTGCATCAGTAACCAATCCTGTTGCAGTTCGCTATGCTTTCATAAAAAATGCTATAGGCAATCTATTTAACATCGATGGCTTACCAGCCTCACCTTTTAGAACTGATACACCATTTGTAAAAAATTAAAAAAATGAGAAAGAGAATTTTTTTGTTGGCGATTTTGATAAGTTTTTGTGTATCAATATTTTCACAGCAAACCGATGCTAAACTCGCATGGTGGAAAGAAGCCAAATTTGGGCTATTCGTACATTGGGGGTTGTTTTCAGTAGCAGGTGGCGAATGGAAAGGCAGACCATCCAAAGGCGGTGAGCATTTTATGTTGTACGAAAAAATTCCTTTGAAGGAATATGCCACTATTGCTAAACAAATGAATCCTACGAAATTTAATGCTGATGCTTGGGTAAAAGCAGCTAAAGATGCAGGCATGAAATACATAGTAATTACTGCCAAACATCATGAAGGCTTTGCTATGTATAACTCGCCAAGCAACGATTTTAACATTGTTAAAGCAAGCCCTTATGGTAAAGATCCTATGGCCATGTTAGCAAAATCTTGCAAAAAATATGGCGTTAAGTTGTGCTTCTATTATTCTTTAGGACGTGATTGGGCAGACCCTGACGTACCTACCAATTGGCCAACAAAAGGTGGTAGAAGTAATACATGGGATTATCCTAATGAAGATGCAAAAGACTTTTCTAAATATTTTGAACGCAAGGTAAAGCCACAGGTAAAGGAGTTACTAACGCAATATGGCCCTGTAGGTGTTATGTGGTTTGATACCCCAGAATTAATTAACAAAGAACAAAGTAAAGAACTACGTGAGTTGATTGTAAAACTTCAGCCAAAATGTATTATTAACGAACGTATAGGCAACGGTGAAGGTGATTTTAATGTATCGGAACAAAAATTGAATAAAAGTGCGGCAGCTAAACCTTGGGAATCTTGTATTACCATTAGCCGCCAATGGGGTTTTAACAAATACGATACTACGTACAAATCGCCAGAAGTATTGGTAAGAAATTTAATTGAAGTAGCAAGTGCCGATGGCAACTTTTTATTAAATGTTGGGCCTAATGGCGAAGGCGAAATTAGCCAGCAAAGCCTTAGCCGACTTGTATTAGTAGGTGAGTGGATGAAAGTAAATGGCGAAAGTATTTATGGTACGCATGCCTGGAAAGAACAAGGCGAAAAAACAGCAATTGAAAAGGAACAAAAAGCGGTATCTGATAAAAATACCATGAAAGATGTGTTTAACGATGCTACTTCACAAAAAACACCTGCCGACATTCGATTTACTGCAAAAGGAAACGTAGTGTATGTTTTTGTAAGAAGTTGGAAAAGCCAAGAGGCATTGGTGAAAGCGATGGCCGCAGGAAAAGAAAACATTCAATCGGTGCAATTATTAGGGTATAAAGGTGCTGTTGAATGGAAGCAAACCGAAGAGGGACTTGCCATAAAATTGCCAGCTAATTACGCCCCAATGCTTCCCATATACACATTTAAAGTAACGCTATAGTTTTTAACTAAATTATAGTTAGATGTTTTGCAAATCAATAGCGATTTAAGCAACCACGTATCAATCAATACCATGAAAGTAAAAGTTTTTATTTTGGCGGTTTTTTGTTGTGCAAACGCATTTGCACAAAGCAAAAAAAATTCTGATAACGCCATAAGTGCAAGTGAATTTAAAAATCCCTCAATTACTTGGCGTTCAACTCCATTTTTATCGTTGAACGATAAGTTAGACACTACTATTCTTGCTAAGCAAATTAAAATGTTAGCCGAGGGTGGCTGTGGTGGCGTAAACCTACATGCAAGAGATGGATTATTAACTGAATATTTGGGCGAAGAATGGTTTAAAGCAATAGACGCAAGTATCAGAGCCGCCGAAAAAAATGGCTTAAAGGTGTGGCTTTACGATGAAGATAAATGGCCAAGTGGTTATGGTGGTGGTATTGTTCCACGCATGAACCCTGAATTTGTACAACAAAGATTATCACGAGTGAACAAATCCGAACCAGCTAATGCGGCAGATATTGTTTTTTCAGACGAAAAGTACAATTATGTTATATCAAAAGCCAAAATGGGGAACAGCTCCTTAAATGGTACTGCCTATGTTGACCTTTTGAGTAAAGAAGTGGTTAATGGATTTATAAAAAGTACTTATATCCCTTATGCAACAAGGTATAAAAATAAAATAGGAAGTGTTGTGTTGGGAATTTTTACCGACGAACCACAAATTGCACCCCGCCCTAATGATATTAATAGTTTTGGTTATACGCCAACGTTATTTCAAAAATTTAAAGCAATGCACGGTTACGAACTTAAACCAAAATTGCCTTTACTTTTTGAAGATAAAGACGATTTCCAAAAAGTTCGCCTGAATTTAAACCAAACAATTGCCCAATTATTTGAACTAAATTATACAAAGCAATTAGCTGATTTCTGTGAAAAAAATAAAATGATTCTTCAGGGGCATTTTATGGGCGAAGAAAAGCTATCACAAGTTACCCGTTACAGCGGCAACAATATGACAATGTACCGTCATATGCAAATGCCAGGAATTGATATGTTACGCTTAAGATTGGGAACATTAAATACACCCAAAAGCCTTTCAAGTGTTGCTAACCAATATGATAAAAAACGCCGGTTGTGCGAAAATTTTGGTGTGAGTGGTCATAATATGAGTTTTGAAGATCGCAAGTGGTTAATGGATTGGTTAACAAATACGGGTGTCAATTTCGCTACGCCACATTTGTGCTTGTACAGCATGAAGGGGCTTCGCAAAAGAGACTACCCACCAAGTTTTTTTAACGAGCCCTCTTGGAAATACAATAAAGTTTATGAAGATTACGCAGCAAGAACTTCTTATGTAGCATCGTTAGGTAAATATGCCGCTGAAATTGCTGTTGTACATCCTTTAGAATCGGGTTATATTGATTTGGATTTAACCAATTTCAACAAACCCGACGTTCGAAATAAGAAATATGATGCGTTGTTAAATGTACTTCAGGCCGAGCATCGAGATTACGATTTAGCCGATGAACAAATCATGTCTGATATCGCCAAAGTACAAAATGGAAAATTAAACATCGGCAAAATGAACTACAAGGTAGTAATACTACCAGCTATGTTAACCATTAGGCAATCTACACTACATCTATTAGAAAACTTTGCCAAGCAAGGGGGCAAAGTATTTGCGATAGATGAATTGCCTACATTGGTAGATGGCGTTGCATCAGAACAAAAATTAGCAAGTTTAAAACACTTTACACAGCTTGTAGATATCAAGGATATTCCCGATTCAATAAACCATGTTTTAACTGCACCTTTTACTTTCAATGGAACAAAATCTAACAAAATTTGGACGCATTGTCGCATAGCAGGAAATGGGTATGTGATTCAGTTGTCTAACATTTTACGAAAAGAACCCATCAACGGTGTACTTTCTTTCAGCAAGCCAATGAAAAATGTGGCTTTGTGGAATCCTACCAATGGTAAAAGCTATGCACTAAAACCCAATAAGGAGGGCAATTATCCACTTTATTTTGCTGAAACGCAAACATGGATTGTTACTACAAATGATGCTTCTGTTAATGCCAATTTAAAAGAAACTTACACGTTCTTTAGTAATGAAGGAAAGGTTGTTGATGAAATAAAAGGCGATTGGAAAGGTAAAAGAGTTGACCCAAATGCAATCACACTCGATTTTGCCCAATATTCCCTAAACGGTGGAAAAACCTTTTCGGCTAGCGAGCCTGTAATTGGCATTCATGAGCGTTTAACCAATAAGCTGTATAATGGAAAACTCATTTTAAAATATGTAGTAAATGCCGATATAGTACCAATGGAATGCAACTTGGTTGTAGAACAACCAGAAATGTATACTAAAATTCAAGTGAATAATACCAATATATCATTCACAGGTAATCAATCCTACATTGATCATTCCTTCAAAAAGTCTAATAAAAATCTTCCCATCATACAAGGGAAAAATGAAATTGTATTGGAGCTTAATTATGTGGCGCCACTTGTAACCAATCCTAATGCAATAAAACGCAATGGAACTGAAATTGAAGCTATTTATGTAACGGGTGCTTTTGGTGTAAAGGCAAATCAATCACTACACCCAATCACAGAAACACTTAAAAATAAAGAAGGAACCCTGCTCGAAAAACCCATCAATAGCTTTACAGATTTTAGTATTGTTGCTGAAAATGAAAAGGTACAGGGCGATTTAACCCACCAAGGTTATCCCTTTTATGCAGGTGAATATTTGCTTACAAATACTTTCAACATTGCTAAAATCGATGCTTCAAAAAGGTATTTTATTAAACTTCCTTTTTTTGAAGCCATTGTTGTAAAACTAACCTTAAACGGCAAGCGGGTAGAAGAGCCGTTGGTTTATCATCCTTACGAAATTGAAGTAACCAAATTGATAAAGGAAGGCAACAATGTGATAACGCTTTCACTTACCAATAGCCTTCGTAATTTATTGGGTCCTCACCATAATAAAGGCGGTGAAATGACAGGCGTAGGCCCTGAATCCTACACAGGAAGAATGTCCTTTTTTACTTCTCTTGAAAATGGTGAAGATAATTGGTACGATGTAAGATTAACCAAGCAACCTATTCTTTGGCGAGATGATTATTATATGATTCCTTTTGGATTATTAGCTAATCCTACAATCATTGAAAGGTAGAGTCAATATAATAGGTTAATGTATTTTAAATGCAAGTGGTTTTGTACATGGATTTGAATAAAGCAGTATTATAAAAAAGTAATTATATGAAAATTGTCCGCATTTGCTTTGTAGTCTTTTTCTTGTTATTAGGGGGGATGTTAACATCTAGTGCACAGTCGAAAGACTTATTAATAAAGGCTTGTAGCTCAAAAGAAGCTCTTGCTAAAGTGTTGGTTTCAGATAAAAGTTGGATTAATATTCCAGTGTATAGCAATCGTGAAGCATGGAACAAAGCACCTGAAAAATACAAAGCAGAAATTATTGATAGGGGCGTAAAGTTGCTGCCCTATGTATTCAAAGCTACACCTGCTATGTATTACGAAGAAACCAAAAGAAAAGGCAATCGTTCATTGGTGGAAACTTTAAACGGTGAAAAGTTTACCGCTTTAAAAAATTTAATGATGGCCGAATTGGTAGAAGGTAAAGGCCGCTTTATAGAGAAAATTGCAGATGCTGTTTTTGCCATCTGCGAAATGACGAGTTGGTCGGGGCCATCGCATTTAACAGCCCAAAAAGCAGGTTTAGGCGTTCCAGACGAGGAAGAACCGATTGTAGATTTAAGTGTGGCAGAAATTGCCAATTTGATGGCATGGTGTCACCATTTTTTTAAAGCAGATTTAGATAAAATCAATCCCTTAATTGCAAAACGTATCGAGTATACACTACGCCGAAATGTAATAACCCCATATATGACAAGGGATTATGGTTGGATGGGATTAAATGGTCAAAAAACCAACAACTGGAATATTTGGATTAGCTACAATATGTTAAATGTGTTTTTACTAATGGAAAAAGACAGCACCAAAAAGAATAATGCGGTTTACAGAACCTTGGTATCTGCCAATAATTTCATTAATAGTATAGATGAAGATGGCGGTTGCGAAGAAGGACCAGGTTATTGGAACCACGCTGGTGGTAAAATGTACGAATACTTAGATTTAATAGCAAGAGCTACGAATAATAAAGTAAACATTTTTAGCGAGCCTAAAGTGCGTAATATAGGTGCTTACATTTATAAAGCTTGTATCTATTACCCTTATTTTATCAATTTTTCTGATGCGGGTCCTACACAGTCGCCAAGCCCATACATTGTATACCATTTTGGTGAAAGAACCAAAGATCCTGTAATGGAGCAGTTTGGTTTAATGTTGGTAAAAGAACGTGGTTGGTTCGATCGTATTTGGGGTGGCGTATACGGCATTGAAAAATTGTCGAGCAATTTATTTGATTATGTTGCTTTAAAAGATAAAATCAATACCAATACAACACAGCCATTTATACCTGCTTTTTGGTTGCCACAAACACAAATTGGTGCCGCCCGTGACGATGATGGTTCTGGCTTTTACTTCGCTACCAAAGGGGGGTACAATGCAGCACCACATGGCCATAACGATGTAGGTTCTTTTATTTTATTTTACAATAAAAAGCCACTATTTGTAGATGCTGGTGTGGGTACTTACACCATCAAAACCTTCAGTAAAGAGCGTTATACTATTTGGAGTATGCAATCGGGTTATCACAACGTAGTAACCATCAACGGTAAAGACCAAAAAGAAGGAAAAGATTTTGTTGCTAGCCATTGTGTTTTTAACGAATCCAAAAAAGCAACCACCTTTTCTGTTGATGTAGCTAAAGCTTATGAAGCCGATGCTTCGGTAAATAGTTGGGTACGTACATATGCACTTAACAAAGGCAAAAATTTTACTGTTACAGATAGCTATGATGTAAAAAACAACAATGGCCAATCTTACATCAATTTACTAACCCCTGCTGCTGTTGACAATGCAGAAAAAGGAAAAATTATCATAAAAGCCGAGGGAGGTGTGGTAAGCATTTCCTATAATCCACAAGAAATGGAAGCATCTGTTGAGGAGGTAAAATTGGACGATGCATCTATGGAAAAAACATGGTCTAAAGGTTTACGTAGAATTAGGTTGCGTTTAACAACATCCTCATTAAAAGGAAAAACCAATATTGTTATTGCAGCAGTGAATAATTAATACATTATTTATGAAAATCAGTTTTTATGTATTTTTCTTGTCTTTTATTGCACTTGCGCAAAAAGTAGTTGGGCAATCGCTTTATTCTTTTGAAGGAAAAAATGTTCCCGAAGAATGGACTACCGATAAAGGTAGTAAGCTCCTTATTTCAAACCATCACTTTAAAGACTCTGCCCAATCCTTACAATTGAATTGGAAAGCCAATAGTGCCATTGAAATAAATAATTTCAAAAACTTAAAAGAAGATAGTAAAAATCCTTCGAGTGTTTTTTGGGGTTGGGTATACAATGCCTTGCCCAGCAACGATTCTATACAATTTGTATTTAAAGATGAAAGTGGTGTAGAAAGAGCCAATTTTTATTTTAAAATTAATTTCACCGGTTGGCGTTTCATGTGGATTTGCTATGCAAGAGATTTACGCTATCAGTTTTCTAAAATAGGACAGCCATTAACCAATGTTAGTATTGTAGCCCCTAAAACTAGTTCAGGTACTTTGTATTTTGATATGTTTGAATCAAGGCCTTCTTCAGGTGCTAACTGGCATCGCTCAAATGATAAACAATATACTGTAGGGGAGCCGAAGGCTGATGCAAGAGTTAAAGCGTATGACTATGAACCTTCTACTACCAACATTAATATAGCAGATGATGCAGAAGTGTTGACTTTAAAAAATAAAGTGTATCAATGGTTTGTAGGCGATGATCAAGCCTATGCCAATAATCCTATTTACCAAACTCGAATGAAGGCTGTAGAAAAATCTATCGTTGATAAAAAAACGGTGCGATGGGCCATCATCAAAAAACTAAAATTTCGTGAAATTAACGATGGCGTAGCCTCCACAGTAGTTGCAGATACCTTGGATGCTAAAACCAATAATTATATAGGGGTTGGATTACATGGTGATATGACTGGCTACGGTTACCTTTTTAACGATGTAAATAATGGCTTTTTGTTCGATATGGGTTTGTGCGTAGCACGATATAAAGGTAACGACGCCAAGCTAAAGCAACGCATGATTGATTCTGTTACTAGGGTAATGGATTGGATGTACGACCAAGGTTATGCCGAGGGGAGTGGCTTAGGATCGGGTTTAACACAATTGCGTTCTGCAGGTTTCCCATTTGCTTTTTTCTTCATTCATCAATATATAACTGATAATGCTAAATACGAGCGTTACTTAAATGCCATTCGATGGATTGCTAGGGATTCTTACGATACCACAAAACCAGGTAGTAGTGCCGATGATATTCGTGGTTCAATGCTTTCAAAACTGGTGTATGCTTTGTGCATTAAAGATCCCAAAAAGCGTTTAGCCGAAATGCAGTATTTTAAAGGCTTTGCCGAAAATTCTTTGTCTATTGCTTCTGGTTATTACGGATTGATAAAACCAGATTTTTCGGTATACCATCATATGATGCCTTACTATAGCGAATACGGAGATGATGCCATACATCAGGGAGCCGTAGTGCTGTATTTGTTGCATGATACAAAATTTGCACTGTCACAGCGTATTTACAACAATATCAGAAATGCGGTTTTAAACCTTACAGATGTTGCTTGCAACTATGAAGTGCCTGCAGGTGTTTCGGGGCGTTTTCCTTTTAATGGACGAAACATAATAGAACAGTTGCCGGCCTTAGCTTACCTAGGTCTTTCAACTCCAGATAAAAACAAAAGAGATATCCGACTTGAGAGGGCTTTTGTGCGATTGTATAGAGCCATAAAAGACAATCCCGTTGCAGTAGGAATGGATAAAGCCGCAATGGCCATTCAATACTCGCAAAGCTTGGGTGCTGCTATTGCACTCATTAAACACGATGCAAAAGTGCCTCAAAATGTAGACGGACAATATTCGCTCACTAAATTTTTGCCTTATTCTGGATTGCATGTTGCCAAGTACAACAATTGGTCATTTTCTATTAAAGGTTTTAGCAAATACATCACCGATTTTGAGTGTATCAGAAATGAAGGACGCTTCTCTCGTTATCTTAGTTATGGTCATTTTCAGTTAATGAATAGTTTGAACAATTGGAATAGTTATCTCAGTAACCAAAGTGTAGATTATATACATTTTAACGGTGCCACAACTATTGCTTTGCCATTAAGCAAAATTGATACAAGAGGAAAAGGCAATAGTGCGAAGGAAAGAAACTACGGCGATGAAACTTTTTTAGGTGGTGTGGCCTTCAATGATACTATTGGTATGACTGCTTTTAAGCTGCACGACAATGTTTTTAACAACAGTTTTAGAGCCAAAAAATCTGTGTTCCATTTTGGAAACCTGGTTTATTTCATGGGGTCGGGTATAGAAAATAACGATGCCCAAAATGAAACACATACTACTTTATTTCAAAATGTGGCTGACCAATTACCTCTACAATTAAATGCAACTACTGTAAAAGATTCAAGTAATATCAGTTTAGTAAACAATATCAATGTACTTAAAAACAGTTGGAACAATACGTACATTATCTACCCACAAGAAGGTACAAGTTTGCATGTAGAAAAAAGATTGCAACACAATCCTAATCCCGAAGGTAAAATGCCAGCTAAATCTTCTCTATATGAAATTGCATGGTTCAATCATAGTACAAATCCTTCAGCTAAAAAATATAACTACGCTTTATTATTAAATGAAGATGCTAGGGTGCAAGCACAATTGGTAAATACAAAAAATCCATTGATTAAAGTACTGCAACAAGATGAAGCGGCACACATTATTCAAACCAACGTAAATGGAAAAGAAATGTATGGTTATGCGTTGTTTCAACCCATATCGCTTGGTAACAATGCAGAACCCATTTCAACTGTAAGTACACCGTGTATTGTTATGGCTACTATTACCTCATCAAGTATAGAAATGGTTTTTTCCAATCCTGATTTAAACAGACCATCTGTATCTGATGCTACAGCACACACACTAGGCAAGCCATTAATTACCGAAGTAATTATTCGTGGAAAGTACCAAGTAGCAAATGCCGATGTTGGTGTTTGGGGTCAGCCACTTAGTGATGGCAATACCAAATTGAAGATTGAAAGTTTAAACGGATCTTCTTATCGGATATTATTAAAAAAATAATCAAATCATATTACCGGATATAAAACAAAAAGATAAACGTATGAAAACATGGAATCGTGTTGCCCTTAGTGTATCGGCATGTTTCTTTTTTACAAGTTTGGTTTTTTGCCAAAATAACCAACCCTTTAATGTTTCCCAATACAATGTTATTTGGAACAATCCTTCCAAAAATTCATCCGAATCGATGCCTTGTGGTGGTGGCGATATTGGCACCAATGTGTGGGTAGAAAATGGCAATGTATTCCTTTACATGTCCCGCAGCGGTACTTTCGACGAAAACGGTATTATGCCAAAATTGGGTAGGGTACGTTTACAATTGTACCCAAATCCGTTTGTTAGCGGTGTATTTAAACAAGAACTGCACCTCGATAAAGGTTATGTAACTATTTACGGCAAAAGCAATGCTGCCGAAGCTACCGTAAAAGTATGGGTAGATGTTTTTAATCCAATCATACACCTAGAAGTAGACAGTAAACAAGCTGTGCAAGCAACTGCTACTTACGAAAACTGGCGAATTGCAGATTACGAGTGGACGAATAAGTTGGAATTTAATGCAAGTAGGGCTTTTGTTAATGCACCGGTAAAGCCAATTGTCAGAAAAGATAGCATTGGTTTTGATAAAAACAATGTATTGTTCTACCACCGTAATAGAAAAGAAACCCTCTTCGATTTTACCGTAAAGCAACAGGGGTTAGATACCATCAAAAATCAATTATGGAACCCTTTAAGTGAGTTAACTTTTGGCGGTTATCTATATGCAGATAACATGCAACCTAAAACTGTGGTCAGTGGTACATATGCCATTACTAAGTTCAACGGCTGGCAATTAGCATCTGTTAAAAAAGCAAAGCAATTTCATGTAAAAATTGCTCTGCATAGAAATCAAGCAACATCTAATGATGCATTTAAAAATGAACTTTTTGCCATTGTACAAAAAACAGAAAATACCAAAGGATCGGCAGAAGCTAGTGTTGCATGGTGGCAGGCTTATTGGAACAGAAGTCATATTGCTATTAATACTTCAAAGGTAGATACCGCCTCAAAAGCATGGCAAATTGGTCGTAATTACAATGTGTTTCGCTACCAGTTAGGCTGTAATGCATATGGCAATTATCCCACTAAATTCAATGGCGGCTTATTCACTTATGATCCTTATTATGTAGATAGTAATTATAAAGCTACACCTGACCATAGAGATTGGGGGGGCGTCACTTTTACCGCACAAAACCAACGATTACTGTATTGGCCAATGTTGAAATCTGGCGATTTTGATATGATTCCACCGCAGCTAGATTTTTATTTGAATGCTTTAAAAAATGCTGAGTTAAGAACCAAAGCGTATTGGGGGCACAAGGGGGCTAGCTTTACCGAACAAATTGAATTGTTTGGATTGCCTGTGGCTTTTGAGTACGGTTGGAACAGACCAAAAGGCTATCCTGAAGGGGTTGAATATAATAAGTGGCTAGAATATGTATGGGATACATCGCTTGAGTTTTGTTTAATAGCAATGGACAAACAACAATTTAATGGCGATGATATTACCAAATACATTCCGTTAATTGAAAGCTGCCTCACCTTCTTTTATGAACACTACCAACAAGAATCTCTAAAGCGAACATTAAATCCGTTTGATGGCAATGGCAAATTGGTGATTTTTCCAGGCTCTGGCGCCGAAACCTATAAAGTGGCATACAATGCAAGTTCTACCGTTGCTGGTTTACAAGTAGTATTGGCAAGATTAATACAACTACCAGATAATTACCTAACAAAACAAAAGAAAGATTTTTGGAAATCGGTATTAAAACGTATTCCTGCTATTCC
>Ga0209398_1000801_pt1 | contig 18064 bp, 15 predicted proteins | sample AshMeaBigSpring_FD_184125 | JGI IMG/M metagenome (GOLD analysis project Ga0209398, IMG submission 184125) | Groundwater microbial communities from Big Spring, Nevada to study Microbial Dark Matter (Phase II) - Ash Meadows Big Spring (SPAdes)... | ecosystem: Environmental > Aquatic > Deep... | reverse complement strand
AGGGTTGGCCGCCCATGCCGTAGAAGTTGTTCATGAAGTTGAACATCATCGGCGGCGCGCCGCCCGCTTCTTCCGGCCACAGCTTGCGATACTGATCCATGGCGGCAAACATCATCGCCTCCCAGACCGGTCCGCAGCCCATCGACGCGTCGCCGATGTTGGCGATCACGATGCCAGGGCGCCGGTTGACGCGCTTGAAGAGCGCGGCGCCGGTGGCGATGTCCGCCGAACCGCCAACGATGGCGTTGTTGGGCATGACGCCAAAGGGCGGGAAGAAGGCGTGCATCGAACCGCCCATGCCACGGTTGAAGCCAGCGTAGCGCCCGAAGATCTCCGCCAGCGTGCCAAAGAGAACGTAGTCCAGCGCCAGGCTTTTGACGCCGCCGTTCTTGTGGAAGGTCTCCACCACCTTGAGCGTGTCGCCGTCGTTGTAGGTCGTCATCACCCGGTCGAGCGCGGCGTCGTCGAGCTGCGCAATCGCCGACAGGCTCTTGGCCAAGATCTCGCCGTGTGAGCGGTGCGAACCGAAGATAAAGTCCTCTGGCGTCAGCGCCAGCGCCTGCCCGACCGAGGACGCCTCCTGGCCGATGGAGAGGTGCGCCGGCCCCTTGTGCTGGTAGTCGATCCCCTGGTACGCGCCTTCTTTTTTGATGCGGTCGAGCATCGTCTCGAACTCGCGGATCACGACCATATCGCGGTAGACGCGTACGAGCGTCTCACGGCCATAGCGCGCCGCCTCGGCGGCCGGGTCGCTCACATACTGGTTGAGGAGAATTTCCGGCGCCTTCAACACAGAAGGCTTCCGCATTTCAGTCGGGTCAATCAAAATCGCTTTTGTCATCGCGCGGTTCCTGCATCCTTCTTTTGGGTCAAACCAAATGATTTGACGCAAAGCCGCAAAGTCACGGAAGAGATGCGCCAAGTCTTTGCGTTATCTCTGCGACGCTGCGTCTCTGCGTCAACGTAATCCTTGCTTCCGTCATCTATTCCCTGCGCGGGCGCGCCATCCAGCGGTCGGGCGCGGCCAACGTCTCAAAACCACCGTACTGGCGATACAACTCGTGCGCGTCGCGCGTCGCCAGAATGAAGTTGCGCAGCCCCTGCAACTCCGGGTGCGCGATCACCGTCTCCACTAATCGCTTGCCCAATCCCTGCCCGCGGTAGCTGGAGTCGATGAAGACATCGCACAGCCAGGCAAAGGTGCTGTAATCGGTCACGACACGCGCAAAGCCGATCTGCCGGTCGCCATCGTACACACCAAAATTGAGCGAGTTGGCGATGGACTTCTCGACCACGGCGCGGCTGCGACCAATCGCCCAGTAACACTCCTCGCTGAGATAGCGATGGATGTAGGCGATGTCAAGGCGGGCGCAGTCGGTGCTGATCTCGATGGTGGTGGCGGTATTCATACACGTCCATTTTGCGTAGGTGCGGTGACACACCGCACAATATTGACCTGTCGCACATGTGCGGTGACACACCGCACGATATTGACCTGTCGCACATGTGCGGTGACACACCGCACGATATTGACCTGTCGCACATGTGCGGTGACACACCGCACCTACTTTCACCGGCTAAATAAACACAGCCGGCGACACGTGAAAGCGCTCAGCTAACGCGTGAATCTGGCGAATGTTGAGCCGGCGCTTGCCGCGCAGCAGTTCCGACACGACGCCCTGTGAGCCAACCTCCGGCAAATCGGATTGCGTAAGGCTGTGCTCCTCCATGAGATATTGCAGCGCTTCGACGCCGGTGGCTTTGGGCAGTGCCACATGTTCATCTTCGTAGGCGCGGATCAGCGTGCCCAGCGTGTCGAGCAAGCCGTAGAGCGGGTGCGCCGTGTCGTCGCCGACCGCGTCGAGCAGGTCGCTGAGCCGCGCCACGGCGCGCTCGTAATCAGCCTCGGTGCGCACGGTCAACACCGGCTCCACCACCGCCCAATAAGGTTGCACCGCCTCGGCAAACTTCTTTACGTCTTCCATTTTCCTAGATCGTACTCCTGATGCGTAAGCACGTGGCGCACGTAGACCTTGCTGCGGTCATAGTGGATCGATGCGATCAGCCTCGCCTTGTTGCCACCGATGTTGAAGACCGTGTAACGCCCCACCATGTCTGCCGAAGGAAAGGCCTGGCGCAACTCCGTAAAACTCGCAAACGTGCTGCGTTCGACGATGCGATGCCACCGGGTCAGCGTCTCTTTGCTCTCCGGGTGCTTCTCCCAAAAGTCAACCAACATCTTGCGTGAGATGATATGCATACGATTATATCTCAAAACGAGATGATGTCAATCCTCACCCTGTCATCAGCAGATCGATGGCGGCGATCGCCTGTCCCAGCGCCTGCAAGAAGCGCGCGGCGGGTGCGCCGTCCACGACTTGATGATTGATCGTCAGCGAGATGCCGAGGTGCGGCACGAACTTGACCTTATCGCCAATCTCTGTCGGCTTGAGCTGGATGCTGGAGACGCCCAGGATGCCGACTTGCGGTGGGTTGAGCACGGGCGTAAAGCTCTCGACGCCGAACGCGCCCAGGTTGGTGACGGTGAAGGTGCCGCCGGTCAGTTCGTCGGGCGTGATCTTGCCTGCCTGACACGCGGTCGCCAGCCGTTTGGCCTCGGTGGCGAGCTGGCGCAGGCTGAGTGTTTCGGCGTCGCGGACAACGGGCACCATCAACCCCCTGGGCGTATCGACGGCGATGCCCAGGTTGACGCTACGGTATTGATGAATCTCGGCGCCGGTGAAGAGCGCGTTCAGCCCAGGGAAGGCGGGCAGTGTGCGCGCCACGGCAAAGAGCACGAGGTCGTTGATCGTGATGCCGCGCAGCCCCAGCGTGTCCGGGCTTTCCTTGAACCGCGTGCGCAGTGCTTGCAGCGCCCGCGCATCCGCTGAGGCGTTGAGCGTGAGTTGCGCCGTGGTTTGCAGGGACTGGAGCATCCGCTCAGCGATGACTTTGCGCACACCTTTGACGGGAATCATCTCGACTTTAGGCGATTGGAGATTGGAGATTGGGAGATTGGGCGATTGGGCGATTGGTTGATCGCCAGCGCCGACCTCCTTGTCTCCCTGTCTCCCCCTCTCCCCCTCTTTGACCAAATCCTTCGATGTGACGCGACCGCCAGGGCCAGAACCCTGCGTCGGCACGGCAAAGCCACCCTCCGCCACCATTGCTTTGGCGACGGGCGTGAGCTTGGGCTGGGTCGCAATGGCGCCCTGCACGTCGCGCTCGATCACGCGACCTGCCGGGCCAGAGCCTGCCAGCGCCGCCGCCTCGACGCCTTTGCGTTCGGCGAGATGGCGGGCACGCGGGGAGACAGGAGATTGGAGATTGGAGATTGGGCGATTGGGAGACTGGGAGATTGGCTGGCCGCTTGTGCTGTTCTCCTCGTCTCCTTGTCTCCTTGTCTCCCCCCCGCTATCTGTCTCGCCCCCCGGTGCGACCTCACCCGCTGCGCCGATCCACGCGATCGTTGCCATCACCGGGACTTCATCGCCAGCGGCAAAGAGCGTCACCAGCAACGTGCCGGCCGTTGTGCTCGGCACTTCCATCGTCGCCTTGTCGGTTTCGACCTCGCACAGCACGTCATCGACGGCCACGCTTTCGCCGACCTGCTTTTTCCAATCGACGATGATGACGCTCTCGACAGTGTTGCCCTGTTTGGGCATGACGATGGGTGTTGCCATTGCAGACGCCTCGATTTCTGAATTGCTCAATCGTTACAGTTGCTTATGCTCCGTCAGACGAGTAACGCCTGACGTGTGACGCAAATGCTCGCTTTACGCCAGCTCAATATCCCCAATCGATTCCAATACGTAAGTCGGCTGGTAGGGGAAGCGGCTGATCTCCTCGCGCTTGGTGACGCCGGTAAGGACGAGTGCTGTGTCCAGACCGCTGCTCACCGCGCCGACGATGTCCGTGTCCATGCGGTCGCCGATCATGATCGTTTCCTCCGAGTGGGCGCCTAGGAAGTTGAGCGCGCTGCGCATCATGTACGGGTTGGGCTTGCCGATGAAGTAAGGCGCCACGCCGGTCGCTTCTTTGATCAACGCCGCCATCGCGCCGCATGCCGGCGCCAGCCCGTCCTCGGTCGGGCCGGAAGGATCGGGGTTAGTGGCGATGAAGCGCGCCCCGGCCGCAATCAAGCGAATAGCTTTGGTGATCTGCGCTACGTTGTAGCCATGCGTCTCGCCCAGCACGACGTAATCTGGCTCAGTCTCGGTCATCACGTAGCCTGTGCTGTGGATGGCGTCGGTCAGCCCGCTTTCGCCGATGACAAACGCCTTGCCGTTGGGGCGCTGCCGCTGCAAGAAGCGCGCCGTGGCGATCGCCGATGTGAAGATGCGGTCGATTGGCACCTGCAAGCCAGAGGTCTGCAAACGGTGCGCCAGGTCGCGCGGGGTGTACATCGGGTTGTTGGTCAGCACCAGATATTTGAGGCCACGCGCGTTGAGGCCGTCGATAAAGCTCTGTGCGCCTGGGATCGCCGTCTTACCGCGCACCAAAACGCCATCCATATCCATCAAGTAGTTTTTGTACTGTTTCATGTTCTTTGCCCCGTGAAGTTCGTTAGTAAATTTGCTGGTGAATCTTTCATGGTGAAAGTTTACCAGCTTTTGGTTAACTTCACGTTATGGGTTTTCTATCTAGTTCAGTCTCACAAACTTTGTGCGTTCTATACAATGACGACCTCGAGGCCAGCCGCCTGCATTTGCGCTACCAGCAGCGCCGGCGCCTCGGCATCGGTGATGATCATGCCGACTTGATCCAGGCTGGCGAAGGAAGCGAGACCCACGCGCCCCCATTTGGTGGCGTCGAGCACGGCGATCACCTGCCGGCAGAGCGCGGCCAACGGACGCTTGACCGCCGCCTCCTCGGCGCTGACATCGGTGAGGCCAGCCAGGGCGTCGATGCCGTGCGCGCCGAAAAAGCCCTTTTGCAGGTTGAAGCTCTGGATCGCATCCAGCCCGTGCGCGCCGACCAGCGACGCAGTTGCGCGCTGCAAGACGCCACCGACCATCACTACCTCGACGGCGGGCGCGTCGAGCAGTTCGTGGACGATCTCCAGGCTGTTTGTGACGACGGTGACGTAGCGATGCTGTTTCAGGTGATGCGCAATCGCCAGCGACGTGCTGCTCGAATCCAGGAAGACGGCGTCGCCATCGGCGATACGCGCGGCGCCGGCTTGCCCGATGCGGCTCTTTTCCTTGACCTGGCGCTGGCGGCGCAGCGTCAGCGCCAACTCACCGAGATGATTCGCCGCCGCTACGGCGCCGCCGTGGGTGCGCACCAGCAATTTCTGCTCGGCCAACGCCTGCAAGTCAGCGCGGATTGTCACCTCCGACACACCGAAGCGCTGGCTGAGTTCGACCACCGTCACGCGCCCCACCTGCTGCACAAGCTCGGCAATTGCACGCCGCCGCTCAGCCAGGAAAAGATCGTACGATGCGTCACTTTGCCTCTGTGTAATTTCAATATCTTTCATTTGCTTTCAAATTTAGCACCAAGTTACCGATTTGTCAACGATCAATTTTTGCCAGGGAGTGTACTGCACGGTTTGGGAGCGCTGGACGCAGCACCCTATCCCGTGATACACTGATTGCTGACGTCGATCACGCGGGCTTACTCTCGAAAGGTCGTAATCGCCACCAATGTCAGCGCAAACGCACACCAAACCTGACAACACCACCGTACACCCATCTGCGCTGCACCAGCAGTCGCCAGCCTGTCAGAATAAGGAGTTGGCGCTGGTCAACGCGCTGCGCGACAGCCTGGAAGTCCTTACCTCCTCGCCCAGCGTCGACGCCATCTTGAGTCAGATTCTCGATTCAGTCGCCAGCGTAATCACCTACGAGGGCGCCACAATTCTCCTGTTCGAGCAAGGCCAGGCGCGTGTAGCCCATGCGCGCGGCTTCGGCGTCGAGGCGCAATCCTCCATCAAAAACGCGTTTCTGCCCACAACCAAAACCCACTTTCAGCAACTCCGGGAAACAAAACAGCCCTACTTGATCGAAGACACCCAGCGCGACCCCGACTGGATCTATATTCCTGGCACCGATTGGATCCGCGCCAGTGTCGGAGTTCCGATTATTATCCACGAGTGCGTCATCGGCTTGATCACAGTTGATAGCAGCCAGCCCGGTGCATTCGAGGCCAGCGATATGGCGCGTATACAGCTGTTTGCCCGCTACGCGGCGTTGGCCGTTAACAATGCCTACCAGAACGATCGGCTTGTCGAACTGGTGAATGCTCGCACCAATCAACTCCAGGCAGCCAAACAGGCGCTAGAAAAAAAGGAGGCGCTCCTTTGTTCAGCGCAGCGCATCGCCCACCTGGGCAGTTGGATTTATGACCCGGTGGCACAGCAAACGGAATGGTCGGATGAACTGTACACGATCGCCGGTTTCGATCCGGCACAAGGCGTCCCCAGCGTAGAAGCGATCCTGTTGACACTATTGCCTGCGGAGACCGCGCGCTTCATTGAGATCACTCGCCAGATTAAGGTGATGCACGCGCCAGTTGAGGCGGAGTTCAGTTTCAAGCGCGCCGATGTTGAGGGCTTGCGCCACGCCTTTGTACGCGCCGAACTGATCGGGGATCCCGATGCTACGCCGCAGCTACAAGGGATCGTGCTCGACATTACCGAGCGCAAACAGGCGGAAGAGATGCTGCGCTAGGCGCTGGTGCATGAAAAGGAACTCAGCGAACTCAAGTCGCGCTTCGTCGCTATGGCCTCGCATGAGTTTCGCAACCCGCTGAATCTCATCCTCGCCAATGTGGAGTTGCTGCGCACGGGCTGGCGGCAGCAAACCGCGGAAGCCATCGAGCGTCACCTCGACACCATTCAGAGCCAGGCGACAGCCCTGAGCGACATCATTCGCCGACTGCTTGAATTGCTGCGCATCCAGGCCGGCACAGTTGTCTTTCAGCCCGACCGGCTAGACCTGGCAAACCTGTGTCACAGTGTCTTGGCGCAATTACAGCGCGCTGCCCCCGATCTCCCATCCGTACGCATGGACGCCCCGCCGTCGCCGGTCTGGGTCTGGGGCGATGCCGTCTACCTGCACCGCGTCATCAGCAACCTGGTCGGCAACGCGCAGAAGTACACGCTCAGCGGCGCGCCGGTGCAGATCACGATTACTGCCACCGATCGCGTCGCCTTGCACATCGTGGATCAGGGCATTGGCATCGCCCCAGCGGACCTTGAGCATCTCTACGAACCCTTTCATCGCGGCGGCAACGTACAAGACATTCCTGGCACCGGGCTGGGCATGGCGCTGGTCAAACAACTTGTCGACCTACACCGGGGTGAATTGCACGTACACAGCGAAGTCGGGCGCGGCACCTGCGTCACCCTGATACTACCCCTGGCCAGCAACGCCGCCTGATCGCCGCCCACACACGAATCGGGAAACCCGCTATGCCGCTCCATCTATTCATTGCCCCACGCCGACCTGCTCATCACGCTCAACGCGCTGCTGGCCGCGATCCTGGGCGCGGACGATGACCCCACCGCCCCCTGGTGCGAGCCGTTCACTCCATTGACCGCCACACGCGCCAGCGACGGCGCCGTCACCCCCGCCCGCGATCACCTATTGATCTCCGGACACATCGGCGGCGTCAACAAAGATGGCGCACTGCAACTGCGCGGTTGGCTCAAGGCGCTCTGTCACGCCGCCGGGCCGGATCGCCTACCGGCTGGTTCTGATCCCGGCGGTGCAACGCCCTGCGCACTGCAACTGCCAGGGGAGGTCGCCCCGGTGCTGTACTGCCATCTGCTCAATAGCCGCCAATACTGCCTTTTCGCCTTCTTCTCGGCTCTTGCTTGCGCGCGCCTCTTCTTTTAACTCCTGGGTACGCGCCTTCATCGCAGCTTTTTCTTCGGCGGTGAACCCTTCTTGGTCGGATTTCTTAGCTTTCGTCTCAGTCTTAGCACTCATCGAAATCTCGCCTGACGGTTTGCGATCACGCGCAGGTGCAACTTGACCCGCGCCACTAACGCCAATATCCCACAAGCGGCAAATTACTGCAACGAAACCCTCAGCCCCCCGCGACTTGCCACTGCGTTAACCTACGATCAGGCCGGTCGTAGCATCACGGCACGCACTGGGTAACGATGTATCTTGTTGACCTGATCGTTGGTTGAGCCCATTCCTCCGCCGTCGTGACTGATCCGCGCGCACTTGCTCCAGTCGCTGGCTACTGCGCCGCCACGGGGTCTGACGGCTCGCTCAACTCCTGATCGACAATGCGGACAAAAGGCTGCGTCGCCAGCCAGCCCGCCACACACAGCAGCGCCACGCCGGCGCCAATGAAAAGGCCGTCGATCGTGTAGCGGCTCAATGCACCCGCCACCGCCTGCGACAGCGGCGCCAGGCCAATGTTGGCAAAGAGGATCAGGCTCATGATGCGACCGAGCAGTTCAGGCGGCGTGCGCCGTTGTAAATAGGTGACGAGGCGCACCGACAGAAAACCGTCGGCCAACCCAAGCAACGCCATGATCGCTGCGCCCGCCCACGCCGTCGTGATCAGGCTCAGCGCCATCATCCCCACGCCAAAGATCACCACGAGCAGCACCGCCAGCAAACCGGTGGCGCGCGTCGAACGCACCATTCCTGCCAGGATGATGCCCAGCAAACTGCCGCCCGCAAATGCACCTGTGATCAAGCCGAACGCGACCGCGCCTTCGGGCAGCCGCGCATCGGCGAGCACCGGAATGCCTACCAGCAGCGCGCCGGTGAGCAGCACATTCACCGCCGCGATCAGAAGCAGCAGCGTGCGCAGCAGCGGATGCTCCCACGCATAGCGCAGCCCCTCACGCATCGCCGCCCAGACGCTCTGCGCACCGGCTTCGTGCGCGACTTGTGGCGCATGCCGCGCCCGGATCAGCCAGAGCGTGACGACCGAAATCACAAACGTGACCGCGTCGAGCAGCAGCGCCATGCCCACGCCGAGTTGTTCGGCATTCTCGCTACCTGCAGTGATACGCGCCGCCCACGCAATTGCGCCGCCGGCCAGCACCGGGCCAAGCGAGCTGACCAGGCGGCTCGTGCCCTGCACCAACGCATTGCCGCCCTGCAAATCCTCGGCGGGCGTGATTCTGGGGAGAATCGCCATCGACGCGGGCAGAAAGAAACCCGACACAACGCCAAAGCTCAGCGCAAAGATGTAGAACATCCACACCTGCATCGCATCCGCCAGCACGAGCATGGCCATCAACAAGGTGAGCGCCAACCGCGCACTGTCCGACAGCAACATCACCGCGCGCGGGGAGAAGCGGTCGGTGATCGCACCGCCGATGAGCGTGAAGAGGGCGCGCGGGATGCCGCCCAGCGCCAGCACCGTCCCCAACGCCAGCGGATCGCCGGTCAGTTGGAGCACAAGCCACGAAATCGCAATAAAGTGGAAGTGATCGCCCAACAGCGAGGTGGATTGGCCGATCCACAGCAGGCGAAAATCGCGCTGGCGCAGCACGCGGCGCATCGGGTTGCCGGCGCGACTACCGGTGGTATTCTGCTCTTCGATCATGATTCCTTCTCCAATGTGGTGTACCATTGGCCCCAGCGCTGTCGTGTACAGTACGCCTGCCTGCGCCACAAGGTTGCAGACGCGCTTGTCAGTGATTTCCAGGATGGTAATCATGGAAACCGTTTCTTTGCCCAAGACCGACCTTGTCCCATCCGCCCTGTGTCTGGGCGGCGTTGCACTCGGCAGCCGGCTGGACGAACAAGAGTCTTTTGCGCTGCTCGACGCCTTTGTCGACTGCGGCGGCAACTTTGTCGACACGGCCAAAGTCTACGCCGACTGGCTGCCCGGCGCACGCAGCGTCAGCGAAAAGACAATCGGGCGCTGGCTGCGCCGCCGCGGTCACAGGTCGCGCCTCGTTGTGTCGACCAAAGGCGCGCATCCCGAACTGTCCACCATGCATAAGCCGCGCCTCGATCGGCACGCGATCGACCGCGACCTCACACAGAGCCTGCGCAATCTCCAGGTCGAGTGCATCAATCTCTACTGGCTGCACCGCGACGATCCGGCGCGCCCGGTCGAGCTGATCATCGACGCGCTGCAGGAGCAGGTCACCGCAGGCAAGATCAGGTATTACGGCTGCTCGAACTGGCGCGCCGAGCGCATTGCTGCGGCGCAAGCCTATGCACAGCGGCGTGGCTGGACGGGCTTTGTGGCGAATCAGCCAATGTGGAGCCTGGCGTCGGTCGCGCCACAGTCACTGCCCGACTCGACGATGGTCGCGATGGATGCTGACCTGTTGAACCTGCATCGCACTAGCGATCTGCCGGCGATTCCTTACGCAGCGCAGGCAAACGGTTTCTTCACACGATTCGCCGCGCACGCGCTCGACAAAATGAACCCAACCCAGCGCACGCTCTACGAAACGCCGGAAAACCTGCGCCGTGCGGCGCGTGTGCAGCAGCTTGCCGCAGAGACTGGGCTGACGATCACGGCGGTCGTGCTCGGCTATTTGCGCAGCCAGCCCTTTCTCACGATTCCCATTGTGGGCTGTCACACGCTCGCACAATTGGCGGATAGCTGTCGCGCCGCCGCGACCGAGTTGAGCGCCGCGCAACTCGCATTCCTGGAGAGTGCAAGTCAGGCTTGAGTCGCGCCTGACGTCGATGCGGCGTCGCCTGCCTCCAGGTGGAAGATCAGCACCCAGACAAGCATCAGCTCCGGCAGCGCATAGCTGACATCGATCAGCCCGTGCGCCAGGCCAGCGGCTGCGGCTGCCAGCGCGCCTAACGCCAGCGCCGCGACGCGGGTATCAGACACGCTTCGCCGCAGCCAACGCCAGATGCCCCACACACCTGCACCGAGCCAGCCAATCCCCAGCACAAGCCCAGGCAGCCCCAGCCGCGTCCACCAATCCAGCAGCACATTGTGCGGGTGATTGAGATTCGGCTCCTGCCACGCGGCGGGGAGCAGGTAATTGCTGCGGTAGTAGTAGAGGAATTGATCCGGCCCCACGCCCAACAGCGAATGGTCTAGCGCCATCTGCCAGGCGCTGCGCCACAGTTGGATGCGCAAAAAGCCGGTGCCCTGCTCGAAATCCAGCAATCGCTGGAAGCGTTCGGCGCCGACAAAGGGCGCCATCACCAGCGCAGCGGCGGCGACGACCACGCCAATCACGACGAGTGGCGCGGCCGAGCGTTGTTGGCGCCGCAGCAGCCAGAAGCCGCCCACACCGAGTACAAGCAACATCGCCGGCGCGGCCAGCAGCAGCGAGCCTTTGCTAAAGGTCAGCAGCCACGCCAGCCCTTGCGGCGCAACCAGCACCGCCCACAGCAGTCGCGCACGCCCGTTTGGCGTCAAGAGCAGCAACGCCAACGCAACCGCCAATGTGCGGTCGAGATAGAGCGCCAGGTTGTTGGCCGAATCGTAGAGCGCCTGCACGCGGCGCACGCCTTCCGCTGCGGAGACAAACGCCTCACCCGTCGCAAAGCCCCACAACCCGATCAGCGCGACGACAGCCGCACCCGCCAGCCAGCCGGAGACTAACAACCAGCGATCCACGCCCGGCTGCGGTGCGTGGCGCAGCAGCATCACAAGGGTCGCGGCGAAGAGCAGCGGGTTGAGAAAGAGCACGCGCCATTCACGCAGCGCCAGCGCCGGGTAGCGCACATCCACACTGGCGACCAGCGCCCAGGATGCCAGCAGCGCCAGCATTAGCAGCACCGCGCCGCCACGGCGAGGGCGCGGCGGCGCCTGTGTGCGCCCAGCCGGCCAGCGCAGCGCAAAATGCCCTGCCAGCACGAGCACGCCGCCAGCCACGCCCACATCGATCACGTCGAGTGCGCGCCCCGGCAGCAGCGGCAGCTTGACCGCGTAGGCGAACGGCAATGCAAAGAGCAGGGCGGCAAACCAGCTTGCCGGTCGCGCCAACCCTGCCAGCCCGATTGCGGCAAGCCCCAGCAGCGTGACCGGCCACACACCGGCAAATGCGCCGAAGGCAGCCAGCAGCGCGCCGCCGCTCAGCAGCGCCCCGGCCGCCTGCGCCGTACTCCTGACGTCGAGCACGCGGATAATACGCAGCGATGGCGTGGCACGCGGGCGAATCCGTTTGCGTAGGGAAACGACCGCCGCACCCACCAGCCAAAGCCCGGCCAGCAGGAGCAGCACGCCCGGCCAGCGCGGCGCCTGCACCATCGCCTGGCGCGCATCTGCGCCGAGCAGCACGCCAGGCGGCGGATCGACGGCAACGCCGCGCAGCGGCGTTTGTCCCCACCCGCGCCAGAATTCCAGGCGGACGGTGTGCGCGTCTGCTTGGGTGCTGTGCGCTTCCGGGAAGGGTGATGCGCGGTGAATTTCCACCCAGCGCAGGCGCGCCTCCTCCGGCTGCCCGGCCACTTCCGGCGCCAGCAGCGTCGTGTAACCGGCCGTCGCGCCCGTGCTGTCGGCGTTGCCGGCAATGTTCGTCAGGCGGTTGGCCGGTCTCCCATCCACCGTGGCGTAAAGGTAAGCCCAGTAATCGCCCGGCGCCAGCCGCAGCCAGAGTGCATCGCCCGTGTAGGTGAAGGTGATCACGCCTGCCGGCGTCGTGAAGGCATCGGCAGGTTCGGCGGGGTCGGCGCCGGCTGCGCGCACCTGCCAGCCGGGCGAGTAGGCAAGCGCAGTGCTATCGGCTGACGCCACGACGCCAGGCGTCAACGCCGTCACCGGAGCAGGCGCGGCGCCGCATGCGTCACACGGGCGCAGCGGCAGCGTCAGCAGCAGCCAGAGCAGGCCGAGGGCAAACGCCAGCGCGCCGGTGAGGAAACGCCAGCGATGCCGCCAGAGAGATAATCCGCCATCTTGACTGTGGGCAATCATTGCGCACAGTCTATCACGCAAGCGGCGGAAGCTGGTTGTCTGCCGGTAAGCGGGTGTGCTATTCTGTGATCAGAAAAGCTGCATGTGCAGAAAATACAACCCAAGGAGATCGTAATGGATGCAACAGTACAGGTACGGAAGCGAGGTGTAATCACGCTCCCGAATGCGCTGCGTGAGAAATACAAAATCGAGGAGGGTGAAACCTTTCGTATTCTTGATATCGATGGTGTATTCATTTTGACGCCAATGGCGCCGATGGTGCCAGCACTGGCGCGCGAGATTGAACGCGCCCGGATTGAAGCAGGGCTGACGACGGAGGAACTGCTCGCCAGCCTGCGCCAGCAGCGCGAACGGTACTATGCTGAGCATTATGCCCCCAAGTAATCTGGCAAAGCCGCGACTGATGGTTGATGCTGATGTCTTATTTACGGCCGCGGCATCGTCATCGGAGCATGGTGCAAGTTTGCTCATATTGCGACTTGCCGAACTATCACTTCTCGACGCGGTTGCATCCGAGCAAGTCGTCATCGAGGTGGAGCGGAACCTTTCCGAAAAATTGCCGGTCGCGCTATCCACTTTTTGTTTTCTCGTTGCGCGTTCGCTGCGCATTGTGGCTGATCCTGGCCCAACGGAGCTTGACGCCTACATTGGGTGTGCGCACGCAAAAGATTTGTCGATTCTGGTGGCGGCGTCTCAAGCAGATTGCCGCTGGTTGGTGACGTTCAACGTGCGTCACTTTCAGCCAGGCATCGCCGATATTCAGGTAGTCCGCCCAGGTGACTTCATACTTCAGGTGCGCACGCTGTTAGGTCACCTGGTCTGAGGGCATTCGGGTAGGATTGCTTGCCAAGACACAGGGGGAAATTTCATGCCATCCTTTAGCGAAGCCGACATCCGCACCGGCGCCAACAGGCAATCCTTCAGCCGGGGCATGAGCCGGCATCAAAGCCAATCGCATCATTCCTTTCTCGCCAACGTCTTGATCAGTGGGGATTGCTATTCTCGTGGATCGTACGACGCCGGTTTTGACTGGCGGAAAGGGAGGCAGTATGCAGCACAAAGTGCGCTTGCTGTTGTTGGTGCTGGTGTCGTGCGGGCTGGCCTGGAGCCAGACGGCCAGCGCCGCGCTGGTGTCCCGCAAGATCAGCGGCGTCATGCCCGCATTTGGCGATGTGGTAGTTGCTGGCCCGGCCGCGCCGCAGTTCTCACGCAATAGCACGTACATGGTTTATGTTGCCGATCAGCGTAGCGATGAGACCTTCGAGCTATTTCGCGCTCCGGTGTTTACCAGCAGCGCCCCTACGCTCCTGGGCGTTTCGCTAGCGGCTGGTGATGTCGTCGATGCTTTCAGCATGGCGTCGAACCGCCAGGAATTAGTCTACCGCGTCAGCACCCCCGCACCTGGCGCCAACCATTTGCTCTATCGTGTGGCGGTTAGCGGCCCGCCTTCGGTGCAGTTGGGCGGACCACCGATCACTGGCGATGTCATCGACTTCAAGCTCAGCAACGACTCAGGGCGCGTCGTCTTCCGGGTGCGCAACGGCACTGACGATGAGTTGTATCGCACGCCGATGGGCGGCGGGCCGGCCATCCGTCTGAGCGGTGACAACGTGCAATCCTATGTCATCACACCAGATAGCCGGCATGTGGTGTTTGTCGCCAATCGTGACGACGATGAAGACCCGGCGCTGTTCAGTGTGCCGATTGATGGCGGTGCGATTGTCAGGGTAGGCGCTGACAGCCCTCACTTGTACAGCATAGGCACAGCGTTCTTCATCAGCCCGAATAGCCAGCATGTCGTGTTTTTTGGTCAAGCGACGATCATGGGGCCGGTCGAAGTCTTCAGCGCATCGCTATCGGGTGGTGCTGCCACGCGTCTGAACGCCCCCCTCATTGGCAGCGCCAACTTTGCCTTCGAGGCTGCCATCAGCCCGGATAGTAATTGGGTAGTCTTCAGGGCGGATCAAGAAGGGGATGGCACGTATGATCTGTACACTGTGCCGATCACCGGCGGCACGCCAGTCAAGATCAGCAATCTGCCCGCCACCGACCGCCGCGTGGAGGAGGACTTCCGCTTCACACCAGACAACAGCTACGTGCTCTATCGCGCCGACCAGCAGATCGACGAATACGTCGAGTTGTTCAAGGCGCCCGTGGGTGGTGGTGCGCCGACGGTGTTGAGCGGCGGGCTGCCGACCGGGCGCGGGGTGAAGCAATTCGAGCTTACGCCCGACGGCGGCACGGTTGTCTTCCTGGCCGAACACATCTGGTCATACAACGATCACCTGTACAGCACACCGCTTGCGGGCGGCGTCGCCCCAACCGACCTGCTCACGACGATGGGCGACGCCGGCGATGCAGATGCGTTTGCGCTCGCCCCGGATGGCGCATCCGTTGCCTTCATCGGTCATTGGGGCAGCGACGCGCCGCGCAGCCTCTACGCCGTGCAGGTGGATGGCAGCGCACTGCTCCGGCTTAGCGAAGATTTGGAAGACGACAGAAGTGTAGATGGTTTCTGGGTTGCGCCGGTTGGCGCCGTCGCCGCATATGGCGCCGATGTCGAGACGGCAGGGCAGATGGAGTTGTATGTGGCCTATAACGAAACGAAATTGTTCTTGCCGGATGTCAAACGCTAGGAGCAGGTAAGGCGCGCCTTATGCATCAAAAGTGATGCGTGATTGAAAACTGGAGATTCGATCGGGTATAGCGCGGATCGGGAGAATAGAACGGATCAGGTCGTCCAGCCGCCGATCCGTTCCATTCTCCCGATCTGCGTTGTATCGCACTCAGCGCGGTGTCGTTGCTGCATGTTCCGGCCACGTCAGCACGAAGCCCAATGTTTCCTGCAGCAGTCTTTGGAAATCCTCTAGATGCTGCGGCGTGTTGCGAATCTGACGTGGCGTCAAGTCACGATTGAGCGCATACGCCGCCAGCGCACCCGCCGCCTCACCGATGTTCCACTCTACCGGGTGCAGCCGATAGCAGCCATTGGTGATGTGGGTGACGCCCAGGTTCTTGCACGCCGGCAGCAGATTCTCCACGCGTACGGGTAGCAGCGCACCGAGCGGAAGCTGAAACGGGTAGCTGCTGATGTCCACGTAAGTGCGTAGCGCCGTACTAGGGTGCAGGTCGATGCGATAACTCCCCACGCCCACGCTGTCGGCAAAGGATGCGGCGCGGTCGAAGCCTGCCTGCCGCCGCTGCTCCACGCCGACATGCACCTCCGTGACCGTGAACTCAGCCTGGATGCGCCGCGCCTCACGCACGTAAACGTGTTTGGCGAGGCCGTTGCGCGTGCCGACGACATCGTGACGCAGCCGCAGCCCAGGATAGCCATAGCCGCCATCGTGACGCGGCGCTTCGGTCTGCATCCAGTAGAGGAAAGAAAGGCTGAGTTGGCGGCACGCGTCCAGATGGTTTGCCTGCGCTTCGGCGCCGACGCCCACCAGCGGCCCCAGCCAGTAATCGATCTGCGGCCAGTTGACGAGCGTGATGTCGCTGGGATAGTAGCCGTCGGGGTAGTGCTTGCGATAGAAGATGCGGCGATAATGCCAGAAATCCATAACGTAGGGTGCGTCGGTTGGCCCGGCGAAGAGGGGGAGATGGCGCGGCGCCAGCGTGATCGGGTGAACATCCACCCAGCCGAACTGGCGCGCCGGCCAGAAGGGCGCCTGATAATCGCGCCAGAACGGGTACATTGCCGGGCGATCGATGCTGTGATCCTGCCCCGGTTGATAATCGACGGCAAAGCACCACGTCACCGCCTGCTGGTCGAGCGGATCCGGCGCGCCATCGCGCGCGTGCAACTCGCCGGTCTGTGTCTGGCTCTCAGCGCCGATGACATGCTCGACGCCGCCCAGTTCCAACAGATCGCCCAGCTCAGTGGCATCCAACACGTAGCGGCTGTGACACACGACTGGATCGCCTGTATCGGCAGCGCGCAGCGTAACGGCTGCCACACGATCACCGTCCATCTCCACCGCCTGGGGAATGTGCCACAGCAGCACCGCCAACTGGCCGGAGGCGCGAAAGGGCGTCAGCAGTTCATCGATCACCGCCAGCGCCACGCGTGGTTCGTGGCAAAGCGCGCTGACAAAGCCCTCACCAGGATTGAGATTGACATTGTTGCGCGCCGTTGCTGTCAGTGGATAGGCGCGGCGGTAGTAGTCACGAATCCGGGCGCGCAGCAAGCGGTAGGACGCAGTGCAGCCGGTCGTCTCGATCCACGGGTGTTCGTCCGGCGGCACGGCCTGCGCTGTCAACTGCCCGCCGAGCCAGTCGGTTTTTTCAGTGAGGATCACGGAGCGGCCAAGCTGTAGCGCGGCCAGCGCCGCCGCGACGCCACCCAGCCCGCCACCTACGATCAGGATGTCAGTTGTGCGTTCGTTCATCTCTGTGCTTTGTATGTTTTACAGAACGTTGGTTTTGGTGATACTTACAGGATACCATGACGACAGAGAGGATACATACGTGGCTCGCCGATCCCAAACCCCAATGCTCGAGCTGTTCGCCGTCACCGCCCCGGGTCTTGCGCCCTTGTGCCGTGAGGAGATCCGTCAGCAGCCGCTGCTCGCCGGCTTGTCGCAGGTGGAGGCGGAGGCTGGCGGCGTGATCCTGCGCGGCGATTTTGCGGCGCTCTATCGCGCCAACTTGCACCTGCGCACGCCCAGCCGCATCCTCGTACGCTTGGGTGAATTTCACGCTGAGAACTTCTCCCAGTTACAGTCACGGGCGGCGCTGCTGGCCTGGGAGGGATTTTTGCCGCCGGGCGTTGCCGTCGATCTGCGCGTCACTTGTCACAAATCGCGGCTCTACCACACCGGCGCCGTTGCTGAGCGCGTGACGAATGCCATCGGCGACCGCCTCGGCCGGCCACCGTCACACCACAAGCCCGACGAAGAGAGCGACGCGCCGGGGGCGCAACTGGTCGTCGTGCGGCTGCTGCACGATACATGCACCATCAGCCTCGACGCGTCCGGCGCGCTGCTACATCGTCGCGGCTACCGGCTGGCGACGGCAAAGGCGCCGCTGCGCGAAACGTTGGCTGCCGGCCTGTTGTTGGCCTCTGGCTGGGAGGCGACAAGCGCAACGCCGCCGCCTTTGCTCGACCCCTTCTGCGGCGCCGGCACGATTGCGACTGAGGCGGCGATGCTGGCGCTGCAGCTTGCACCGGGGCGCCACCGCCGCTTTGCGTTTATGGATTGGCCGGATTTCAACGCCGCCATATGGCAGACCGCGTTGGAAG
>Ga0209398_1000800_pt1 | contig 18080 bp, 8 predicted proteins | sample AshMeaBigSpring_FD_184125 | JGI IMG/M metagenome (GOLD analysis project Ga0209398, IMG submission 184125) | Groundwater microbial communities from Big Spring, Nevada to study Microbial Dark Matter (Phase II) - Ash Meadows Big Spring (SPAdes)... | ecosystem: Environmental > Aquatic > Deep... | reverse complement strand
ATCATTTCAAGTAATTATTACCGAAGCACCACGGAGCTGCGAAACGCTACGGCGGCGTTGTACTCAACACCTTGGTTCGATTACATGGGGCATCCATGTTTCAGTATTGGCGACGGTATGGCGGGTAATTTAAACAATCCGTATAATCCAGTACGTTTTTTTGCCAATTTGGGTATTGATGCTCAAAATAGTACCATGATTACTGCTTGGCGTGCTTTCTATAAAGTGGTTGCGCAAAGTAATGCTACTATTGAAGCAATTGATATGTATGCAGCCGATAGTATTTCCGTAAATGCAAAAAATGCTGCAAAGGCAGAAGCAAGATTCATGCGCGCTACTGCCTATTTTCACCTAGTGCAATTGTGGGGTTCTGTACCTATTATTGAACGAATCTCTACCTTAAAAGATTCTACCATATTGCCAAGGCACAAAGTGGAAGATGTGTATCAATTCATTATCAACGACTTCATGTTTGCTATACAGTATTTACCCAAAGCTGATGCTAAAGGCCGTGTTACACAATGGTCGGCAAAAGGAATGTTATCTAAAGTGTATCTTACAAGGGCTGGATACAAGCAGAACCTTACTCGTAATCAAGCCGATTTGGATAGTGCCAAATTGTATGCAGGTGATGTGTGCAACAACAGCGGATTAAAGCTTTTGGATAATTACCATAATTTATTTCGAATCCAGTTTAACGATAATGTGGAATCCTTGTTCGCTTTACAATGGGTAAGTAGTACTTTGGGTGGTACCGGTAATCCTTCTCAAGCATTATTATCTAGTGATGGTACTATTAGTAAAGTGGATGGCAGTTCTGCTTTTCAGCCCACTTATGATTTAATCCAATCTTACGACTTTTCGGTGGATACCATACGTCGAAAGGCAACTATGATGATTAATGGCGATTATTATCCAGAAATCAATGTTATCAATGGTGGATATACTTATACAGGTATACTTGGTGCTTGTAAAAAATGGGTAGTAGGCAGTGCCGATGATAATGGAAGTAATAATGTGGCTGCAAGATCAACGAGCTCGCATAATTACATGCTTCGCTTAGCCGATGTGTATTTGGTGTATGTAGAGGCTATTTTAGGAAATAATGCAAGTACTACGGATCCTGAAGCACTTAAATTCTTTAATCTTGTTCGTGCTAGGGCTGTACCCAATAATCCTGAATTTTTAGTTAGTTCAATTGATGCGGATTTTTTATTAAAAGAAAGGCGAGTGGAATTGGCATTAGAACACCAATATTGGTTTGATATTATTCGCTTATCATATTACAACGCAGCGAAAGCATTAACAATGTTAGATGCACAAAATAGATTTTTATTCCGATATATTAAAAATTCCAATAGTATTATTCCAGACGGTTCTAACTTAGGAACCCAAGCAGATTTATCGGTATTTGCTTTTCCATATCCTTCTACGGAAGTTACCAATAATCCATATTTGCTAGCGCCTCCGGTAGCTTATTATTAATTTCTAACAAAAATTGAACAATGAAAAATATCATTATTATATTCATCTTGGCCTTATTGGTTGGAGCATCTAGTTGCAAAAAATCAAGTTCTGTTGGTAGACCAACAATTAAATATATACGGAACAATCAAAATCGTAGTACATTCACTAGTCCAAATAAGCTTGATACCATTCTTAGTGCTGGTATTCAAGGCTATTGGGTGATAATTGTAGGAACCAATTTAAAAAATACGCTTGCTGTATATTTTAATGGTAGAAATGCAACCTATTTAAATAGTATATTGAATTCTGACACAACTATTATCACTCGTATTCCAACGTTTTCATTTTCTACACTCAATCCCGATTCATTAAATACAGTCAGGGTTGTCACTACAACGGGAGAAGTCATCTTCAAATTTCCAATTGCAGCAGGTAGTGCCCCTACTTTTACAGGTGTATCTAATGAATATGCAAAAGCCAACGATTCGGTAATTATCAATGGTACTAATTTGAATGGGTTAACACGCTTAAACTACGCAGGATCGGTAATTACCGATTTTAAAGAAATATTGACCGGTAGAGAAGTGCGATTTAAACTTCCATCCTCTTTTAACAATACTGGAAAACTGTCTTTTTCAACCGTTCGTGGCTCCATCAATACCTATTTTAACCTCAACGACCCTGTTACCGGAATGGTTTGTAACTTTGACGACATCAATATTTTTGATAACACAACAGCCGTAATATCTAGCGATAACAGCTTATTTCCCAATAATCGTGGCAACTTTTGCAGAACCCAATTCGACAATACCACGAGTAAATTTACCGATCCGGGTCGTTCTATTAACTTAATAGCTGCTAACTTACTGCATGTAGACAGTATTGCAAATGGAAATATAGCCAATTATGCATACAAGTTTGAGGCATTTGTTAAGCAACCGTGGAGTACGGGCTATTGGCAAATTGTACTTGGTACGGGAACCTACAGTGCTCGGTTTAATCCATACACAGCGGGAGTGCCCTATACAACAACCGGCTGGACCACCTTTACTATTCCTTTAAACACCTTTAGAACCAACAATGGTGCTGGAACTGCCGCAACGCGCCTCAATCAACTATTTGGTACTACAGGATCCATAGCGCATGCATGGCGTTTTGTAGAAGGAACGCCCGTTGTTGCCAACTTTGACATGGCTGTTGATAATATTAGAATTGTGCGTGTAAGGTAAATATTCAATTATGAAATCTATTTGTCGTAGTATTAGTTTATTAATGTGTGCATTGTGTTGGGCTGTTGCACTGATGGCTCAATCTGATTCGTTGTACAATTGGAAAAGTGTGCAGATACACGGCGGTGGATTTGTGACCGGATTAATTTATAATACTACGGAAAAAGGACTACTTTATGCACGAACCGATGTTGGCGGTGCTTTTCGATGGGATACAACAACAAAAGCGTGGATTCCTTTACAAGATTTTGATACCAATACACTCAATTGGGGTGTATCTGCTATTGCCACCGATCCGGTAGAACCTAACAGGGTGTATATGGCTTGCGGACAAGAATATCCCTTTTCTACCATGGGGGTTATCTACGCATCGGAGGATAAAGGAAAAACATGGAAAAAATCCAATTTAACTTTTCGGCAAGGTGGTAACGAAAATGGTCGTTCAGCCGGCGAAAGATTACAAGTAGATCCCAATTCGAACAATATTTTGTTTTTGGGAAGCAATAACGATGGTTTATGGAAAAGTGTTGATTATGGTGCAACTTGGAATTTTGTACCCTCTTTTCCTGTTGCACAAGCAAGTGGGGTGCAGGTTTCTTTCATTGTTTTCGATAAAAGCAGTGGAACAAAAGGAAATAGAACACCTGCCATTTATGTAGGGTTAATGCGCAGAGATTCAGCATTAATTAATGGTAGGGCTAACTTGTACAAAAGCATTGATGGTGGCGATACATGGACGCCCATTACTGCAATGTCGTCTGTAACCCGAACATTGATGCCACAAAGGGCTGTTTTGGACAAATTTGGAAATTTAAGTATTACTTATACCAACCAATCAGGACCCAATGGCGTTACAGCCGGCGATGTATTGAAGTACAATACCATTACCAACAAATACACCAAAATTACACCTGTTATTGCGGGCACAACGCCCGAAGGTGGTTTCGCAGGAATTTCCATCGATCCTAATAATCCCAATTTCATGATTGTTAGTAGCTCTTGTAGATGGATTCAAAAAGATGAAATTTTTGTAACCAACGATGGAGGTGCTACTTGGAAAATATCGCTCAATAATGGCACTATTGACAGATGGAAGGCGCCTTATGCCGCCTCAAAAACGCCACATTGGATTGGATGCGCTGAATTAGATCCTTTTAACCCCAATAATGCTTGGTTTGTAACCGGTTTTGGTGTTTTTGCCACTACTAACCTAACCGATGTTATCACCGATAAAAAAGTAACTTGGCGTTTTTGGAATGAGGGTCTTGAAGAAACAGTAATTATGGATTTATCTCCTAATCCGCTTGGTTTCATGGTCAGTGGGGTAGGGGATATTGATGGATTCAGACACGATACACTTGATATTCCTCCGGTGCGGGGTGCTTTTCGCCCGAATCGATTTACTTACACAGCTTCAATAGATTATGCACAGGATTATCCTAATACCATTGTGCGTAGTTATGCCGCAGGATCTTTAAATTATGGTTCTATTTCGTATGATGGTGCGGTTACTTGGACCATGTTTGCTACGTATCCTGCCAATACAACCAATGGTGGTAGAATAGCCATATCTAGCGATGCAAAAACATTGGTTTGGTCGCCAACGAGTGATTCGGTGTATGTTTCAAGCGATTCAGGAAAAACATGGATTCGTTCAAAAGGTATTTCTACCATCAATATGTTTCCCGTTGCAGACAAAACGGCTCCTTCTCGGTTTTATATTCATGACGCACCAACAGGAACATTGTACGTAAGCAACGATGGGGGATTCAATTTTAGTCCAATTAATACCTCTTTACCTAAAGGTACTAGCAAAAACATTGTTCGCACGTTTGCCACAAAACCCAATTATGTATGGGTTTCCACATCGAGTGGTATTTTCTTTTCTACTAACGGGGGACTTAATTTTACAAGAGTAGCCAATGTTGTTGCTCCTTCGCAGTTTTCGTTGGGCAAAGCTGCTCCCAATAAAAGCTTTCCGGCAATGTATGTTATTGCCACAATTAGAGGGGTGCTCGGATTTTACAGATCTGATGATAGTGCAAGAACATGGGTAAGTATTACCGATTCTTTGAACAATCAATTTCGTGGTGCTAGGGTAGTTGCCGCCGATTTGAATGTATATAGCCGCGTATTTTTAGGAACAGGTGGTCGTGGAATTTTTTATGGAGAATTACAAGGAACCGTTCCGCCAATTACCAACCCGGGCGATTCTATTGAGTTGGTTGGATTGTACAAACGTACCGGAGGTATCAATTGGAATAATAATACCAATTGGCTCTCTTATGAACCATTAAGTTCATGGCAGGGAATAGCTGTTGATAACGGAAGAGTAACTGCTGTTGAATTGCCCAACAATAATTTAAACGGTGTTTTACCCAATACACTTTTCCTTACATTAACCAAAATGGCTACCTGTAACTTAAGCAACAATATGTTGTCGGGAACAGTAGCTTCTATGATTAATAACACCAACTTGCAAGTACTCAATTTGAGTAAAAACCTGCTTTCAGGAAGCATCCCTGTATTACCTCGACCAAATGCAAGAATTATCAATTTATCAGATAATAGGTTTACTGGTACTGCTCCTAATTTGAATGTGGGTGCCAATAATTATACCTTTTATTATGGTAAAATTGAGGAATACGATTTGTCAAATAATCTGTTAACAGGCAATTTGCCTACTGCGGGGTTGGCTTATTTGTACGATACAACTACCAAAACCTATCCGGGTATTCAGTGCAATACTTTTTTACGAAAAGTAGACATGTCCAATAATTTGTTCACCGGTGGTTTGAGAAACACAATGGCTCCATCTGTTCAGTATTACGATGTGTCTTATAATCAAATAAGTGCTGCTTTGGCTGCTCCAACCGCCAATGTTACTTATTACAATGTTTCACACAATAAGCTAACCGGCAATATTGGTTATTGGGCTGTTCCTAAACTGCAAACGCTCAATGTTAGTAATAACTTGTTGGCGGGCAACCTGCCATTTTTCAATGGAAGAACACAATTTTTATCGTTAAAGTATTTGAATTTAGATAGCAATAAATACCTCTTTGGTAACATTGAGCCCATTGTTGCCACTTTACCGGGACAGCCGGGTGCATTTTTTAATGCAGCAAATGGTGGAGTTACTATCAACAATGCCCAAGATACTTTACTGCGAATTAATTATAACCTCAATGGCCGATTGTCTACTACCGCAACAGGTACTTTAAATAGTCATACCTATAATTGGTATAAAGCCGATAATACATTAGTTTTTTCAAAAAATGCTGACTCTACTTTTACACCAACAGAACCAGGAAGTTTTGCGTATTATGCTACAATAACCAATACAAGGGTACCAGGATTGGTGTTACGAACCGCACTTTCGCCAATTATATTGCCGGTTAGTTTCCTACAGTTTACAGCAAGCCTAGTATCCCCTTCACTTGTGAATTTACAATGGAGCACTACGGCAGAAATAAACAACAAAATGTATTTGGTACAGCGTAGTGCCGATGGTATTACTTACTACAATGTTCAGCAAGTGCTGCCCACTTTAGCTACTAACGGTGAAAATCGTTATTCTGTAACGGATGTTTTGCCCCATACCAATGCCCAAACTTGGTTGTATAGAATTCAACAAATTGATTATAACGGGCAAGCTACTTACAGTAATGTTGTATATATCCAAACTGCAACCAATCAACCTTTACAAGTAGCTATTTATCCCAATCCTGTTACTGCCAACGCTAAGTTGCAAGTGATTGCACCCGCTAGTGCTTGGATTCGATATGCAATTGTAGATGCTAGTGGTAAAACTGTTGCGCAACAGCAGCTATGGGTGCAAAAAGGAGCAACTAATTTTTCACTCAACCAAGCAACAGGATTACGGAAAGGCAATTATTGGTTGGTTGTTACAGATTTACAAGGTCATCAATTGCAAAGAGTATCTTTTATGAAACAATAATTATCAAATATTTTAATTTACAACAAACGATTAAAACTTTACAAAATGAAAAAGTTACAATTATCTGCCTATTCCCTTTTAGTGGTCTTGGGTATGGTGTTTACGGGTAGTAGCTATGCCCAAAAAGTAAACACAGCCGATTCTTTGGAATTGGTGAGGTTATACAATGCCACCAAAGGAGGCGATTGGACAAACAATTCAAATTGGCTTACTTCTGCCCCCGCAGCTACTTGGTTTGGCGTGAGTGTAGATACAGCAGGGCGAGTTTCTTCCCTCGTTTTACCCAACAACAATTTGGTAGACTCCCTGCCCAAAACCTTTGTGAACATGCGTTTACTTCGTACACTTGATTTGAGCAATAACCAATTAACCGGTTCGTTGCCCACAATGGTAAATTTAACTGTGTTAAACACCCTCAATTTAAGCAACAATAAATTGTCGGGCACCATTCTTGGCTATCCTCGAGGTGCAATTGTTACTATTAATTTATCCAACAATCAGTTCACAGGTAATGCACCTGCTTTGAATGTTGCATCTCATACAAAGGCTTTGTTTTTCGGTTTTTTGAAAGAAATTAACCTCTCTCATAATTCATTTTCGGGCAATTTACCCACAGCAGGTTTAGGCTATATTCTTGATACTGCTACAAGACTATACCCAGGAACCCAAACCGATACTAGTTTAATTCGTGTTGATTTGTCGTACAACAATTTCACAGGTGGTGCAGGCAATACCATGGCGCCATCTGTACAGTATTATGATATTTCACACAATAAAATTGCCGGTGCTGCACCAGCACCAGGTGTAAATGTTACTTACTGCGATTATTCGTACAATTTGCTAACGGGTAACTTTTTGGCAGGATACCCAAGTAGACCTAAACTAGAAACCCTTATTTTGCGCAACAACCGTATGACAGGCGGTATGCCTTATTTTAACGGTACACATTTTGTTGGTTTAAAAACGTTGGTGCTTGATAGCAATAAATTTGTATTCTCAAACTTTGAAGCTGTTGCTTTTTCATTACCCGGTCAGCCGGGCTCCAAAATGCCTGCTGCTAAAGGAGGTTCAACTAGCATAGGTATGCAAGACACATTGTTAAAAATCAATTACAATACCGATTCTGCATATTTAACAGTTGCCCCAACCGGTACTACTCGTAACAATACCTTCAAATGGTATTTAGACAATGGTACATTATTGGCTACTAAAACTGGCGATTCTACTTACCGTCCTACTGAACCAGGAACCTATAAATATTATGCAACTATTACCAATGCAGCTATACCTACTATGGTATTGAGAAGTGCTTTGTCTATCGATATTTTACCAGTTACTTTAGCCGCTTTTTCGGCCCAAACCAATGGCAGCCAAGTATTGCTATCTTGGAATACTGCCACCGAAATCAACAATGCTTATTTTGATGTAGAAAGAAGCTTTAACGGTATTACATTTAGCAAAGTGGGTACTGTTGCTGCACAAGCTTCGTTTAAGTACCAATTTACCGATTACTTAACCGCTGCTTTTGGAAAAGTATATTATCGTTTGAAACAAGTAGACAACAACGGTGCATACGCATACACCAATGTGTTAGTGGTAACTGCCAATAGTGCCAACAACAAAATAGCGGTTGCGCCCAATCCGTTTATCAATAAATTGTCAGTTGCAGTTAAGTTAGCACAAGCACAAACTGTAACTATCAGAATTAGCGATGCCAATGGCAAAGTTTGGGTTAGCAAAAAACAATCAGTACAAGCCGGCGACAACCTTGTGTTGATTAACGAAGCGGCCACTTTTGCAAAAGGTACATATGTTGTTGAAGTTTTCAACTTGGCAGGTACCCGCATAGGTGCTGTTAAAGCCATTAAATAATACTTTTTTAAGCCATCCATTGTTAGCACAGTTGCGCAATGGATGGCTTTTGTTTTTTTTGCTTGGGCGTTCCCCTTCGGGTCGGGCTTTTTGTTCCAACTCCGCAGGTAGCCGCAGGCATATTCCCAATCAATTGAAACCGTTGCACGCGGCTACCTTTGCGGGGTTTCCACGTCAATCCCTAACGCTTTTTTCTACGTTATTAGATTCCTTTTTTTAATTTATCAACACGTATCCTAGTCATTACTTTATACTTTACCATAATGATCAAATATTTACTCCTGGTTTTCAGTATTTGTTGTTGCACGGTTGGAGCAACTGCTCAAAAAGGCAACTTTGAAACGGGTAATCAAACCTTTTTACTCAACGGAAAACCTTATGTTATCCGTGCAGCCGAATTGCATTATCCCCGTATCCCACGGGCTTATTGGGAACACCGTATCCAATTATGCAAGGCAATGGGCATGAATACCATTTGTATTTATTTGTTTTGGAATTACCACGAACAGCAGGAAGGTGTGTACGATTTTACCGGCGAGAAAGACATTGCTGCTTTTGTAAAACTGATTCAAAAAAATGGCATGTATTGTATCGTTAGGCCGGGCCCTTATGTTTGTGCCGAATGGGATATGGGCGGTTTACCTTGGTGGTTGCTTAAGAAAAAAGACCTAAAAATCAGGGCTTTATCCGATACTTTTTTCATGCGCTCGCTCAATCGCTACTTGTTGGCTGTAGGCAAGCAATTACAACCCTTCCAAATACAAAATGGGGGCAACATCATCATGGCGCAAGTGGAAAACGAATATTCTGCACATGGTAACGATAAAAACTACATGCAAAGTATTGCCACCGCTATGAAGCAGTCGGGCTTTGATAAGGTACAATTGTTTAGGTGCGAGTGGAGCAATTCAGTCAATAATTACAAGTTGCCCGAAATGGCCATCACCCTCAATTTTGGTGCAGGCTCTAATATAAATAATCAATTCAAACTATTAAAGGAGTTGTATCCGCAATCGCCACTCATGTGCAGCGAATATTGGACCGGGTGGTTCGATAGATGGGGACGTCCGCACGAAACACGTTCGGTGAGTAGTTTTATTGGTAGCTTAAAAGATATGATGGACCAAAAAATATCCTTTAGCTTGTACATGGCACATGGCGGTACTTCTTTTGGTCAGTGGGGAGGGGCCAATGCGCCGCCTTATTTACCAATGGTAACATCGTACGATTACAATGCACCTATTGGCGAGTGGGGCAATACCACCGATAAATTTTTTGCAGTTCGTGATTTATTGAAAAATTATTTAAACGAGGGCGAAACACTTGCGCCAATTCCGGCTGCAAAGCCTGTTATGCGCTTGCCTGACATTCGTTTTACACAATCAGCAGCATTATTCAGTAACCTACCCAAACCTATTGTGTCGCAGCAACCTTTACCCATGGAAATGTATGGCCAAGGGTGGGGACGTATTTTGTACCGTACCCAACTGTCGGCTAGTGCCACACCGCAAACATTAACCATTACCGAAGTGCACGATTGGGCTTCCATTTGGCTCAATGGTAAATTGATAGGCACGTTAGATCGCTGTAAAAACCAATCAACGATTCAATTGCCGCCAATGGAATTGGGGGCTCAATTAGATATTTTAATTGATGCTACCGGTCGTGTTAATTTTGGCGGTGCCATCATTGACCGTAAGGGCATTACCCAAAAAGTAACTTTGGGCATTGGTACTTCGGCAACTTCCATTACCAATTGGCAGGTGTTCAACTTTCCGGTAGATATGGCTACTCAATTACAACCCAACTATAGCAACAAAGCAATTAGTGGCCCCGGATGGTACCAAGCTAGTTTTGTAGTAAACAAATTAGCGGATACCTACTTAGATATGCGCAGTTGGGGCAAAGGGATGGTGTGGGTTAATGGACATAATTTGGGACGCTTTTGGCAAATAGGCCCTCAGCAAACTTTGTATTTACCCGGATGTTGGTTGAAAAAAGGAGCCAATCAAATTGTGGTTTTTGATATGGAAACACCCAAACAACCTACTATTGAGGGGTTAGATGCTCCTATACTTGACCAAGTAACCATTGAAGACAGCCGACTGCATCGTAAAAAAGGCGACAGCCTGCTTTTGGGCAACGAAACACCGGCATATGTTGGCAACTTTGCGCCGGGCGATGGATGGAAAACGGTAACCTTACCCAAAAGCTTTACCGGCCGCTATGTGTGTCTTGAAGCTTTGAATAGCCAAAACCATAACGATGGATTTACCTCTATTGCCGAATTGGTACTGACCGATGCGGCCAACATGCCTTTATCGCGCCAAAAATGGAAGTTGTTATTTGCCGATAGCGAGGAAGTAGCCTATGCCAACAATGGAGCCGATAATGTTTTCGATATGCAAGAGTCTACTTTTTGGCATACACAATGGGGCACGGCAAAACCCAAAGGACCGCACCAAATTGTGATTGATTTAGGCGAAACAATGCAGATTGGGGGACTCAAATACTTGCCTCGTACCGATAAAAGTACCAATGGCAATATCAAAGACTTTCGCTTATTTATCAAACAACAACCTTTTTCCGGCATTGCAACAGCTCAATAACAATGCTCATTTTTTTATTGCTAAACAATTGTATGATTCGCTTTTTTTTCTCTTTTAAATACTGTTCGTTGGTTGCTAGTTTGTGCATAGCTACGTTGCAAGCATTTGGTCAGTCAGCCAATCCCCAAGGGTTTTTTCTCAACGATTTTCAACTGAAAAAAGCCCCCATTCCGTTGCACGAAAACGTACAGCCTGTAGTAACCAATGCTGCTACTACCCATATTACCATTCACCCAAACGAAAAGTTGGCCAAGGTTTCCAAATACCTTTATGGCAACAATACCAATCCTTATATGGGCAATATGGTGGATGCGCCCGATTTAATGCGCTATGTAAAACAGTTGGCTCCCAACATTTTGCGTTATCCGGGTGGCAATTTGTGCAATGTGTTTTTTTGGAATGCTGCCCCCGGCCAACAACCTACCGATGTGCCGGATAGTTTAATTTATTACAACAAAAAAAACGTAACCAAGCAGCATTATTGGTATGGGCAAAATGAAAGTAGCCATACTTTATCGGTGAACAATTATTACAAAATGTTGGCACAAACCAATAGTACCGGATTAATATCGGTCAACTACAGTTATGCTCGCTATGGAACCGGCAATCAACCGGTTGCCCAAGCCGCTCATTTGGCTGCCGATTGGGTACGTTTTGATAAAGGCCGAACCAAGTTTTGGGAAATTGGCAACGAAAACCAAGGTGCTTGGCAAGCCGGTTTTTTTATAGATACTACTAAAAACAAAGATGGACAACCATCCGTTATTTCGGGTTACTTGTATGGGCAGCATTGTAAAGTGTTTATCGATTCTATGCGGGCCGCTGCAAAGGAAGTTGGGGCCGAAATATACATTGGAACGGTTTTAATAGAAGCGCCCAAAACCAAACCATGGGAGAGTGCCACCGAAAAACAATGGAACGAAGGTTATTTTAAAGGCTCCGGCAATATTGCCGATTATTTTGTGGTACATAGTTATTATACACCGTACAGCCAAAATACACCTGCCGACAAAATTTTGGCTTCTGCCAAGCACGAAACGGAAGGTATTATTCACTTTATGAACGAAATAAAAGAATCCTTCCAAGTTGCATTGAAGCCGTTGGCACTTACCGAATGGAATATTTTTGCCGTAAAATCAAAACAACAAGTTTCTAATATTAGTGGCGTACATGCTGCTTTGGTATTGGGCGAATTGGCAACCAATCAGTTTGGAATGGCTTGCCGTTGGGATTTGGCAAATGCCTACCAAAACGGAGACGATCAAGGGTTGTTTAGTAAAGGCGATGAAGGAAACAATGTACCTAAATGGAATCCGCGCCCTGCTTTTTATCACATGTATTATTTCCAACAATTTTTTGGCGATCATGTAGTCAAATCTACCGTTACAGGTTCGGATAGTGTAGTGGTGTATGCTTCTACTTTCGGGTCGGGACAGGTGGGCTTGGTGGTAGTCAATAAAAGTACGCAGTTGCAAAACGTGCAAATTGAACTAAAAAATCAACCCAATTCGGGCACTTATTATTGGTACAATTTGGTTGGAGGAACCGATAACGGTCATTTTTCAGACAAAGTGTATGTAAACAACCGAGCTCCCAAATACGATGCCGGCGGGCCTTTGCCTGTAGAAAACATACCGGCATTTGCTGCTAAATGGAAAAATAATATTTCTGTAGGCTTGGCACCCTATGCAGTACAATACTTATTGATTGATAAAAAATAAGACAATCGGTTCAATAGCCTATGAAATGGAAAAAAAGGCCTTACTATTTTTTAAAGTGACACCAAAAATGAAAAAGTAGCCCTACTATTTTTTAAAGTGACATCAAAAATGAAAAAGTAGCCTTACTATTTTTTAAAGTGACACCAAAAATGAAAAAGTAGCCCTACTATTTTTTAAAGTGACACCAAAAATGAAAAAGTAGCCTTACTATTTTTTAAAGTGACACTAAAAATGAAAAAGTAGCCCTACTATTTTTTAAAGTGACACTAAAAATGAAAAAGTAGCCTTACTATTTTTTAAAGTGACGCTAAAAATGAAAAAGTAGCCCCACTTTTTTTGTAAGTGACACTAAAAAGAAAAAAGTGAGTCTTTGTTTGCTTACAAAAGCACCAAAAAGAAAAAAGTAGGTCTTTGTTTGCTTACAAAAGCACTAAAAATAAAAAAGTGAGCCTTTGTTTGTTTACAAACGCACCAAAAATGAAAAAAGAGGGTCTTTGTTTGCTTACAAAAGCACCAAAAATAAAAAAGTGGGTCTTTGTTCGCTTACAAAAGCACCAAAAAGAAAAAAGTGGGTCTTTGTTTGCTTACAAAAGCACTAAAAATAAAAAAGTGGGTCTTTGTTTGTTTACAAAAGCACCAAAAATGAAAAAAGAGGGTCTTTGTTTGCTTACAAAAGCACTAAAAATAAAAAAGTGGGTCTTTGTTCGCTTACAAAAGCACCCAATCGCAATAAAACATTCGGTACTATTTTGTTGCATTATTTCACCAGTTAAAAAATCCTGATTATATGAATCGTTTTTGCTTTTTATGGCTGTTGCTGCCGTTTACTGCATGGGCACAAAAGAACAACCTATATCAAATCAATTCGCCCGATGGACGTTTGCAGGCTATCATTAATGCCAATAAGCAATTCACTTGGCAAGTAGCACACAATGGAGTAGTTGTGGTAAAGCCATCTGCCATAACCTTGGTGGTTAATCAAAACGACTCACTAGGGGTACAGCCCAAAGTGGTAAAAGCTACCACCCAATTGGTCAACGAAAATTTTACAACCCCTTTTTACAAAAAAGCATCTGTTAGCAATCATTACCAACAGTTGACCCTGCAATGCAAAGGCAATTTTGCTTTGGTGGTGCGCGCCTATAACGACGGAGTGGCTTATCGCTTCGAGACTACCAAAAAAGATTCGATGACCATTGTAAATGAAGTGGCCAATTTCAATTTCGAATCCAATTACAAAGCCTATATCCCTTATATCCGCGATTGGCGTGAGCAGGATAAATTTTGTGTGCCATTTGAGTCGCACTACGATGAAATAACCCTTGGCCAATTTCAAAAAGATTCCTTGGCTATTTTACCACTTTTGGTTGCTATCAACGCAAACAAAAAAGTAGCCGTTCTCGAAGCCGATGTAGAAAGTTATCCGGGTATGTTTACCACCACCAATGCCGGCAAAAATGGGCTCACCGGGGTGTTTGCTCCCTACCCATTAACCGAAAGAATTGGCGGTTTTGCTAAACTGAATCTCATGCCCGTTCAGCGTGCCCCCTACATTGCACGTACCGTAGGCACAAGAACCTTCCCTTGGCGGGCGATTGTTGTTAGCGAAACCGATAAAGAACTTGCTAATAACGATATGGTACAAAAACTAGCAGCCCCTTGTCGCATTGCCGAAACAAGTTGGATAAAACCCGGAAAAGTAGCCTGGGATTGGTGGAATAATTGGAACATTACCAAAGTAGATTTTAAAGCAGGCGTAAATACAGAAACCTATTTGTATTACATTGATTTTGCTGCCGCTAACGGCATAGAATACATTGTAATGGATGAAGGTTGGAGCCAAACCAACGAATTATTGAAAATAAAACCAAGCATCAACCTACAGAAAATAGTAGCCCACGCCAAGGAAAAGAAAGTAGGGGTGTTTTTATGGGCCACCCTGCAAGGAATGCTCAAGCAAACCAACCAAATATTGGCTACCTATTCCCAAATGGGTATCAAAGGATTTAAAATAGATTTTGTTGACAGAGACGATCAAAAAATGGTGGATTATGTGTACCAAATAGCCCAAAAAGCAGCCGATTACCAATTGATGATTGACTATCATGGTATGTACAAGCCCACCGGTATACAACGCACTTATCCCAATATTGTCAATTTTGAAGGGGTAAAAGGCATGGAAAACAACAAATGGACCGCCAACGACGATGTGCCCAAATACGATGTTACGGCTCCATTTATCCGAATGCTTGCCGGACCAATGGATTACACACCCGGTGCTATGCGCAATGCAACCAAAGCATCGTTCAGACCCGACAACAATATGCCAATGAGCCAAGGAACACGCTGTCACCAATTGGCCATGTACACCCTTTTTGAAGCACCCTTACAAATGCTAGCCGATAATCCCACTGCCTATATGAAGGAGCAGGAGTGTACGCAGTTCATTGCACAAATACCTACCGTGTTCGATGAAACCGTGGCGCTCGATGGGGCTGTTGCCAAATACATTGCGTTGGCACGTAGAAAAGGAACCACTTGGTATGTAGGGGCTATGACCAATTGGGATGCACGTACCTTACAAATTGATGGTAGCTTTTTGGGTGAGGGCACCTACGAAGCAGAAATTTTTGAAGACGGTATTAATGCCGATAGAGATGCTACTGATTATAAAAGGAAAATAATAACATTCGATAGTCACCAAAAACTAACCATCAAGCTTCAAAATGGCGGTGGATGGGCGGCCATCATTAAAAAAAGGTAAAAAAGATACATTTTATACCCCCTTTTTAAACAGAAGATACCTGCGCAGCCAAAGGCTTTGTAGCACATTTGCATCCAACGCTAGCTTGTCATGTTATGAAAGTTTGGGTATCCAACTAGTATCTATTCTATCATTATCTGGCAGCTTGCAAATCAAAAGATGCAATAAATAGACAATCATGAAAAGAAAATGCTTCTTATACAACCTACTCTTGGTTGGTGCAGCCTCTTGTGCATTTACCACAAGTTTTGCTCAAAACAACGAAGCCAAAATAGAGGCTTTGTTGAAAAAAATGACCCTTGAAGAAAAAGTGAACATGATTCACGGCGTATCTTCTTTTAATTCGGGTGGCGTAGCTCGTTTGGGCATACCCGAGTTGGTTACTTCCGATGGGCCACATGGTGTACGCATTGAACACGGCAGAGATTGGACGCCCGATAAAAACGTATTTGATTCGGGTACTTATTTGCCCACAGGCAATACCCTAGCTGCCACTTGGAATCCGCAATTGGGCTTTGCCTATGGTAAAGTGTTGGGTAGCGAGGCAAAATACCGTGGTAAAGATGTGATTTTAGGACCCGGCATCAACATCATTCGTACCCCTTTGAACGGTAGAAACTTCGAGTATATGAGCGAAGACCCTTACTTGATTGCTAAAATGGTAGTGGGCTATGTGCAAGGTGTACAAAGCGAAGGAATTTCGGCTTGTGTAAAACATTACATGGCCAATAACCAAGAAACCAAGCGTACCACGGTAAACGTACTCATGAGCGAACGCGCATTGCGCGAAATATACTTGCCCGGTTTTAAAGCCGCAGTGGTAGAGGGTAAAGTAAATACCATCATGGGTGCTTACAATAAATTTAGAGGACAATATTGCACACACAACGATTATTTGGTCAACAAAATCTTGAAAGGAGAGTGGGGCTTTAAAGGTATTATGATGAGCGATTGGGGGGCCGTACACAACACGCTCGAAGCCATACACAATGGTACCGATTTGGAAATGGGTACCGATATTGGTACACCTCCTTTCCCGTACAACAAATTTTATTTGGCCGATACGGTAGTGCGGTTGGTAAAATCGGGCAAAGTTGCCGAAACCCTCATCAACGATAAGGTAAGGCGTATCCTCCGCATTATGTACCAAACCAACATGATAGAAGGCAAACGCACCCCTGGTTATTACGGCACCAAAAACCACCAAATGGTAGCGCAAGCAGTGGCTGAAGAAGGTATTGTGTTGTTGAAAAACGAGCAGCGTTTATTACCACTTAGTCGGGATGTACAATCGATTGCCGTAATTGGTGAAAATGCTTTCCGAAAAAATGCCTTAGGTGGTGGAAGTTCTCAAGTAAAACCTACTTACGAAATTACGCCTTTGGTAGGTTTGCAACAGTTGGTGGGCAACAAAACCAATATTACCTACAGTCGCGGATTTAAAATAGAACGCAACGCCAAAGCCGATCCAAAACTAATACAAGAAGCTGCCGCTGCCGCCGCTAAAGCAGAAGTAGCGATTGTAGTAGGAGGTTGGGTACACGGATACAATTACAGCAATTGGGACGACAATGCCTATGATGCCGAAGGAATAGATAAACCCGATATGAAAATGCCTTTTGGACAAGACGAATTGATTGAGGCCGTTGTTAAAGCCAACCCCAATACCATTGTGGTACTTATGGGTGCAGGAGGTATAGAAATGGGTCGTTGGGTAAACAAAACCAAAAGTATTGTACAAGCTTGGTATCCCGGTATGGATGGTGGTACCGCTTTGGCTCGCTTACTTTTTGGCGAAGTAAACCCTTCCGGAAAATTGCCTATGTCGTTGCCTAAAAAGTTAGAAGATTGCCCCGCACACAAACTCGGCGATTTTCCCGGCGATAGCATTGCCCTCAACTACAAAGAAGATATTTTTGTAGGCTATCGTTATTACGATACGTACAAAATAGCCCCCGAATTTGCTTTTGGTCATGGCCTTTCTTATACCACTTTTGATTACAGTGCACTAACAGCCACCAAAAAAGGTACAGCGGTTACCGTTACCCTCAACATAAAAAATGCAGGTAAAATGGCCGGTGCCGAAGTGGTACAGCTATACGTTAAAGAGCAAGCACCTAGTGTGCCACGCCCCGAAAAAGAACTAAAAGGCTTTCAAAAAATACAATTGCAACCCGGCGAAAGCAAAAAAGTAACCCTAACGTTACCTGCCGATGCGTTCCAATATTTTGACGAAAAAGCCAACAAATTTGTGTTGCATCCCGGCAAATTCCAATTGTTGGTGGGCAGTTCATCAAAAGACATCCGACTGTCTACATCCATCGTTCTATAACAGTGTAGTACACTGTTCACATAGGTTTTTATGGTTTGTTTGTATTTAAAAAGAAGGGCTTCCGTTTTCGGAGGCCTTTTTTTTGCCACAAAGGACACAGTGGAGGGTGGAGAAGGCGTAAGGTA
>Ga0209398_1000799_pt1 | contig 18101 bp, 14 predicted proteins | sample AshMeaBigSpring_FD_184125 | JGI IMG/M metagenome (GOLD analysis project Ga0209398, IMG submission 184125) | Groundwater microbial communities from Big Spring, Nevada to study Microbial Dark Matter (Phase II) - Ash Meadows Big Spring (SPAdes)... | ecosystem: Environmental > Aquatic > Deep... | reverse complement strand
ATGTTCGAGTTGATGTTTGGCAGCGCCTATGCGATGAGCCCCGACGGGTATGATGTGGGCCTTCGGCTGGTCTGCCGGAACTCGGTTGATGGCACGTCAGCGGTCCGCTCCCATCTGGGCTGGTTCCGCTTCGTCTGCAGCAATGGCATGGTCGTTGGTGTGACCCTGGGGAAAACCCGGCTTGCTCATAAACCCGGCGCGGACCTCGGCGCGCTTTTCGCCCCGCTGAAGGATCAGCTTGCTGTGGTGGAAAAGGAACGGGCCACCCTAGCGGATTGGACGTCAACGCGGGTTTCGCAAACCGACATCCGCCGCTGGGTGGACGGACCTTTGGCAGAGAAATGGAACAGTCTGGCAGCCGCACGGGTTTGGCACATTACTCAAACCGGTCTGGACGCCCGGTTCGCGCCGCCCTTCCGGAAGGCGGATCCAAGCAAGCGGAAGGTAGAGCTCCTGGATGCCGTTCCCGGAACACCCGACCGTGCCAAAACAATATACGATGTGGCTCAGGCACTCAGCTATGTTGCCACCCGCCGCCGCGACGTGGAAGAGGCGGAAGCTTTCCAACGAGAAATCGGCCCGCTGCTTTCTCACATTCAAAAATACTGACACCGCAACCATGAATGTCCCTCTCCGGATTTACCCTCCGCTCAACTCATCACCACTATGATCCAACTCCATTCCAACGACCTGACGTTTTCCTTTCCCGCGCTCGACGCGACAATCCGAACCCTTCTTGAAGCCCACATCGAAGAAACCTCCGCAGCCTTTGTGTCGGGCTTCCTCTCTACAGCCCGCAAAGAAATAGAGATTCTCGAAGGCCATTACACGTATGATCGTAAGGCGCTGGCGGCATCGAGCAAGAGGTTGGACGTCTTTTCAGGTGCTCAAATTGCCGAAGCCTATCGGGTGGCGTGCCTGGAAAAACTTCCGAGTCGCGGCACTCGATGCCAAATCTCCTTTCAGAGAACTTTACGACTGCCCGACGACGGAAGGACCTACCCTCTGCCTGCGGGACTCGGGAGGTTTCCCCTGCGCTCCGTGAAGGGTTATGCTGACACGGCACCGCAACAATGGCTGGAAAAAGGAGGCGTAATTCTGCCGATGTATCAGGGCGAAGCCATGTGGATGTCTTTCGAATCCACGATTCCCTGTGCGCTGAAGATCGTGTCAGGGAGCGTAAATGCCTTAACGGGTGAGCGCGACCTACGGGAACTCGACTCCGATCCGCAAAACTACGTGGTGGTTCCTGACCAACCTTGGCTGGATGGCTTCAAAGTCAGCAAAGGCACGGTGCGGCAGTTTGTGGCGATGCCGGTGGGATCGGGGCACACAGTCAGCGAACAATTGGCCAGTGGCGCCGAGTCGGGAGGACTGGTGATCGAAATCTTTCCGATGAAGGAGGAACCGTGTTTTCAAGAATTCCTTGAGGGCGAACTGGACAGGATCATGCATGACGTTTTGACGAATCTCCTCGGAGAGGGTTGGGAAGGTCAGAGTCAAATCCTGTGTTGCCGCCCTGCGTCGGCAATGGTTTGCGAAAGTAGCGAGGACGTCGGACTTGGTGCCGGTGGAAAAATCCAGCAGGAAATCTATGCGGATGACCATGGTATTGACACATGGAGTTTCCAGCACGCGACCCGCGTATGCGTTCACACGTGCAACGCGATGATGTGGCGCAAAGTCACCGGGGAAAATCCGCCCCATCCGCCATTGACGGCTACGGAATACACCCGCCACCGTATTCCCTGGTTTGACTTCTACCGCGCCGATCTGGATGCGCTCCCCGAGACCAAGGACCTGGCCGGCATCAAGAGCGTCGCACAGGTTTCCGCAGCCAAGGGATTGGCATCATGGGAAGATGAGGACGAAATCGACCCGTCACTGGTTGTGCAGTATGGCAATGCCCGGCGCCCCGAAGAAATTCGCGCTTGGGGCCGTTTGTGAATTTTCATAACGCGCCGTGAGACGGGTAGTAGGAATACCCTCTCATGAGATCGAACGTAAGGCGAGGACCGTCGTGGGCGACAGTAGGATCGATCCGAAGGCTCCGCTTTCAGCTTCGAGAGCCCCCGCTTGACAACGGAGCCACACATCAATAGGACAAGAGCAAGTTCAATGACGCTATCGCTCCATCGCAGCCCCGTTTCTTCATGGATAAAGACATCCATGTTGGGGCCTTATTGCGTCGCGGAAGTCCAGCAATTCGGCGGCATCAATACCCCAGCAGACCCGCGAGCGAGCAGGTAGAATCCAGAACCTTTTTTTCGATTTTCAAACCCTGCTCGCCGAAAGACGAGCAGGGTTTTTTCGTTCCCACCCAGACCAACACCACCACCATGAAAACCAAAATCCAATCCGAACTGAACCGCATCGAGAACGAACGCGGAGTGCAGGTGCTTTATGCCGTCGAATCCGGCAGCCGAGCCTGGGGATTCGCGTCGACCGACAGCGACTACGACGTGCGCTTCATCTACCTGCGTGCCCCGGAGTGGTATCTCTCCGTCGAACAGAAGCGCGATGTCATCGAGGAGCCGATCAGCGGCGAACTCGACATCAGCGGCTGGGATCTGCGCAAGGCGCTCGGCCTGCTGCGGAAATCGAACCCTCCCCTGCTCGAATGGCTGAAATCGGCGATCGTGTATCGGGAGGACGTTGGCTTCTCCACGGGCTTCCGTGCCCTGGCAGAAAATTACTACAGCCCGGGGAAGTGTTTTCTTCACTACCTGCACATGGCCGAGGGAAATTTCCGCGATTACCTGCGCGGGGATGTGGTCTGGCTGAAGAAATACCTCTACGTGCTCCGGCCCATCTGCGCCTGCCGGTGGATCGAGCGCGGGCTCGGCCCGGTGCCGATGGAGTTTTCGAAACTCGTAAACAAGACGATCGACGACGTGATGCTGCGCTTCGCCATCGCCGACCTTGTCGTGCGCAAGCGCAATGGGGAGGAGTTGGACCGCGCCCCGCGCGTGCCGGTGATCAGCGAGTTTGTCGAATCCGAACTCGCCAGGTTGGCAGACATCGCGCCCGAAAAAACCGAACCGTTGCCGGTCACCGAACTCGACGCATTCTTCCGAAACACCCTTCTCAAAGCCGCATGAAAACCAAAGACATTCTCAAACTGGGCGTTCCTCTCGGGAAACCGATGGACGAAGCCTTCAAATTCATTTCCGCCTTCTGCACGGGGGGCGGAGACAAGGAGAACCTCGGAGCCGAGATCTCAGCGATTGTTGCCGCACCCGGCAACTTCGCGGATGACCTGCTTCGCGGTCCACTCGCGTCTGCTCTCCAAGCCCCGGACCTTTACATGCCGGGAAAACCGCCGGCTCCTTGGAAGCAGTGGGGAAGCGACATCGACGAGATGGCACTCAAGCAGATCGAGGCGGCCAGCCTCCTGCCGATTTCCGTCGCCGCTGCCCTGATGCCGGACGCCCACGTCGGCTACGGGTTGCCCATTGGAGGAGTGCTGGCTACGGAAAACGCCGTCATCCCTTATGCCGTCGGCGTGGACATCGCGTGTCGAATGAAGATGAGCGTTCTCGACCTGCCGACGGACTGGCTCAATGACAGAAAGGACCGGTTGGCCGAAGCCATCGAAAAGGAGGCCAGGTTCGGAGTTGGTTCCACGTTCAAGGATCGGCGGGCGCACGATGTTCTCGACGAGGACTGGTCGGTGAGCCCCATTACGGCGAAGAACAAGGAACGCGCGTGGGCGCAGCTCGGGACGAGCGGGAGCGGAAACCACTTTGTGGAATTTGGTCTCCTGACCGTGAAGGACAACGCAAGCGGGCTCGAACCCGGCGAATACGTCGCGCTCCTCTCCCACAGCGGAAGCCGTGGGACCGGAGCGGCCGTCTGCGACCACTACAGCAAGCTCGCCACAGCCCAGCACCGCGAACTGCCGAAGGAACTGTCGCGCCTTGCCTGGCTTTCCCTCGACAGCGCGGACGGCCATGAATACTGGGCGGCCATGAACCTGATGGGCCGGTATGCAGCGGCCAACCATGCCCTCATCCACAAACACATTACCGAAAACCTCGGAGTCGAGGTTCTCCTTGATGTGGAAAACCATCACAACTTCGCGTGGAAGGAAGTCCATTTCGGGAAAGAGGTCATCGTCCACCGCAAAGGGGCAACCCCGGCGGGCGAGGGCGTGCTTGGAATTATTCCGGGCTCCATGGCGACGCCCGGATTCCTCGTGAGCGGAAAAGGCAATGTGGACTCGCTCAACTCGGCGTCGCACGGCGCCGGGCGGGCGATGAGCCGCACCCGGGCCAACCAGACTCTTTCCTGGCACGACGCCAACGCGTTCTTGCGGGATCGCGGCGTCACGCTCATCTCAGCCGGTCTCGATGAGGTTCCTGCCTGCTACAAGGACATCGAAACCGTCATGGCGGCCCAGGCAGACCTTGTGAACGTCCTCGCGCGCTTCGACCCGCGCCTTGTCAAGATGTGCCCGAGCGGGGAGCGCCCGGAGGATTGATCTGTATTTCTGGAAAGACAGACAAAATGAAAATTCTCTTCACCGCCGACTTGCATTTGAACATCCACGCGCCCAATCCGCGAAGCGGGCGCTCCGCGATGGAGGACTTTTCCGAGGCCATCCGGCGGGAAAAGCCGAAAGTCGTCGTTGTCGCGGGCGATATTGGCGCTGCAGGCCACGCCGCCCGCCATCTCACGGAAATACGAAACGCCGTGGGCGACCGTCCGCTCGCGATCACGCTCGGGAACCACGATTTCTGGTTGGGCAGCATCGGGCACGCACAATTTTCGAACCTGGACCAAGTTGTCACACGGTATTGGCGCGAACCCGCCCGCGACTTGAATATTGTCCTGCTCGACCGCGAGAACCTTGATTTGGGCGAGATTGTTGTCGTTGGTTGCTACGGGCATTTTGATTTGGGCCATGCGGAGCCAGGTCTTCACGTCGGTGGCATCGAGGTTACCGAGGACATCTATCTCTCGGGAGGCATGGATGGGCTTTTCTGGAACGATTTTCGCTACATCCCAAACTGCGCAACACGCATCCGGGAAGAGGCGCGGGCGCAAGCAGAAGGTCTCGCCGCGCGCATGGATACTGCGATTGCAACAGGGAAGCGTCTTCTCATCGCCACCCACACCTGCCCGTTGCGCGAACTCAACGGGCACCCGCTGCGCGGCGGTGCCTCCGACATCCTGTCTGCCTACTCCGGAAATTCCCTGCTCGGAAAAGAAATCGAGAATCGCGCCGGTCACGTCGATTTCCTCATGTGCGGGCACACGCACATGCCTGTGCGGGAACAAAACTTGAATGGCATCCGCTGCCTCAATGTCGGCGCGGACTACGGGCGATTTCGAGGAGTTGTTTACAACACCGGGAACAAAATCATCAAATGGACGGGAGAGAAACTGCCCGGCTGAGGCTTATGCGCACCCTCTTCAAATTCAAGTTTGATGCGCACTCAAAAAATATTTCCGAAATACTAATATTTCCTCTTGACTGCCTTAGCACATCAGTTAGTTTTTCTGCATCTTCAATGAAATCGAGAGCATATCATCAACCAATAGCGAATACCGACTGCCGTCGGAGTCGTGCTCTCGTGTCCGGGTGGTTTTCACTCGGTATGATCGAAGCCACACTTACGACGGAGGCCAGGACCTCGTAGAAGTTTTCACAGAAACATTCGACGAACCCGGCCTCAAACGAGACCGGGTTTTTTTATTTCCTATTACCCAACGACAAATTTCCTAAACAAGACATAGAACGAAAAAGGACCAGAACCAGTTAGAGCTGATTCCGGCCCGAGGCGGACCTTGCAGGGTCCTAATGCCGCGGCCAACATACCGCAACCTGACACCCTGTCAAGCCCGCCTCTCGCTCTCCGAGAGGCCCCAAGGCGCGCCGGAAGCGCCCCAAACGTCCGCCGTGAAATCCAGCGGGTGCAGTCCCTTATTGGGTTGCGATGGTGTGTGTTCTTTATGCGTTCGCCGGGAGGATGCTGTCTTAGGACGGCATCCTTCCGGCAAGGTGCGGGCTTATTAGCCCGTTCCAAACGCGCTCAATTCGTGCCGCAGGTCAACTTGTTCCTGCGGCACGCCCATTTTCTATTGCGGGAAGGATTGGCATCCTGCCGGGTCTCATAAGCCTGGCTCCCGTGGTTCGATCCCACGTCCCGCTAACCATTTCTTCAGATACGGAGGGCACCAGCTTGTGCAGCCGGGTCTCCAAAACCCAGCCTGCCCGGGGCAGCACCGGGACTCCTTGCCATTTTTCCTAAGATGGAGGCCGTAGTGTATCAGTTAGCATTGCAGGCTGTGAACCTGCCGGAGCGGGTGCGATCCCCGTCGGTCTCCCCATCACTTTCAATGGGCCGCTAGATTAGTCAGTAAATCAGCCGGTTTGCACCCGGCAGTGCACGGAGCATAGCCGTGGCGGTCCACCATTTCATAAATCCCGGAGAGGACAGGCGTCCCGGCGTGTCTCATACGCATGCCTTGCGTGGTTCGATTCCACGCTCCGGAACCATTTTCCCTGTGTAGCCCAACCAAGTAGAGGCACCACGTCGAGAACGTGGCCAGTGCGGGTGCAAATCCTGCCGCAGGGACCACTTTGAAGGACCCGATGCCACAGCAGACCGGCACCCGACTTTTAATCGGACATTGGTGAGGTTGCAACTACCTCCGGGTTCACCACTTATCCTGCCCTGTCGTCCAACAGTAGGACAGCGGACTCTGAATCCGCCGATGATGGTGCGAATCCATCTGGGGCAGCCACTTCAGGGAAGACGAACCGGACAAGCGTGCCGGGACTGTTTCGAAAACAGATCGGGCCGGCGACGGCCTGGGGAGCAGGCCCTCCGTCTTCCGCCAGTTTCGGACGCGAGTAACAACAGCATGTTTGCCTGCCTGTCGAGCAGGAGCGAGCGGGGGCAGCACCCGTCGCGTCCGCCATTTTATTCAACACGCCCACTGGCAGGATTCGTACCGGATCTCGTTTCTGACCGAAACGGGAATCGGGCACGAGTCCTGCCGTGGGCACAGGTTTCCTCGGGCACGAGGAAGAAAGCTAATCCGCCTGCCTTGGGAGCAGGATATACCCGGAGCGTTACCGGGGTGCCCGACCATTTCAAACAAGCGCGCCAGTGATGTTTAACAGTTCCAGCATGCCGCTCTTCCAAAGCGGTCGTCCGGGTGCAACTCCCGGCTGGCGTACCAAGTTTCCGCCCCCGTGGCTCGAACAGATCAGGCACCCGTCTTCTAAACGGGATCGATGCCGGTGCAATTCCGGCCGGGGGTTCCATTTTTATGCGCCGCATGCCGAAGCCGTCGAGGCGACTGCCTGCAAAGCAGTTCTTACCCGGTGCGAGTCCGGGGCGGCGCTCCACTTCTTTCTCTCCGCGTGATGTAACAGACAGCATGCGAGGCTTCGAACCTCGTCGTCAGGGTGCAACTCCTTGCGTGGAGACCAATTCAGGGAAGGTGAACCGGACGAGCGAACCGGGACTCATTGCTAATGAGATCGGGCTGGGATACCGGCCTGGGGAGCATGTCCTCCGCCTTCCGCTCTTTTTCCCCATGTAGCCCAACAGTAGAGGCATCCGACTTAAAATCGGACAAGTGCGGGTGCGAATCCCGCCGTGGGGATTGCCTTTTGCCGCACAAGCATAGACAGCGATGCAGCCGATTCGTAATCGGCAGAGCAGGGCGCAAGTCCCTGGCGTGGCTCCAATTTCTCCGCATGATGTAACAGACGAGCATCTCCCCGTCCTAAGGGGAGCGTGAAGGTGCAACTCCTTCTGTGGAGATCAAGCATTACCCCACGTAGCCCAACAGTAGAGGCATCCGGCTCAGAACCGGACCAGTGCGCGTGCAAATCGTGCCGTGGGGACCAATTTTCGTGCCGGCAACTTCCCGGGCCAGACTGTGATCAGCGCCCACGGGGGATCGGATGCAGCCGGTGGCCTGGCACGAATTTCGGGCTGTAGCGTAGTAGCCAACGCACCTGCCTTGGGAGCAGGGGATCGCGGGTGCAAGTCCCGCCAGCCCGACCATTTTCCAGGGGATAGTGTAGCCAGTTCGCACTCGGGCCTGTGAAGCCCGCAGGGTGGGTGCAAGTCCCACGTCCCTGACCAACTTCGATAAGCGTGCGAGGCGACTGTCAGTTGTGTCGCCCTGGTCTGTAAAACCAGGCCCATTGGGTAAACTGCGGAGGTGCAACTCCTCCCGCACGCAGATTTTTTCGCTGGATGGCATAGAGAGATGTGCGCGGGTCTGAAGAGCCCGAGAGGTTGGCGCAATTCCAACTCCAGCGGCCACTTTTGAACAACCGGCGGTGATGTAACAGTAGCATGGCTGGCCTACACCCAGCTCGCGAGGGGGCAGAACCTTCCCGCCGGACCACCTTTACGCGGCATTCGTCTATCAGCAGGACACCACGTTGCCAACGTGGATGGGCCGGAGCGTCACCGGCATGCCGCATTTGCCGCCGAAGCATAGAAAGCGATGCGCGCCCTTGGTATGGGCGGGAGCCGGGTGCAAGTCCTGGCGGTGGCTCCATTTTCGTCCCCGTAGTTCAGCAGACAGAACGCAAGGTTGCGGACCTTGAGGCCGCAGGTGCAATTCCTGCCGGGGATATTTTTTGCCGTGTCGTCCAACAAGCAGGACTCCGGATTTTGGATCCGGCTATGATGGTGCGAACCCATCTGCGGCAGCCAGCTTTGGAAGATGAACCGGACCAGCGCGCCGGGACCGCCTTGAAAGCGGATCGGGCCGGAAACGGTCTGGGGAGCATGTCCTCCGTGTTGACGCTCTCGCTCCCGCGAGTAGCGCCCTGACGGGCTGCCTTCGGCCGTCTCCCCCGCGCATTCCCATGCGCCGGTGGTCCGCCACTTGCCCGCATAGCTCAATAGCAGAGCCGCCGACCGATAATCGGCAGACCGGGGTGCAAATCCCCGTGAGGGCACCATTTTTTCAATACCAGCGTGGGATAACAGTAGTCCGCCCGCCTGTTAAGCGGAACGGTGATGGTGCGAATCCATCCGCTGGTGCCATTTCATGCCGCGCAAGCATAAACACGAGATGCGCCCGCCTTGTAAGCGGGAGATCCGGGTGCAACTCCCGGGCGCGGCTCCCCCCTCCTCCCGTGGTGTAAAGTAGCACGGCCGACTTATGATCGGTTAGCCCTAGATGTGGGCGCGGTCCGGGTGCAAGTCCTGGCGGGAGGACCATTTTTTCCACGCTCCGTAGTTCAGAGAGCAGAACGCCGGTTTCATAAGCCGGATGCCGCAGGTGCAATTCCTGCCGGAGCGATATTTTCAGGCCCACGAATGCAAAGAGACGAGCGCCTCGCCTTTCAAGCGAGTCCTAGCCGGTGCAAGCCCGGCCGTGGGTGCCAATTTTGAGCGCTATGAACGCATGAAGAACACACGGGGACATTTTACCATGAAAGACAAACTCACATCTCCAAACGTGCTCGCCTTGAATGCGAACTGGCAGACCATCGATGTTTACACGCCGCAGAAGGCGTTTTGCATGATGGCCTCCGGCGCAGCTGCGGGCATCGACACCTCTGGTGGATCGATGGTCCCTCTTCTCTGGGAGAAGTGGATCGTGCTCCCCACCGAAGAAGGCGAGGATGCCGCCATGACGGCCAAAGGTCCGATCCGCATTCCCCGGGTCATCATCGCCGTCAATTACCGCTTCCTGAGGATCAAGACCGAGCCGCTGACGCACGAAACCATCGCCCGCCGGCAGGACTTCCGCTGTGCCTACAGCGGCAGGCCGGTCCGCCGAAAGAACTGGTCGCTGGACCACGTCATCCCAAAGAGTCGTGGTGGATCTTCGTCATGGGATAACCTCGTCATCGCCGACAAGGAAGTGAACAACCGCAAGGGGGACCGCACGCCGTCCGAGGCCGGGCTTCATTTGCTGCACAAGCCGCAGGCCCCTCGAAGGTATGTGCCCGGGGACGACATCAGGCGGAAGTTCGGGGTCCTGTTTCGCGAATGGGAGCCGTTTATCAGCGGGCCGAGATAGTCCAGTTCATGACCCCGGTCATCATCATCACCGGCACCGCCAACGCATCCTTTTCGGTCTGTGGTCTGTTGGGGGAAGAGGCGATCTCCAAATTGCAAATTGGCAAGGGGACTAGTCTAGGGAGGCGCCATTCGCGGGTCCAGAGCCGCTTTGAGCGCTGGCTACTCGCCGTCCTCGTCGTCCTCGTTGTGGAGGGTGATCGAGTCCACGACAAAATCCGTGGACGCCGGCGCCTTCACGGGGGCAACCTTCAGCCGGTGCACTTGTCCATTGCTTACCGCCTCGAGGAGATCATTCGGCTTCGGGGTGGTCACAAGGACTTTCAAGCCGGAGAAAATGAGCTCGACGGTGCTCGTCGATTGGTCCGCCGTGATGCGAAGAAGCCAGTTCCACGGGATCAATGTGCGGTGAGTATCGTTATGGATGATCAGGTTCTTCGGGGTTGTCGTGTTCATTTGCTTTGGTGGTTTTGGTTTTGGAGGAAAATGATTGGGCTGGGGCCTTCGAGGAACCGTCCACCGGATTCGCTATAGGGTGGTCTGGCATCTGGGGAACGCCTCGAAGCTCCGAAGGCCTGTCCGGCACGGCTGCTTCCGCTGGTTTCGGCTCTGGGTTCAAGGGCAGAAACTCGGGATGAACTCTTGCCATGGCGATTTCGACGGCTTTCGCGGAAGCGCGGTGCAGGTGGGCAGTTTTTTTGACGGTGAGCCCCAAGAGCGCCTTGCGTTTGGCGAGGGTGCGAATCAAAGTCCGCATCAAGGGACCAGGTCGCTTTCGGAGCAGAACGATGACCTTTCCGGGAAGATTCTTTCGGGAAAGATCAGCCCGGTAGCCGTGGCGGAAAAACGTGAACCAGGGCGGCAGGTCTTCGCCACAAGTGAGGTGGATTGTGCCGTCACCATGGATATGGTCGACTTGGACAGTGGTGCCGCATTTTAACCGGTGTTTCCTTCCCGGCACCCCTTCTGTGAGCGAGAGCACCGTTCCTGGCTGAAAATTGATCTGCGCCTGGCTGACACGGGTGAGCTTGCTCCAGACCTTCGGAGTAATCGTCTTGGGGTGACCATTCGCTTTCTCAACGGTGATTTCGGCACCAGAGATCTCGACGACGCGGACGCACTCGCCCGCTTGGAAATGGCGGGTGGCGGACAAGCTCACGGCCGTATCCCCGATACGTGGGGCGGCACACGGGAGGGGTTGGTAGCCCGTGAGGCTTCGTGCCGGAAGCCCGGTGATTTTGCTGAGACGATCTTCGATTTCCTTCTCAAGTCGGCCCGCAGCCTCCGGATCATCGGCGACGAACTGAACCATTTCGCGACGGCCGAGGAGATGGGCCACACTTTCCGCCACCATGGAGATGGCTCGGTCCTTTCTGCGCTCAGTCCGCAGGAGCGAGCGGGGAACCATGTTTGCGACAAATTGGATAGGACGCTCCACGCGTTCGAGATCCACAAGCGCCATCCAGTGGTGACGGGCCAGGGCAGAGACAATTGATGGATTCTGCTGCTCCCCGAGAGCCTTTTCTCCGGTCAGAAGAATAATCTGAACGCTGGATTGCGCGGCGTGCTCGGTGATTCCACGAAGTTCGGTAAGGGTCAGTTTCTCTGCCTTTTCGACAAGCAGCGTTTTCCCGTCCCCGGCCAGCGCCTTGGAAAGAGGCGTGGCGGGCCCAAGTTTTTGGATCGCCTCTGGTAACGCATAGACCGGCTTCTTCCCGAGGCAAAGAAGGCCAGAGTGAAAGCCTAGGAAAAGGTGTTTGAAGGCCTCAGCCCTCCTCGTTCTGGCAATCAGGATCGGGAGACCGCAAAGGACGAGTTGAAGAGCGTCATTTACTGGCGCGTCAGGGATCCGGCCACGGATAATTTTCCGGGGCCCGAGCGCTATGTGAATATCCAGAAAAACAGCGGAGAGCCGCTCTTGGGCTTCGGCATTCGTGAGGGAATTGCCAACACGCAGATAGTTCCCGTCTTCGATCTGCTGATGGATAACAGCCTGGGCCACTTCACCGCTCCAAGTGCCATCAGCTTTTGCCAAAGCTCGGGCAAGCAACAGTTCGCGGGTCACGCGGGCATGGCATTCCAGCAACTCATCCAAAGTGGCGTCGAGAACGCGGCGAGCGGCGGCCGTGCTCTCAAGACGGGGTATCGGCATTCTTGCACGACCCAGCGCTCCCAGAACCACCTCCTTGATCGGGTTCAAGTGATCCTTGAGCTCGATGCTCCAGCGTCCCGACATGCCCGCCCAATTCTCTTTTGATTTGGTTCGGCGGCTAGACAAAATCAGCAGCTTCATATCTTCGTGGTTGAGGGGCTTCTTGGAAAGACGGACCGCTTTCTCTAATTCCATCGTCCGCTTCGACATGATCTCCTCAGCCTCCTTCGGGATGCCCGGCACGCGAATGCCCTCGGGCGTCAACTCGAAATCATACCCAAGGAGGTGCAGTTCCTCGAATAGACGCGACATAGCCCAACAACGAATGAATTCCTTGTGCGCCAATATCTGATCGAACTGCAAAGCTTTGAAGCGCTTCTCCACGGGATCCCAAGTCACGTTGAAATACATGGCATGAGCGTGCAGTTGTGCGTCATCGGCCCGATTCAGAATGTGGTGAATGAGGAGTCCAACGACATGGCCGGTCGTCCGATCGTGGTTTGCACCATTTCGGCGCACGCGGGTTGCCGCGAACCTTGCCGCGAGAATCAGTGCCTCCCATACCACATTTTCCCAAACCCGCAGAATGCGGGTGTCTGCAAGGCAGAGTGCCAGCAAGGAGATCCATTTCAGCGGAGAAAACGTAAACTCGTAAGACGCCCGATGATCCGGGAGCGTCAATTCACCCTCAGTCCGGGTGGTGTTTGTCCGGAGAGTGAGGCGTCCTGACCCGTCAGCATTTTTACCCTCGAGCAGATTTCCACAGGCTTGAGCGGAGGGCTTCTCTGGGAGCTGAAGAATCGGATAAGGAAACTGAAACCACGTTGGCAGAGAAAGGCCAGCATCCTGTGCAGGACCATGTTTGAAGTCCCAGCAGAAGTAGGTGCTTCCTTCCTCTGCGTTCATACGGTCGTTGAAGCTGACGTTCATGAGAGCTTCTCCATTGTGTCGGCTAAGGACAGAAGGGCATTCGCATACTGGCGCAGGGCTTCGACGCCCCTGGTGTTATTTCGGGCGTCCAGAGTTCGGCGCACTTTGGGCAACGAAGATGTCATCAATCGCAGCGCCGCTGGATTGTCCTGCAGTGTGGTGGTGACAGAGGCGATGGTCTCCGCCAGCAACCCATTCACGGAGGTCTTCGAGTTCTTGTGCTTCCCTGCCTTGTGTGGGAACCAACCGTAGTCGATCGCCAGGTTGTAGGCGGGGGAGTAGCGCTGGTTGAGTTTGGCCAGAACCGCAGCGACCTCGTCGGGGGCGATGCCGGCCTGCTGTCTGCGCATAGCCTCAAGGTATGCCCTCGCCGCGTCATCCATGAGTTTGCCGCAGTATCCACTGCCCTTGGCGGCATGATCCCGGGCCGGGCCAGACACCTGAGCTTCTGGAAAAATTTCCACAAGGCGTTTGCCCGCCATCTGGCGGAACTTGGCTTCCACCGCTGCTAACTCCTTCTTGGCGATAAATTCCCTGATCAATTCGAGGGGAGATTTCTTGCGCTGCCGGTTGAGGTGGATGATGAGCGCCTCGTGCACCTCCTCAGGCATGTCGGTAAAAACCACCGGCACGTCGGGCAATCGACACTTGATCGCGGCCAATAGGCGACGTTCACCGCCTAGGACTATTTTACCCGGTGTTGCGACAATGGGCTCCTGGACCCCGAACAGCTCGATGCTGCTCAGAAACGCGGCATCCAATTCGACGTCGTAGATTTTTCGGTTGAACGGGTGGGGAGTGAGTTCCTGAGGGGGGATCATGTGCACCTTCTGGCCATTGCAGATGAGCTCAAGCAGGGTTGGAGTCGTGGAAATATGCGCGGGCTCCCCTTCTGCAGGCAACGGGGCGGTGCCGCCAGTGATCGCTGCCAAAGGAGAATTGTGAACGAAGTGTTCCTCACTTTTCTTGCCAGCCAGACTCGAGAGTTTTGCGTTCCTGAGCTCGCTGTGCCTCTCTGCCAGTTTGGAAAGGACGGGGTCATGTCCCCATTCGCGCATGCCGTCGGCGCTCAGTCCTCCAGGGAATTCGATGAAGCGTTTGATCGAATGAAAAGGATTCCTCTGATAGTAGCTTTTATCGGGAAATCCGATCGCCCCGATTTGAAATGCCATCATCAAGAAAAGCTTGATCGGGATTGGAAGGCTTTCAGCTTCCTTCGCCGATAGGATGATGTCCCTTCCTTTTGTGGGAAGGGTCGAACTCTCTCCGCCGCAGGCGACCTTGAGGTGGGCGGGAGTCCATTCCATGCCCTCCATTGCGAACCGCTCCTGGCCGCTTAAGCAGGAGTCTTCTTCAGGTGGACTGGTGGATGTGGGTGCACCCTCACGGAACTGCACTTGGGGCTGGATGTGCAAAGGCAGCCCGTCGGGTGCAAATTTGGTGATGCGATTTTGGGGGTTGGTTCCCATTTTGGTGACTTCGTTGGTGGCGATTTGGGTTGCCGCGCTTTTGATTTCAAATTTTTCTTTGCCGAGGGCACAAATCGCCACGGCTACAGAGGGAAAGAGCCCTGTTCTCAGTGCTGGATGCGGGCAGGCTGACCGGCAATCAGGAAGATGCGATCTGGGGAAAAAGCTCCGATTTCTGGGGATTTGTGGCCCCAAAACCCAGATTCCCAAGGAATTTTGTTGGGGTTCAACTCGCCTGAGCGCAGGGCGTGGCTGATCCGGGCACGTGCGGAACTTGAAAAGGAAATTGCCTGTCGATGGCTGGAGATCGTCTCTTTTGGCACGACATAATCGAGCCGGTCAACGCCGGGGTCACGGATTGCGAACGAACTCTTTCCCCTTAGGGGCATTGATTCGTTCTCACTGCAGGTGCCTTGCGCGGGGTCGGTTGTGCCGGATGAGAGCCAAATACTTTCCTGCGGGGGATCTTACGTCTGTACCTTCAGAAGCCCGTGGTGACGGCGGACAACCAAAAGAACGGCATCGGCACCTTGGCACTGTTCGCCCGCAAGCTTATCTGCCTCCGCGAGAACACGGTCCGCAGTGGCGCGGAGACGGCGCTGGGCGACGGAGTGGCTGATACCCGCTTGATCAAAAAAGAATCCCCAGTTTTTTCCGGTCAGTCGCAGGGGGTCACGTTCTCCACCGAGCTTCATCGCCATCTCGCTGGCGAGTTCGGGATACGCCCTCGTACTGACGAGATCATACAGGGGCGCCAAGCGGATTGAGCTTGTCTCTCTGAGGAGCGAAAAGTTTTTCCCATGGGCGTCACAGTTACCGATGAGGAAATTGAAGACCACCGAATCAAACAGCCGAAGCAGGTCGGGACCTGGTATGGTCGTGACGGAGCGAACCAGTTCGAAGCATTTCTTGAGATTTGGACCACCCTCCTGCTGATATTTCAGCTCCGGAGGGACACCGAGGGCCTGGCAAAAATCCTCCTGATGGATCCGTTCGTAACGACCGTCCGGGAGGAGTCGACGGTCATAACGTTCGACTTGCAGAAAACGAACGTCGCCGGCCGTTCCGATCTCCACGGCCGCAGTGGAGAGCCCCGCCGCGGCAGCCAGTCTCATGCAAAAATATTCATTTTCAACGAGTCCAGGGAAATGAGGGTTCTGGGGTTTGAGGATGTGGGTGCTGGGAGAGCCTTCAAGCGGCAGGCAATAGGCCCCATTGCTGAATTTAACCGCAAGTTTGCCTTGGGCTCCGGCGAGGGACAGGCGGATTCCCTTCTCGCCGGCGAGCAAAGGACGCCGGGGGAGTTGCCCCAACCTTTCGGCGAGTTCCGACTCGGTGATTTCCGCATAAGTTGGTGTGGCTGCCACCGGAAGTTCGCCGGGAGGAAGAATGCTGACCGCCCCGGCGCATTCGGCCCCGAGACGTGAGAGGAGCTCGAAGTCATTTTTGTCGCTGACGCCGAAGTTCCTGGCGATCAGGCGGCGGCTTTCTTCTTCCGGGAGCACGCCGGCGAAGAACGGACGCGTCTCGTTACGGCTGAATGGTTCAGGACGCAACGGCAATGAGGCGGACAATGGCATGGCGGTGGGTGAATCCAGCCATGCCTGAACATATTGGAAGCGCGTGGTGCCGGAATTGTCCTGCTCCAACCTGCCGACCAAGTCCTCGCCGAGGAAAATATTTAGGGTTTTCTGCGCCATGGCTATTTCTCATCTCTGGAGCGAATCACGGGCTCCAGCCCGAGGGTCTGCATTACTTTAAGCGTCTTGCCGATGACGCAGGTTTCCTTGCCATTCTCTAGATCACTGATGAAGCGCACGCCTGTGCCCGACACCAAAGCGAGATCGGCCTGCTTCATGCCCAGGCTTTTCCGCCGCTTTTGGATGATTTTGCCGAGTTCGTTACTTGTCATGTTCCCGATCGGGAATATTAAAACCAATTCAAGCATGTTCAAGAGATTTCTTCCCGATCGGGAATAATTACAGATAAACCCAGGATTTTGGGCGCCATATTCCCGAACGGGAATTTCAGTAAGCCATATTGTTGAGGATGTCGCATTCCCGAAGCAAAGTGCGATGAACAGACGTCCGTATTCGCTGTATAGGTCCCCAACTCGGCTTCCGTTTGTGAAGCATTGTGGTTTGCCGCGAACCGGTAGGCCATCACTGAAAGGCGTAGGATGTTAGGAAATCGTTTCATGGGCTGGGGCTGGGGCTGGTTTCGTGTGTTTCGGATCCGGCTGGCTTGGTTTTCGGAGGCGCCCCGTCCGCAGATGGCTCGGCGGGAAAATGGCGAACTAGTTGCCATTGCATCAAATGTCAGCTATGCCGGACGTTTATTGACAAATAGTCCGGTTTAGCGGACATTCTATTTTCTCGTGAAGAACGATCCTTCCATCCCGCTACCTGCGGTGCATGCGCTCCGCAAGCTTGGACGCGATCTCGCCGTTGCCCGGCGCAAGCGCCGGGTTTCCACAGCTGATATGGCGGCACGGCTTTTTGTCAGCCGAGATACCTTGTGGCGACTCGAACGGGGGGACCCGAGTGTTTCTGCCGGAACGCTGGCAACGGCGGTTTTTGTTTTGGGGCTTCATGATCGCCTCGCCAATCTCGCCGAGCCCTCGACAGACGAGCTGGCGCTCAGTTTGGAGGAACAGCGGCTGCCAAAACACATTCGCCGATCCAGAGCCTCATGAGCATCGAAGTTCACATCGATTGGCAGGGGCAAACGCATCTTGTCGGGCATCTTTTCCCGGCAGAACGGGGCACAACCGTGTCTTTTGAGTATTCCCCGCACTGGTTGCGCAGGGCAGGAAGTTTTGCCGTTGATCCGACATTTCTCCCGTTGCGGTCTGGCATGCAGCACAGAGCGACGCTTTTCGGGGCGATTCAAGACTGTGGGCCGGACCGGTGGGGCAGAATCCTCATCGAGCGGGCCGTGCGCAAAAAACTCCTGAGCCAGAAACCGTTTCGTGAAATCGACTACGTTTTGGCGCTTGATGATAACTCCCGGATCGGCGCACTACGTTTCCGTGATGGGCCCGATAAGCCCTTCCTGGCGGCGGCAACGGGCGTGATTCCTCCGATTGTGCGTCTTGCCGCGCTGCTGCGGGCGGCGGATGCCATACAGAGTGAAACCGAAACCGCTCAGGATTTGAGATTTCTCCTCGGGGAAGGGTCACCGCTGGGCGGGGCACGACCAAAATCCGCGGTGGTGCTGGAGGACGGCAGTATGGCCATTGCCAAGTTTCCCAAGCCCGATGACACGCGGGACATCGGTGCCGGTGAAATCCTTGCACTTCAGCTCGCTCGCAATGCCGGAATCAAAACCGTCGATTACAAGCTGGTGCCTGTTGCCCATCATAGCGTGGCGGTCATCTCTCGCTTCGACCGTGTTGCTGAGAACCGGGTTCCCTTTATTTCAGCGGCGAGCCTTTTGGGTCTGGCTCCCGGCGATACGGGGTCCTACACCATGATCGCGGACGCGATCCGGCAATACGGAAACGACGTGACCTCCGACCTTCGGGAACTGTGGCGA
>Ga0209398_1000798_pt1 | contig 18105 bp, 15 predicted proteins | sample AshMeaBigSpring_FD_184125 | JGI IMG/M metagenome (GOLD analysis project Ga0209398, IMG submission 184125) | Groundwater microbial communities from Big Spring, Nevada to study Microbial Dark Matter (Phase II) - Ash Meadows Big Spring (SPAdes)... | ecosystem: Environmental > Aquatic > Deep... | reverse complement strand
ACGCCGACGCCGACGCCGACGCCGACGCCGGCTCCCGGCCCGAGTTCGCCGAGCGTTAGTTTCCAGGTTCAGAGCGACTGGGGCAGCGGATACACGGCCAGCGTCACGATCAAGAACAACTCGGCGACCACCATGAGTGGCTGGACGGTCAGCTTTGACTTAGGAGTTCCGATCATGAGTTTCTGGAGTGCCAAGGGCTTGCAGGGAAGCGGATCTCGCTGGAGCTTTTCGAACGAGACATGGAACGGGACAATCGCCCCCGGACAATCGGTGACATTCGGGCTGCAGACAGCTTCGAGCGCCGACAAGATAGCAAAGAATATTGTTCTTAACGGAACGCCGTCTGTGGAGGCACCGGTCACCGGAGGCGGATCCAGCGGGGGCGGCGGGGTCGTTCCGCCGGTGACGGGGGGCGGAGGCACCGCACCCGCAAGCGCGAGAAGGGTGGTCGCCTACTATCCGAGCTGGGGGATTTATGAGAAAGGCTACCAGGTCTCCGACATTCCGGCGGACAAGCTCACACACATCATTCACGCGTTCGCCCGGATCTCGCCGGCCGGGGAGATCGCGATGATTGATTCCTGGGCGGACGTCGAAAAACCATTTGGATCCGATACGTGGGACACCCCGCTGCGCGGAAACTTCGGTGCCTACAAGCGCCTCAAAGCCACCTATCCGAAACTCCGGGTGCTCATTGCCGTGGGCGGGTGGTTTGATTCCGGACGGTTCTCCGATGTGGCCGCAACGGCCGATGCCCGGACGAAATTCGCGGTGAGCGTGCGGAACTTCGTCGTCAAATACGGATTCGACGGTGTCGACCTCGACTGGGAATACCCGGTCGTCGCAACCGATGTGAATGCCAATGTGCGGCCGCAGGACCGCGGGAACTTTGCGCTGCTGGCAGCGGCGATCCGTACGGAGTTCGATGCGCAACAGGCGATTGACGGCAGGACCTACGAAATCACGGCTGCCACGCCGGCGGGCTTTGACAAGTTTGAGGAAATCGACCTCGCGGCTCTTGCAGCAAATCTCAGCTTCATCAACCTCATGACCTATGATTTCCACGGCCGCTGGAATGCTGCGCAAACCGGCCACAACGCGCCCCTCTTCGCCTCCGCCTCCGCCCCGAATGGGCGCTATACTGCGGACGAGGCGGTTCGCGGGCACCTCGCCGCCGGCGTGCCATCGAACAAAATCGTCCTGGGCGTGCCATCCTACGGCTATGGTTGGGTTGGTGTGAAGTCATCAGCTCCCTACGGCGGCGCGACGGGCACCGGTCCGGGAACGCTCCCCGCTGAACCCGGCTTTTACGACTACCGGACGGTGGCGGAACTGGTGAGGACCAACCCGTCGGCTGAAAAGTGGGACGAACAGGCGCAAAGTTCCTACTACTACGACGGCAATCTCTGGATCGGCTACGACAGCCCGCGCGCCCTCCGCCGGAAGCTCACCTATGTCGCAGACAAAAACCTGGGCGGTGTGATGTTCTGGGAAACGTCGACCGACATCCGGGACAACAGCTCGGCCAGCCAGCTTATGCGGATCGCCGGCAGCGAAATGCCGTGACCTCGTGCGTCACTCGTCGCCGGTGGGGGAACCCATCAGGAACCGGACAACCGCCTCGTGGATGCCGGGCGAAATGACCGGCCAGGCGTGCGCCGGCACCGGGCTCATCAGCCGGACGGTCGCATTTTTCCAGCAGGCCGAGGACCCCGGCACGACGACCCCATCCAGCAAGCACCACGTGGCGAGGGTGGGAATGTCCCAGGTCGAGGCATTCAGCCGCGCGAGAAACCGGCTACCCGGCCGCATTTCGCGACATGCCGTGAGCGGAAACAATCCGGCGGCAAGCGAGCCGTTGTGTGGGCTGTGCAAAAAAACCGCGCGCCGAACAGAGACACCGGCTGCCAGACGGACCGCCTCCCGGATGACCAGGCCGCCCATGCTGTAGCCGATGAGATTGACGGGCGTCTTCATTGAAACGAGTTCCTCGCGCAACCCGCTGCCAAGGTGCTCAAGCGAGGTCTGCCCGGAGTTGTCATACCGCCAGATCCGGCAAGGACCGACGGACTTTTCGATCCTGCACCGCAGAGTGTTCCACCGGGAATGGCCGCCCCAGATCCCGTCCAGTATGAATGTTGTCATGGCTCAGTCCGCTAAGGGTGCTGCCGTTCCGCTCATTCTGCAAGTCCGCCGGACGGATAAGGAGAAACGGGGAGATCCGCTGCGTGGGCGGGAACAATGGCGCTTGCGTCCCGTCCGCAAAGCCGATACCCCCTCGAGCGCGATGAAGACCTGCTGGCGATGGCTTGTCACGGATTGGAACTGGCCGGGGGCCGCGGCTTTCTGCGGGGCGGTCCTGCTTCTTCTCGTTCCGGTTGTTTTCCTCACCGCAGGCTGGGCCATCTCCCTGGTTCTCCTGCAGCTCCCGCTCTACATGTTCCACCAACTCGAAGAGCATGCAGGCGACAGGTTCCGCCGCCAAGTGAACGAAGTCATTGGCGGAGGGCTGGAGGTGCTCTCGCGTCCGGCGACGTTTGTGATCAACTCCCTGGGCGTGTGGGGAATCGATCTGCTGGCGATTTACCTGGCGGTATTTGTTGCGCCGGGCTGGGGCCTCATGGCCATCTACCTTCCTCTTGTCAATGCCCTCGGCCACATCGGGGAGGGCCTGGTCCTCCGGCGTTACAACCCGGGGCTTTGGACCGCCTTGCTTCTCTTTGTGCCGGTCTCGGGAACAGCCCTTTTCCTCCTCTCCCGCGGGGCTGCGGCGAGCCACCTTATGCAAGCCGCCGGGTTTGCTGTCGCCCTCCTCGTTCACGTCGCGATTATCGCCCACGTAAAATTCCGGAAGCGTGCCCTGATTGCCCCCGGTCCGGCACGCCCGGCGCACTAAATCCGGGACCGCCACTTGCAGTCCGCACCCGGGGGTTAACAACCGGCTTGCACCCCGGAGTTCCGCAGGGAATATTCGTTCACCATGTTTCGAAACCTTCCTGCCCTTTGTGTGACCGTCGTCCTCTCCGCCTGTGCCGCCGCGCGCGCCGCGGATGTTCCCAGCCAGCCCCATGTCTGGAAAAACGTCCAGGTGGTAGGCGGCGGGTTTGTCTCCGGAATCATTTTCCACCCTGCGGCCAAGGACCTCGTCTACGCCCGCACCGACATGGGCGGCGGATACCGGCTCGATCCGGCCACGCGCACGTGGATTCCCCTCACCGACTTTCTCGGAAACTATCAGGACATGGGGATCGAGTCGGTCGCGCTTGATCCGCAGGACCCGCAGCGCGTCTATTTTGCGATCGGAAGCGAGGCGGCCAAGTGGGCGCCGAATGGCAACCTCCTCCGCTCGACCGACCAAGGAAAATCCTGGGAACGGATCCCGCTGCCATTCAAGCTGGCTGCGAACTGGGACGGACGCGGGATCGGCGAACGCATGGGCGTCGATCCGCAGGATGGAAAGCTCCTCTACTTTGCTACGCGGTTTGCGGGCCTTTGGCGCAGCGCGGACTACGGATCAAGCTGGACGAAAGTGGAATCGTTTCCGGCCGGTCCGGACGGGAAGCCGATGGAACTCGGGCTCGTGCTCTTCGACGGGCGAAGCGGAGCGGCGGGCAAGCCCACTCCGGTGATTTATGTCGGTGGTACAAACCTGAACGCCCCGGCGCTCTGGCGGAGCACCGACGCCGGAGTCAGCTGGCAGGCGGTCCCCGGACAGCCTGAAAAGCTCATTCCCCACAACGCCGTCCTGGCCAAAAACGGGATTCTCTACCTGACCTACAGCAACGGCCCGGGACCGAACGGGGTGAGCAACGGCGCGGTCTGGAAGCTCGACACGAAATCCGGCGCGTGGACGGATATCACGCCGGTGCGACCCGGCGGGAAGGGCGAGCCGGGATTCGGCTATGCCGGATTGGCTGTGGACCCGGTAAATCCGGAAGTGGTAGTCGTCAGCTCACTGTGCCGCTGGGCGCTCCATGATGAGCTCTGGCGGACGCTGGACGGCGGAGCGACATGGCAGCCGGTCTACAACACGGCGAAAATCGACCTGTCGCTGGCGCCGTATACGAACCGTGCGCATTGGATCAGCGATGTCGAGATCGATCCATTTGCTCCGAACCGCCTCCTTTTCACGACCGGCTGCGGGATCATGGGCACCGACAACATCGACGCCCCGGACAAAGGCGGCGTCGCGACGTTCAGCGTGCGCGCGGGCGGACTTGAGGAGACGGCGCTGCTGGATCTGATCTGCCCGCCGCGCGGGGCCACGCTCTTCAGCGGGATGCTGGATGTCGCCGGCTTCCGGCACGATGACCTCACCGTCTCACCACGGGCGGGCAACTTCGAACAGCGGGCCGACACGCTCGACTATGCCGAATCGAATCCCGACCTGGTCGTCCGTGCGGGCAAAGCCAAAGATTATGCCTGGATGTCCGTCGACAATGGCGTGACCTGGTTTTCCCTCAAAGCCCCTCCCGGACCGAGCGCCAGCAAGAGCATCTCGATCTCGTCCGACGGAGGCTCTGTCGTGCTTGTGCCGTTTGCCCAGCCCGCGCTGGTGACACGAGACCGGGGAACAACCTGGACACCCTGTAAGGGGCTCACCGCAAACGAAACACGCGTCGTGGCAGACCGCGTGGATCCGAATGTCTTCTACGCCGTCGGAATCGAGGTGCCCGAAGAGGTCCGGCTCGCCAAGCAGAACAACACCGGCCAGCAGTTCCCCGGCAACATCAACTCCGCCCGCTTCTTCCGCAGCACCGACGGCGGTCAGAGCTTCGAACCGGCCGGCGCGATTGCCGGAATCAACGGGATCGGAAAAGTCCGGGCGACTCCCGGGCAGACCGGAAACCTCTGGGTTCCGGCATTCGGCGGCGGGCTCTACCGGAGCACGGATGGCGGGAAGACGTTTTCGAAGGTCGAGGGGATCGCCAACGCCGAGACGGTCGGTTTTGGAAAAGCCGCGCCCGGAGCAAAATATCCCGCGGTTTTCTTTACCGGCACGATCAACAAAATCTACGGCGCGTTCCGCTCGGATGATGGCGGAGCCAACTGGGTTCGCATCAACGACGACAAAAACCGCTTCGGCAACCTCTGCTACGCGATCACCGGCGATCCCAGAATTTACGGCCGCGTCTACATCGGTACCAACGGCCGGGGGATCGTCTACGCGGACCCGGTAAAATAGCAGGCGGGCCCGGCTTTTCTATGGCACGAGCCCTGATTGATTAATCGCGGAGCCGGGGATTACTGGCGGACGGCTGTGATGAGATCCGGAAAGTCGTAGGGATATCCGTTCGACACCGCCACGGAGGGGAGGACGCGGGCGCTATCAAGCATGAGGGAGGAGAGATCGCCAAGGGCAATCCGGAGCGCAAAGGCCGGAGCAGGGAGGATCGCCGGGCGGCGGACGGCCGCCGCAACCGCCTTGGTAAACCCGGCGTTACGGACGGGTTGAGGCATGACGGCGTTGACCGCACCCTCAATGGATTCGTCGCCAAGTGCCCAGAGGATGAGGCCGGCGACATCATCCACGTGAATGCAACTCATCCACTGACGGCCGTCCCCAAGATTACCTCCAAGGCCCAAACGGAATACCGGAAGAATGAGCTTCATGGCACCGCCTGGTCCGACGACGAAGCCGATACGAAGCCGTACGACGCGGATTCCAGCGGCCGTGGCCGGGGTGGTGGCAGCCTCCCAGGCGCGGCAGGTCTCCGCCAGAAATCCGGTGCCGGACGGCGAGGACTCGCTCACGGCGGTTTCGCCGGTGTCGCCATAATAACCGATGGCCGATGCGTTCACGAGAACGCGCGGCCCGCCGGGCAGTGACGCCAGCGCGGACGAAACCTGCGACGTCGCATTCACCCGGCTCTCCAGAATTTTTTTCCTTTTGTCGGCTGTCCAGAGCCCGAGGATCGGCTCCCCAGCGAGGTTGACAACGGCATCGAGTCCAGAAAGGTCAGGAGGACCGGATGGAGGCAGGACACGGAACCCCGAACGTGCGGCACGGGAGAACCGGGTGACCGCGTGACCACGAGCTTCCGCGATTCCACAGAGACGCGCGCCCACATATCCTGAAGCACCCAGAACGCCAATGCGGAGAATTTTCATACAAAAGATTATAACGCCTCCCGCGTGAATTCAGACTCATTTTATCGGACAGCGATGTCCGGCGGCGTTTTAAATCTCCAGGCTGCCTTGTTCTTCTCGGAGCAATCGAGGAGACGAATGAGCGGTAAACGCACCAGAAGCTGGGAAACCTCAGGAAAGAAGATTCAGCAGGTAATCGCGGCTGGCGAGGACGGCGTCCTCTCCGGTGATTTCCAGCGTCGTGTGCCCATCGAATCCGGCCGCCTTGAGAGCATCGACAACATCCGCGATCCCGACCACGCCGGTGCCGAGCGAGATCGTGGCCATCCCGCAGCCGAATCTCGTGCCGCGATGCTCGACCATTTCCGCCGGCATGTCCTTCCAGTGAACGTGTTCGATCCGGGCGCCGAATTTCCGGACAAACGCCACGGGATCCCCTCCCCCGAGCCAGAGGTTACCGGTATCGAGGTTCAGCCCGAGAGCCGGCGAATCGCAGGCGTCGAGCACGCGTTCGACGAGCGGGATGCTGTCGGTCACCGGGCCGTGCGGCTCGAGCAGGAGCTTAACGCCCAGATCCGCGGCCAGGCGCAGCGGCTCATGCAACTTTTCCCGGATCGAAAAGATCCGTTCCGCATCGCTCAGCACGTGACCAAATGGCGTCGCAGGCTCGCCCTCGGTGGTGATGACATGTTTGACGCCGATGAGCGCGGCAGCGCGGATTGCCTTGATGATCTGCAGGGTGCCGAACCGCCAGGGCGCTGCGGGGTCGAGAAGGTTGGCGTGCGCGCACCATGAGGAAATCCCCAACCCGTGCGCCTCAAACTGCCGCCGTATGTCGTGCGGGTTGGAGTCCAGCGAGGCCACAGCGGAGAACCCGAACTCGGTTCCGAGAGTTGCACCGTCGCCGTTGTCGGTGACATCGGCAAAGGCGAATCCCCAGTCGGCGATCTGCCGGAGCTGGCGGTCGAGCGGGCTGAAGGGGTGGATGAGGGCGAAGCAGCCGATGGTCATAAAGGGAGTCAGGTTGTTGCCCAAGGCCCGCGGGTCGGCAGATCCATGAGACGGTTGAGAGGTTTGGGCGAGCGGATCTGGTAGGTCTTCGGGTCCCACACAATCGGCTCCCCGGTGCGGATCACGAGGTTCGAGAGATGGCTGATTGCATCCGAACGGACGGCGTCATCGACCGACGTCAGCGTCGATGTGCGGTATCGTGTGCTGTCGAGAAATGCCTGATAATAATTCGGTTTGTAGACGACGTGCTCGGAGGCTTTCGGGATGGGAATCTTGAGCCAGTCCGGATTGCTTGCATAGATAACGCCGCGGCTGACGCTGACCCAGCCCTTGGTGCCGAAGAACGTTGTCCCGTCGCCGGTATCGAGCGGCCGGTAGTCCACGTATTTCGAGGCTGGGCCGCGCGAGAAGAAGTGCATCGGCAACCCGTCGGCAAACGCGATCTCGACATCCCAGTCGGTGGCGGTGTCATACAGACCACTGACAGGAAACTTGCCGGAGCCGCGGAGTTCGTAGGGACCGGACAGGTCCGAGTCCATCCCCCAGATCGCCACATCGAGCGGATGGGCGCCCCAGCCAGCGATGAAGCCGAGTGCATAATCCGAACAATACCAGGAGCCCTTGTTGGTGATGCGGTCGGCCGTGCACGGCCGCATGTTGGCTGGCCCGGTATAGAGGTTGTAATCGAGATCCGGTGGCACCGGGATCTCGGCCGTGGATCCTCCGCTGGCGCTGCCGGCAGCCCAGACGTCGAGACGCTTCAAATCACCGATCACGCCGCCGCGCACGAGTTCCACGGCAAGGCGGATATTGGGCATCGATCGCTGCATCGTGCCATATTGAAAGACGGCCCCCGAGGACCGCACGGCGTTCTGGATGGCCCGGTTCTGGTTCAGGCTGAGGGCAAGCGGCTTCTCGCAGTAGACGGCCTTCCCGGCCCGCACCGCAGCGAGGATCATGGCGGAGTGCCAGTGGTCCGGTGTCGCAATCACAACGGCGTCGATCGAGGGCTCGGCAAGCGCTTCCTCGAAGTCCACGTAGCTCTTGCACTCCGAGCCGTAGGCGGCCTGAACCTTTTGCATGGCAAGGTTGCGGTTCTTTCCGTAGGGATCGCACAGCCCGGCAAGCTGGCAGTCGGGTAGCCCGAGAAAATTCGACAGGAGGTCGCGTCCCTGGTTGCCAGTGCCGATACTGAGAACGTTGATCCGCTCGCTGGCCGGGCGGGCGGCCGCAGACGCGCCCGAGGATAGAACGCGGGGAGCGATGGCGGTTGCCAGCATCGCCTTGGTCAGGCCGCCCAGAAACTGGCGGCGGGAAAATCGGGATTTTGTCATCGGGGGAGTCAATGGTTGGGTTGTGGGCTCGCGGGTTTCGGCGGCGGTATCTTTTTGAGAAGTTTATAAATATTTGCGGTAGCGGCCGAGGCTTCCGGCGCGACCGCGGGATCGGCCGCTTCGATCCGGGCGACGACCTCGAGCGCCTTTTCGGACTTGACCCGACCGAGTGCAGCAAGGATCGCGCGGCGGTCGTCGCTGTCGGAAGCAGCCGTTGCGGAAGGCTCAAGCACCGCGAGGGCGCGGCCGGGATCGAGAGCCTCATCGGCGATGAGGGTGTCGCTCAGCTTGCGCAGCGCAAGCTTCCGAAGCACCGGCGAGGCATCGCCGGAGACGGCCTCCTGGAGGTCATCAAGCAGGACCGGATTGAGCGCACGCCCCATGGCCGAGAGGGCGACGCGCCGCACCTGTTCGTCGGGCGACTGCAGCTTCTCCCTCAACAGGACAAGCGCGTCGCCGGTTCCGGCGGCACCCGCCGCCGTCAGCAGGATGGGAACCATTTCCGGACCGGCAGTGCTCAACGCGGAGGCGATGGCGGGCACTCCGGCATTCCGGTCACCGGCACCGGCTGCGGAGGCAAGCGATTTCTCCCACAACGGAAGATCGTCCGCCGGCGCACCCTCTATGGCGGCTAGGATCCCGGCAACCTGCGATACGACCGCGATTTTTCCAACCGCTCGGATTGCGGCCCCGCGGATTTCTTTGTCTCTGGACTTCGCTGCGGCAAGAGTGGCGGTCAGTGCAGCCGGATCACGCCTGAGTCCGAGAACGGTAAGAACTGCGGGCTGGGACTCCGGCGGAAGGAGGTCAAGCGTGTCGACGATTTTGACCGTGGCTTCGGTGCCGCGAACTCTTTCCAGAGAAGCGACCGCCGCGTCTCGGACCTTCGGGTCGGAAGTCGAGAGCTGCGTGAGCAAAAACGGAACTGCCGAGGCGTCCCCGATCCCGCCAAGGACCTCGATGAAAACCGCCGCTGCAGCGGGATCCCCCTCCGCGGCCGCGGCACTGAGGATGGCTGGCAGGGCCTTCGTTTCGCGCCGGTCTGCAATGATCCGGAGCACCGCCTCTTTGGTTTCCGGAGAAAGCCCCTTCAGCGACGAAGCCAGCCTTGCTGCGGTTTTGGAGGAATACCGGGAACCAAATGCAAGCAGCGCAGCATTCCACTTGTCCGGATCGGAACTGCGCAGCGCGGCCAGCAGCAAGCCGGCATCCGGGCTTTCCCCGAATGCGGCGGACAGGTTCGGCTTCACCAGGCCCAGAGGGTTCTCTCGGCGCTTGAGGGCCTGCGCGATTTGAGCCTTGAGGCCGGACTCGCTGCCGGCAGAAGCCACGCGGAGCGCTCGTGCCGCGGCCGGTCCTGGAATCGCCTCCAGCGCCTCAACAGCGGAAGCCGCGAGCTTCGGATCTTTGAGCAGCGCCGCGAGCGGGCGGACCTCCGCTTCGCCGCCAATCAGCCGCAACTGCGTGCAGACAAATTCCTTGGCATCGTCGGAAACCGCGGGGTCTCCCAGCAGGGCCGCAAGCGCGGCTGCAGCTTTTGCTCCCTCCGGTGTTCCCGCCGTGTGGGCAAGAAGCTTCTCCCCTTCAATCAGTCCGGACCGATCACCGGCATACTTGTAGTTCCTGATGAAGACGATCAGCTGCTCCAGAGTGGCGGGAGCGGCCGTGGCACCGGTCACTTCGCCAGCCCCCGGCTGCCCGGACGGCCAGTTTGATGCCGGCGGGATCGTTACTTTTCCGGTCGCAGCCCACTCAGTCCCGCGCTGCAGAAGGCTCTGGAACGCCGGATTCGACATCGCCGCAACATCGTGGCCGAGAAACAGGGCAAATCCCCGACCTCCCCCGACCTCGGTGGAAAACATAATCTGCTCGGGCTGGCCGCTCCCCTTGAACTCTGCAAGCGGGGTCACCTCGGCAAGCGCCTTTGCGCCGGGCGCGACCTTGATTTTCTGCCAGAATTCGTCGCGGATCCAGAACGGCTCGAGCCCGTCTGTGACCGGGCTTTTCTCTGCGGTGAACGTCACGCGGTTGTCATGAATTTTCCCGTGGTTTGTGCCGTCTTTCCAAGTCCCGCACGCAAGCGCCTGGAATTCCGGCCAGTCGTAGAAGAACGAGCTGCCGGCATGCACGATCACGAGCCCGCGCCCCGCGCGGATGTGGTCAAGGAACGCCGTTTTCGTCGCCTCGTCCCACACGGGTTCCGCGCGCTTTGATCCGTAGGTGTTGTAGTTGCTGACGATGACATCGTAGGGCGCGAAGATGCCCGGCTTCATGCCAGGCACGTCTTCCACGACATCGACGCTGAAGCGTCCGGTGGACTTCAGCGCGTCAACGATCACCGGGGTCGTCTCCTTCCACTTGTGGTTGTTGTCGCCGGTAAGAACGAGCGCGCGGAGGAGCGGGGCCTCGCTCCCGGCACCGGACAGGGGCGCGCAACAGCTGGCGGCAAATAGGGCGGAATAGACAAACGGGCGGACCAAGCGTGGGAGGTTCATGATTTCGAAATAAAACGGATCAGCTGGAGGAATCCTCATCCATTATCCGAAGCGGGACAAAGAGTCTTTCACAATTGCATTCTGGTATATTTTGAACATATTGGCCACGTGCCCCGCCCAGTCAAGCGCCCGCCGGCAATACCGGACACCTGCGAACCCCTGAAGCGGGCTTCGGCGCGAAATGAGCTCCGGGTCGAGGCATTCAGCAGGGGCGGCTATCCCGGAAAGAGGCTGACCGGCAGCTGCGATCGCGAGCTGCGATCGGCCGGATACTGGGATGCCCCCAGCGACCAGTCCTGGGGTCTGGACTGGCACTGCAACGAGGGGCTAGAGATCGGCTACCTGGAGGCGGGAAGCCTGCCGTTTGAAGTCGGGTCGGAGTCCCGCCTGCTCAAGGCTGGATCGCTCACGATCACCCGTCCCTGGCAACGCCACAAGGTCGGGAACCCGAACGTCCCCGCCAGCCGCTACCACTGGCTCATCATCGACGTAGGCGTCCGCCGCCCGAACCAGACCTGGCGGTGGCCGGAATGGCTCCTCCTCCCGCGCGGCGAGCTGGCGAACCTCACAAAATTTCTCAGGCAGAACGAACGTCCGGCCTGGAACGCGAGCGATGCCCTGGCCGCAGGATTCCAAAAGATGAGCAAGGTGGTCGAGGAGGTGGCCAAACCGAAAAATGCCGCCCGGGTCAAACTGCTCATCAACGAGATCCTGCTCTCGCTTCTGGACCTGCTCCAGCAGAGGCGTCCGCACCTGGACGAGAGTCTTTCGTCGAGCGAGCGCACGGTCCGCCTGTTTTTGCAGAGCCTTCCGCGGCAGGCGGAAAAGCCGTGGACCCTGGAAACCCTGTCGGCCGAGTGCGGGCTCGGGCGCAGCCACTTTTCGCACTACTGCAAGCAGATCACCAACCGGACACCGCTCGAATTCCTCACCCAGTGCCGGATCGAGGCCGCGATGGAGGCCCTGCGGGAAAAGAGCAACAAAAGCGTAACGGAGATCGCGTTCGAATGCGGGTTCCACTCGAGCCAGTATTTCGCAACTGTCTTTATGCGTCACACCGGATGCACGCCGAGGGACTTCCGCTCGTCGGCGGGCCGGGCTAGAAGGCGAGCCGGAACTTGATCACGACTTTGAGGACAGGCTCCGGGCCAGCGACCATGCAACCGGGCTTGTGGCCGTCCTGGGGCAGGAAGATGCAGAACCCTCCTGCGGGAACAACCAGCGGGACCGAGTGGGCAAGCGAGTCGCCAGTGAATTTCTCGACATCCTTCGCCTCGTTGTAGGGCCCCGAGGAGACGAGGTCCCGCGCGGGCGCATAGAGCATTTTCTCGCGACCCGAGACCACATATTGAATATCCCCGTGCAGCCGGTGGGCCTCCCAGGATTTGTCCTGCTCCGGAGCGGTCTCGTATCGCTGGACGATCGCCACAAGCTGCGGGCCATCGATCTCGATTTTGCCGTCGGGAGTCGCCGGATCGAAGGCCTGAAGGAAATCGAATGCCCGCGGGAAGTGGGCGTGGAGCCGGTAGTAGTGGCTGGCGCTGGAGAGGAAATCCAAAATCATTGCACTGCCAATTGGCGGGTCAGGGTTGATGAGATCAAGCAAAAACGCATCCGGCGGGAATCGGGATTGATTGTTGGGGCGCGATTCGGCGAGGATTGCTGGGCGCGGGCGGTGCGTCCGCCGTCCCATCGAACCATGGCAACTGTCACACTCGCGAATGTTTCAAGCCCGGGCTTCCCGGCCGCTTCAGGGGCCTCCTGCCAGGACCAATTCAACCTGGAAATTCCGGACAATTCTTTCTTCGTGCTCCTCGGGCCCTCAGGAAGCGGGAAGTCCACCATCCTCCGCCTGATTGCCGGATTGCAGGCGACCTCCGGCGGGGAGATCCGGCTCGGAGGAAAGCCGGTGGGCAGCCTTCTCCCGGGAGACCGCGATCTCGCGATCGTCCTGCCCGGCGACACCCTGCTGCCGCACCTCACCGTGAGGGAAAACATCGCGGCCGGAACGGGCTCGCGCAGGCTGACTGCCACGGAATCCAGCCGTCGGATCGAGAACGCTGCCCGGCTTTTGTCCGTCGCGACGGTTCTGGATTCCAAACCGCATTCCCTCACCGCGGTCCAGCGCCTGCGCGTGGCGACTGCACGGGCGGTCGCCCGCCAGCCAAAAGTCTTTCTCTTCGACGATCCGTTCTCACAGCTTTCCCCGCCGGAACGCGACGGGCTCCGGCCCGATCTGCTCAAGCTCTTCCATCACCTCCAAGCCACATTTCTCTACGCCACGCGTGATCCGCGCGAGGCGATGGCGCTCGGCACGGACATGGCGGTGCTGGCCGGCGGCTCCTCGCTCGAGCAGACCGGTCCCCCGTCGATGATCTACCGTGTGCCGGCGAACCGCTCAGTGGCGGAGTTGACCAGCGCCCCTCCGATGAACTTTCTCGAGGGGACCCTGCGCAGGGACGGAGACGAAATCGTCTTCAAAGAGGCTTCCGGCGGCGTTTTGGAAATCCGCCTCGGCTGCCGCCCAGGAGCCACGGAGTGGACCGGCAGGGCAGTAACGCTCGGGATCCGCCCCGGGGATTGCGAGGTTCTGGCTGCGTCCGGGACGGCGAACGAGAATGTTTTTCAGGTTCTGGCAGATGTCGTTGAGTCGTTTGGATCGGAATCGCATTTCCACGCGGAGACCGGAGCCCACCGGCTTCTCATCTGCTGCCGGCCGCCCGGGGAGCCCGCAGGCACCGGGCACCGGATCAGGCTTCGTATCGATGCCGACCGTGCGATCCTCTTCGACCCAGCCAGCGGGCGTTCGATCCACTAGCCCCCATGGCATCCGGCAAACACACGCAACCATCGCCCGGCACCGAAGCACCGCCGCAATCCGCCTCCTGCGCCGTGCCGCCACAGGGATCGCTGGGCCGACGTTTTCGCGAACCTCCCCACGGCTACCGCTCGGCGATCCAGCGCGACCGCGCCCGCATCATCCACTGCGCCGCATTCCGCCGGCTTGACGGCAAGACCCAGGTCTTCCTGAACGGCACCGGCGACCACTACCGCACCCGCCTCACGCACACGATCGAGGTTGCCTCGATCAGCCGGACGGTAGCCCGCGCCCTCGGCCTCAATGAGGACCTCGCAGAGGCCATCGCGCTCGCACACGACCTCGGACACCCTCCATGCGGACACACCGGCGAACACGAGCTGAACATCCTTATGCGCCGTCATGGAGGGTTCGACCACAACGCCCAGAGCCTTCGCATCGTCGAGCTTCTCGAACTCAAATACCCCAGGCGCCCCGGCCTGAACCTCACCGGTGATGTGCGCGAAGGCATCCAGAAGCACGCCGACGGCTACATCCATCCGCGGACCGGCGAGCGCTACCCCTCGCCCTCGCTCGAGGCGCAGGTCGCCGACCTCGCCGATGAAATCGCCTACTCCAGCCACGATCTTGACGACGGCCTCGACTCCGGACTCCTCAACATCGACAGCCTGGAGGAGGTACCGCTCTGGGTGCACGCGGAATCCACCGCTCGAAGCGAGTTCCCGAAGCTCAAACCCGCCATCCACCGTGGTTTTATCATTCGCTGCCTCGTCAACCACCTCGTCGACGACCTCGTCGTACAGAGCGCTGGAAACATCCGGAAAAGCGGCGTCCACACGCCGGACGAGGTGCGCCGCCATCCGCGCCGCCTTGTCCAGTTCAGTCGGGATACCCGCCGCGAGCTCAGCGCCCTCCGACGCCACCTCTTCAAAAATTTCTACCGCCACCCGGAGGTCGCCACCGCCAACAGCCAGGCCGCGCGCATGATCTCGGAACTCTACCACTTTCTTGTCACAAATCCCGGCAAGCTCGGCCGCCAGGCGGCCGCACGGATCCGGCGCGACGGACTCGAACGGAGCGTTTGCGACGACATTTCCGGGATGACCGACCGCTACCTCGCCCTCCAGCACAGCAGCCTGATCACAGGATAGACCGCGCCGGCAGATCACCCAGTAAACACCAAAGACCAGACCAGGTTTTAACCGGTGATGTGTTGTCCCCTCCTTTTTTGAACGGGTTAACTCTATAGCGCCCCGACAACCATGCCGCCTAGTCCACCAGCAACTGCCAGCAGCACTCGCTTCATTATGTGGAACAAGGATTTCAGCATAGGCTTATTTCCGGCAAACGTCAGAGGCCCGCGTTTCCGAAACCGGTACGGGTGAAGAATACGGTGCGCCTCATGGCTTGGGCTTCCTCTGATATGCATTGATGCTCTCGATGGCCCATCCCGCCCACCGACCGGCATTTGAATCACCATGGACTTGTCGCAGTTTCGTCAGAATCGGGACACATCGGTCGTACTTCTCCGCGCCCAAAAACTGGCAGACGATTCCCAGGGCTTCATCGGTCTTAGCTGGAAGCCGGTCCTGTGTCTCCGCAAACGTATCGAGCATCGCGGTCAACGCAGGAAGAAGGATGCGGGCGTGAGTATCGGGTATGTTTCCGTAGAACGGGTGCGATCCAAGCACGCCAAGTAGTAGTGCCTTCCTGTCATCGTCTCCTCCGGCGAGCAGGGAAGACACGACACCGAGCCACTGATCTTCCGTCAGGAGCCACGCCAAAGCGGTAAGCCCCCACTCCAGCTTCTGTCGCTCTTGACAACTGGCGACTGTCCGCTTGAGGGAGGCCACAAGGAGCTGTGGGCGGTAGACCTTTGCGCCAGCCAATCGGGGCGATGATGCCACCATCGCTTGGTAGGTGTCGCCCTTTTCCTGAAGTTCCGTTGTCACGATAGCCTGTTGAACCAGTCTCCAGAGTGCCTCAGTCAAGGGCTCGAACTCCTGCCTGGAGTTGAAGCGCAACGCGCGGCGGCTTTTTCCGACGGTGACTGTCAGCGAGGATATGCCCACGTCTGTCGCAATTGCCGCGGCTTCCGCCGATTGGTCGAAGAACTTGACAGTCCGAACCAGTGCTGTCAGAGCCGCAATCTCATCCGTGTCCAGTACAAAGCCGTATTCGACGGGTTTCTGCTCTTGCTTCAGGTACTTGACAGTCACGCCTCCATTCTCTCGCACACAAACGTTCGCCGTCCTGATGCTCGACAGGCCGCCGCCCCACGAGTATTCGATCAGCGGAGCCGCAGCCGCGACCTCCCCCGATGCTCGCGCAACCTGTAGGACGCTCATCGAAAGGGCGGTGATTCCTGTAAGTGTTCTCTTCACCGTCGTGCTCAGACGTCAACGATGATTCTCGAGCGTTGGCGCGTTGAGTCCGCTGCTTTGTTTGTTCATTTGGTTTTTTTCCTGTCCATGCGGGCCATTGCGGCGCTTGCCGTTGGAATATTGCTATGGATAAAGCGGCCCGTAAAGCCATCGTCGAATAAGGGGTATGATGAATCCGGCAGCGATGCCCACGCAGCAAGACCAAAGCAACGCGAGCCCGAAGAGCTTGTCATCGTGACTCATGTCCTGCGGGTTCCAAGCGCCCATCGCCAACGGTGTCCAAACCCAGAGAACGCCTCTCAACAGCGCAACGTCGAAGGAGACATCATGGGTGAATGACCCCATCCCAGTGAGGAAGGTCATGCCGACAAAGACAATGGTCCCCACGATGTGAAGGAGTGCGGCAGCAAAGGACCACGCGACAGAAAACCGTCGCAAATCGCCGAGGCTCTTCGTGGGATCGTTCACAGGTGACGGGTAGCGATGTCTAACGTATAGGCCCTCCACGGCGGGGATAGAAGCTCGATTTCAAAGAAAGACGTTGCCCGCCGTTGGATGTGTCGACTTGTTCTCCTTGGATTTTATTGTGGTGGCCATGGCTTCGTCACTCCAAATTCCTTGCGCTGGTCAGCATCAGATAAAGCACCGGCCATCGAGAGTGTAATGCTGCTGAGTGACTTGCCATCTTGACGTCCTCCCGGCAAACCTCCAGCCCTTTGCTCCCTGCCTCCACCCGCTTCAGTGCGTAGATGATCGCCTCTTCGTTGTGTTTCGTGTTTTTCATCGGTTCTCCTTGGTTTGGAGAACCCCTTTTACCACGCATCACCCAAACTTCCCGTGTCCAGTTTCCGGGGAGGACATCAGAGGACGTCAGCGAACCTTCAAGCTTACTTCCTGCGTCGAAAAGCCTGGACCATGCGGACCGGCTGGCCGGTAAACGGCCAATATCTTGTAGCTCTTTCCGGGAGTCAGCTCATAACCGAAAAGCGCGCTCCCGGTAAGGAAGTCAAGAGCTTCAAAGTGGTGCGTGTAAATCGAACGCGCGGGCAAGCTGTGTGTGCCGAAAGCCGGATCGACCTTGGCGAGTCCCCTGGGAGCGACCGGATTACCGAGCGGATCGAAAACAAGGAAAGCGAGCACTAGAGGCTGTCCGAAAAGTCTGAGCTAACAGGAAATGGGAAGATGGCGCAGCGCAATCATCAGGCAGCCCAGAGTGGCAAAAGCTCCAAAGAGCGAGGCATACTTTTCGTGCCGTGTGAGCAGTCGTCTATGATTTCCAAGCCAGGCAATAGTTCGCTCAACGACCCAGCGGTTTTTGTAGCGGCGAAGGGGGCGGCCGTCTTGAGTCACGTTCTCGGGACGGCGGTTGGAACGATGAGGGGCAATCATTTCGATGCCGAGATCGGCAAGTGTGCGATCCAAGGCGTCACTGTCGTAACCCTTGTCTCCAATGAGACGCTGGGGGTAAGCCTCCGGCTCAGCAAACCCGAGAGTCTGTTGAACCATCGAGGTTTCCCCAACTCTCGCCGAGTCAATGGAAAGAGCCAGCGGAACTCCCTTTCTATCAACGATCAGCTGGACCTTGGTTCCCTTGCCTTTTCGCGTGAGACCAACCGCTTCACCACCACCCTTGGCGGCAGCAAAGGTCGCGTCAATGAAGCACTCGTCAAGATCCACACGACCTTGATCGATCAGGTTGCTAATGATCGCAGCCAGAATTTGGCGGAAGGCATCGCTCTGGCTCCACGCTTTGAGGTAATCGTGAACGGTGCTCTTGGGAGGAAAAGTCTTGGGCAAATACTTCCACTGAATGCCGGTGTGCAGCACAAACAAAAGCGCCTCAAACACCGTACGCTCATTGGCTCGCGGACGCCCGTATTTGCTTTTACGAGGACGCTCCAACAAAGGCCCCAACACCTCCCATTGCTCATCACTTATAAACATCCCATCGACAAGCAACTCCCATGCCTAAA
>Ga0209398_1000794_pt1 | contig 18147 bp, 10 predicted proteins | sample AshMeaBigSpring_FD_184125 | JGI IMG/M metagenome (GOLD analysis project Ga0209398, IMG submission 184125) | Groundwater microbial communities from Big Spring, Nevada to study Microbial Dark Matter (Phase II) - Ash Meadows Big Spring (SPAdes)... | ecosystem: Environmental > Aquatic > Deep... | reverse complement strand
GCCAGGAAGTTGTTGCCGCGCTCGCGGATCGTATCCCACAAAAGGATGCTCCGCTGGACGCAGTTGGTGGCATCGTCGATCCACGCCTGCCACGCGCCCGGCAGACCGCCCCAAGGCGCCGTCGCCGCCGTCCGGACCGACTCGATCGTGGTAGCGACAAACGCCGGCCGCGCCGCGCGCAGCCGGCGCGTGTACCGCCCGGTGATCTTCGTTCCCAGTTGGAATACGTCGGTGAGGTGCGTCTGTACGTCGTTCATCGGGACTCTTCCTTCGGAAGCGCAAGGCAGGCTGCCTGGGCGGGCAAGATCCAGCAGGCCAGGGTGGCGGCCGGGCGGGTGAACTCTGCAGACATATTCCTGCCCACTATCGCAAACCGCGCGCCGCTGAAATCCTTCGCGATCGCACGGGCCACCAGCGCCAGAGTGGGTTCCGTGCCGAGCGGACGGGGGTGCGGCGCCGCGTCAAGGTGCAAAATCCGCTTTAGGCATGACGCGCATGGTGCGGCCGGCCGCGCCGTTTCGCACACCCGTGTGCGGATGGGCGTGCTCGTTCGTCGTGCGCGCGTCAGCCGCCCTGCCGGCCTGCGGCGTCCGGCCGACTCAGGGCGTTTGCACCGCACGGTCGCCCGTGGTGGCGGCGTAGAGCAGTACGACGGACCGTGCCTGGACCTTATAGTTCGCCGACGACACCGGCCGGGCCTCCTCCCAAGGGGTAATGTCGTCGGGTGGATCGAGGGCCGTGTCGATCCACCGGCGCCAGGGTCCCGGGTTGACCACGGGCAGTTCGAAGTCGAGCGGTTCCCAGTAGGCGTTCAGGATCAGATGCACCCGCACCCCCTCATGGGGAATCTCGGTGTTCAGCGCCACGCTGAGCGACGTGTCGCCCCAGTCGGCCTGGTGCAGCTTGACCCCATGCCAGGCGTGCCGCGTCTCGCGCAGCATGTCGGTCAGACTGATCCGCTGCCGCTCGTGCTCCAGGTCGCGCAGCAGGCGCCGTGCGATCAGCACTTGTACGAAGCGCAGCAGGTCGGCATGCCGCTCGACCAGCGTCCAGTCGAACCAGCTGACCTCATTGTCCTGGCAGTAGGCGTTATTGTTGCCGCGCTGGGTGCGGCGGACCTCGTCGCCCATCAAAATCATCGGCACGCCGTACGACAGCAGGGTGACGGCCAGGAAGTTCTTGGCCTGGCGATTCCGCAGCCGTTCAATCTCCGGGTCGTCCGATGGTCCCTCGACGCCGCAGTTCCAGCTGCGATTGTCGTTGGCGCCATCGCGGTTGTTCTCGCCGTTGGCCTCGTTGTGTTTCTCGTTGTAGCTGACCAGGTCGCTGAGCGTGAATCCGTCGTGGCAGGTCACGAAGTTGACGCTCTGCTCCGCTTCGCGTTGTTCGTGCCCGTAGACCTCGGGGCTGCCCACGATCCGATCGGCGACGCGCCGTACGCATCCCGGCTGACCGCGGAAGAAGTCCCGGACGTCGTCACGGAACCGGCCATTCCATTCCTTCCAGGCATCGCCCACGAAGCTGCCCACCTGGTACAGGCCCGCGGCATCCCAGGCCTCGGCGATCAACTTCGTGCCCGCCAGCACCGGGTCGGACTCGATGTCCCACAGCACGGGTGGATGGGGCAGCGTGTGGCCCGAGGAATCGCGGGCCAGGATCGAGGCCAGGTCGAAGCGGAATCCATCCACGTGCATCTCCTCGACCCAGTAGCGAAGACTGTCGATGATCAACCGCCGAACGATGGGGTGGTTAGCATTCAGGGTGTTGCCGCAGCCCGTGTAGTTGGCATACCGCGACCCGCCGTCCTCCAGGATGTAGTAGGTGCGGTTATCGATGCCCCGGAAGCTGAGCGTCGGCCCGCGCTGGTCGCCCTCGGCCGTGTGGTTGTAGACCACGTCCAGAATCACCTCGATCCCCGCCCGGTGCAGGGCCTTGACCATGTCGCGAAACTCGTGGACCGGGCCCAGCGGGTCCTGGCGCGAGCTGTAGGCTGCGTGCGGCGCGAAATACGCAATCGGGGCGTAGCCCCAGTAATTGACCTTTCCCAAGGGGCAATCGTGTCGGTCGAACTGAAACACGGGCAGCAGCTCCACCGCCGTAATGCCGAGCGCCTGCAGGTAAGGTATCTTCTCGATCAGGCCGGCATAGGTGCCGCGGATCGCGTCGCGGACGCCCGAGTTGGGATGGCCGGTGAAACCCCGCACGTGCAGTTCGTAGATGGTCGTCCGCGCCGAGGGACGGTTGAGCGGGACGTCGCCCTCCCAGTCGTAAGCCCGTGGGTCAACGACCACGCCCTTCATCGCGGCGGCAGCATTGTCCCCCGGAACTTCCGCTGCCTCGCGGCAGTAGCCGTCGGGCACGGCCACGCCCCGGGCGTACGGGTCGAGCAGCGTCTTCTGCGCGTCGAACCTCAGTCCCCGCTGCGGATCGACCGGGCCCGCGACCTGATAGCCGTAGAGCTGTCCCGGCTGCACGCCGGGCACAAACAGGTGCCAGTAGAAGTAGGTGCGGTTCGTGACGGGATCCAGCCGGATCACGCGCGCCGGCGCGGCATCGTCCACCCGGTCGAACAGCAGCAGGTTGACGCCCTGGGCGTGCCGCGAGAACAGGCTGAAGTTGACGCCGCCGTCCCTGACCGCGGCGCCGAGGGGCGAACAATGGCCGAACGTGGAAGGAAGATGCATGGAGACCTCACACTCAATCGCCCGATGTTGAGCCGGCACCCGGGGCCGCCTCCGATTCCAGGAGAGCCTGATCCACCGACAGGTGCCGTCCGAGATAACCGACGTGCTCCTCCAGCCCGACGGCCCGGAGCAGGTCCCGCACCTTGCCGTGGGCCTCGGCCACGCGGAGCCGGATCTCGCGCCGTACCAGGTCGCGGTGCAGGTCGGCCAGCATCTGCGCGCCGGCCACATCGACCACGGGCGTGTCGGACAGGTCGCAGACGACCAGGCGCAGCCCGGCGGTCGCTTGCAGCCGGTCGCGCACGACCTGCCGCACATGGTCGACGTTGAAATACAGCAGCGAGGCCTCGGTGCGGAAGATCACGACGCCCGGCACGGGTTCGTTGTCCGGGTGCCGCTGCAGGTCCGAGTAGCGCCGCGTCCCCGGGATGCGACCCAGGAACGCCACGTGGGGTCGGGCCGCACCGGCCAGCAGCATCAACAAGGACGCGACGGCAGCCAGGAGCACGCCCTTGAGAATTCCCAACAGCCGGACGCCCCCCAGGGCCACCATCGAGATCGTGAACTCCAGCCGGCTGATGCCCCACAGGCGCCGCAAGGCGGGGAGATCGATCAGCCCGCGCACGGCGACCAGCACGATCGCGGCCAGCACGACGGTGGGCAGGTTGCGCAGCAGGTCGGTCAGGAACATGAGACACAGCGCCAGGGCGGCGGAGGCGAACACCAGGGCCAGCGGTGTCCGCGCGCCGGCCTTGTCGTTCACCGCCGACTGGGAGAGGCCGCCGGCCACGGGGAACCCCTGTCCCAGGGCAACCGCCAGGTTCGCCGCTCCCAGGGCCACCAGTTCCTGGCGGGGTTGGACCTGGTAGTCGTGCCGCGCGGCGATCGTCCGCGCCGCCGACACGCCCTCGATATAGGCCAGCAGAAGACAGGCCGCGCTCAGCGGCAGGATACCGTCCACCTCCCGCGCGCGCACTGGGGGCAGTTGCAGGGCGGGCAGGCCCGCCGGCAGCACGCCCACGGTGGCTACCCCCAGTTCCCCCAGGGACGTCCACGCCATCAAGGCCGTCGCCAGGGCCACGACCACCAGGGCGATCGGCCGCTGCGGGAGGAATCTGTCGCCGAGCACCAGCAAGGCCAGGGCGGCCAGTCCGAGGCCCAGCACGACCAGGTTGGTCTGGCCCAGCTGGCTGGCCAGCGTCCACAGCCGCTCGAAGAAGTGGTCGCCACCCCCAGGTACGCCGAACAGCTTGGGCAACTGCGTCATGCCAATGGTCAGCGCCGCGCCGGCCTTGAAGCCGAGCAGAATCGTCTCGCTGATAAAGCTGACCAATCCGCTCAATCGCAGGAACCACGCCAGCAGGCAGAGGCAGCCCACGACCAACGCGGCCAGCGCCGCGATCTGGGATGCTCGTACCGCGTCGCCGCCAGCCGCCGCCGCCACGTTCGAGCCGACAAGCAGGGCGATGGCCGAGGTTGGCCCAACGGCCAGTTGGCGCGATGTGCCCAGGGCGGCGTAGAGCAGCCCGCCCAGCAAGTAACAGTAAATGCCCTGCTGCGCCGGCAACCCGGCCAGTCCGGCATACGCCATCGAGACCGGGATCGCGTACGCCGCCAGCGTCAGACCGGCCAGCAGATCGGCCGGGAGCCAGGCCGCCTGATAGGTGCGCAGCCACTCGCGGGGCGGCCAGACCGCCCGCCCGGCAGAACTCGCGGTCACCGGATTCACATCCTGATCCCCAGACGCTCGCCTTACCTCCCGGCGGGACTGCCGGTTTCGGCCGCCCCGTGCCTCTCTTCCCCGGACGGCCCACGAGGGCCTTACCCCTGGCCGCCGACCGCGGCCCGGCGTGCCCGCCCGCGACCCGCGCCGCTACACGTTATCACCCTCGGTCGACGTGCCCGCCGATCGGACTGGTCCGGCAGCGCCCCAGCGCCAGCCGCTGATTTCCGGCATGTCGTCGCCGTGCTGCTCGATGTGCTGCCTGTGCTCGATCAGCTTCTCGTGGATCGCCTGCTTGAAGTACGCGGCGCGGGCCCCCAACTGCGGCAGGCGGTCAATCACGTCCTCCATCAGGTGGAACCGATCGAGGTCATTGAGCACGACCATGTCGAACGGGGTGGTGGTCGTGCCCACTTCCTTGTAGCCCCGCACGTGCAGGTTCTTGTGGTTGGTGCGCCGGTAGGTCAGCCGGTGGATCAGCCAGGGATAGCCGTGGAAGGCGAAGATGATCGGCTTGTCCTTCGTGAACAGGGCGTCGAAGTCGCGGTCGGACAGCCCGTGCGGGTGTTCGCCCGGCGGCTGCAGCTTCATCAGGTTCACGATGTTCACCACCCGCACCTTCAGTTCCGGGAGGTGCTGGCGGAGGAGTTCCACCGCTGCCAGCGTCTCCAGCGTCGGTACGTCGCCGCAGCAGGCCATGACGATGTCCGGCTCGCCGCCCTTGTCGTTGGAGGCCCACTCCCAGATGCCCAGCCCCTCCGAGCAATGTTTCACGGCCTGGTCCATGGTCAGCCACTGCGGCGCGGGTTGTTTGCCGGCCACCACCACGTTGACATAGTTGCGGCTGCGCAGGCAGTGGTCGGTCACCGACAGCAGGCAGTTGGCGTCGGGCGGCAGGTAGACGCGGATCACCTCGGCCCGCTTGTTGACGACGTGGTCGATGAAGCCCGGGTCCTGGTGGCTGAAGCCGTTATGATCCTGCCGCCAGACGTGCGAGCTGAGGAAATAGTTGAACGAAGCGATCGGCCGCCGCCAGGGGATGTGGTTGCAGACCTTGAGCCACTTGGCGTGCTGGTTGAACATCGAGTCGATGATGTGGATGAACGCCTCGTAGCAGGAGAAAAAGCCGTGGCGGCCGGTCAGCAGGTACCCTTCCAGCCAGCCCTGGCACTGGTGCTCGCTGAGCACCTCCATCACGCGGCCATCGGGCGCCAGCCGGTCATCCTCGGGATAGATCTCGGCCATGTAGCAGCGATGGGTGACCTCCAGCACGTCCTGCCAGCGGTTCGAGTTGTTCTCGTCCGGGCTGAACAGGCGGAAATTCCGGCTGTCCAGGTTCCGCTTCATCACGTCGCGCAGGAACGTTCCCATCGCGCGTGCCGACTCGGCAGTCGTCGCCCCGGGGCTGGGTACCTGGACCGCGTAATCGCGGAAGTCGGGCAGCTTGAGGTCGCGCATCAGCAGCCCGCCGTTGGCGTGCGGGTTGTCGCTCATGCGGCGGTGCCCCCGGGGGGCCAGCTCGGCCAGCTCCGGGACCAGCCGCCCGTCGGCGTCGAACAGCTCCTCGGGCCGGTAACTCTGCATCCAGCCCGCGAGAATGCGGATATGGTCCTCCTTGTGCATCTCGCCCATCGGCACCTGGTGGCTGCGCCAGTAGGCCTCGCACTTCTTGCCGTCGATCTCCGGCGGGCAGGTCCAGCCCTTGGGCGTGCGGAAGACGATCATCGGCCAGGCCGGTCGCCGCGTGACGCCCCGGCTGCGGGCATCGTCCCAGATCTGCCGGATCTCGGCCACGATCGCGTCGAGCACCCCGGCCAGCTGCTGATGCACCTGCTCGGGATCGCAGCCCTCCACGAAGTACGGCTTGTAGCCCATGCCCTCGAAGAACTTCTGCAGTTCATCCCGCGGAATGCGGGCCAGGAAGCAAGGGTTGGCGATCTTGTAGCCGTTCAGATGCAGGATCGGCAGGACGCAGCCGTCGCGGGCCGGGTTGAGGAACTTGTTGCCGTGCCAGCCGGTGGCCAGCGGCCCCGTTTCGGCCTCGCCGTCGCCGACGACGCAGGCCACGATCAGGTCGGGATTATCGAAGGCGGCCCCGTAGGCGTGGCTCAGGGCGTAACCCAGTTCGCCGCCCTCGTGAATGCTGCCGGGCGTCTCCGGGGCGACATGGCTGGGGATGCCGCCGGGAAAGCTGAACTGTTTGAACAGCCGCTGCATGCCCTCCGCGTCCTGGCTGATGTTCGGGTAGACCTCGCTGTAGGTCCCCTCCAGGTAGGCATGGGCCACCAGCGACGGGCCTCCGTGTCCCGGCCCGATGATGTAGATCATGTTCAGGTCGTCGCGTTTGATCACGCGGTTCAGATGTACGCAGAGCATGTTCAGCCCCGGCGAGGTGCCCCAGTGGCCCAGCAGCCGCGGCTTGATGTGCTCACGCCGCAGCGGCTCGCGCAAGAGCGGGTTGTCCAGCAGGTAGATCTGGCCGACCGACAGGTAGTTCAGGGCCCGCCAGTACGCGTGCATTTTGCGCAGCTCCTCGGCGGCGAGCGGTGCCGCCGCCGAGGGTTGCGGGCTGGCCGTGGTTCGCTGCCTTTCCGTGGACGCACTCGTCATGGTTCTTTCCTTGTCGTGTAGGAGTGTGATGGTGGTACGCTGTCGCGTCCGCGCACGGCGGATGCCAGAGGCGCTGCCGAGCTGGACTGGTTGAGTTCTCGCACGGCCGCCCGGGTTTCAGTCGCCGCGACAAATCCAAACATCGCAGGCACTGACTTGCCTGCTCCTGGGGAACCGATCACGGGCCGGGGTCTGGTACATTTTTCGGCCAACCCGCCCGACCCGCCGACGACGCGCCGGCCGAAAACATGTACCTGACCCCCTCGAATCCGGCCAAATGCTCCGCCGGGGTCTGGTACATTTTTCGGCCAACCCGCCCGACCCGCCGACGACGCGCCGGCCGAAAACATGTACCTGACCCCCTCGAATCTCTACCGCCGCACCGGGTACCGGACCCGGCTGGGTTCGCTCGTTGTACCGTTGGCCGGGACGTGCCCGCCGTGAAACCTCAAATCTGTTGGAATCGTGCCTGGCCCGGCCCCTTCTGACCCGCCCACCGCGCACGGCCGTTGGCGGCCAGGTGTTCCAGCAGCAGGTAGATCGTTTCCACCTGATCTGCGGCGCCCAAGCCCGCGGCGATCTGCTCGGCGGACTGCGGCGTCGCGGACAGGGCGGCGAGGACGCGGGCCTGCAGGGCGAGCACCGCCGCCGCGGCCTGCTTGCCCGCCTCGACCCCGGGTTGGTGGTAGGCGTTCACCCCGATCAGGCTGGCGTACAGCCCCACCGCCCGCTCGAACAGGGCAATCAGCCCGCCGACCACCCGCGCGTCGACCCGGGGCACGGTGATCGTGATCGAGGCGCGGCCGTTTTCAAACAGCGCGGCCCGCGTCCCGAGCAGGAAACCATGCAGGTAGTCTCCAGCGGTCGCGCCGGGTTCCAACTCCTGGCCCGAGCCACCTGCTTCCAGGACGCGGATGAAGACCGCGAAGAAGTTCGGCACGCCCTCGCGCAGCTGCTGGACGTAGGCGTGCTGATCCGTCGAGCCCTTGTTCCCGTAAACCGTCAGACCTTGATCCACGCGCCGGCCCTGCAGGTCGTATTGCTTGCCGAGCGACTCCATTACCAGCTGTTGCAGGTAGCGGCTGAACAGCAGCAAGCGGTCCTTGTACGGCAGGACCACCATGTCCTTGCGTCCCCGGCCCTCGGTGGCGACGTACCACATGAGCGCCAGCAGGGCCGCCGGGTTGGTCGCCAGGTCGTGTGTCCGCGTGGCCTGGTCGCACGCCGCCGCGCCCTCCAGCAAGCCGTCCACGTCCAGGCCCTGCAGGGCCGCCGGCAGCAGGCCGACCGCCGAGAGCACGCTGGTGCGGCCCCCGATCCAGTCGAACATGGGAAAGCGGGCCAGCCAGCCCTGCTCCGTCGCCGCCCGGTCCATCTGCGAGCCGGGCATGGTAATCGCCACGGCGTGCCGCGGGAACGCGAGCCCCAGCTGGCGGTAGGCCTCCGCGACCAGCAGCATCCCGTTGCGCGTTTCCGGCGTGCCGCCGCTCTTGGACGTGACGATGCACAGCGTCTCGGCCAGCCCGCCAGGCTGCCGCGCGAGTGTGCGGGCGATGCCGTCCGGATCGGTATTGTCGATGAACTCCACCGGCATCCGATCGCGGGCTGGATCGCCCAGGGCATCGGCGACGAACATCGGTCCCAGGGCCGATCCGCCAATGCCGATCGACAGGACGCGGGTGAAGCGGGGCGCCGTGGCGGGATGGAGATGTCCCGCGTGCACGGAGGCCGCAAAGGATTTCACGGCGTCGACCGTCTCGCGGATCGCCGCCGCGATCTTGGCCGAGGGTGCCAGGTGGGGCGCGCGGAGCCAGTAGTGGCCGACCATCCGCTGCTCATCCGGGTTGGCGACCGCCCCCCGCTCCAGTTCGTCCATCGCCGTCCACGCCGCCGCGAGCGCCGGTTGCATCCGGGACAGCAGCTCGTCATCAAACGCCATGCGACTCACGTCCAGCGTCAGCCCCAGCGACGGCACACGGCCCAGATAACGCTGATAGCGCTGCCACAGGGTTTGCGCGTCCACAGTCGATTCCTCCCCGCGAACGGACGGGTCGCCGCCCGGCTTGTTCGCAACCTCTGGCTGGCCGTCCTGGTCGGCCCGTTCCGGGCGCCGGAGTTCCGGGCTCCACCCACGCCCCTGGCACCAGCGCCGCCCGTTCCAGCTCCCGGAAAACCTGCCGGTCAACCCGATCCTGGCCCAATCGATGGGCAAGGCTACTTGCGGCGATCCGCCTGGTGCGCCGGGCGATGCATTTGCTCGACCACCGTCACGATCACGGCCGTCGACCAGCCCAACATCAGCACGCCCACGACCGACTCGATCGGGCCCAACATGCGCGCCGGCGCGGGAAGTACCACGTCGCCAAAACCGACGGTCGAATAACAGGTCAGCGAATAGTAGAGGGCCGTGGGCAGGTCGGCCAGGGTGCCCTCCAGGTAGTAGGCCGCGGCCCAGATGCCCGCTTCCAGCAGGTGGCTCAGCAGCAGCGTGACGACCACCAGTGCCATCCGGCCCCCGGTCCTCAGCCGGCCCGGCGGGGCCCCCGGGGCGAGCCGCGTGCCGTATGTGAGCGCCAGGTGCGTGCCCAAGCCGTGCAGTGTAACCGTCAGGATGGTCAGCAGGATGGAGAACAGAAGAATTTTCATGAAGGAATTCGGCGAAGACGGCCGGCATGGTGGCCCGCGGCACGCGCAGGCAGCCGGTCATCCCGGGCTCGGGGCCTCCAGCGCCTGTTCGATCTGCGTCTTGTACTGCTGGTATTCGGGCGACCCCGGCGGGCTGTAGTTCCAGTTCTTGTAGAGCCCGATCAGGCGTGTGAAGAACGTGCGAACCTGTTCACGATGGGCGAACTGGTAGTCGTGGTCGATCAGGCGGGTGATCAGCCGCAGGCTCTCCAGCTGCCGCGGGCGCGGCATGCAGGAATCGGTATCGTCAAAGGCGTCCTGTTGCAGGTAGCACATGTCCAGCAGCACGGACTTCTGCCAGGTGACGAAGTCCTCCAGCGTGATCCCTTCCTCGCCCGTGACCTGCATCATCTGGTTGATCGACTCGCCTTGTCGCAGCAGCTCGTGCAGCCGCTTGACGTCGCGCGTCCAGTTCGGGTCGAGGTTCGTGCTGAGCCAGGGTGCCAGCTGGTCCAGGTACCGCGACCAGGACAGGAGCGGATCGATCGCGGGGTAGAAGCGCTTGTAGGCCCGATCGTAGGAGAGGCCCAGGAACGTCTTCACGGTTCCCAGGGTGGACTGCGTCACGGGTTCTTCAAAATTGCCGCCCGCGGGCGACACCGTGCCGATCATCGTCAGGCTGCCTTGCGATCCGTCGGGGCAACGGATCACGCCGGCCCGCTCGTAGACACTCTTGACGGACGAATCGAGGTAGGCGGGGAAGGCCTCCTCGCCGGGGATCTCCTCCATCCGCCCGGAGGTCTCGCGCATGGCCTGGGCCCAGCGGGAGGTGGAATCGGCGATCAGCAGCACGTTCAGCCCCATCTGCCGGTAGTATTCCGCCAGGGTGATGCCCATGTAGATCGACGCCTCGCGGGCCGCCACGGGCATGGAGGAGGTGTTGCAGATGATGATGGTGCGATCCATCAGCGTGCCGCCCGTGCGCGGATCCTTGGTTTCCGGGTAGAGCGTGATCGTCTCCACGACTTCGCCGGCCCGTTCGCCGCAGGCCACGACCAGCACGACATCGACGCTGGCGTAGCGGGCGATCGTGCTCTGCAACACCGTCTTGCCCGCGCCGAACGGCCCCGGGATGCAGCCGGTCCCGCCCAGGGCGATCGGGAAGAAGGTGTCGATGATGCGGGTGCCTGTGGTGAGCGGCTCCTGGGAATACAGCCGCTCGGCAAACCGGCGGCGGAGCAGCGGCCCGGGGATCGGCCGTCGGACCGGCCACCGCTGGATCATGGTCAGCACCCGCTCGCCCCCGCGCCCCTGCACGCGGGCCACCGGATCGAGGATCGTCAGGCTGCCGGACCCCAGCCAGCTGACGGTCACCGGTTCCGGCTCGCCGAACGGCACGAGAATCTTGTGCTGGAACGGCCCCTCGGCGACGGAGCCCAGCACCCCGCCGGGCGGGACCCGCGCGCCGAGCGACACGGCCGGCGTGAAGGTCCACTTGCGGTCCTCATCCAGCGGTGGCACGGCCACGCCGCGCGGCAGGAAGAACCCATGGGCCTCCGCCAGGGCCGCCAGCGGGTTCTGCAAGCCGTCGAAGACACACCCCAACAACCCCGGACCCAGGGTGGCGGAGAGCATCTCGCCGGTCATCTCCACGCGATCGCCCACGCGGACGCCGCTGGTGTCCTCGAACACCTGCATGTCGGCCGTGCGGCCGCGGATGCGGAGCACCTCGGCCTTCAGCCGCTCCTGGCCGACGCAGACGTAGCCGACCTCGTTCTTCATCACCGGCGTCTGGTCGTCGACCTCGATCAGCACCAGGCTCTCCCGCACCTGCACGACCGTGGCCGTCTTCGCAGCCGCCGCCAAAGAAACAGCAGTCCCAGCCCGAGCACGGCCGCATAGCCGGCGTCGGCCATGATCATCGCGAAGAAAACGGCAAACGAGACGAAGACCACCGAGGACGGGTCCCAGGTCCAGTAGCCCGGGGTCATGTAGAAATTGACCAGGTCCTCGCCCGCCTGTAATTGCGGGGCGTTGCGCACCAGCGTCGGCGGGTTCTCGCCCGGCGCGGGCGGGCGGCTGTCGAACACGAACCGCTGCTGCGCGGCATCGTGCGTCAGCTCCGCCACGTGCTCGCGGGGAACCCAGGCCTGGAGGGCGAAGAGGGGGTCGCGATCGTACGTCAGCCGGGCCGCCCCGGCTCGCGCCGCGGCGTCCTCCAGCCGGGTCAGGTCCCGGGCCAGCAGGAGGCACCACCGCGTGAGGTAGGCCCGCTCCGCCTGCGCGTCCTCCAGCGCCAGTTCGACCTGCTCCAGCCGTCGCGCCATGTCGGCCGGCGACCGCGCTCCCAGGCGGCTCCGCGCCCCGGGCATCGCGGTGGGCTCCTCGGCGGACACCACCACCACGTAGGCGAAGCGGGGATCGCGCCGCACGACCTGCCACACCCGCCCGGGGGCCGCGACCTTCGGCAGCTCCCGGTGCGGCACGACGTAGAACCAGAGCCGCAAGTCGCCCAGCTCGTTCAGCGGACAGAAGCGGAAGTCGCCCCAGGGCCGCGCCAGGTCGAGCCGCTCGAGCAGGTCGTCCCGCTCGGCCTCGAGCGTCTGCATCCGCTGCTGCAGTTCGAGCGCCCGCCGCTCGACCTCCGCGGCGTCAATCGAGCTGTCGTCGCTCACCTGGCGTCGGCGCTGCGGGCAGGCCAGCAGGAACTTGAGCGCCTCGCGGGCCGGGCTCGAGGAACCGCCCTCCGGGGCCTCCTGCCGCGCGTCCGCCAGGGGAATCAATTCCAGCCAGCCGCGCTGATGCAGGTCGTCCAGCAGCCGCGGCTTGTCGCCGCTCAACCCGGCGAAGGTCACGCGCTCCAGCGGTACGAGGCTCATGCCGGCTCCTCCACCCCGATCTGCTGCTTCGCCTTGGCCAGCTTCGAGGTCACGACCGCCGCCCGCTCGGTGTCGCCCAGCGCGATGCGAATCCGCTGGATGTTCTTCTTCGCCGTCGGAATCAGGACCTTTTCAAACAGGTTCACCCGCTGCGTGATCCGCCGCTCGGTCTGGTCGAGCACCTGCACCCGCTGGCCGGCAATCCGCGCCCGCACCCGGGCCTCGGCGGCGTCCTTCAACCGGCGGACGAGGACGTCGACCCAGGCCGGGGTGGCCAGCAGCGAGTAGTCGGCCACGGCGAATTCGACCTGCTCCAGGACCGGCAGCCGCGTGCCGACGACATTCTGCTCAGCGACGCGATAGCCCCGCATCTCCACCAGGCCGTTCAGGTCCAGCTGTTCGTCGGCCAGCATCGGCAGCTCCTGGCCGATCCGGGCCTCGAGCGACTCGGCCGCGGCGGTCGCGGCCGCGTGCTCGGCCCGCGCCCTCTGCGCCTCGACGCTCAACTGGCGCCGCTTGAGGTCCAGCGACGGCAGCAGCCGCCGGTACAGCTTCAGCTGCTGCTGCTGTTGCTGGAGCGCGTTCTTCGTGAGTCGGAGCTTCGCCATCTGCTTGCTCAAAACCGCTTCGCACCTGCCGCCCCGCCGGTACGCACCGTCCTGCCCGGCCGGCCCGCCTCTAACCCGGATGATTCATGAGCCGCAAGCGCGCTAGCGTCCGGTCTTGGTGGAATTGGGAAGAACCGGACGCTCGCGCGTGCCGGCTGATGTGCGCGGTGTTTTTGGGAGGATCGCCACTACCTGTTTCTCTGCTTCACCTGGCAGCTTTACTCGTTAGGTTGATGAATAATCCGGGCTAAGCCGCGTCGTTTCTCGGGAAGTATTTCTCCACCAGGTTCTGTTTCATGAGCAGCTCCTGCGGCTCGAAACACTCCGCCAGCGTCTGCCAGCACAGGTCGAGGGCTTCGATCACGCCCAGCGACACGCGGATGTCCATGAACCGCTGGCGGAAGAGGCCGCCGAACTTGAGCAGCTTGTGATCCAGCGGCGACAGCTCGAACGCCATCGCCTGTTTCCGCTGGGCTTCGACCGCCTCCGAATAGAAGCGGATCATCGTGTTCATGATCTGGGAGTGGTCCTCGCGCGTGGCCTTGCCGACGACGTGCTGCTTCAGTCGCGAGAGCGAGCCGAAGGGATCGATGATCCCGCCGTGCAGGTAGAACTGGCCCTCGGTGATATAGCCCGTGTTGTCGGGCACCGGGTGCGTCACGTCGTCGCCCGGCATCGTGGTCACGGTGAGGATCGTGACCGAGCCGGCCCCCTTGAAATCACAGGCCTTTTCGTAGCGCTGCGCCAGCTGGGTGTACAGGTCGCCCATGTAGCCGCGCACGGCCGGGATGCGCTGCTGCGCCACGCCGATCTCCTTCATCGCGTCGGCGTAGGCGGTCATGTCGGTCAGCAGCACCAGCACCCGCTTCTGCTGCTCGACGGCGAATTTCTCCGCCACCGCCAGGGCCATGTCGGGCACCAGCAGCCGCTCGACCAGCGGGTCGGAGGCCTGGTTCACGAACATCACCGTGCGGGCGAACACCCCGTGCGCCTCGAAGGCCGTCTTGAAGAAGTGGTAGTCGTCGAAGATCAGCCCCAGCCCGCCGAAGACCAGGACGTCGGCATCGGCCTGGAACCCGATCCGCGCCAGCAGTTCGCTGTGCGGCTCGCCGGCCACCGAAAAGATGGGAATCTTCTGGCTCTCGACCAGGCAGTTGAACAGGTCGATCATCGGCACGCGGGTCTCGATCATCTTGGTGGGCATGACCCGCATGATGGGGTTGACCGTGGGGCCGCCCACCGGCACGCGGGGATCCGCGGACAGGTCCGGCCCGCCGTCCAGCGGTTCGCCCGAACCGCGAAAGATCCGCCCCAGGATGTTCGGCGAGTAGACGACGTCCAGCGGCCGGCCGAGGAACTGGACCGTCGCGTCGGTCGACAGCCCCTTCCCGCCGGCAAACACCTGCAGGCTGGCGAGCTCCCGGTCCAGCCCGATCACCCGGGCCAGCGACGTTTCGCCGTCGGTGTTCTCGACCTCCGCCATGTCGCCCAGGGCCACGTCCGAGGCCCGCAGACGGATCACATCCCCCACGATCTCCTGCACCCGGGTGTACCGGACCAGTTGCTGTAGTTCGGCGACCACGCAGCATTCCTCCCTTTTCAGGACGGTCCGGAAGGGCCGACTGACGGTTCGGACTCGGCCGGGATGCGATACAGGAGCGCGTACAACGTGGGCACGACGATCATGGTCAGCACCGTGCCGACGATCAAGCCAAAGAAGATCGTCACCGCCAGGGCCACCCAGAACACGTCCTGCAGCATCGGCAGGACGCCCAGCACGGTCGTCCCGGCGGCGTTCACCACCGGGTTCAACCGCGACACCGCCGCCTCCACGACGGCCTGGTAGGGCGAGAGCCCCCGCGCCAGGTTGGCACCTACCTCGTCCAGCAGTACCACGCCGTTCTTGATCATCATGCCCGACAGGCTGATCGCACCCAGCAAGGCAATGAATCCAAATGGGGTCTTGGTCACCAGCAATCCCGGCGTGATCCCGATCATGACGAAGGGGATCACCCCGACGCAGATCAGCACGGGGCGGAAGCCGTTAAACAGGACGACCAGGATGAACAGCATCACCACCACCGCGGGCACGATGCCGGGCACCAGGGCCAACTGCGACTGTTTCCCGCTCCAGTACTCCCCGTCCCAATCCAGCCGGTAGCCGGGGGGCAGTTCGATCGCGTCGAATTTCTCCAGCACCGCGTTGCGCAGGGTGGGCGCGGTGACGCCGTGGGGCGAACACTGGACGGTGATCGCCCGCCGGCGGTCCCACCGCCAGATGATGGAGTCTTCCCAGGGCACGGTGATTCCGTCGATCACCTGCGAGACCGGCACGGCGCGGGACGACAGCCGGGGCGTGACCTGCAGTTCGTCGAGTGACGTGGCCGCCCGGTCCCGTTCCGCCGGGACGTTGCGGGCCACGATCGGAATCAGGTCGTCTTCCTGGCGGTACTGACCGACGACAATCCCGTCGGAGGCCCGCCGCAACACCCGGCCCAGGTCGTCGCGGGTCACGCCGGCCCAGCGGGCCCGCTCCTCGTTGAACTGCGGCACCAGGGCCGGCACCCGCTCCCGCCAGTTGATGCGGACCTGCTTGGCCAGGGGCGTGTCCCGCAGGATGTCGGCGCCTTGCTCCGCCAGGCGCCGCAGCGTGTTGGGATCGGCGTTGGCCGGGCCGCTGAAGCGGGCCTCGATCTTCCAGTCGTCAAAGGCCCCCACCGCGTACTTCCGCACCCGCACCATCGCCTCGGGGATGTTTTCCTGGACCCAGGCGTCGGCGTCGCGCACCAGTTGGTCCACGCCGGCGAGCGAATTGGTATTGATGACCAGCTGGGCGTAGGACGTGTAGGGGTCCTCCGCGCTGACCGGCAGGTAGAACCGCGGCGGCCCCTGGCCGATGAACGCGCTGACGGAGACCGTCGCGGGGTGGGCCTGCAGGAATTCCTCCAGCGGTTCCAGGTTGGCGCTGGTCTGCCCGATCCGCGTCCCCTCGGGCGCCCAGTAGTCGATCATCACCTGCAGGCGGCTGGAATCGGGGAAGTACAACTGGGGTACGAAGCGGAACCCGAGGACGGACACGACCAGCAGTCCCACCATGCTGGCCAGGAACAGCACGCGAAAGCGGATCGTCCAGCTCAGCAGGCCGCGGAACGCCCGGTACAGCCGTCCCTGGTACGGCGCGGCCGCCGCCTGTCCCGGCTGAGGGCCGGGCAGGATGGCGATACACATCAGCGGCGCGACGGTCTGGCAGAAGACCCAGCTCAAGAGCAGCGAGATCGCCACCACCGTGAACAGGCTGCCGGCATACTCGCCGGTGTCGTAGGTGGAGGCGAAGATCGGATAGAACGCCATGGCGGCGACCACCGTCGCCCCCAGCAGGGCCCAGGCCGGCCCGCTGGCGGCCTCGATCGCCGCCCGGGTGCGATCCATCCCCTGCGCGATCCGCACCATGATGCCGTCGCAGACCACGATCGCATTGTCAACCATCATCCCCATGGCGATGATCAGCGCGCCGAGCGAGACCCGGTGCAGGTCAATGCCCGCCATCGCCATCACGATGAACGTGCCCAGGATCGGAAACACCAGCCCGCTGATGCCGATGATGATCCCCGGGCGGATGCCCATGGTCAGGGCGAGCAGGGCCAGCACGATCGCGACCGCCTCCAGCAAGCTGACCATGAAGGCGCGAATCGATTCGGTGACCTGGTCCGATTGCCAGGAGATCCGCTCCACCGTGATTCCCGCCGGCAGATCGGCCACCAACTCCGTGATCCGGCGGTCGACCGCCTGGCCGACGCGGACCACGTTCTCGCCGGCGGCGGGGGCCAGGGCCAGGGCGATGGCCGGTTGCCCATTGTGGCGGAGGAGCTGCGCCGGTGGGTCGATGTAGCCGGCCGAGACCTTGGCGAAGTCGCGGATACGGATGATCTCCTCGCGGCCGCCCGCCAGGCTGGTGATGGCCAGTTCGCCGATCTCCGCGGGCGACCGGAATTCGCCGGTCGGGGCCACGCGGAGCCGCTGGGTCTCGTAGTCCACCTGGCCCGCATCCACCACCAGGTTCTGCGACTGCAGGGTCTGCATGATCTGGTCGGGGGTCAGCCCCAACTCGGCGAGCTGCGGCGTCGACACCTCGACGTAGATGCGTTTATCCTGGACCCCCCACAGATTGACGCGGGCCACGCCCGGGACCACGCTCAACTCTTTCCGCATCTCCTTGACGAACTGCTCCAGTTCCGCGTAGGTGTAGCCGTCGCTGCTGACGGCCAGCAGGAAGCCGAACACAAAGCCGAAGTCATCGCCCACCTTCGGCTTGCCCGCGCCGGGCGGCAGGGTCGGCTCGACGTCGGCCACCTTCTTCCGCAGCACGTCCCAGACCTGGGGCAGCCGGTCGGACCAGTAATTGTTCTTGATGTCGACCTTGATGATCGACAGTCCCGGACGGGAGTTCGAGTAGACGTTTTTCAGCTCCACCATTTCCTGGAGCTTCGTCTCGATCCGGTCCGTCACCTCCAGCTCCACCTGCGCGGCGCTGGCCCCCGGCTTCGATCCGGTCGCGCTGGACGGGGCGGCGCTCTACCCGCGCATCCGCGCGGCCCATACCATCGTCGCCACCAGCGAGACCGCGCTCTTCGCCGACGTGATCCTTCCCGACCACACCTATCTCGAGCGGCTGCAGGACGCGCCGACGTATCCGTTCCAGGGTTATCCGCTCGCCCAGCTTCGGGTCCCGGCGATCAAGCCCCTGTACGACACCAAGTACTTCGGCGACACGCTGATCGAGCTCGGCAAGCGGATGAAGGGCCCGATGGGCGAGTACTACAAGGCGCTCGAGGACACCGAGAACGTGATCCGCCACCTGGCCAAGGGCTTCGAGTCCGACCCGGGCGACAACGGCGTCAAGGACTTCGAGAGCTGGAAGGAAAAGGGCGTCTGGTACAAGAAGCCCTACCAATGGCGGCAGGTGCGCGGCGAGTTCTTCGAGTGGGACGGCAAGGGCTACAACCGGCCAATGACTGCCG
>Ga0209398_1000793_pt1 | contig 18167 bp, 9 predicted proteins | sample AshMeaBigSpring_FD_184125 | JGI IMG/M metagenome (GOLD analysis project Ga0209398, IMG submission 184125) | Groundwater microbial communities from Big Spring, Nevada to study Microbial Dark Matter (Phase II) - Ash Meadows Big Spring (SPAdes)... | ecosystem: Environmental > Aquatic > Deep... | reverse complement strand
TTCCATCAGGTGCTTGTAAACATGAAGGATCTCTCATAATTTTTTGCGACCCAATCAATGGTTTTAACAAGACCGTATCTATACGTTTCCAATGGTAACCATCTTTGCTGTACAACATTCGTAAACCTTCGTTTGCTGGTTCTTTAAAAGAAGTAAATAAATACACTTTATTATTGCATGACGTAAGAATAACCATTGCAAGCAGATAAGGTAATATTTTATGTTTAGCAATCATTATTAAAATGCTTAGGTATTGCCCTTTAGGGTTAGGGTAAATTTTTAATCACCAAAACCCAATCATTTCCTTCTTTTTCTTCACCAGGTGCATCAAATACTTTCACACCATTTGCTGTAAAATTTTCTATTGCAATGTATTGACCATTTTTAGGATTATACCATGCAGATTTCACTTTTTTACCTGCATATCTTGCAAGATTTAGCTCTATATTTCTTCCAGTATAAGTGTACACATAAATAGCTCCTTTCACTTGCAAAGCAGCTAGGTAATGATAGCGTTCACCTTGGTTCACAACTAAATCTTGTGCCGGCTTTCTATTAAAAAAATTAGTGCTGGTGATTAATTTTTTAACGTACTGCATTTGTGTAGCTCCTTCAGCATTCATCTCTTCTTTCCATGTTTTTACAGGACCAAAACTCACGTCTTTATTCCATGTTGTTTTAAACTGCATCACACTGTTTTCGCCATATGTAAATCCTGCTCCACCTGCAAAAACACTCCAATAAGCATAACGCCTTACGTCAGCAGCAGTCCATCTTGCAGCTAAAGAATCATGCAATCCATGTGGAATATTTTCATACGATGGTTCACCATCCATTGTTGGCTTCATGGGCTGCAATGCAAAATCGTTTACTACATACTTCCAATTATCTTCACCCATTCTTGGTTCAACAGTATCTTGAGCATAATTTTTATGACCACTTTGAAACATATTAAAGTCTAACCACTCTTCATTATGAAACCAAGTTGAAGATGTAGATCTTCCTCTTGGATGAAATGTTATTAAATGTCTTCCATCTTTTTCTTTCAAGGTTTTACCAATGATTTTCCAAACATGCTCTCCATCACTTCCTTTAATATCACCACCATTCAACCAAATAATATTGTTGTATTTTTTGTATCTGTTGGCTAAAAAACTAGCATACTGTTCTACCTGCAGTTCACTTACTTTACCACTTTTTACATTGCCACCCCAAACAGGTACCAAAGCCATATATATATTGCGTTTGGCAGCTTCTTTAATTGCAAAATCTACGATCTCCCAATACGTTTTTGCTATATTAGGTTTGCTTACATTTTTGTTAATTAAAGCCGAATCTCCATAAGCACTGGTTACTGTTAATTCATGTAACAACATGGCTTGAATAACATTGAAGCCTTGCTTTTTTCTGATTGTTAAATACTCAATAATTTCTTCTTTGGTGCAATTTTTAAACAGCAACCAACCTGTATCTCCCAACCAAAAAAAAGGTTTTCCATCGGTTGTTGCAAAGCTTCTCTTATCATCTGCAATTTTGAGTAATTGCATTTGTGCGTTAGAAAATAGTACGAATATTAATCCGACAATTGTAAATATTTTTTTCATCTTTTATTTTTTATGAACCCAGCTATATCTCTATGGTCATCGTCTGTTGCGTCGCACTCTTATGCGTTCGGTTCTTTGTTGAACTTTTATTGAAGCGTATTTTTTTGAACCACAAAGGCACTAAGAACACAAAGTTTCACAAAGAAAATTTCAGCATCTTCTTTAAGAAATTCCATGAGCATCTATCATAATCTGTGAGCAAAAAATTACTTACTCAACCACACAATATTTGCTTTTGAAGGAACATTCAATTTCACTTGTTTGCCTCCTTCAACAATTGTTTCTTCTTGCAATAGTTTTCCGTCTTTACTGTTTAAATATTTTACTTTAAAGCTTCCTTTCATTTCAGATAAATCAAGCGTTACAACAGTTGAATTATCTGCATAAGCTATAATATTTATATCATTACTCAACATATAAGTACCTATTGCTTTTGCTGGTTTTAGAGTAGCAACTGTAGCCAAAAAACTTTTATCTGTTTCAGCAGGAATAGCAGGCAAAGAACCACCAGCTATTAACACAGCCCAAGCATAAGCATCCCAACTATCACCACTATAAATAACAGCTTTATTTGGATACTTTATTCTGTACTCACTCATTGCTTTGTACACTTGTTCAAAGCTTGTTTTCTTGGGCTTTAATAATCTTGCATGCTGACGAGGAGCAAGGTTTTGTCCACCTTTAGGTTCATACGTTGTACCATCTGCTTGATAATGCCAATAACGTATATCAATTACATCAATCAATTTATTGTAAACAGGGTTTTGTAAAATTGCATCTTGTACATCTTTGGTTGTACTTAATCCAATTATTTGTGATTTTCCTGTTTCTTTTTCCCATTCTTGAATTACATCTAACCAAAATTGAACAAAGTGTAATGGACCAGTAAACTCCTCACCTATTAACTGAATCACTCCATTGTTGTCTTTAAAATTATTCAAACATTGACGAATATATTTTCTGTGTAACTCTTTACGAACAGGATTGCTAATATCATAAAACTGTTCTGCCATGAATATTCTTTTATCACCTGCATAAGGCACAGGTTCAGGAAAGCCAATATAGTTGATGTTATTAGCTGTACGCCAAGGAAAATCTGCATAATGAGCACCTGCTTCAATGATGTTGTGTTGAAAATAATGTTGATGAACTAGCAATAAACCTTTTGTATCTGCCAAGTTTGCAAATTGTTTCAGTCGGTTCCAATACCAAGTATTGTATTTGGTTAAATCATATTTACTGAGGCCATCCCATGCCATTTCTTTACCACTTCTTGCAAAAGGCAATTCGTAAAATGGAGGCCATACTTCACCATCCATTCTTCTAATACGTTCATGATCGTCTCTTCTTCTATCATACCACAAACCATAGTTCTGTTCTAAGCCAATGATATTGCGTTGTTGCATAATATTGGTTACTTCATCTAAATCATCTGTTAATCCATAACCAACTCTTCCAGGTACAAATCTTGTAATGGCTAATTGAGCTTTTTTAATATCAGAATCTTTAACCCCACCACTCCACCATGGCACTCCTTGCCTTTTTCCAAAAAGGATTTGATTACCACGAACCAACACACCATTTTTAATTGCAGCCTCCCTACCCTCCAAAGGAGGGTTTTTAGCTGCTAATTTTTGAGACCATTCTTTATATTGAATATCGCTTAACAATAAATTATTGGTAAAATCAGTGGGTATTACAATTCCTCCTTTGGAGGATTTAGGGAGGCTAATCCACTCTTTCAATTGCATTCTTGGCTTAGTAGCTTCTTTGGTTAATTGCATAGCAACTTCAATAGAAGGACTGCTACTAGCTTCAGTTGGAACAGTTAATATTTGTGCTTGTGCATCTACATTTTTATTGAGTCTTTCTTTGAGTTGTGTATAAAACAAACTTCTAGGATTCATTGCATCGTTACTACTCCACCAACTTCCATTACCAGCAAATTGTGCCCAACTTCCAAAGCTCCAATTTTGTGCTGTAGACGGTTGATAACAATCTATTCTTGCTGCTGTACAATTCCACAACAAACTATTGGCAGCACACCAACCTGCACCTTGTGCATCTTGTCCTCTATTTCCAAATCTGATTGCATTGCCATCAATATTCACAACATCAAACAAAACACCACTACTCCAACTATCAATTGCACCACTAAAACTATAAGGTAAAATAGATTCACACTGAACAAAAGCATTAGGACCAGCAGCACAGTAACCAGTTGCAAAATCATGATAACCGTTTTCAGCATAACATCGTTGAAACAAGGTTTGCTGACCAGCTGTAAAGAAAGTATAGCGTCTTTGTCCGCCAATTTCAGAAATGGGTTGTATAGATATACAATCTTCAACAGTAACTCTTTTTGCACTTGCATCAATATAGACTGCACTGCCAGCAAAATGTTGAAAGCTTAATTGTCTTGCCCAAACATCTGCTGCATTTTCAATAGTAATCGCCATCCAACGATGAGCTTCATCTTTAGGATTGTTTTTATCATAAGAGCTTTTCAGCAACATATTTTCAACACCAATGTTTTCAATTCTATCATTCCATTGATAGGTTGAAACAAATCCACCACCAAACTTAGCATCTAATGCTGTGGTTAGAGGAGCATCAATTTTAACTGTAAGTCCACTTACGTCAGTAATCATTCTATCAAAAAAAATATCTTGTTCTCCAGGCTTCCAACCTAACGATGTAATGCCACCACCAAAATGATTTGTACCTAATTCACTAATCCATTCTTTGGTGCTTGGCCTACGAATAACAATTTTATCTCCAACTTTTAATTTACTTGCATCTGCAACAGAAAACTGTATTGCATTTACAGGAACATAAGCGTCTGTAATTTTTATTTCTTCAGATTTTTGTTGGTTTTTTTTTCCATGAATTCGAATCAGCGTTTGTCTGTCTGTACCAGCACCCAACAAAGTAGTTTCATTGATACCGCTACCTCTTAAAACAATACCACTTGCAGTAATTTTTAATTGTCCAAATACTTCATACACTCCTTTTTGCAACAATACGGTTCCTCTAAATCCATTGGTATCAATAGGTAATGCAGCAACATAGTTTATTGCTGATTGAATTTGTTTAGTAGCATCTCCTTTTATAAGAGGCACAACAATTTTAACAGCAACATTTGGAATTTGCTGCTCTGATGCTTTGTAACCACAGTAAGAAAAATCTGGAATTCTATTACCTAAAGAATCGGTAGTATAATTAAGTTTTCCTTTTGAGAATTCTAAAGGGGGAATTGGTTTAGGTGGCTTCTGAGCTTGTGTTGAACAGAATATAAAAGAGAAACAAAAAAATAAAAACTGATATATCGTTCTCTTAATCATTACTGCATTTTATTTATGTCCTCTAAGTTATCGTTTTTAGTTTTAGGGTAACGAGCTTTTGTAATTCTATTGAACAACGGTTGCGTCTCACTCTTCAAGGTTCTGTACTTTATTAAACTCTTTTTAAACCACAAAGAACACAAAGGTTTTCACAGAGGGCACATAGTATTTTAATATGCTTAGTGTTATTTCCCTTGGTGCTTGTTGTGGTAAAAAGATACTAATCTAAATCTCTCAAATCTATTCTACAGTACAAGAGTGCGACGCCACGCCACTACAGCTCAATGGATATTCTACAGCTTGTTACAAAAAAATATCTCAATAAAATATAAACTATTTTTTTACAGCAGCAGTTGGTACTACATTTTTAATATCCACCACACTGTTCAAATACAACTCAATATTGCTGTATCCATTCTTGGTAATTTTTGCTGCATCACTTGCGTCTTTAGGATTTAATTTGTTTGCAATTTCATATGCATCTGGCATTCCGTCATTATCAGCATCTTTGTACGGCGTTCCTTTATAAACTGGATAACCACCAACTTGTGCAGGATCTGTGATAATGCCTTGCTTGTATGAATCAATTGGTAAACGACGATGTTTAAATTGTGTTTCAGGCAATTTTACATTTGGATCAAAATCAATTTTTCCAGTTGCTACTTGCTTCACAATTCTTACATCTACAGCATCCCGTTTTGGCAAGGTTGCACCAGCATTATTCAGTACATAATCTTTAGCTTGTAAGGTTGGCAACAATGTAAATGGTGGCATTGGCAAAGGCTTGTTCCACTTCATTGCATCTTTATATATGCCTGCGTTATCTTCTTCTTCAACTTGGACGCCACCATCCCAATTATCTTTGGTTACACGAGCATTTCCTTCAACGATATTACCTTCAACATAAGCTCTTCCATAAACTCGATAACTCAATTTACTTCTACCACTTTCAGGTTTTAAAATTCTGTAAGAAATGGGTTTACCAATAGGAGTAGCAGGACCAGGTTTGTAATAATTATTGATAATATTGTACATAGCAGTATAATCGCCACCATCGGTTGAACGATGCACCCAATTAAACACCACATTGTTAGCAAAATTGAAAATTCCATTCCAACCAATAGAAGGATTTCTGCCTGCATTGTTTGCCCAAAGATTGCGAACAAAAGCACAGTTTTCTCCACCTAAAGTACTACCAAATGCATGATTCCAAGTATCTAGAGCTTCAGAAAAAATAGAGTTTTGAATGGTAATATTTACTGTACCTAATTTTTCTTCTGCTTTTAAATTTGGAGTACTATCATTGTACATGTGACGATACATACTCATATTTTCATCTAAACCCCAACTTGCTGAAACATGGTCTATCATGATGTTTCCAACGGGATTGCCACCAATGGCATCATCTCTCCTACCAACATTGGTTTCTCCTCTACGAAAACGCATGTAACGAATAACAACATCATGTGTATTAATCCATACACTTTCACCAGCTACACAAACACCATCACCAGGTGCTGTTTGACCAGCAATGGTTATATAAGGAGCTCGTATAATTAATGGAGAATTAATTCGTATAATTCCAGCAACATTAAACACTACAATTCTTGCACCACCTTGCTCACAAGCCCAACGTAAACTTCCTACTCCATTATCGTTTAAATTGGTAACTACAAGCACTTTGCCACCACGACCACCAAAACTAAATTTACCGCCACCTTCAGCACCTGGAAAAGCAGGAATATCAGCTTGAGGTAAATCGTAAGGACGAGCAGCCCAAGGAATGTATGGACGACCTTTTTTAGCCTCTTCTTTAACAATTGGATAAGCAATAGCCCAAGCAGAATCTGAATTTTTAGTTGCGGCCTTCATTAAAGAATCGCTCCAGCGTTGAACATCGGGAGGAATAGAAGGATATTGAGCATTTGCCGAGAAAAAGAACCCTAGCCATAAAATTGACAACTTTAAAATGTTTCTTGCTTTCATTTGATTTATCGAGTAGTTAATTTAAATTAGAATGTTGTTTTTATGGCAAGGGTTTGTGAATATTTACTTTTGAACTTTTACATCAATGTTAATAAAAGTCTGCTTTGTATCTATACCACCGGAGGCATTCGTAGCAACAGTTGCAAAATTGATAAATAACATTCCAACCTTACCAGAAGCAGTTCTAAAATAAACAGTAGCATTGATAGGAGAATTTGAATTTAGCATATTTACACGGTTTGTTGTACCAGATGACAACTGTAACATACCAGCTGTTTTTAAAGTACCAGCACTTAAAGCATTTGCAAAAGTTGGGTTGGGAGCTCCTGAACTTAACCTTTTAAATATAGTTGCATTTTTTGTCCAACTACTAATATCATATGAAGGAAACTGATTATTAGACAAAGCATAAATTGTATGCCCATTTGTAACTAAAGTTGTATTGACCAAGGTTTTTGCAGTATCATAAAAATAACCAAAGTCAATAGTACTAGATGCAGCGACACCTTCATTGTAACTAAATGTTTTTGCACCATCAGTAACAGAAATATAGCATTTATTATTTTTTCCAGTAGTGTCAGGAGCATATAAAAAACGATTGGTGTAATTGTAATAATCAGGCTCAATAGTAATTACAATATCTCTATGACCAATATATACCCCTTTATTGGTATGTGCTGCAATTCTATAAACATAAGACCCATTGGCACTATCGGCTCTAAAACGCATAACTGCAGTATATGAATATTTATTACTTGCGTTTAACGTATCTCGTCTAATAAATGCTGTTTGGTTTACTGGATTTTTCTGTACACTTACAAAACCCATATCCTCTTGTGATGTTACTGTAAAATCGAAGAAGATACTATCGTTTGGATTAACAGTTACATTACCAGTTATAAAACCTTTTGCCGTACCTCGTAATTCAATATTTGCTTTGCTACCATCTACAGGCTCAACTCCCTTTTTACATGAAAGAGAAGAAAAGCTTAAGCAAATTATTATAAAAAAAGATGTTAGTTTCATATAAAATATTTTATTAAAAATTTATTCAAAAGGATTAAATGTTCCACCTGCCCATCCTATCGTCTGTTGAATTACAGGTATATTTGTGAATTGATTCGGTAGTGGATATGCATAATATCTATCTGGCAACGTAATTACGTTTGAACCTTCTATAGATGTTGGAGTAACAGGCACATTGAACATTCTAGTATAAGTGGATAAGTTATTCAAGTTAGCTGTATCTCTTGGTCTTACACCAAACGCGTCTGGTCTATCTAAAAATATATCAGTTGGTAATGCTCCTGCTCTGGTTGTACCTGCATAAAAAGGTGCCCTTGGAGCAATTCTATATGCTAAACGTGTAGTAATTAATTGTAAATTTCTTGTTCTTCTTAAATCGAAATTACGCATACCTTCCAAGGCAAATTCAACTTGTCTTTCACGTAAAATTAACGCCCTCATTGATGCTATATCAGTTGCTACATCTAATCCAAAGTTGGCTGTACCTTGAATAATTCCAGCTCTTTGACGGATTAAACGAACTAAGTTTTTAGATTCATTTAAGTTTCCAATTTCATTAGCACATTCTGCTAAGTTTAGGATTACTTCTGCAAAACGCATTTCAATCCAATCCATACCATTACCACCACCACTATTTGAATTATAAATTGCTTGGGCAGGTGTAAGCGTAGGATTACAGAAGCGACGACAATAAAAACCCGTTACAATTGAACCAGCAGATTCATCTAAAACACCAGTATACATCCACTGCTTTCTTGTAGTCTTACCACTCAATGGCCAAACTACACCGTTATAAGCAATTGTAGCATCAAAACGAGGGTCTCTATCTAACCAAAACTGTGTAGCATTATACCCTGATGAAGAATTAGTTATAGGCAATCCATTTCTCATAGTGTAAGCTTGTACCAAATTCCATGTAGGTTGATATGAACCGCTTCCAGATGTTGATTCAGAAAATGGTCTTGCTACATTTTCAATATTATGACCTAAATCTCTTGTTGCAGTATATTTTCTAACCAATAGAATTTCTCTATTATCTTCGGTAAGAAAAATGTTTGCATAACTAGGTAGCAAAATGTATCCTTGAGCGACACATGTATCGTAAGCTGCTTTATTAGCTTGGTAAGCTACATTCCACCTATTAATATCATTATTAATATTAAATTGTGGACTTGCCCAATACAATAATACTTTACCTTTTACTGCTAAAGCAGCACCAGAAGTTACTTTACCGATATTATTTCCAGTCCATAATGGTGGTAATAACTTAGCTGATGAATCTAAATCAGCAACAATAGCGGCAATACATTCACTTGTTTTAGCCCTTGGCACCTCTATATCAGCATCTCCTAATTGCTGTGATTTAAGAATTAATGGAACACCACCATATAAACGTACAAGTCTAAAATACGTGTATGCCCTCAAGAAGAAGAACTGTCCCTTTAAAACATTTTTATCCGCTTGTGGTATGGTCGAACTGTTATTTATATTTTCAAGTGCTACATTACATCTTCTAATATCAGCATATCTATTTGCAGTAATACTATTTGCAGTTCCAATATCAGTTACCGAATTTTCTAATAACTGTCCGTATAAAAACGTTGTATTTGCATTGTTCATTTCATCAGAAGTATTGTGTATACCTCCTAAAACAGGCCATTGAGGCATAATTAATGCGTATGTTCTATTTAAAAATAACTCAACAGCACCAGCATCTGCCCAAAGTTGTGTATCCTCTATTCCATTTGGATCTGCTATTTCAAAAAAGTCTTTTTTACAAGAGGCAATAGCTGTAGTAATACAAAAAACTACTAAAGCAATTTTTAATATTTTATATCGTGAAAGCATAATTAATGAATTTTTAAATTATAAACTTGCGTTTACCCCAAAGGAGATTGTTCTTAAAATTGGATAGCTAGCAAAATTGCCTGTGTAAGGATCTTTGTATTTTAATGGATTAATGATAGTCCAAAGATTTGTACCTGTAAGCATAAATCTCAAGGTTGGCAACTTATATTTAGTAACAAGATGCTTTGGTAAAGAGTAAGATAAAACGGCATTGTTAATTCTACACATAGTACCGTCTACAATCCAAAAAGTTGAATTTGACGTAATCAATGGAGCATCAGCTCTTGGAAACTTACCATTCGGATTTTCTAAACTCCATGAATCTGACCAATAACTAGGAGCATTTTGAATATTTGTTGGGGCTCTTCTTGCCTCACTATCATAAGCAATTTTACCTCCAATTCTTAAGTTAATGTTGGTTTGTAATCTAAAATCTTTATATGTAACGCCTAATGTAATTCCAAATCCAACTATAGACGCAGTTCTATCATACATCAAAGTAATATCTCTATCATCAATTCTTCCATCGCCATTAATATCTTGATAATTCATAAAACCTATTTGAGGTTTTCGACCATCAATTAAATAGTTTGGATTTTTAGATAATAATGCATCTACATCAGTTTGAGTTCTCAAAATACCTGTTGCTATATAGCCATAGTTGGTTCCATTGTATTTACGAGGATCTTTCCCTATCATATTACTTAACCCTTCTTGCCCATACATTCCAAAATTTACAGGCGAATACAATGAGTTTAGCAATTGACTATTAGTGATGGCAAAGTTTATATCGGCGTTAAAACCCCAATCTTTATTGAAGTTATCTCGATAACCGATTGCAAACTCAGATCCCCAAGAAATAGATTCACCAAAGTTTACAATATTTGGTAAAAACCCAGCTGTAATAGGCACATCTGCTGGAGATAAGCCAACAAACATATCATAATTATATCTTTGGTAAAAATCGGCCGAAACTGTTAGCTTATTGTTGAAAACTGCTGCGTCGAAACCAATGTTTAATGTTCTAGCTTTTTCCCAAGTAGCTTCTGGATTAGGAAGAATATTTGGATCAAGACCATTAGTCATTGTATTTCCATACAAATAACCTGTCGTTTGTGTGAATCTTGTAACATAGGTTTTATTGGCAACACGGTCTTCACCAACTACACCGAGTGTGGCTCTTATTTTTAGAGAGTTTATAAACTTGATATTATCCCTAAAAAAATTTTCATCACTAATTTTCCAACCTAAACCAACGGTTGGGAAAAAACCCCATCTTGTTTCTGGTTTGAAATTAATAGAAGCATCTGCCCTACCTGTGAACTCGAAAAAGTATTTATTTTTAAAAGAATAATCGAATCTACTGATGTAAGAACGTTTTGCATTTTGTATTGCTTGCGGATTTCTGAACACATCCGTTATACTAGCGATACCAGATAAATCATTGCTAAATGCCCAAAATTCATCTATACCACCCACTAATTGTGTAAATTTTGATATAAAAATATTACGTCCTTCTGCTTCACCAATATCAGTGCCTACAAGTGCAGAAATGGTATGATTTTTTATAGTTTTATTATAACTTAATGTACCAATTAACTGATAGTTCGAACCAGTTGTAGTTCCCTCAGAAATTCTATTGTTATTTTGTTGAACTAAAAAAGGTGTTAAAGCATTCAACTGATCTGAATACAATAAACCATTTTGTCCATTTCTTATGAAATTGCCTGTTGTATATGTAGGGTAATATTGCCTAGCAACGCTAGTTCTATTGTTTTGCCCGAATTGAACTTTTGCTGTTAATCCTGGTATAAATGTAGGCTTATATTCTAGTGATGTATTGAAACTTAAACCTTGAGAACGTGTTCTATCGTAATTACCAGAATTTAAAACACCTAACATGCTCCAAGGTCCTGGAGGGTTAGGACCATTCCATAAGGTAGGAATGCCATTTATTTGCAAGGGCACCCATTTTGGAGTTAAGTACAATGCTCTGATATTTAAATCATCCGTTTCTCCATTTGATGCACGTAGTGTATTTCTTTCTTCTTGATTTAAATCAGTTGAAAAGTTCATATTAGCAGTAAGTCCATCAGTAATTTTAGCAGTTACAGAACCTCTGATACTGTATTTATTAACATCGTTTACACCATAATTACCCTTCTCTTTAAAATAGCTACCACCTAAAAAGAAGGTTATTTTTTCGGTACCACCAGAAACGCCAAGTGTGTGCCTATTAACTATACCTGCTTTCCATAATTGATCGAACCAGTTTTGATTCGGCATTTGTGCGATTCTTTCTAAATCTGCATCAGAGAATTTCTCATTCGCAGGACTAAAATTGATGTCTCTACCAATATTTAACAATTTTGCATGTTCTAAAGCAGATAAAGTTTCTGTTTTTGTTGCTTCGTTTGAATTACCAAAATATCCTGAATATGTTAATTTCGGTTTACCAACTTTACCTTTTTTAGTAGTAATTAAAATTACGCCTTTTGCACCTGCAGCCCCATAAATTGCAGCAGAAGCATCTCTTAAGAAAGTGATATCTTCAATTTGGCTTGCATCTAAGTTTTCAAAGAAATCTGGATTGCTTGACTGAGCCCATGGAGTTGGATTGATGATAATTCCATCTACAACATATAAAGGCTGGCTTGTAGTACCAGCAGCACCAAGTGTTGTAGCATTACGAATGTTAATATCGGTTGTTGAACCTGGTTTACCAGAAGAAAAACCAACTGAAACACCAGGAATACGATTAATAAGAGCAGAACCAAGATTTGCCACAGGTAAATCTTCTACATCAGCAGCTTTTAATGTTGAAACTGCACCTTGCACATTTACCCTTTTTTTGGTTCCATAACCCACTACAATTACATCATCAAGTGGATTATTGGTTTCAGTTAACTCAATACTAAAATTAGAAATGGTTCCAACTTTTGTTTCATAAACACCATAACCTACATAAGTTACCGTTAAAATAGATTCACTTGAAGGAGCTTTTAAAACAAACTTACCATCGTTATTGGTAACAGTGTTTCTGGTAGAATTTTTAATCTTCACATTTACTCCACCTAGTGGTGTTCCATTTTTCTTGTCGATAACTGTACCCGTTATGGTTTTCTCTTGAGCAAATAAAGTGGTGAAACTTCCGAGAAAAAAAAGAAGTAACAGCACAGGCATTCGTTTTGGGTTCATAATGGCATTTGTTTAAAAAAGTGTTCTAAAAAAACAATCGTAAATATTATTTGAATTTTTATTTGCTTAATTGGTTGCGTTCTTAGCAGCTTTAATTCGTTCTTCCCATTCTTTTCCTGCTTTTTTCATATCTATCCCTTCTGCTGAAAGATAGTTGTTGATTTTTCCTTTGTATTTGCCAAAGGCTGCATGCTTTTTTTCGGAAGATTCTGCATCTATAGCCACTTCTCTTGCTTCTACTAGATATGCATAAATTTTTTCCTTCTGAGCCGTTGTTAAATTGGGCAACATTTCTTGGTAGCCTTTGTAAGTATTGGGTAAAACGCTGTAAGTCATACCGTCTTTAACTTTTTCAATTTGTGTAGCTGTAAGATTTTGGGCTAATGCATTTATAAAAACTACATGTTGTTTCTTTAATAAATCGTCTCTTGTAATTTCTTGATTTTTAATAAGGCGACTCATTTCTTCTTTTTGAATGGAAGAATCTTGTTTTATTAATTTTTGTTTTTCTTTAAAAACATTATGAGTAGTATTTAAAAAAGCGTATTGGTTTACTAACAAATTTTGCACTGTATAAAAAATGGATGAATCAGAGATACCTAATGTTGTTACAATTTTATTACTACGTTGCGTAATTGTTTTTATATACGCTTCATCAGAATTTACCTGTGCACTTACAATTGTGTTGCCACCAATCAATAGTGATAAACAAAAAAGCAGAAAAAATTTATTTGTAGCGTACATTGTTAGGCAATAAGCATTAAAAAATCGTTAGTTGAATCGTAGACTAATTGTATGGCAAGACCAATATTAGTAATACATGGTAAAAGTAGAAATCTGACTAAGCAGAAACAATGTAACGTTTCACTATAATAATGGAACATTTTACTATTTCAAAAAAATATTCCTATCTACACTCTACTGTATAAATATGTTGGTAGTTATTGGTTGTAATCCTTCTGCTTGGATTTTAATTTTAGCAATACCCTTTGAACCAGATGGCTTTAAAATAACGAGCATTTTACCGTTAAAAGCCTTACCAACACTTGATTTAAAGGAATCCGTACTTGTTGGATTACCATTATCAATACCTATAATTTGCAATAAATTATCTGTAACTATTTCTATTTTGTTTTGTGCAAAAGGCACCAAATTACCATCTTTATCTACAACGTTTATAGCAATATAGCTTAGTTCTTTTTTTCGAAGATGGATTATTCTTTTATCTATCTCTAAATGAAATTTTGCTGGCTCTTGAGCAGTTTTTACATGTTTTATTGCCAATAATTTCCCTGCTTTATATGATTTTGCTGTTAATGTGCCTGCTTGATATGGAATTTTCCAAGAAACATGAACTTTTTGATCTGTTTTTGCTTTTTTGCCATATGATTGATTATTTAAAAAAAGTTCAACAGAATCAGCATTATTGTAATAAGCCCAAACATCTACTGTATCATTTTGTTTCCAATTCCAATGAGGCAGAATATGCAGCACCGTTTTATTTGTCCATTCACTTTGGTACATATAATACACATCTTTTGGAATGCCTGCTAAATCAATGATTCCATAATAAGAACTTCTTGCAGGATAAGGATAAGGAACAGGTTCTCCTAAAAAATCGAAGCCGCTCCAAACAAACAAACCTGCCATAAACGGTTTATTTTTTACAGCCAACCAACTTTCTTCATGTGTAGCACCCCAATAAGCAAATGTGTTGTCATAAGCACTACAAGTAAAATCAGCATTACCAGTAGTAGTTGTTTTACTATTTGGTGGCCAAATGTATAAACTATCTGCTGGTAAAATATAAACACCTCTTGTTGCTAAAGCACTAGCTGTTTCGGTTGCTAATAATGGCATATTTGGAAAACGATTCGGCAAAGAATCATAATCTGTATGTTTATAATTAAATCCTAAAACGTCTAAGGCTTGAGCCTTTGTCATAAAGTTTTTTGATGGAATATTTTCTGTAAGTGCAGCAGTAGCTGGTCTTGTGTTATCTAATTGCTTTACTATTTGAACCATCTTTTTTGTAAAAATCGTTCCTGTAGAATCGAATTGTTCTCTTATTTCATTACCAATGCTCCACATAAAAACAGACGGATGATTTCTATCTCTTTTTATTTGCTCTTCCAAATCTGCTTTATACCAATCTAAAAAATCGATATTATAATCATACTTGTTTTTCTTTTTCTTCCACATGTCAAAAGCCTCGTCCATTACTAAAAAACCCATTCTATCACAAGCATCTAAAAACGCAACAGAAGGTGGATTGTGTGCTGTACGAATAGCATTGCAACCCATTTTTTTCAATAACAAAAGTTGTCTTTCAATGGCAGATATATTTTCTACAGCTCCTAAAGCACCAGCATCATGATGTAAGCAAACACCCAATATTTTAAGTGGTTGATTATTTAAGAAGAAGCCTTTAGCTGCATCGAAATGAAATGAACGAACACCCATTTGATTTACAACTTTGTCTAATTGTTTTCCTTTTTTTGAAATAATGGAAACTACTGTATATAAATATGGTTGTTGAATAGACCATAATTTGGCTTTTTCAATAAGTACCTGTTGGCTAATTTGTGTACTTGTATCTTTTAATTCAACTGATAATTGAGGTGTTGCTGCAACCTTTTTGCCTAATGCATCATATACGATATGTTGTACTTGAATGGAGTTGTTTTTTGTATAAGTATAATGTAAAGTTGATTGAATATTGATTGTGGCTTTTGCTTGCTTATTTTTTTGCTGAATGGTTGATGAAATAAATACACCATATCTATCAAAAGCGATAGGTGGCTGTATTAGTAGCTGTACGGACCTATAAATACCAGAACCAGAATACCAACGAGAATTGGGCTGTAAAGAGTTATCTACTTTTACTACGATTATATTATTTTTTGATTGTAAGAAAGAGGTAATGTTATATTGAAATGAGATATAACCGTTTGGACGCTTACCTAAATAATGACCATTTATCCAAACCTCACTATTTTTATAAACACCATCGAATTGAATAAACACCGAATTGTTTTTTGAAACAGTGGGTAAAGAAAATGTTTTACGATACCAACCAATTCCACCGGGCAAAGCACCACCTTGATTGGTTGCAGGAGCATTGGCACTAAAAGGCAACTCAATACTCCAATCATGTTGCAGCTCTACTATTCTCCAATTTTTATCGTTGTAAGTAGGTGCAATAGCAGTGCTGTCTGCTTGTAGAGAAAACTTCCAATTTGTATTAAAAGAAATTACTTGTCGTTGTGCGTTTACTTGTAACTGTAACAACAGAATGATAGATAAGATTGTAGATAATATTTTCATGCGTTCTGAATATTTAAGATGAGTACAAAACGAGTACGGCAAGTTGAATAATGTTATATTGTACAAGAGTGCGACGCCACTGAAGCCAAATAGAATTACCGTAGCTGACTACCCAATTTTATTGTACAAAGTGCAAAGCACTTTTACCCATATCTTTTGATGTTGCTACTGCAATTCCACGTTGTTCTTTTTGATTTACAGCACAATAAAAATGATACACTACACCTTTCCATTTTACAACAAAAGATTTATGTGCATACTTAGCATCGAAGGTTTCAGAAGGTTGAATTAAATCGTCGCCACTCCAATCTGTCCAATTCACCAAATCGTACGAACAAGCAAATCGATTAAAAGCATCATTTTTACCTTGCCAAAAAGCTCCGAAATAAAACATCACCCACACCTTACCTATTTTTTGAATCATTGCATCACCCGTTAAACCAACAGGATGGTGCATTACCGGATTTGTTTGAAAGCGTTGCCAATGAAGCATATCGTTACTTACGGCCATTCCTATTCGTTCGTACCAACGTGTTTTTTTATCTCTATTTTTTGAAGTATCACCGTTGGCATTGTAATACATGAGGAAAGGATAACCTGTAGTTTGCTGCTTATCCCAAATAATGGTGCTCTTAAACAATTTTTTATCTTCCCACCAACGAACATCGTTGTCTTTAGCTGTTAATACAGGCTTTTCTACTGTATTCCATTCATGTGCAATAGTTGGATCTTGCATTGTATTGGCAATACCAATAGATAACAAACCTGCTTCATAACCTTTGGTGTTTCCTCCAAAATAGCTAAGCCAATACTTGTTATTGAATTTTTGTAACTGATAATTTCCTGACCATTTATGACTTTGCAAAGCTATGTATCCTGCTTTTTGAAATGCATCCCAAGCAGTTGAATCTGCATTGAATGAAAGTATTTTACCTTGAGATTGCCAGTTTAATAAATCGCTACTTTTTGCTAACCAAGTTTCGTAACCAATGCCATTAAAAACGAGGTAAGTCATGTACCAAAACTTACCTTTTTTAAAAACTGAGGGACAATCTATTTTTTCTTGATTGTTTTTTGGAACCATTACCAATCCATATTTATGAGGCGTTTTAACTTCTTCATAAATACGTTTCATAGTAACATCAGACACCTGTGCTTGTAAAAAGGAGCATACTCCAAAAACAATTATCGTAATATAAATTTTCATGTTGTTTTATTGTATATCGACTCCTGAAATTGCTAGATTCACTGCGTTTACGGGTTTAATTTCTATTGTATATTTTCCTGCATTAATCATGCTATTTGTATTGGTAGTTGCATAATTAAACTTACCCATTTTACTAGGCGTACATACTATTTTCTCAGTTTTGATACAAGTTCCATCTTCTGCATAAATAGCCAAATTTGCTAACAAAGTTTCTTGGGCTTCGTTGGCATAACGAATGGTGATTGAATACACATCGGCAGCACCAATTTGAACTGACCAATTGATGCTTGATTCGTTATTTGTCGTAAACAAAAGAGCATCTTTACCGTTTGCTTGTGAGCGTATAATTTTATCTGAAACAATGGCTTGTTGAGGTCTGTATGATAAAATAGGTTTTAAGTCAAATGCAGGTTGTATGTTAGTAGTAGGCTGAAAGAAAATACTACCAATACTTTGCTCATTTGGAATAGATATTTTTTGATTAGCTAGAAAGTTTTTTTTGTAGACAAACAAGACTGTACTATCACTTAAAATCATTGGCTCACTCGTTTTTTCAAAGTCTTTTAAATAGAGCGGTACTTTGAAAAGATTGGTATCTGCCACATATACATCTGTTGGTTGTACAAA
>Ga0209398_1000792_pt1 | contig 18185 bp, 8 predicted proteins | sample AshMeaBigSpring_FD_184125 | JGI IMG/M metagenome (GOLD analysis project Ga0209398, IMG submission 184125) | Groundwater microbial communities from Big Spring, Nevada to study Microbial Dark Matter (Phase II) - Ash Meadows Big Spring (SPAdes)... | ecosystem: Environmental > Aquatic > Deep... | reverse complement strand
TGCCGGAACCCTGCCATGGCGCCTCCCCGGCTCCAAGTTTTTTCACAATTGTTAGCTTAAACAAATTTTTATCGTTGACACGAACTTTTCCGGCCGCTAGGGATCGTCTGGACATGTCGGAACCAAATCAGACGATCATGACGGGCGGGCCGGACCCCGGCGATCTGGGCGCCTGGAAGCGGCAGGTTGCGCAGGTAAGCCTGCCGGAGGTCCACCGGAGCATCTTTGTGCCGGGCAAAGCCCCGTTCTGGAGGAAGATGCTGGCATTTGCGGGGCCAGGCTTCCTGGTGGCAGTCGGTTACATGGACCCGGGGAACTGGGCGACCGATCTGAAAGGAGGCGCACAGTTCGGCTACACGCTGCTGTCCGTCATCCTGATCTCGAACCTGATGGCGATCCTGCTGCAGCACCTGTGCGTGAAGCTCGGTGTGGCCACCGGACGCGATCTGGCGCAGGCGTGCCGTGACCACTACCCGACACCGGTCGTCTGGTTTTTGTGGGCGCTGTGCGAGATTGCGATCGCGGCCTGCGACCTGGCCGAGGTGGTCGGCTCGGCGATCGCCCTGCAGCTTTTGTTCGGGATCCCGCTCGTCTACGGCTGCATTATCACCTGCGTGGACGTGCTGGCGGTCCTCTACCTCCAGAACAAGGGGTTCCGGTATGTCGAGGCGATCGTCATCGCGCTCATCGCAACGATCGGAACGTGCTTTGCGGCCGAGCTCTTCTTTGCCAAGCCGAGCCTGACCGGAGTGATGATGGGTTTTGTTCCGAGCACGGAGATCCTGAAGAACCAGGGGATGCTCTACGTGAGCATCGGCATCCTGGGGGCGACCGTGATGCCACACAACCTCTACCTGCACTCGTCGATCGTGCAGACGCGCAATTTCGAGCGCTCGCCGGAGGGGCGCCGGGAGGCGATCAAGTTTGCCACGATCGATTCTTCGGCAGCCCTGATGTTTGCCCTTTTCATCAACGCATCGATCCTCATCCTCGCCGCCGCGACCTTCCACTGGTCCGGTTACCACGACGTCGCGGAGATCCAGGATGCCTACCGCCTGCTGAGCCCGACCCTCGGCGTCGGTGTGGCCAGCACCCTTTTTGCCGTGGCTCTCCTTGCCTCCGGCCAGAATGCGACCCTCACGGGAACACTGGCCGGCCAGATCGTGATGGAAGGTTTTCTTAACTTCCGAATGATCCCGTGGATGCGGCGGCTGGTCACGCGCATGATCGCCATCGTGCCGGCCGTGGCCGTCATCGGCATCTATGGCGAGAGCAGGACGACAGATCTCCTGGTGGCGAGCCAGGTCGTGCTGAGCATGCAGCTCGGGTTCGCCGTCTGGCCGCTCATGCGCTTTACCGGCGAGAAGGCGAAGATGGGCGAGTTTGTGAACCCTCTCTGGATTAAAATCCTCGGCTGGACAACCGCCTTGATCATCATCACGCTGAACGTGAAACTGCTATTCGACACGTTCACACCAGAGCCGTTCCGCAAGGCTTTCTACGGGGCGCTCGGCCTCTCGATCTGAACATTTGCCCGCCATGTATCACACTATCCTGATTCCTCTTGAGAATGGCCCGGCCGATCAATCGATCCTCGACCACATCAAGCCCTTGGCAAAGATTCACGGCTCTTCACTCCTTCTGATGCATGTGGCGGACGGCTGGGTAGCCAGAAACTACGACGGGCTGAAACTGGCCGAGAGCGAGGAGATGCGCGAAGACCGCGCCTACCTCGAGAGGCGCGCGGCCGAGCTGCGGGCGGAGGGGTTTGAAACCGACTTCGTCCTCTCGCTGGGCGAGCCATCGGACGAGATCGTGCGCTTTTGCAAGCTTCACAGCGTCGACCTGATTGCGATGTCTACGCACGGCCACCGGTTCATCAGCGACCTGCTCTACGGCAGCACTGCGGACAAGGTCCGCCACCTCGTGGATGTGCCGGTCCTCCTCCTGCGGGCAAAATCCTGAGCTTCCCGGCTTTCTGAGCTGACACGAGCCCCCCGATCGGGGATAAACACGGCGTGTCCAACTCCGTGCAGCTTCTCCTTTCCCTTCCGCCGGCGATGGCGGCAGCCTTTGGCCGCCTCTCCGGAAAGTCGTCTCCCGAATGGTTTGCCTCTTGCGACCCTGCGGGAAGCAAGCTGGGCTCGGGCGGTGGCATTGCACAGGTTCTTGCGGATGCGTGGCAATCGTCGGGAGGCGGCGCCCCGTTTAACGAATGGCTTGGCGATTCGAAGAAGCTCGTCCTCCTCGCAGGAGGCCAAAGCCGGAGGCTTCCGGCTTACGCGGCGACGGGAAAAATCCTGATGCCGGTTCCGGTGATGCGCTGGTCCGCCGGCCAGCGGCTGGATCAGACACTTCTCGACCTTCAGGCGGAGGATTACCGCCGCATCCTCGCGATGGCTCCACAAAGCGCCCGCGTCCTCGTGGCCAGCGGCGATGTCTTCCTCCGGTTTCCCGACGTATTGCCCGCGATTCCGGAGGCCGATATCGTCGGATTCGGAATGCTGGTCAGCCCGGAGGTCGCCGCCGGCTTCGGCGTCTTCTTCTCCCCCCGCCAATCCCCCGGTGAAATCTCGTTCTTCCTTCAGAAACCGAAGCCGGAGACAATCCGCGAACTCGGCCGCGACCATGCGTATTTTGTCGATACCGGGCTCTGGATCCTGAGCGCACGCGCGGCCGCTCTTCTCATGCGGAAGTGCGGGTGGAGCGGCGACCGGTTCTCCGGCGGCAGCGCCTCGCCCTACGAGCTCTACGCCGGACTTGGCCCCTCGCTGGGCAACTCGCCGGCCGAACCCGATCCCGAAGTCGCCGGCCTCAGCATCGCTATTGTCCCGCTCCCCGACGCCGGCTTCTACCACTTCGGCACGACGCGCCAGATGATCGAGTCGCTGTCCAGCCTTCAAAACCGGAGTCCAGGATCAGGCGACCAGTCACATTTCTGGAGGAAGCCCCATCCGGACATGTATGTCCTCAACTCCGATTTTGAGTTCAACGAACGATCCTCAGCCAACCGTCTTCTGTGGATCGAGAACTCGGCTTTGCCGGACCGGTTTGCGCCGACGCGAGAGAACGCCATCACCGGCCTGCCTCCTGCCTGCTGGGACTTCTCCCCGGAGCCCGGCGACTGCATCGATTGCGTGCCGATCGGGGAATCCGGGTTCGCCTTCAGGAACTATGGATTTGACGACCCGTTTTCGGGACCGATCCGGGACGCCGTTTGGCAGGGCCGGCCGGCGGTCAAGTGGTTTGAGGCGCGCGGAATCGCACTGTCGGATGCAGGCATCCTGCCGGATGCCGATATCCAAGAATCGCCGCTCTTTGCAGTCGTCAGCGGCGCGGATTCCGCTTGGGCCGGCTGGCTCCTCGCTTCCACTCCTGTAGAGTCGCCGGAGTTCCGCACCCGATGGCTTGCTTCCCCCCGGCTGAATGCGCGGGAACTCACCGAGCAGGTCAACCTCGACCGGTTGCTCGCCCAGCGCCATTCCCTCGCGTCAAAGGCCGCCGTCCGCCTCTGGGCCCACCGCGCCAACAACCCGTTTTTCCGCATCGACCTCGATAATGCGGCCGCCCTCTATGCGGCGTCCGGCGAACCGGTCCCCGAAGCCAGGCACGAATCCCCCGACCCGCTCGACCGCATGCATGAGGCGGCCTTCGTGGCGGCCGTCCAGCGGGCCAGAGGCATCGATGGCACCGCCAGCGAGCGCGAGGCTACCACCAGCCTCTCGGACCGCATTGTCGCCATGGCTGCGTCGATCGCTCCGCACAGCACGCTGATCGATGACCAGATCCTCTGGGCGCGCAGCCCGGTGCGGCTGGATCTAGCGGGCGGCTGGAGCGACACGCCGCCATTCTGCCTCAAGTTCGGCGGCGCGGTGGTCAACCTCGGCGTCGACCTCAACGGTCAGGCACCGGTTCAGGTCTTCGTCCGCATGTGCCGGGAGCCGCGCCTGGTGATCCGCTCGATCGATCTCGGTGCAGAGTGCGTGGTCCGCTCGTTTGACGAGCTGGCGGATTGCTCGACAATCGGCGCGGAGTTCTCACTGGCGAAAGCGGCGTTCTGTCTTGCAGGATTTCACCCCCGTTTCCACACCCAGTCCCCCGCCACCCTCGCCGAGGCGCTCGAGGAATTCGGAGGGGGAATCGAGCTCTCCATGCTGGCCGCCACCCCGAAGGGCTCGGGACTCGGGACCAGCAGCGTCCTCTCGGCGACGATTCTCGCTGCCCTCGGCTCGGCCGGCGGGCTCGGATGGGATCTAGAGGAGGTTTTCCGCCGCACGCTCGCCCTGGAGCAGATGCTCACCTCCGGCGGGGGGTGGCAGGACCAGGCAGGAGGAATTTACCATGGCGTCAAGCTCATCGAGACGCCGCCCGGCCTCGACCAGAAACCCTCGATCCGGTGGCTCCCCGAGCAGCTCTTCAGTTCGCTGACCGCCAACCGCACCGCCCTGCTTTACTACACGGGAATCACGCGCGTCGCAAAAACGATCCTCCAGGAGATCGTTCGGGGAATGCTCCTCAACAACCACTCGCACCTCGACCGGCTTTTTGAGATCCGCACGCATGCGCTCGCCGCCTACCAGACAATCCAGCGGGAGTCCTGGCCCGGTCTCTGCGAGGTGGTCCAGCGCAGCTGGGAGCTCAACCAGGCGCTCGACAGCGGAACAAACACGCCTGAGGTCGCCTCCATCATTGCCGCAGTGAGCGACTGGACGGCCGGAGTGAAGCTTCTGGGAGCCGGTGGCGGCGGCTACATGCTCCTTCTCGCCAAAGACGAGCCGGCCGCAGCAAGGATCCGCCACCACCTCACCGCCAACCCGCCGAACCCCCGCGCCCGCTTCGTTGACTTCGCCCTGTCCGCGACGGGGCTCCAGATCACCCGCAGCTAAGCACTCCGGATTTCCGTCAGGGCAGAAGCGAGCCGTAGCCGGTCTTCGCAGCCTGCACGCTGAAGACGATCGGCTCCCTGGCGAACGGAATCCGGCCGCCAGGGACCGGCGCGGCCTTGAGCTGGAAGAGCGGGTAACCGTCGGGGTATTTCACTCCCTCCTCCTCGAGGCACAGGCAGGCGAAAAACGAACCGCCGGGACACTCTCCGATCAGGACTTCCATCTTGGCCGGGACTCTTTTCTTCTTGTTGATCCACTTCCCACCGGGTGGTTTGATTTTATAAGGCTCGGGCGCTGTGGCGGCCTCTGGATCCACTCCAAAGCAGCCCTTTTCTTCGGCCTGGCCGCCATCGCGCGCTGGGTCGGCGACGGCCGAAAAAGGCTCGTCATCACCGTGAGAAATCTTCATGGCAGCAGGATCTGCGACAGGATGGAAGGTTTCCTCAGGCTGATGGCCCTCCGCCACCGGGGCATCAAGGCCGGCCACTTCCGCGTGCCTCGCTGCCCAGCCCTGCTCGCGCAATCGCTCGATCGCGGCCATCAGGATCTTCCGGTGCCCGATCGCACTCACCCCGCACTCCCTCATGTCGCCCTGGGCGAGTTCCAGCAGAGTTTCCATGGTCACTGCCTGGGCGCGGAACCGCAGGCAAGCTCCCCGGAAAAGTGGCGACATGGGAGGACAGAGCAAACCAGACCTCCGAGCCAAAATCAGGAGCGCAGAATGCTGCGAAGATTGGCCTCGGCATCAAACAGCTCAACCGCCGTCCGGCGGGCGGCCCGCGCAAGATGCGGCCAGTCACAAACGACTCTCCGGCAGGCTTCCACCGCCGATGGCAGATCGCTTACAAAAACGAATCCGCTTTCCCCGGGAAGATGCGGCTCGGCCGCCGTGGACACCGTAACGACAGGGCGGCCGAGTGCCAGAAATACGGCCGCTCGATCACTCAGCCAGCCGGTGCGGGTGATATCGTCCACCTTGGCCGGAGTGAACTCGGCGGCAGCCTTTGTCAGGTAGGCCAAATACTTCTGCGGTGTCTTCGCCACGGAATGCGGAAAAACGAGCCGCCATCCATGGGATCGGATCCTTTCCGCCTCGGGGTCATCCGCCCCCATGTTCATCGCCATTTCAAACTCCGCTCCCGGAACGAGCCGGGGCAGATTCATGTAAGGCAGGAATCGCGCGCGCTTAGAGTAGTCAGCAGCCACGCCGTCAATTTCGAGATGCCCGTGCCAATACCACTGTCCGACAGTTGTAAACTTGAACCGCGGAGGGACCGGCTGTGGCCGGATCCGGGCGGTGTCCACGGGGGGATAAAATGTTCTCCACCGGATTCCGAGGTCCGGCAGCCGGCAGTCCGGTCCGTTCACATTGAGAGCAACCGTCCAGAACGCGTGGTGATGGCTCTGCCCAAGCTCGAATTGCTGCATGTAGTATCCGATTTCGGAGGGATCCAAGTTGATGAAAATCCGGCGGGAAAAATCCTGCAGGATCGGGGGACGGATGCTGTAGCTGAGGTTGAGGAGGATCCCGGCGCGGACCTCCTCAAGCAGCCGCGCGCGGGAGATTCCGTGAACCTCCACATGATCCCACGAAGGCTCAAATTCCGCCCCCCTGTTCAGCAGCAGCGCGTAGTTTTCCTTGAGTCCATAATATCCCATCCTGCGTGTAAACACCCGGATGCGGCGGGCGTCCTCAAGCGGGTCTCCGCAGGAGGGCAGCAGCTCGAGCCAGCGGAATGCACGCCCACAGCGCCTCAGCCCGGCAGCATACTGCAGCGGCACCGAAAAGTTCCCCCCGCCCTCTGGATATTTTGCGGCGAACCCGCATCCGAGAAAGACGATTTCCTGCAAGGTTGGTTTATGGAGTCTGCGGCCTGACGGCATGATGAAAATTGATCACGACGGCAGAGGTTTAGCACGTACCGCAGCCACGCGGCAACCCTGCGCGGAGCATCAGCACACCGTTGAACCGGCCGGCGGAAGGCACGCGAGACCAATCATCATGCCCGGCGTGGCTTGAGCCGCTGGCTGAGCCGGTTCGAAGGCGCCTCAACAGTCCGGTGCAATAATTCCGCGGCCAGGAGAGAAAGCCCGACCGCCAGCCCCCATGCCCCGAATGCCGCTGGCGGACTTCCGGCGACGGCCGGGGCGAGTTGGGAGAGAAGGTTCACTCCGACAACCGAGTGGATCAGGTAAATGCTGTAGCTGATCTTGCCCAGGTGGAGGAGCGGGCGGAACGCGAGCAAAGTGGTCAGCCGGCCGAAGACACCAGCAACAAAAATCGCTGCAGCAGTCACAGCCGTGGCGATGCCATGGGTCTGCTGCTCCCAAATAAAAAGCACGACCAACCCGGCCAGCGGAAGGCCGGCAAGGAGAACGGGAACACGCCACCGCAGAGCCGCAAACACCCCCACCCCGAGAAAAAATGTCCACGATCGCCCAGCGAAGTCGCTGCTGGGATTCCTGATCCAGCACGTGAACGACCAGATACCCACAGCCCCCACGGCAAGAAACACAAACGCATCACGCAGGAGCCGCCCCCCTCTGAGCGGAAGCCGCGAGACCCAGTAACCAACAACAAGGATCAGAAGGTAGGACAGGTAAAACTGAACCTCCAGGCACAGCGTCCAGGAAACATCCAGGATCGACTTCGCCGGGTAGATGAAGGGGAGGTTCTGAACGTAAAAAAAGTTCGCCGCGATTCCCCGAAGCCCACCAAAAGTGACATAAAAGTCATGCCACATCGACGGCCAGAAGGCGACGTAGTAGCCGAGCATCAAGGTGAGGGCCACCCAGTAGGGAGGGTCCAGCCGCAGGCTCCGCCGGACGATGAAATTTCCAGCGTAGCGGAGATTCGCCACATGGCCATGCATCGAGAACGAAATCACGAACCCGCTGAGCACGAAAAACACATCGACTCCGCAATACATCTGCTCGAAAACCCGCCCCACCGCCGACGGAAATACTGCGGAAAGCTCAGCATGCACCGGCGAGACGCTCGGCACATAAAAGTGGAACAGCATCACCGAAAAAGCAGCCATCCCCCGCAGCGCATCGAGAAAATTCAGCCGTCCGGAAAGATCCGCAGCAGAAGGGCCCCGCCAGAACCAGAACCTGCCAAACCAGGGGTCAGTGTGCATATTCTTGCATTTTTGTCCGGCGTCCTCCGACCGGAAACGGCACTGGCAAGCTCCGGAAAGCGGAGATCCCGCGGGAAAGTGCAGAGTGGTATCCGGGCATGTCGGCTAGCTGAAGAGCCGGCGGTCGAGCGTCCGGTATTGGATCGCCTCGCCGATGTGATCGGGCTGGACGCGCTCGCTCGCGGCGAGATCGGCAATCGTGCGGGCGACCTTGAGGATTCTGTCGTAGGCACGGGCACTGAGATGGAGCTGCTCCATGGCGAGGCGGAGCATCTCCTGCGCGGTCTGGTCGAGTTCGCAATAGTCCTTGATCTGGCTGTGGCGCATCCTCGCATTGCAGGATGTCCTGCGCCCTTTTTGGAATCTTGCGGCCTGAATTTCTCTGGCGCGGACTACCCGCCTGCGGATCTCCGATGAGGCTTCGGCCGGCTCGCGGCTGGAGAGGTCGCGGTATTCGACCGCCGGAGCCTCGACATGGATGTCAATGCGGTCGAGCAGCGGGCCGGAGATCCGCGCCCGGTAGCGTTCCACTTGCCCGGGAGAGCAACGGCATTCATGCGCCGGATCGCCAAAGTAGCCGCACGCGCAAGGATTCATGGCAGCAACAAGCATGAAATCCGCGGGAAAGATCATCGTCCCTGCCGCACGACTGATGCACACCCTGCCGTCTTCAAGGGGCTGGCGCATCACCTCGAGCGTCGAGCGCTTGAACTCCGGCAACTCGTCGAGGAAAAGCACCCCGTTGTGCGCAAGGCTCACCTCACCGGGCGAAGGGTTTGCAGATCCCCCCAGCAATCCGACATCGCTGATGGTGTGGTGCGGGGAGCGAAACGGCCGCCGCGCCACAAATGTGTTCTTCTCATCGAGGAGTCCGCAAATGCTATGGATCTTCGTCGTCTCGATCGCCTCTTCCAAAGTCATCGGCGGGATCACCGTGGCAATCCGCTTAGCCAGCATGCTTTTCCCCGAGCCGGGCGGCCCGAGCAACAGAAGATTGTGTCCGCCGGCAACCGCCACCTCGACCGCCCGCTTGACCTGTTGCTGGCCTTTGACTTCGGAAAAATCAACATCCTCGGCACTCTCTGCCGAAAGGACCGTGGACGCGTCGGCAGCGACCGGCGCAAGCTCACGTTTCCTGGCAAGAAATTCATAGGCCTCGCGCAGGTTGCGGACACCGTAGACATCGATCCCCTCAACGATCGCCGCCTCCGGAGCATTGCAGGCTGGGAGGATGACCGCCTTCTTGCCCCGGTTGCGGGCTTCGATGGCGATCGGCAGCGCCCCCTTGACCGAGCGGATCTCGCCGGTCAGCGCCAGCTCACCGGATACAAGGCAGCGCTCGAGGCGGGAAAGTTCGGCATGCTCAGCAGCGGCGATCATCCCCAGTGCGATTGGCAGGTCAAAACTCGGGCCCTCCTTTTTGATGTCCGCCGGCGCAAGATTGATGGTCGTGCGTTCGCGCGGCCACCGGAACCCGCTATTGGCAATTGCCGTTGTCACGCGATCCTTGCTTTCCTTCACGGCCACATCCGGAAGCCCAACGACAATGATTTTTGGCTCTCCGGGTCCGGTATTGACCTCGATTTCAACCTCGAGGCCGTCGACTCCCTGGATGGCGGCAGAAAAAACGCGGGTGAGCATGGGGATGCCAAAGCTCTACAGAATTCCGCCAGCGGTGGAAAGTAATTCAGATCGCGGGCCGCAGGTTTTGAGTTCTGGACAAATCCCTGGCATGTGGAAGGATTTTGGAATGAAGATTGCCCCCTTTTTGCTGGAGCAACTCGAACCCCGGATCGCCCCTGCCGCAGTGGTTCTCACCAACGGGGGGAACCTTCTCTCTAGCGGGGATCAGGGCTATCTTTCCGGAACAGATTCCCAGGGGGACGCAACCCTGCTCGTCAAGTGCACCGGCGGAAAGGCCCTCATCTTCTGGGATGCGGATGACAAACAGATCAGGGGGATCTCGATCTCCGATGGCGGGAACATCGAGGTTGTGGGGAATGTTTTCGGTGACATTGTCACCAACCTGGAGATCTCCGGCTTCCTCTCCGACAGCGATAACAACCCCTCCAACGGTCTCGACGGCGGGCGCCTTCTCGCGGCTTCGATCGCCGGGGTGAAAACGAGCGCGTATTTCGACGCCAACGGCGCGGCACAGAACGGGGATGTCGGCCGGATTATTGCGGGGGGATCCGCCTCCAATATCAGCCTGAACGGGCGCCTCGGCGGCGTCTTCACCGGGGACGGAATCTTTGATGCGGTGGCCACTGCGGGTTCACCGGTCATCACCGACGGAATTCCTACAACGGAATTCCAATTTGTGCTCGGTGATAACTTCGACAGCTCGGGCCCGGCCGACCTCTCGACGATGACGCTCCGGATGTCGGATGCCGCATTCGCCCCGGCAGCCTCGATCAGCGGGGTTTCGTTTTCGAGCGGAATCGGCGTCAAATTCTTTGCCGGCGACGGATCCGACGGGACCGGCGGCCGGGCTGCAGCCGGCGGTTCGGTGAGCAATGTCAGCTTTGTCGGAGCCATCGTTGACACCGGGGCCACGGGGTTCTTCGCAGGGAAGTCCTACACGGTCTCTGCAGGTCACGGGGGAGATGCCCCCGAGGCGGATGCAGGCTCGGGTGGCGGGATCAACGGGCTTTCGGAAACCGGCAGCGGCGGAAACGTTTACATCCACGCCGGCGACGGAGGCAACGGAGGCCCGACCAAAGGGCGCGGGGGAAACGGCGGATCGATCGGCACGCTCGACCTGCTTGGCGGGGTGCTCAGCTACGACATCCAGTCGGGCACCGGCGGAAACGGCGCGAACGGCGGAAACGGCGGAAACGTCACAACCGCCAACATCACTTCCCAGGGTCCGATCTCGCTTGCCGGGCCGTTCTTCGACGACAAGTTCTCGGGAGACACTGCCAAGGATTTCTTTGTCATCAACCGCAGCACGGCCGAGATGACCCTCATCAACGGATCCACAATGACATCATCCCCGGTTATTGCCCCGCTGGCGGCGGGTCCGGTGGATGCGCTCATGGCCGACCTCAACAGCGACGACTACCTCGACGTCGTCGTTCTATACGCCGACGAGACGATGGGCATCCTGATCAACAATGGCGGGGACGGGACATTTGATTACACCGTCAAGGCCCTCGGATTCGAGCCCTACCGCGTTCTGGCCGGGGAGTTTGTTGGAGATGGCGGCAATCCGGAGTTGACGATCCTCAGCACCAACAAGATCCAGACGACCCTCCGCCTTTACTCGGCCACCGACCCGACCGACGCCGCCTCGTTCACGACGGACACAGCCAAATTCAAGCCCCTTGCATTGAAGAAGGGAAATCTGGCCGATGCCGTGGGCGGAAGCTCGGCGCTCGGGATCGTTTCCCTGCCCCAGCCCGACGGTACAAACACCACGTATTTCTGGGGGATGGAGTTTGAACCCGTGACCGACGCGCACAAGGCCGACCTCACGCTGGCATTCGCCGACGGCACGCTGCAGGGCGTCATCTCTGGTGACAAGGAGTTCACCACAACCGGCGCCCCGAAGCTCCTGGTGACGGGAGGCATCCGTGATGTCGATTTCAATTTTCCGGATCTCCGCGCGGAAAAAATCACCCAGTCGCTGGCAATAGTGAATGCCGCGGGCACGGCCGCGAGCATTGTAAACATCACCACCCCTCCACCCCCGGAGGTCGTGGAAGGCGAACCTCCTCCACCAGCCACCTCCTCCAATTTCATTTTTGTGCCAGGCAGCCAGCTCCCCTTGAAGAGCGGCGCGGGGACTCTTCTGGAAGTCCGCTGGACAGACTCCAGCCTTCCTGCCGATGGGGCGGCTTTGACGCTTCTGGCCTCAAACGGAACGGCGTCGACTGTCTCGGTTTACTCTGGCGCGTTCGCCCGTCTCGCATCGTATTCCTACGACTACCTGATCAACTCCACCGCAAACAATTTCATGTCCGCGCTGACGGTGGTGCCGGCTGACAGCGACCTCGATACAATCAATCTGGCGGCGGATTCGTATTTCTTCACCACCGGGAACGTCACCGTGGCAAAGGCCTATCAGGCCACACTCCCCTCTGCGGATTCGGATCCCGTCCTGCTCAACGCCTCCCTGCCCTTCGCCCCGAAGACTGTCGGCTTGGAAACCGGGGCTGGCGGCAGCGGGAAATCCGGCAGCGGCGGAAACGGCGGTGACATTGTCAGCCTGAATCTGGATTCGAACTTCGCCGATGTCACAACCGGGGCCGGCGGAGCGAGCGAATCCGCGGCCGGCGGGAACGGCGGTTCGCTGAATAACAGTGCCAGCTTCAAGACCGCACTCGCGACGATCAAACCTTCGTTCGGAGTGACGGACACGCTCAGCATTATCGCCGGCAGCGGAGCCACCGTGACCGGGAGCAGCCCGGCATCGAGAGGAGGAAATGGCGGGTCGATCGGCGGCGTGATCTTCTCGACCATCGGCCACTTCGAGTCGGGTGCTTTTGTTCTTGGCAGCCTCAGCCTCCAGGCGGGCAACGGCGGGGGCAGCGAAAGCCTCGCAGCAGGCAACGGCGGCTCGATCACCACAACTACGGTCTTCAACGCGCTGGATGTCACACTCACAGCGGGTGCCGGGGGCGCAGGCACAGCCGGAACAAAGGCCACCGGCGGACATGGAGGCAGCATCACCGGAATCACTGGCGGCGATGTGAAGAGCACCGGCAAGCGGCTGATCACCGGCGATGTCCAGGCCCGGGCCGGCAGCGGGGGCGGCTCCGCATTTGCGCGCGCCGGAAATGGCGGCAACATCGGCTCTGCAAACATTCAGAACATGGTGACTGCTGCTGCGCAGATGCTCCTGCAAGCCGGTGCAGGCGGCAACTCTGCCGGCCTGGACCTCGCAGCCGGCGGGGGCAGCGGGGGCAGCATCTCATCCATCACATCCCAGGGATCAACTGTCCAGCCGACCCTCATTGCCGGCCAGGGAGGAGATGCCGCCGGCGGCTCCGGCGGCCATGGCGGATCGCTTTCCGGCCTCACCTACAGCGGCGGAGTCATCAACCTCACATCAGGGAACGGCGGTAACTCGAGCGGACTTTCCAGCAAGGGATCCGGGGGAGCCGGCGGTACGATCAGCGGGATCAAAGCTGAGATCAAGGGAAGCGGTTACATGACCATTCAGTCCGGTAGCGGGGGGACCGGAGGCGGCGCCGCGGGAGGCAGCGGCGGCTCGATGTCAAATGTCTATCTGAAGCTCAATCCCGACGACAGGTCGGCAGCCGACGAAACGCTTGGAGTGACCGTCGTGTCGGGCGCCGGTGGCGGTGGGGCCCGGGGCGGCTCCGGCGGAAATGTTTCCGGAATCTCGTGCGAGGGCGTCTACAACCATTCGCTCAACGACAGCTTCACCACCATCATCGACTCGATTGCCATGAGGATCCTTTCCGGCGCGGGAGGAGCGGGAACCGCCGGGGATGGAGGAAGCGGCGGAGCGATCAGTTTCTCAAAACCGCTTCTTGGCATTTCGCAGATCGACCTGGACAGCACCAATCCGGATTTCCTACCCGGCGACGAGGCCCTGCGCGTCATCGCCGGCGACGGCGGCGACGGAACCGCCAAGGGCGGAGCCGGAGGTGCAGTCGCTGCCTTGAAAGCGGCCAACGTCAAGAACGGGCTCGGCGATTCGATACCGCTGAACCTGCTCGGCAGCGCTTTTGTTCAAACCGGTTCCGGAGGGGATGGCGGATCAGGCGATGCCGGTCCGGGCGGAGGCCTGACGAACGCCAAACTCAGCGTCGAGCGCCAGGGCGCGGACCTGACCGGCAACCTCCGGGCCTTGACCGGCAACGGCGGCAATTCCGCCTCTGCGAAAGGCGGTGCCGGCGGCCAGATTTTGAACTCCAGTTTGACCTCCACCAACGGCAGCAACGACGACGGCTACGGACTGCTGATTCAGACTGGCGATGGCGGAGCGGGCAGAAAATCCGGTGGAAACGGGGGCGCCCTCAGCAACCTTACAGTTTCCGTGACTTCGGTCGGCATCAACGGAACCGGCTCCGACATCTACGGTGCCGTGATCCTCACTGGAGATGGCGGAGCGGGAACCGGCCCTGCGGCATCCGCCGGAGGAGCCGGCGGTGCCATTTCCGGAATCAGCCAGCCAAAAGACGTCTACAGCGTTATCAACCTCATCCAAGCCGGGAGCGGTGGGAACAGCAGCGCGGGCACAACCGGTGGTGCCGGGGGCAGCATTTCCAATGTCAGGTCGTCCGGCGCGATCGGTGCGCAAATCGCGCGCGCGCTCCCCTCGGATCCCGGCCTCCCGCAGGGCCAGTTCAATACCATCGCGACATCAGCCACGATCGACGCCCTCACCACCCTCGCCGACCTCCAGCAAGGAGTGTTTGCCGGCCTCGGAGGCACAGGATCGTCGAAGGGGTCGAACGGAAAAATCTCGAACGTCAGCTCACCGGCCATCGCGACCATCGGAGCGGCCAACCTTGCCGGGACCTTCGAGCAGGCGGCAGGTGCCTCGAAAATCGCGACGCTCCTCGTCGCTTTCGACATCGACGGAAGCGGGACCTTCCAGCCCGGAGACGGCTATGTCAGCGCCGTAAATTTCAACCCGGCAAAGGAAATCGTCTCGCTGGACAGCTCGATCATCACAACGGCCGCCCTCATCGCCCGCACGACCCCGTTTGTGAACCCCTGAGCAACATCTTCAGCCTAGGGCCGTACAACCAAAATCACATCATTCCAATGTGATCGTAACGAGACCTGTCGGCGAAATCAGGCCATCCGCGTCAACCGCACGAAACTCAAATGTGTAGATTCCCGATTTTTTCAAGCTGACTTTTTGGGTCCAGTTTCCAAATTTTTTATCGAGCCGGACAGCCTGCCATTTCTTTTCCGTGGCGGGCTTCCATTCGACACGGGAAATTCCCTTGTCGTCCGAAGCTGAGCCCTGGAAAGAATAGACCTTCGCCACTTTGGTTGCCTGATCAATCTGTGGATCGGAAACGCTGATCGTGGGAGTAGAAAATTCCGGAAATTTCAGCGTCCACGAAAGTAGCGATCCGGAACCGCCGGCTGGCCTATTTTTTGCGACCAATTTCCACGTGCCGTTGGGATTGAGCCGCTTTGACGATGATCCCAGCTTTTGGTCTTCCAGAACGAGACGGCTCTGGTTCTTCTGCTGGCCGCCGTAAACTACAAACTTCACTCCTTCGGGCGAGATCAATTGCAGGCCGAGATTTCCGGTGTTTGTGTGTTCCAAATCGACGGAGATCTTGACCTCGGAGGCCGCAATATTCGGCGGTTGCTGATTCACCGCGATTTCGGAGGTCGCCGCACCTTGAGAAGAAATGGGAAGCGGCAAGTCGCTCGCCTCGAAATCAATTGCCTCGCTTTCGGCCGGTGGAGGCAGCGTCGGATCCCCCGGGCTGCCGTTCCCAAGCAACCGCAGGCCCCACCCATTAAGGACACCCGTATCCCCATAGGCGGCATCGCTCAATTCCAATTTCCACGTTCCGTTGGGATTGATGCTCGCCGGCGGACTCCACGCAAAACCCTCGGCAGTCAGAGCCTTCCCGTTGATCACAAGATTATCAGCCGGGCCACCGGAACGGCTTTGAATCACAATCACCTCACCCCCTGGGGCAATGAGCCTCACAACAAGATCATTCCGATAGGTATGGCTGATGTCGAGGCTGACAAGAATGCTTGCAGGAGAAAAAGAATCCCCCGCGCCGGAGATCGTCAGGGAGGAAACCGTGCTCGCATTTTCCGGGATCGGTCTCGGCACCTCTGTGGATGGATAGTTGCCCCCCACCCCGCCGGACAAATCCTGGACGACCGAGAGCTGGATGCGCCCTGTCTCGGAGCCAATGCCGGTCACGGCAATCTGGTAATCGCGATTGGCAACCGCTTGAAACCTAACCAAGCTTTGACGACTGTCGCCATTGTCGTTGTTGGCGGCGACCTGCGTCAGTTTCTGGACTGATGAACCCAAGTAAACGCCAAGAGCCGTATCAAACGAGCTATTCGTGGTTGCGATCGTAACTGGCCCCGCGCTTGAAGCATGCCAAGTCCACCAGACGGAATGCGATCCGGAGGCTCCAGCATGGGCGGGCTCTCCACTCTCCCGGCTGGCATTTGTATTGCTGCCGCTGACACCCGCAGTGGTCGCAATTGTGATGCGATCGGAAAAATTGTCATTGGGGGGCCGGACCGCAGCGCCCTCCACAAAAAGAAAAGCCGAATCGCTGGTCGCAGTGCCACCGGCATTTGCGGCAACACAATCGTAGGAACCGGAATCCGGCGCGCTCACGTTGGTGATCTGGAGATTCGCGGTGCCCGCTCCGGAGATCCGTCCCCCATCGACGAGATCCACACCATTCTTTCTCCACTTCAGGGACGGGGCTGGAAATCCGGTGACATCAACCGAGAAAGTGGCAGTGTTTCCCTCAACGGCACTCTGATTGGACGGGCTGCGGGAAAATCCCGGCGGCTGGTTGGGCGTCGTGCCCGGTGGCTGGATATTCAGGATGATATTTCCAGTCGCGCCGGTGAACCCATCCACAGCGATGTAGTAAGTCGTGTTGGCAGCTGCGGAAAATGTGACTGAGCTTTGATAGGTGCCCCCGGCATTGTCGTTGGCGGCTACCTGCTGAAGGCTGGCAAGACTTGTGCCTGTATAAACCGCAAGCACGGAGTCGAACCTGCTATCAAACGTAGTCAGCGTGGCGTTACCCGATGTGCCCGGACGCCACTTCCACCAGACAGACCGGTATGCGGAAGTTCCGGCATGCGCCGGCTCGCCGGCCTCGGCTCCTGCGCCAAGGTTCGACCCGGTGAGGCGTCTCGTCTGGGTTCCAATATCGACCGCGTTTGAGAAATTGTCGTTTGAGGGTGCCGCCATATCAACGGCAAGGTTGGTCGTCGCTTGGACGGATTGACCGCTGGAGGAAGCCGTCACCGCAAGCGGAAAGGAACCGGTCACATCGGGAGCTGTCGCGGCGGCGGTGTAAACCCCGTCGCCAGAGAGTGCATCCGGCGATTGACCGTTGTCCAAAAATGCCAGATTTTTTCCATTGAATGTGCCCGCAACGGCAGCGCCACCGACGGCCTGCCCGGCGCGGGTTACGGTCGCCATAAGCTGGGCAGGTTGCCCGGCTCGCAGGGGAAATGGCCGCGATGTCAGCGCCATGGCAAGCTCTCCGACTGTCGACCCGCCGAGAGCACGCACAGCGCTCACGGCTCCGCCAGTGACACTAAAGCCATTTAAAGCAGCCACAGGCCGGGTATTTCCAAGTATCCGCGTGCGCAACTCCGAAAGCGTAATGGTAGGGAACCGGGCCCGGATCAAGGCTGCGACGCCCGAAACGTGCGGGGTGGCCATGCTTGTTCCGTTGTAAAATTCGTAGGCGGTATCGGAACTAGCGACGCTCGAATAAATGCTCACCCCGGGGGCACCCAGATCCACCGAGCTTGCCCCATAGTTAGAAAATGAAGCCATGTGGTCCGCGCGGTCGAGCGCCGCCACGGAGATCACATTTTCAACATCGTAGCTGCTAGGATACTGGGGTTCCACATCATTGTTGGCACCCTCATTCCCGGCGGCGGCCACAAAGAGAATCCCCGCCTTGCGGGCGCGATCAATAGCTGATTCAAGCGCGGAGCTGAATCCCCCACCGCCCCAGCTGTTGCTGAGGATCGTTGCCCCCTTGGATATGGCATAGTCGATGCATTCGATCGAATCGCTTATATAACCGCGTCCATCCGGCCCCAGAAAACGGAGCGCCATCAATTTGACGTTCCATGCCACACCGACATGCGGGTTGCTGTCGTTTGCCACTGCTCCGATCGTTCCCGCACAGTGCGTGCCATGGCCATTCTCGTCCATCGGATCAGCATCTCCAGCGAAGGCATCGATGCCGTAGACGTCGTCCACGTAACCGTTTTTGTCGTTATCCTTCCCGTCGCCGGCAATTTCACCGGGATTTTTCCACATGTTAGCAGCCAAGTCGCGATGCGTATAGCGGATGCCGGTATCTATAATTGCGACAACCACGTTCGCGCTGCCGGTAGTTTGCTCCCAGGCAGGCACGACCTCGATATCGGCCCCCGAAACCCCGCCGCTCTGACCGGTGTTGCGAAGTCCCCAGAGTCGCCC